>WBZV01000156.1_pt1 | contig 46908 bp, 40 predicted proteins | sample 5204221 | NCBI WGS metagenome assembly WBZV01 (sample SAMN12344360, study PRJNA552823) | activated sludge metagenome | biome: Activated sludge suspended growth; feature: Nitrification reactor; material: Wastewater; isolation source: activated sludge from nitrification reactor of wastewater...
GATGACTGCCCCGCCGCCCGTCACCGAACTGCTGCAACGCGCCGCCGGCGGCGATGCCGCCGCGCGCGATGCGCTGCTGGCGGCCGTCTACCCCGAGATGCGGCGCCTGGCGCGCCACCTGCTCGTCGGCGACCGCATGCGCCAGCAGATCGAGCCGACCGAGCTGGTGCACGGCGCGGCGCTCAAGCTGATCGGCCAGGCGCAGCTGTCGGCGCACGACCGCGGCCACTTCCTCGCCTACGCCGGGCAGGTGATGCGCCAGGTGCTGATCGACCATGTGCGCCACGAGCGCGCCGCCAAGCGCGACGCCGGCACGCAGGTGACGCTGGTGTCCTCGCTGCCCGACGAGCCGCGCGGCGCCGGTGTCGACCTGGAGGCGCTGCACGAGGCGCTGGAGCGCCTTGGCGCGGCCTCGCCCGAACTCGCGCGCCTGGTCGAGCGGCGCTACTTCGCCGGCCTCACGCTCGAGCAGATCGCCGAACTCGACGGCCGCTCCAGCGCGACGGTGAAGCGCCAGTGGCGCGCCGCACGCGCCTGGCTGCACGATGCGCTGGGCGGTGCCGGCTGAAGCCGCTCACGCGCGGCAACGCTGTTCGGCCTCGATGCGCTTTTCTTCCGACTGCTTGCGGTCGAGCTCGCTGAGCGGCCAGCGCTTCGCATAACGCTCCCAGCCGGCGATGGCCTGGCGCGCCGTCGCGCAGGCGGCTGCCTTGTCGCCCTGGCGCCAGTACAGGTCGGCCAGCGCATGCAGCGGCACCAGCGCGTCGCGCGCCGGCTCGGCGAGCTCGGGCGTGCGCTCGGCGCGCTCGCGGCGCTCGCGCAGCGAGGCCTGCGCCAGTGCTATGGCCTCGGCGAAGCGGCCGAGCCGGCCCAGCACCAGCGCGCGGTCGCTGCGCAGGATCATGCGCAGGCGATGCGCGTTGTCGTTGCCGGGGTCGAGCGCGATCAGCCGATCCGCCTGCGCCATCGCCAGCTCGCTGTCGACCAGCGATTCGGCGTGGCGTCCCAGCTCGGTCAGCGTCAGCGACGAGGACCAGCGGCTCACCGCCAGGCTGTCGATCAGGCGCCGGTCCTCGGGCCGCGTCTGCAGCGCTTGCGTGTAGTGCTGCTGGGCGCGGCGGTAGGCGGCCAGCGCCTCGTCGAAGCGGTTCAGGAAGAAGAGCGAATCGCCCGCCTGGTTGGCCGCGCGGCCGATGCGCGGCTCGAACTCCATCGCCGCGCGCAGCGGCGCATCCAGCGCGCCCAGGCGAGTCTCCTCGTCGAGCGCGAGGGCCAGTGCGCCGGCCGAATCGTCCAGCCAGTCGCGCGCGAAGGCCTGCGAGATGCGCGCCGCGCTCAGCACGGTCTGCAGCTCGCCGAGCTCGCGCGGTGCCGCGCCGGCGGCCACGGCCAGCTGCAGCGCCTGGCGCGCATGGGCTTCGGCTTCGGCGGCCTTGTCGCGCTGCTTGCGAGAGTCGTTGTCGACGCCGCCGTAGTAGTCGGCCAGGCGCTGCTGCACGCGCGCCAGGTCGCGCCGCCAGGGCCAGCGCTCGTCGTGTTTGGCCACCAGCGCGGCGAGCAGGCCTTCGGCGCGCTCGAAGGTGGCGCGCGCGGCCTGGCGTTCGCCGGTGTTGGGCACGGCCCAGCCGCCCTGGATCTCGGCCAGGCGCCCGAGGCCGACCGCCACCTCGCGCTGCAGCTCGAGGTTGGCGCCGGCTGTCTGCGCCAGCGCGTCGAGGTAATGCTGGCTGCGCTCCACCAGCTCGCGGCGCACGGCGGTGGAGCCGGGCGTGGCTTCCAGGCTGGCGTTGAGGTCGCCGAGCATGTAGTTGGCCAGCGAGCGCACCTGCTCGAAGCGCTGCTCCGCCTCGCGCCGCGCCGCATCGGCGCGCAGGTAGAGCGTGGCGATGAGGCTGAGCGCGATCAGCAAGCCGGCCAGCGCGCCCGCGCCCGCCGCGACGCGCCAGGGATGGCGCTGCAGCAGCTTGGCGGCGCGGTAGCGCCAGTGCGGCGGCATGGCCTGCACGGGGCGCTTGTCCAGCCAGCGTTGCAGTTCGTCGGCGAGGGCCTCGGCGCTGGCGTAGCGCTCGGCCGGCGCGGCGGCGCTGGCGCGCCGGGCCACGGCCGCGAGCTCGGCGTCGAGCAGTCCCGTCGGCTGCAGTTCCGAGGCGTTCTCGGGCCGCTGCCCGCCAAGCAGCTCGGCCAGCATCACGCCGAGTGCGTAGACGTCGTCGGCCACCGTCGGCGCTTCGCCGGCCAGGCGCTGCGGGCTCGCATAGCCGCGCGTGAAGCCGTGCGGCAGCGCCGGATCGATGACGCCGCGCAGGCGTGCGATGCCGAAGTCGATGAGGCGCGCGCGGCCGCTGTCGTCGACCAGCACGTTGGCGGGTTTGAGGTCGCAGTGCAGCACGAGCTTGCGGTGCGCATCGGCCACCGCCGTGCAGACGTCGCGCAGCAGCGTCACGCGTGCGCGCGCATCGAGGGCGTGGCGCGCCATGTGCGCGTCGATCGCCAGGCCCTCCACGTACTCCATCACCAGGTAGTGCAGGCCCTGCTCGGTGCGCCCGCCGTCGAGAATGCGCGCGATGCCCGGATGCTTGAGCCGCGCCAGCGTGCGGCGCTCGGCGTCGACCAGGGCTTCGACGGCGATGCGCCCGCCGAGCGGACGCACGAACTTGATCGCCACCGTCTGCTCGAACAGGCCGTCGTTGCGGCTGGCCTTGTAGACCGAGCCCATGCCGCCGCGGCCGATCAGCTCCTCGAGCCGGTAGGGGCCGATCTGCGCGGGTGGCTCGGCAGCAGGCCCGGTTTCGACGCCCAGCAGGACGCTGGCCGCATCGGAGCGCAGCAAGGCCAGCACGCGCGCGTGCAGCGCCTCCTTGCCGGTGCAATGCCGCGCGAGCCAGGCCTCGCGCTCGGGTGCGGCCAGGTCCAGCGCGGCGTCGAAGAGCGCGAGCGCATCGCGCTCCACGTCTGCATCGAATTCGGGCCGGGCCATGCGGCGCAGCCTAACGAACTCGTCAGGCCCGCGGACCACCCAGATCGGCGGGTAGCGCCGCGCGATGCGGCAGGCCGTCCATGTCGCCGACCACCTGGATGGCCTGCGCGCCGACCCAGTTGGCGCGCGCGATGGCGCTGGGCCAGTCCAGCCCTTCGAGCCGGCCGCTGATCAGGCCGGCGGCGAAGGCATCGCCCGCGCCGACGGTGTCGACCACCTGCGCCACCGGCACGCCGGCGACGCGCCCGCCGCCCTCGGCGGTGCGCCACAGCGCGCCCTCGGCGCCGAGCTTGATCGCCACCGCCTTGGCGCCGCGTGCCAGGTAGAAGGCCGCGATGTCCTCGGGCGCATCCAGCCCGGTGAGCAGCCGGCCCTCGGCCAGCCCGGGCAGCACCCAGTCGGCCAGGCCGGCGAGGCGATTCAGGTGCTCGGCCATGGCCTCGCGGCTGGGCCACAGTTTCATGCGCAGATTCGGGTCGAACGAGACCGTGCGGCCGGCCGCGCGCATGCGCCGCATCGCGTGCTCGACGAGCTCGGCGCAACTCGGCGAGAGCGCCGGCGTGATGCCGGTGACGTGCAGATGGCTGGCCGCGAGGAAGCGGCTCGCGTCGAAATCCGCCGGCGCCAGCGCACTCGCCGCCGAGCCGCGGCGGTGGTACTCGACCACCGGGTCCGCACCCTCGGGCGCGCGCGACTTGAGCATGAAGCCGGTGCGGCGCGTGGGGTCGATCATGACGCCAGCGCAGTCCACGCCTTCGGCTTCCAGTGCGGCGCGGATGTAGCGGCCGAAGGAGTCGTCACCGAGCCGGCTCAGCCAGGCCACGCGCAGGCCCAGGCGCGCGAGGCCGACCGCGACATTGGACTCGGCGCCGGCGACGATCTTCGTGAAGGTGGCCGCTGCCTCCAGCGGCCCCGGCTCGTGCGCGGCGAAGCACACCATGGTCTCGCCGAAAGTCACGACGTCCAGCGCTTCAGTCATAGCGGCGAGGCTACACCGAGCCGGTCGCTCCACGAGCGCATCTCGGCGGCGAGGCCGGGTTCGATCGGAATGCCTTCGGCGCGCCGCTGCGCCTCGGCCTCGCGCTCCGGGTCGCCGGGCATCTTCGGTGCGCCCGGCTCGGCGGCCAGCGCGCGGGCGATCTGCTCGACCGTGGCGGCGAAGGCCGGCCCGCCGGCGAAGCGCTGCGGATCGAGCACGACGAAGAAGGCGCCGAGGCGGCGCGGCCGCTCGAGCTCGGCGTACATGGGGCCGATCAACGGCCCCCAGGGGTTGCCGTGCAGCGGGCCGCACAGCAGCTCCACCGCGAGCGCGAGGCCGTAGCCCTTGTGGCCGTAGTCGGGCCCGCCGAGCGGGCGCAGCGCGGCGGCCTGCTGCGCATCGGTGGTGTCGTGGCCATCGGCGTCGACCGCCACGCCGGGCGCGATGGCGCCGCCTTCGCGGCGCGCGTTCATCACGCGGTTCCAGGGAATCGAGGTGGTCGCCATGTCCAGGCAGACCGGCTCCGAAACCTCGCGCGGGAACGCCATGGCGATCGGGTTGGTGCCGAGAAAGGGCCGGTGGCCGCCGTGCGGCGCGGCGATCTTGTCGGAATGCGTGAAGGCGAAGCCGATCAGGCCTTCGCGCGCGGCGGCGCGGGCGTAGAGGCCGACCGCGCCGCAGTGCGACGAATCGCTCACGCCCACCGCGCCGACGCCCTGTTCGCGCGCGATCTCCATCGCGATGCGGTTGGCGCGGTGCGCGACCACGATGCCCAGCCCGCGATCGCCCGCCACCTGCGCGGTGGCCGGGCCGCTGCGCGTGACCACGATCTGCGGTGCCGGATTGATCGAGCCGTGCGCGAGGCGGTTGAGGTAATGCGTGAGGCGCGCGATGCCGTGCGAATCGATGCCCCACAGGCTGGTCTGCACCAGGCTCTCGGCGAGGCAGCGCGCATGGTCCTCGCTCACGCGCGAGCGCTGCAGGCATTCGATCGCCCAGGCGGTGAGCGTCTCGGCAGCGAGCTTCATGGCAGTGCCTCCAGCGTGGCCTGCACGCCGCGCGTGCGCAGGCTCGCGAGCTGGCGCGCCACCGGCGCCACGAAGCGCGGCTCGCGGCCCAGATCGCCGAAGACCGGCGCGAAGCCGCACAGCGCGCCTGCATCGCTGCCGAGGGCGGCGAGATCGGCGGCCAGCGGGTCGTCGATGGGGTAGCGCTGCCCGGCCTCGTCGATGCCGCGCAGGAAATGCAGCCAGGCCGCCACCGCGAGCGCGAGGCGGTCGATGGGCTCGCCGCGCGCCAGCCGCTCGCGCACCGTGCCCAGCCAGCGCTGCGGGATCTTCTGCGAGCCGTCCATCGCGATCTGCAGCGTGCGGTGCGCCAGCGCCGGGTTGGCGAAACGCTGGATCAGGCGCGCGCGGTAGGCGGCGAGATCCGTATCGACGCGGCCGGCCAGCGTCGGCTCGATTTCCTCGCGCATCAAGGCCTCGACGAAGCGGCGCAGCGCCGGCTCGCCGATGGCGCGGTCCACCGTGGCCCAGCCCGCCATCACGCCCAGGTAGGCGATGGCCGAATGGCTGCCGTTGACCATGCGCAGCTTGAGCAGCTCGTAGGGCTCGGCGTGCGCGACGAAGCGCGCGCCGTGGACGTCCCAGTCGGGCCGGCCGGCGGCAAAACGATCTTCCACCGCCCAGTCGAAGAAAGGCTCGGCGGTGACCACGGCGAGATCGTCGTTCTTCGGCACGATGCGGTCGACCATCGAGTTCGGGAAGGTGCATTCGCGCGCGATCCACTCGGCCAGCGCCGCGTCGAGCTCGGACGCCAAGGCCAGCACCAGGCCGCGCAGCGTGCGGCCGTTGCTCGCCAGGTTGTCGCACGAGAGCAGCGTGACCGGCGCCAGCCCGCGCGCGTGGCGTAGCGCCAGGCCGTGCACGAGGAAGCCCAGCGTCGAACGTGGCGCCTCGGGTCGAGTGAGGTCGGCCGGATCGGGGTGGTAGCCCTTCTCGGTGACGGTCAGGCTGACGATGCGTGTCGCCGGCGCGGCGATGGCTTCGAGCACCGCACGCGGATCTTCCGGCGCGACGAGCATGCCGAGCAGGCAGCGGATCGTCTCGCGCCGCTCACGCGGCTGGCCGGACGCATCGGCATCACGCAAGGCCAGCGTGTACTCGAAGCCGTGCGGCGCCAGCGCATCGCGCACCTCGGCGTGGCGCAGCGAGACGCCCAGCACGCCCCAGTGGCTTTCACCGCGGGCAGCCATCGCCGCCGCGGTGGCCGGCAAGAGGTGGGCGCGCGCGAACGCGCCCAGCCCCAGGTGGACGATGCCTACCAATGCCACAGCGTGCCGTCGTGCTGCTGCCGGTTGACCGGCAGGTAGGCGCGCTGGTAGGGGTACTTCGCCGCCAGCGCCTCGTCGATCTCCACGCCGTGGCCCGGCACCTCGCCGGGATGCAGGAAGCCGTCCGCGAACGTGTAGGCATGCGGGAATACCGCATCCGTCTCCTCGCTGTGGCGCATGTACTCCTGGATGCCGAAGTTGGGCACCCACAGGTCGAAGTGCAGCGCCGCGCCCATGCACACCGGCGAGAGGTCGGTGGCGCCATGGCTGCCGGTGCGCACCTGGTAGAGCGCCGCGAGATCGGCGATGCGGCGCAGGTGGGTGATGCCGCCGGCGTGCACGACCGTCGTTCGGATGTAGTCGATGAGCTGGTTCTGGATCAGGTCCTTGCAGTCCCACACGGTGTTGAAGACCTCGCCCACCGCCAGCGGCGTCGTCGTGTGCTGACGGATCAGCTTGAAGGCCTCCTGGTTCTCGGCCGGCGTGGCGTCTTCCATCCAGAACAGGCGGAACGGCTCCAGATCCTTGCCGAGCCGCGCCGCCTCGATGGGCGTGAGGCGGTGGTGCACGTCGTGCAGCAGGTGGATGTCGGGGCCGACGGCCGCGCGCACCGCCTCGAACAGCTGCGGCGTGTGGCGCAGGTATTTCTCGGTCGACCAGTCGTGCTCGCTGGGCAGGTCGGCATCGGCCGGCTCGTAGAACATCGTGCCGCGCCCGACGCCGTAGACCTTCTCCAGCCCCGGCACGCCGCTCTGCGCTCGGATCGCCTTGTAGCCGGCTTCCTTGTAGCGTTGCACCTCCTCGACGGTCTGCGCGATGTCGCGGCCGTTGGCGTGGCCGTAGACCAGCACGCCGCTGCGGCTGGCGCCGCCGAGCAGCTGGTACAGCGGCAGGCCGGCCGCCTTGGCCTTGAGGTCCCACAGCGCGGTGTCGACGGCGGCGATCGCGCTCATGGTCACCGGCCCGCGCCGCCAGTAGGCGCCGCGGTAGAGGTACTGCCAGATGTCCTCGATCTGGTGCGCGTCGCGGCCGATCAGGCAGGGCACGACGTGGTCGGTCAGGTAGCTCGCCACCGCCAGCTCGCGGCCGTTCAGCGTGGCGTCGCCCAGGCCGGTGAGGCCCTGATCGGTCTCGATCTTGAGGGTGACGAAGTTGCGCCCGGGGCAGCAGACGATGACGCGCGTGGCGGTGATCTTCATGGGCGCTTCGGCGGCACGAGCGTGCCGGAATCGGTCAAGTGGTCTGACCAATTCTGCGAGCCGAAGCCCGCCTCTCCCATCCGCGTTTACCTTGAGGGCCCCGGGTGCCGGCCGGGGCGGGCCGCGTTCCGACTATGCGCGGGCGTTGTCAGGCGATGCTGCGCGCCAGGGCCACCAGGGCGAAGCCGCTGGCCAGGCACAGCACCAGCGCCCAGTTGGGCATGTGGCCCTTGGGCGTCGGGGTCGGGCGGTGACGAAACTTGTCGTTCATGTGTTGCCGGGTCACCGTGCGCGGCCGCAAATGGGCTCTTTCACGATGGATCCGCTCCTGCAGACCTTGAATGAGCCTTGGCGAGCGAAGTTCGTGCCAGCCGGCGGGCAGATTTCACGCGGCTCACATCACCGCGCCCAGCTGCCAGGGCACGAACTCGTTCTGGCCGTAGCCGTGCAGCTCGCTCTTGGTGTGGCGCCCGGAGGCCGTCTCCAGCATGAGGCGGAAGATGCGCTCGCCGAGCTCGTCGATGCTGGCCGTGCCGTCGACCACCTCGCCGCAGTTGAGGTCGATGTCGTCTTCCTGCTTCAGCCACAGCGCGGTGTTGGTGCTGAGCTTGAGCGAGGGCGAGGGCGCGCAGCCGTAGGCCGAGCCGCGCCCGGTGGTGAAGCAGATCAGGTTGGCGCCGCCGGCCACCTGGCCGGTGGCCGAGACCGGGTCGTAGCCGGGCGTGTCCATGAAGACGAGGCCGCGGGCCTTCACCGCCTGCGCGTACTCGTAGACCTCGACCAGGTTGGTGGTGCCGCTCTTGGCGATCGCGCCCAGGCTCTTCTCCAGGATGGTGGTGAGGCCGCCGGCCTTGTTGCCCGCCGAGGGGTTGTTGTCCATCTCGCCGCCGTTGCGCGCCGTGTAGTCCTCCCACCACTTGAGGCGCGCCACCAGCTTGTCGGCCACCGCCTGGCTCACCGCGCGGCGCGTCAGCAGGTGCTCGCCGCCGTAGACCTCGGGCGATTCGCTGAGGATGGCGGTGCCGCCGTGGCGCACCAGGCGATCCACCGCCGCGCCCAGCGCCGGGTTGGCGCTGATGCCGGAGTAGCCGTCCGAGCCGCCGCACTGCAGGCCCACGGTGATGTGGCTGGCCGGCACCGGCTGGCGCTGCACGCGGTTGGCCTCTTCCAGCATCCACTCGACCAGCTCGATGCCCTTGGCCACCGTCTTCTTCGTGCCGCCGCTGTCCTGGATGCTGAAGGTCTGCAAGTGCGGGCCTTCGTGCAGGCCTTCCTGGGCGAGCAGGCCGTCGATCTGGTTGGTCTCGCAGCCCAGGCCGACCATCAGCACGCCGGCGAAGTTGGCGTGGCGCGCATAGCCGCCCAGCGTGCGGCGCAGGATCTGCAGCGGCTCGCCGTCGCTGGCCGTCGCGCAGCCCGCGCCATGCGTCAGCGCGACCACGCCGTCGACGTTCGGAAAGCGCTCCAGCGCACGCGGGTTGATGTCGCGGCGGAAGTGGTCGGCGATGGCGCGCGCGGCCGTGGCCGAGCAGTTCACCGAGGTCAGCACGCCGAGGTAGTTGCGCGTCGCCACGCGCCCATCGGGCCGCACGATGCCCATGAAGGTGGCCGGCTCGGCCGCGTACTCGGTCGGCTGCGTGCCGGTGCCGGCGGCGTAGTCGCGCGCGAAGCTGGCGAACTCCAGGTTGTGCGTGTGCACGTGCTGGCCGGGCGCGATGTCGGCCTTGGCGGTGCCGATGATCTGGTTGTAGCGCCGCACCGGCTGCCCGGCGCGGATGGCGCGCACAGCCACCTTGTGGCCGGGCGGAATCAGGCCGGCCACGGTGACGCCTTCACCCTCCAGCCGCGTGCCGCCGACCAGCTGCTGCTTGGCGATGACGACGTCGTCGGCCGGGTGGATGCGGATGAAGACGCTCACGAGCTCACCCGTCGATCAGCGCAGGATCCCAGGCGTAGACCTTCTGGTTCTGCTCGCCCAGCTTCTCGATGCCGAGGCGGATGCTGTCGCCGGCCTTCAGGAACACCGGGTTGGGCTTCACGCCCATGCCCACGCCCGGCGGCGTGCCGGTGCTGATGAGGTCGCCGGGGTACAGCGTCATGAAGCGGCTCACATAGCTCACCAGCTGCGCCACGCCGAAGATCATCGTCTTGGTGCTGCCGTTCTGGAAGCGGTGGCCGTTGACTTCGAGGAACATGGACAGGTTCTGCGGGTCGCCCACCTCGTCGGCCGTCACCAGCCAGGGGCCGACCGGGCCGAAGGTGTCGCAGCCCTTGCCCTTGTCCCAGGTGCCGCCGCGCTCGATCTGGTATTCGCGCTCCGACACGTCGTTGACCACGCAGTAGCCGGCGACGTGGGCGAGCGCATCGGCCTCCGACACGTAGCGCGCCTTGCTGCCGATCACCACGCCGAGCTCGACCTCCCAGTCGCTCTTCACCGAGTTCTGCGGCAGCACCACGGCATCGTTGGGGCCGGTGCGCGCGCTGATCGGCTTCATGAAGAGGATGGGCTCCTTGGGGATGGGCAGGTTCGATTCGGCCGCGTGGTCGGCGTAGTTCAGGCCGATGCAGAGGAACTTCTCGCAGCCGCTCCAGGGCGGCGCGATGCGGCCCGGCTTCTCGACGATGGGCAGCGAAGCGGCATCGAGCGCGCGCAGCTTGTCCAGACCCTTGGGCGTGAGCGTCTGGGCCGTGATGTCGACCAGCTCGCCGGAGAGGTCGCGCACGCGGCCCTGGGCGTCGACGAGGGCGGGTTTCTCGGCGCCCTTGGCGCCGTATCGCAGCAGTTTCATGATTGAGTGGTTCCTGGTGAGAGAGTGTCCGGCGCCGGGCCGCCCCAAGCCGGACGGCGCCCCTTGGGGGCAGGAGCGCAGCGACTGGGGGGCACCATCAATTCGACCAGCCGCCGTCGATGACCTGGGCGGTGCCGGTGGTGAACGAGGATTCGTCGCTCGCAAGATACACGGCCAGCGCCGCGATCTCCTCGACGCGGCCGAGTCGCCCCATCGGCTGGCGGGCGATGAACGCGGCCTCGACCTGCGCCAGCGTCTGGCCGCTCGCCTTGGCCTGCGCCGCGATGCGATCGCGCAGGCTGGGTGACTCCACCGTGCCCGGGCAGATGGCGTTGCAGCGCACGCCGCGGGTGATGAAGTCGGCCGCCACCGCCTTGGTCAGGCCGATCACCGCCGCCTTGGTGCTGCCGTAGACGAAGCGGTTGGGCGCGCCCTTGATGCTGCCGGCCACCGAGGCCAGGTTGATGATCGAGCCGCTGCCTTGCGCCAGCATGCCCGGCACGAAGGCCTTGATGGTGCGGAATTGCGAGCGCACGTTGAGGTCGAAGGCGAAGCTCCAGTCTTCCTCGCTGCATTCGAGCACCGAGCCGGCGTGCACGAAGCCGGCGGCGTTGACCAGCACGTTCACCGCCCCGGCCTCCTTCGCGGCGGCGGCGATGGCCGCCGCATCGAGCACGTCGAGGCGGCGCGTCGTGATCGAAGGGGACTTCAGCGTTGCGAGCAGCGCCTCGTTCAGGTCGGTGGCGATCACCTTGGCGCCTTCGCGCGCGAAGGCCTCGGCGATGGCGCGGCCGATGCCCTGGCCGGCCGCGGTGACGAAGGCCGTCTTGCCGGCCAGTCGTGAACTCATGTCGTGAATCTCCGCAAGTGGAATGCGTTCACATGCCCATCAGGCGCGGCAGCCACAGGCCCACCGCCGGCACGTAGGTGAGGATGATCAGGCTGACCAGCAGCGGCACCAGCCAGGGCAGGATGGCCACGGTGGTGCGCTCGACGCTCAGCTTGGCCACGCGCGCCAGCACGAACAGCACCATGCCCATGGGCGGGTGCAGCAGGCCGATCATCAGGTTGAGCACCATCACCAGGCCGAAGTGCACCGGGTCGACGCCGAGCTGGCGCGCGATCGGCAGCAGGATGGGCACGAGGATGGTGATGGCCGCGGTCGGCTCGAGGAAGCAGCCGACGAACAGCATCAGCAGGTTGGCCATCAGCAGGAACAGCCAGGGCTGCTTGGTGACCGCCAGCACCCATTCGGCGATCTGCGCGGTGACGCCGGTGGCGGTGAGCATCCAGCCGAAGATCGAGGCCGCGGCGACGATGAACATCACCGTCGCGGTGGTCTCCACCGTGTCCAGGCAGACCTTGACGAACATCTTCCAGGAGAGCGTGCGGTACCAGGCCAGGCCCAGCACCATCGCCCACACGCAGGCGGCGATCGCGCCCTCGGTGGGCGTGAAGATGCCGGTGGTCATGCCGCCGATCAGCAGCACCGGCGTCATGATGGGCAGCACGGCCTGGAACTGGAAGATGCGGTCGGCGGCGAACAGCAGCACCAGCGCCACGGCCACGGTGAGCTGCGGCTGCGCGCCGGCTTCCACCAGGCCCCACACCGCCAGCGGCCAGAGCGCCACCACCGCGGTCTCGATCAGCGCCTTGCCGAAGCGCGAGCCGGAGAAGCGGATGTCGCCGCCCCAGCCGTTCTTGTGCGCGAAGTACGCCACCGTGGCCATCATCAGCAGCGCCATCAGCACGCCGGGCAGGATGCCGGCGAGGAACAGCGCGCCCACCGACACGTTGGCCATCATCGCGTAGATCACGAAGGGCAGCGAGGGCGGGATGATGGGGCCGAGCGTCGCCGAGGCCGCGGTCACGCCGACCGCGAATTCGGTGGCGTAGCCGTGGTCCTTCATGGCCTTGATCTCGATGGTTCCGAGTCCCGCCGCATCGGCGATCGCCGTGCCGCTCATGCCGGCGAAGATCACCGAGCCGAGCACGTTGACGTGGCCCAGGCCGCCCTTCAACCAGCCGACGAGGGCCAGCGCGAAGTTGTAGATGCGGTTGGTGATGCCGGCGTTGTTCATCAGGTTGCCGGCGAGGATGAAGAAGGGCACGGCGAGCAGCGGAAAGCTGTCGATGCCGCCGATCATGCGGTGCACCACCGCGAACGGCGGCAGCGTGCCGCTGGCCAGGATGTAGACCAGCGAGGCGCCGGCCATCGCGATGGCCACCGGGATGCCGCCGGCCATCATCAGCAGGAAGACGATCTTGAGCATCAGCGATCTTCCATGGTGGTCTCGGGCCGCTCCAGCACGCTGTAGCCGCGTTGCCAGTGCACCTTCATCACCCACAGCGAGCGCAGCGCCGCCATGGCCAGCCCGAACAGGCACACGCCGTAGACGATGTTCATCGGCAGGTCGATGATGGTCATCTGGTAGCTCTCCATCTTGAGCATCAGCTGCACGGTCAGCACCACCATGGCGACGAAGAAGGCCGCGCGCGCCAGGTCGACGCCGACCGACAGCACGCGTGCCGCCTTCGCCGGCAGCCAGCGGTACAGCAGGTCGACCTGGATGTGGTTGTTCTTCGCCACGCCGATCGCCGCGCCGACGAATACCGTGCCGATCAGCAGGTAGCGCGCGATCTCCTCCGTCCAGGAAGCCGAGTTGTTGAGCGCGTAGCGGGTGAAGAACTGGTAGAACACCACGCCGCCCAGCGCCCAGAACAGCGCCAGCGCGGCCCAGCCTTCGAAGGTGGTGTGCGAGAGATCGACGGCCTCGTCCGTGGCGTGGAACTGGCCGTCGTCGCCCATCACCTTGGGCGCGTCGTCGAGGTCCATGTCACTTCAGGCCGACGATGCGGTCGTAGTCCTTCTTCTCGTAGCCGAGCGACTCGACCGGCTTGTTCTTCAGCACCGCGTCGACGAAGCTCTGGCGGTTGATCGGGTGCACGCCCAGGCCCTTCTTCCTGAACTCGTCGACCAGCTCGGCCTCGCGCTTCTTGATCATCGCGGTGGCGCGCGCCGCGGCCTCCTGCGTGACCTCGGTGAACATCTTCTTCTCGGCGTCGGACAGCGTGTTCCACACGTGCGGCGCGATCTGCGTGGTCAGGCCGTCGACGATGTGGCCGGTCAGCATGATGTGCTTCTGCACCTCGTAGAACTTCTTCGCCTCGATGGTGGTCAGCGGGTTCTCCTGCGCGTCGACCGTGCCGTTCTGCAGCGCGAGGTAGACCTCGGCGAAGGCGATCGGCGTCGGGTTGGCGCCGCAGGCCTCGGGCGTGGCGCGGTAGGCCGGCACGTCGGGCACGCGGATCTTCAGGCCCTTCATGCCGGCGCAGTCGGTGAAGGGCTTCTGCGCGGTGGTGTGGCGCGCGCCGTAGTAGGTGTAGGCGGTGATCTGGATGCCGGTCTTGGCGCGGTAGCCCTCGACCATCTCCTTGAACACGTCGCTCTTGCTGTAGGCGATCAGGTGGTCGCCGTCGCGGAAGATGAACGGGTAGTAGGCGATCCCGAGGCGCGGGTAGCTGCGCGCGGCGAACGAGGTGCCGCTGATGATCATGTCGACCGTGCCCAGCGTCATGCCCTGGTTGATGTCGGTCTCCTTGCCGAGCGAGCTGGCCGGGAAGACCTTGATGTCGAACTTGCCGTTGCTGCGCTTCTTGATCTCTTCCGCGGCCCACACCGATTCGGTGTGGTACGGCTCGCTGGTCTCGTAGACATGCGCCCACTTGAGCTGCTTGGTCTGCGCGAATGCGCCGCCGGCCGCGGCGAGCACGGCGGTGGCGATCAGGCCTTTCAGGATGCTGCGGTTCATGCTCGTTGTCTCCTTTAGCGGGTGGTTGTCGTGGGCTCGGCTCAATCGCCCACCAGCTGCACCTTGGTGCTGCGGCTGCGGTCGGCGGCGAGTTCGAAGGCTTCGTGGGCGCGCGAGATCGGCAGCTGCGCGGTGAGCAGCGGCCGCACGTCGACGCGCCGCGTGCGCAGGTAGCGCACCGCCCAGTCGAAGGCGTGCGCGGCGCGGAAGGCGCCGACATAGTCGAGCTCGCGCGCCATGATGCTGTTGGCCGGGAAGTGCAGGCCCTCGGCCGGCAGCGTGCCGACCTGCACGATGCGCCCGCCGCGCCGCGTGGCGGAAAGGCAAGTGGCGAGCGCGGCCGGGCTGCCGGCAGCTTCGATGGCGATGTCGGCGCTGTCGGCGAGGCTGGCCGCGTCGACCTGATCGCTGCGGATCGTGCGGTCGGCGCCGACCTGCGCCGCGATCGCCAACGGCCGCTCGGCGATATCGCACACGATCACCTCGGCCGCGCCGGCCAGGCGCGCGGCGATCACGCTCATGCAGCCGATCGTGCCGCCGCCGGTGACCAGCACCGTCTTGCCGACCAGATCGCCGGCGCGGTGCACGGCGTGCAGGCCGATCGACAGCGGCTCGGCGCAGGCCAGCTCGCCGAGCGAGATGTCTTCGTGCACAGTCGTGAGCTGCGCCTCGCCGAGCACGAACTGCCGGCGGAACAGGCCTTGCGCATGCGGGAATACGCTGGCGCTGCCGAGGAAGAACATGCTGCGGCACAGGTTGAAGCGCCCGCCCAGGCAGTAGTCGCAGCGCCCGCAGGCGTGCGAGGGGTTCACCGCCACCTTGTCGCCCGGCTTGACGCGCGTGACCGCTGCGCCGATGCGCTCGACGATGCCCGAGGCCTCGTGCCCCGGCACCAGCGGCTCGCGGATCACGAAGGCGCCGACACGGCCGTGGCCGAAGTAGTGCAGGTCGGAGCCGCAGATGCCGCCCGCGCCCAGCTTCATCTGCACGTCGTGCGGGCCGAGCTCGGGCAGGCTGACGTCTTCGAGCCGCAGATCGCGCGCGGCGTGGATGCGGCAAGCGAGGGTCATGCGGTGACTCTCTTCTTGCGCGCGGCGGGCCTGGCCGGCGCCTCGCCCTCGGCCTGCCAGCTCGCCATGAAGCGCTCGTGCGAGTTGGCGAGGTGGCGCACCATCGCCTCGCGCGCGGCCGCCGGATCCTGGTGTGCGATCGCGTCGACCACCGCCTTGTGCTCCTCGATCGCCGCGGCCCAGCTGCGCGCCGTCTCGAAGTGGCTGCCGAGCTGCGCGAACAGCGGGTTGTGGCGCTCGTCGAAGAGGCCGCTGACCACGCGCAGCAGCACCGAGTTCTCGCTCGCCTCGGCGATGCGGGTGTGGAAGAGCCGATCGCCCTGCGTCGGCATCTGTCCGGCAGCGGACTCCTGCACCATCAGTGCGATCGCCTCGCGCAGGCCGCTGATCTGCGCGCGCTTCATCTGGCGCGCCGCCACGGCGGCGAGCTCGCCTTCGATGAGCGCACGCGCGCGGATCGTCTCCAGCGGGCTCTCGGCCTCGTGCTCGACCGCCGCCGCGCGCATCGGCGCCTCGCGCACGTAGATGCCCGAGCCCATGCGCACCTCGACGAGACCCTCGACCTCCAGCGCGATCAGCGCCTCGCGCACCGAGGGGCGCGAGACGCCCAGCTGCACCGCGAGGTCGCGCTCCGGCGGCAGCCGCGTGCCGGCCGGAAACTCGCCGTGCTCGATCAGCGCGCGCAGCTGCTCGGCGATCTGGCGATAGAGGCGGCGCGGTAAGAGGGGTTGCAGCGGCATGCGGGGACGCAGAGGCGGGCGGTCAAGTGGTCTGACCAATTCCGTGAGGATAGGCGTCGGCCGCAGCCGGCTCAACGCCGGGAATACCCGGGTCGCGGACGTGACGGAGCCGCTATCGAAAAACCTGAGGGGGGTGCTCCGGGGCGTGGGGGAGAATCCCGAGCGATCCAGTCACAGGGAACAAGATGGAAAAGACCTGGTTGAAGCAGTACCCCGCGGGCGTGCCGGCGAACATCGATGTCGCGCAGTACCCCTCGCTGGTGGCGCTGCTGGAGGACAGCCTGAAGAAGTACGCCTCGCTGCCCGCCTACAAGTTCATGGGCAAGGCGATCAGCTTCGCACAGCTGGACCAGGCCTCACGTGCGCTCGCCGCCTACCTGCAGTCGCTCGGCCTGGCCAAGGGCGACCGCGTGGCCATCATGCTGCCCAACATCCCGCAGTACCCGGTGGCGGTGGCGGCGGTGCTGCGCGCCGGCTACGTGGTGGTCAACGTCAACCCGCTGTACACGCCGCGCGAACTCGAGCACCAGCTGAAGGACTCGGGCGCCAAGGCCATCCTCATCGTCGAGAACTTCGCCCACGTGCTGCAGCAGGTGATGAGCGCGGTGCCGACCAAGAAGGTCATCCTCACCGCGCTGGGCGACATGCTGGGCTTCCCGAAGTCGCTGATCGTCAACTACGTGGTGCGCAAGGTGAAGAAGATGGTGCCGGCCTACGAGCTGCCCGGCGCCGTGCGCTTCAACGACGCGCTCTCGCAGGGCGCGGGCAAGACCTTCACGCCCGCGGCGGTGGGCCCGGACGACATCGCCGTGCTGCAGTACACCGGCGGCACCACCGGCGTCAGCAAGGGCGCGGTGCTGCTGCATCGTTGCCTGGTGGCCAACATCCTGCAGTCGGAGGCCTGGTACCAGCCGGCGCTGAAGAAGATTCCGAAGGGCGAGCAGATCGTCACCGTCTGCGCGCTGCCGCTCTATCACATCTTCGGCTTCAACACGAACATGATGCTGTCCATGCGCATGGGCGGCTGCAACATCCTGATCGCCAATCCGCGTGACCTGCCGGCGATGTTCAAGGATCTGGCGCGCGAGAAGTTCCACAGCTTCCCGGCCGTCAACACGCTGTTCATGGCGATGGCCAACCACGCCGAGTTCGGCACGGTGGACTGGAGCAGCCTGGTGATCTCGGTGGGCGGCGGCATGGCGGTGCAGAGCGCCACCGCCAAGCTGTGGCTGGAGAAGACCGGCTGCCCGATCGTGGAGGGCTACGGCCTGTCGGAGACCTCGCCCTCGGCCACCTGCAACCCGGTGGACAGCACCGCCTTCAGCGGCAACATCGGCCTGCCCATGCCCAACACCGAGCTGACGCTGCTCGACGACGACGGCCGCGAAGTCGGCCCGGGCCAGGCCGGCGAGATCGCCATCCGCGGGCCGCAGGTGATGGCCGGCTACTGGCAGCGCCCCGACGAGACCGCCAAGGTGATGACGGCCGACGGCTACTTCCGCACCGGCGACGTCGGCATGGTCGACGAGCGCGGCTACTTCCGCATCGTCGATCGCAAGAAGGACATGATCCTGGTGAGCGGCTTCAACGTCTACCCGAACGAGGTCGAGGACGTGATGACGCAGATGGAAGGCATCCTCGAATGCGCCGCGGTCGGCATCCCCGACGAGAAGGCGGGCGAGGCGGTCAAGCTGGTGATCGTGAAGAAGAACCCGGCCGTCACCGAGGCCGACGTGCGCGCCTTCTGCGAAGCCAACCTGACCGGCTACAAGCGGCCCAAGGTGGTGGAGTTCCGCACCGAGCTGCCCAAGACGCCGGTGGGCAAGATCCTGCGCAGGGAGCTGCGCGGGAAGTGAGGGGGCGAAGCGCGGATGTCGCCACCGAGAGCGACGAGGCCGGGGCCTGCCGGTCTGCGCGCCGCCCGATATCGGTGCTCGACCGGCAGGCCCCGGCCTCGCCGAGGACCCGCTGAGCGCTTCCTCGAACACCGTCAACGAGTGGTGGCTCGGCGTCGGCAGGGCAGGCCGGGCGAGCACGGATATCGGGCCGCGCACAGCCCGGCCTGCCCTGCCGACGCCGCGCTCCGAGGCGGCCCGCAGCAGCCTCATGCCACACTGACAAGATGAGCCGCATCGCCATCGTCAGCGCCATGCATCAGGAGCTGCGTGCCCTGCTGCCGGCGCTGGACAAGCACCAGAGCGCCACCTTCGCCGGCCGCACCTTCCACATCGGCACGATGGAAGGGCAGCCGGTGGTCATGACCCTGTCGGGCATCGGCAAGGTAGCGGCCGCCACCACCGCCACGCTGCTGCTGCAGGAGATCGACGTGCAGCGCATCGTCTTCACCGGCGCCGCCGGCGGCCTGGGCGCCGGCGTGCGTGTGGGTGACGTGGTGGTGGCGCGCGAGCTGCTGCAGCACGACATGGATGCCTCGCCGCTGTTCCCGCGCTACGAGGTGCCGCTGACCGGCCGCGCGCGCTTCCCCACCGACCCCGACCTGAGCGCCGCGCTGGCCAGCGCCGCGCTGCACTGCCTGCAGCACGCGGCCGAGCGCATCGGCGAGACGCACCTGGCCGACTTCGGCATCGACAGCCCGCTGCTGCACCAGGGCCTGGTGGTCAGCGGCGACCGCTTCGTCGCCACCGCCGCCGAGAGCGAGGCGCTGCGCGCCGCGCTGCCCGACGCGCTGGCGGTGGAGATGGAAGGTGCAGCGCTGGCCCAGGTGTGCGCCGATTTCGGCCGGCCCTTCGCCGTGATCCGCACCATCTCCGATCGCGCCGACGACAGCGCCCACGTCGACTTCAACCGCTTCATCGTCGACGTGGCGAGCGTCTACACGCGCGAGATCCTCGCCACCTGGATGTCGGGCGCGATCGAGTGAATCCGCTGAGGGGGCTCGCCCGTGTGCTGCGCGGCGTGCTGCTGGCGCTGGCGGCGATCGTCCTCTTCATCGAGGAATGGGGCTGGCGGCCGCTCACCGCCTGGGCGGCGCGGCTCGCGCAGTGGCCGCCGCTGGCGCGGCTGGAAGCGCGCATCCAGCGCGCCTCGCCGCGCGTGGCGCTGGCGCTCTTCCTGGTGCCGGCGGCGGCGCTGTTTCCGATCAAGCTGCTGGCGCTGTGGGCCATCCACCAGGGCCAGGCGCTGCTCGGCGTGGCGGTGATCGTCGTGGCCAAGCTGCTCGGCACCGCGCTGGTGGGGCGGCTCTTCATCCTCACCGAATCACAGCTCACGCAGTTTTCCTGGTTCGCCGCGGCGCTGGCCTGGTGGCGCCGCACCAAGCAGCGCGTGCGCGATGCGCTGCAGGCCTGGGCGCCGTGGCGGCGCGTGCGCGCGGTGGCGCGTCGCTGGCGCATGGCCTGGCGGCGCGACGAGCGCTGACCTTGCTGCGGCACACTGCGGGCCTCGCTGCTCGAAGACCTGCCGTGCCGCCCCGCTTCCACGTTCCGCTTCCGCTCGCCGCCGGCGCCGAGATCGAGCTGCCCGAGGGCGCATCACGCCACGTGCAGGTGCTGCGCCTGCAGCCCGGCGATGCGCTGACGCTGTTCGACGGCCGCGGCGGCGAATGGGCCGCGCAGGTGCAGGCCATGGGCCGGCGCGAGGTGCGCGTGCAGATCGGCGCCTTCGTCGACGTCTCGCGCGAGCTGCCGCTGGCGGTGACGCTGGCCGTCGGCATGCCGGCCAACGAACGCATGGATGCGCTGGTGGAGAAGGCGTGCGAGCTCGGCGTGGCGGCGATCCAGCCACTGGTCTGCGAGCGCTCGGTGCTGCGCCTGGCCGGTGAACGCGCGCACAAGAAGGTGGCGCACTGGCAGGCGGTGGCGGTGGCGGCCTGCGAGCAGAGCGGCCGCACGCGCGTGCCGAAGATCGCGCCGGTGCGCGGCCTGGGCGAATGGCTGGCCGCGCTGCCGGCGGCGGGCGAGGAGTTGCGCCTCGTGCTCAGCCTGCGCGATGCGCAGCCGCTGCGTCAGAGCAATGCGCGCGCCGTACTCTCGCTCAGCGGCCCCGAAGGCGGCCTGGCCGAAGCCGAGGAAGACGCGGCGCGCCGTGCGGGATTCACGCCGCTGTCGCTCGGCCCCCGCACGCTGCGCGCGGATACCGCACCACTCGCGCTGCTGGCTCGACTCGGCGCAGCGTCGGAGTGATGATCGCGGGCCGCGCCACCACGGGCGCTTCACTTCATCATCCCCACACGGAGGCGGACATGGGTCTTCTCGATTCGGTGATCGGCGCACTCGGCCAGGGCGGCCAGGGCGGTGGCGGCCAGGCCGCGCTGCTGCAGGCGGTGATCGGCATGCTCGCCGGCCAGGGCGGTGCGCCGGGTGGCGGCGGGTTGGCCGACCTGGTGACGCGCTTCCAGCAGGGCGGGCTCGGCGACGTGATGAGCTCGTGGGTGGGCACCGGCCAGAATCTGCCGGTCTCGGCCGACCAGCTCGGCGGCGTGCTCGGCGACGACGTTCTCGCGCATCTCTCGCGCAGCACCGGCCTGAGCGGCGGCGATCTGCTGGGGCAGCTCGCCCAGGTGCTGCCGCAGGTGGTCGACCACGTCACACCCAACGGTCAGCTGCCGCAAGCCGGTGGCCTGGACGTGGGCGCGGTGCTCGGGCAGCTGCTCGGCCGCTGACGCGCCTTATCTGTCCGGCTTGGCGGCCGGCTTGGCCGCGCGCGCCGAGCCGGCCACCAGATCGAAGCGGAACAGCCGGCATTCGATCGGCCCGTTCCACATCGGGATGCGGCGGCTTTCCTTGAGCCGCATCGCCGAGGGCAGCTTCATGTCGGGGCTGAGCACCCAGGCCGTCCAGCCGGCGGCGTGGCGCGTGTAGGCCTGCTTCCAGTGCGCGGCCAGGCGCGCGAAGAAATCCGTTGGCGTGTCGCGGTCCTGCGCCGACGGCCGCGCCGCCTTGCCGCCGACCTCGATGCGCTCGCCGTAGGGCGGGTTCAGCACCACGCAACCCGGCAGCCCCTCGGGCAGCAGCGGCGCCGGCCGCTCCAGCGCATCACCGCCGTGGAACTCGATCGCCGCCGCGACGCCGGCGCGCTCCGCGTTGCGGCGCGCGAAGTCGACCATGCGGAAGGACACGTCGCTGGCGTGGATGGGCACCGCACTCGCGTGCACGCGAGCCTTCGCCTCGGCCTTGAGGCGCTGCCAGAGCGCGCGCTCGTCGGGCCCGGTGAAGGGCAGCTGGCGCTCGAAGGCGAAGCGGCGCTGCAGGCCCGGCGCGATGCCGCAGGCGATCTGCGCCGCCTCGATGGCGATGGTGCCCGAGCCGCAGCAGGGGTCGTGCAGCGCGCCGCCCGCTTCGGGCGTGCCGCGCCAGCCGGCGGCGGCGAGCATCGCGGCGGCGAGTGTTTCCTTCAGCGGCGCGTCGCCCTTGTCTTCGCGCCAGCCGCGCTTGAAGAGCGGTTCGCCCGAACTGTCGACATAGATCGCGGCGCGCTCGGCGCCCACGTGCAGCAGGATGGGCAGGTCGGGATGCCGCGTGTCCACGCTCGGCCGCTCGCCGGTGGCCTCGCGCAGCTGGTCGCACACCGCGTCCTTGATGCGCAGCGCGGCGAAATTCAGGCTCTTCAGCGGGCTCTTCTGCGCGGTGGTGTCCACGCGCAGGGTCTGGCGCGGTGTCAGCCACTGCTGCCAGTCGACACTCTGCGCCAGTGCGTAGAGATCGTGCTCGTCGCGGTAGGGGCCTTCGGCGGCCTCGATCAGCACGCGCTGCGCGAGGCGGCTCTCGAGGTTCAGCAGCATCACCTCGCGCGGGTCGCCCTCGAGCGCAACGCCGCCGCGGCGCGTCTGCACGCGCGCCCGCGGCAGCACACGCGCGACTTCCTCGGCGAGCCACTCCTCGACGCCGGCGGCGCAGGGCAGGAACAAGGGCAGCGGCACTACATCGCCTTGCGCAGATTGGCCGGCGCGATCTTCAGCGCCTCGCGGTATTTGGCCACCGTGCGCCGCGCCACCTGGATGCCCTGCTCCTCGAGCATCTGCGAGATCTGGCTGTCGCTCAGCGGCTTGTTCGCGTCCTCGGCCGCCACCAGCTGCTTGATGAGCGCGCGCACCGCCGTGCTCGAGGCGTTGCCGCCGGCATCGGTATTCAGCGAGGAGCCGAAGAAGTATTTCAGCTCGAAGGTGCCGAAGGGCGTGGCCATGTACTTGGCGGTGGTCACGCGCGAGATGGTCGATTCGTGCAGGCCGAGCTCGTCGGCGATCTCGCGCAGCACCAGCGGCTTCATCGCGATCTCGCCGTGCGTGAAGAAGGCCTTCTGGCGCTCGACGATGGCCTGCGAGACGCGCTGGATGGTGTCGAAGCGCTGCAGGATGTTCTTCATGAACCAGCGCGCCTCCTGCAGGCGCGCGTTCAGCCCGGCGCCGGCGCCGTTCAGGCTGGCGTTGCCGCGGCCCTGGCGGATCGCGTTGGCGTACAGGTCGTTGATGCGCAGCCGCGGCATCACGTCCGGGTTGAGCACCACCTTCCAGCCGCGCCCGGCCTTCTGCACGATCACGTCGGGCACGATGATGTTGGCCTCGGCGCGCGCGAACGGCCGGCCGGGCTTGGGCTCGCAGGCCACGATCAGCGCCTGCGCCTGCTTGAGCAGTTCCTCGTCGGCGCCGGTGGCGGCGATCAGCTTCTTGAGGTCGCGCCGGGCGAGCAGGTCGAGGTGGCTCTTGCAGACGATGATGGCCACCATCTGCGCCTCGCTGCGCGGCAGCGCGCGCAGCTGCAGGGTCAGGCATTCGGCGAGGTTGGCCGCGCCCACGCCGGTGGGCTCCATGCTCTGCAGGAAGCGCAGGCCGCAGCGCAGCCGGTCGACCATCTCCTCGCGCGTCTCGTCGTCGGCCTCCTCGTCGACGAGGCGCGCGGCGATCTCCTCGATCGGGTCGGCCAGGTAGCCGTCGTCGTCGAGCGATTCGATCAGCACCATCACCGCGGCGGCGTCCTCGGCGGACAGGCGCATGCCGCGCAGCTGCTCGCGCAGATGGTCCTGCAGCGTGGGCAGCGCGGCGTCGCGCTCGGCGCCGTCGAAGTCCTCGCCGTCGCCTTGGGCTGCCGACTTGGACGGCGTCTCGCCGATGCCGTCGAAGTCGTCGCGCTCGGTGCCGTTCTCCCAGTCGTCGCGTTCGGTGGCGCCGAGCTCGGCGCTGTCCAGCCCGGGCGCGTCTTCGCCGCCCTCGCTGCCGCCTTCGCCGGCGCTCTCGGCGGCGCGTTCGCTCTCGCGCTCGCCGGCGCGCTCGGCCGCGCTGGTGCGTTCGGCCAGCGGCTCGAAGGGCGCCGGCGCGTCCTCGTCGGGCTCGAGGAAGGGGTTCTGCTCCAGCATCTGCTCGACCTCCTGGTGGAGTTCGAGCGTGGAGAGCTGCAGCAGGCGGATCGACTGCTGCAGCTGGGGCGTCAGCGCCAGGTGCTGCGAGAGCCGGACTTGCAGGGACGGCTTCATGGCCGGCCGGCCTCCCGCCGGGCCGTCCCAAGGGAGGCCGCGGCCCCCTTGGGGGGTAGCGAAGGCGCGCAGCGACAAGCTTGGGGGCTCATGTCACATGCGGAAGTGCTCGCCGAGATAGACCTTGCGCACGTCCGGGTTCTCGACGATCTCGGAAGGCGTGCCTTCGGCCAGCACGGCGCCCTCGCTGATGATGTAGGCGCGGTCGCAGATGCCCAGCGTCTCGCGCACGTTGTGGTCGGTGATCAGCACGCCGATGCCGCGCGCCTTGAGGAAGCTGATGATGCGCTGGATCTCCAGCACCGCGATCGGGTCGACGCCGGCAAACGGTTCGTCGAGCAGGATGAAGCGCGGCTGCGTGGCCAGCGCGCGCGCGATCTCGACGCGGCGCCGCTCGCCGCCCGAGAGCGCCGGCGCCGGCACGCTGCGCAGCTTCTCGATCGAGAGGTCGTGCAGCAGCCCGTCGAGCATCTGGTCGATCTGCGCCTCGCGCAGCGGCTTGCCGTCGGCGTCGAGCTGAAGCTCGAGCACGGCGCGGATGTTCTCCTCCACCGTCAGCTTGCGGAAGATCGAGGCCTCCTGCGGCAGGTACGAGAGCCCCAGGCGCGAACGCAGGTGGATGGGCAGGCGCTCGACGCGCTGGCCTTCGATGCTGATCTCGCCGGCATCGGCGCGCACCAGGCCGACGATCATGTAGAAGCTGGTCGTCTTGCCGGCGCCGTTGGGCCCGAGCAGGCCCACCACCTCGCCGCTGTCGACCGCCAGGCGCACGTCCTTGACGACCTTGCGCACGCCGTAGGATTTCTGCAGCCCGCTCGCCTCGAGGCGATGCACCCGCGCAGCGGGTGATGGCGCAGCGACCGCGCTCACTTCCCGCTCCCGAGCGCAGGGCTCAGTTTGAGCGGCGGCGTCGGCTCGGAGGCCGCCGCGGCGGCGGCTTCGGCAGCGGCGGCCGAACCCTCGCGCGGCGTCAGCACCGCGCGCACGCGCCCGCCCGGGTTGGCGGGCGTGGCCGCCGCGCCGCCCGAGACGCTGAACACCTCGGCGATGCTGTCGTAGCTCACCACGTTGCCGGCAATCTCGTCGGCCACCGTGCTGCCGCGCAGGCGGCGCACCGCGGCATTGCTGACGAAGCGGATGGTGTCGGTCTTGCCGTCGTATTCCAGCCGCTCGGCCTCGCCCTCGATCCACTCGTCCACGCCGTCGCGCTTCTGGCGGAAGGTGGCCGGCTTGTTGGCCGCGCCGATGGCCACCGCGCTGTGGTAGCCGTCGGGCGTCTCACGCACCTCGATGCGGCCGGCGCGGATGGTCATGGTGCCCTTGGTGACCACCACGTTGCCGTTGAAGACCACGTGCTGGTTGAGCAGGTCGATGCGGCCGGGCTGGTCGGCCTCGACGTTCAGCGGCTTGAAGCGGTCTGCCTTCTCGGCGAACGCGGGGGTGGCCGCCAGGGCCGCGAGGACAGCGAGGATCGGAAGGGTTCTCATCGAGGGCACGAAACTTGCAGGCCATTCTAGCCACAAGCCGGGCCCTCGCACCGCCGCAAGCGGCGGTTTTCGGCGCGGGTCAGCCCTTGCGCGAGGCCTGGATCAGGAAGTCGGCCACGACGAGCATCTTGTCCTGGCCGCCGGCCAGGCTGCCCGAGGTGTAGAAGCGGCCCTGGATGCCCAGCGCCGGCACGCCGTCGATCTTGTAGGCCTCGGCCAGCTGCTTGGCCTGGCGCGCCTTGGTCTGCACGCCGAAGGAGTTCATCACCTCGATGAACTTGGCGCCGTCCAGCCCGTTCTTGCTCATGAAGGCCTGGATCTCGGCCGGCTTGTCGAGCTTCAGGCGATCGTTGTGGATGGCGGCGAAGACCTTGCGGTGCATGGCCTCGAGCTGGCCCATGGCCTCGAGCGCGAAATAGATGCGCTGGTGGGTGCCGAAGGGCTCCTCGCGGAACTGCACCGGCACGCGGCGGAAGGCGACGAACTCGGGCAGCTTCTTCACCCAGGCCTCGAGCATGGGCTCGAAGGCGTTGCAGTGCGGGCAGCCGTACCAGAAGAACTCGACCACTTCGACCTTGCCGGCCGGCGCCGTGACCGGCAGCGGCTGGCCCAGGCGCACGTAGTGCGTGCCTTCGACGATGCCGCCTTGCGCGGCGGCCGGCAGGCCCAGCGCCAGGGCGCCGGCGCCGACCAGGGCGGTGGAGAACTCGCGACGTTGCATCTTCTTCATCGATTCCTCGGCTGCGGATGGGCGTGATTCTGTGGCCTGAGTGCAGCCGCTGCTGGAAAGTTCAATGACGGCCTTTGACGCTCTCTTGCGCCGTTCACTTCTGCACGCGCACCAGCGCCGATTCGACGCCGGCCGCGGCCAGCTTGTCCTTGGCGCCGTCGGCGCTGTCCTTGGCCGGGAAGGGGCCGATGCGCACGCGGTAGACGGTGCGGCCCGACTGCTCGCGTTCGGTGACCTTGGCCTCGTAGCCCATCATGGCCAGGCGCGCGCGCTGCTGCTCGGCGTCTTCCGGCCGGGCGAAGGCGCCGGCCTGCACGAAATAGTTGAACGGGTCGGCCGCCGGCGTCGGCTTGACGGTGCTGCCCTCGCGTGCCGAGAGGATGGCCGCCGGGTCGCGCGCCGGCGCGGCGGAAGCCGCCGCCTTGGGCGCAGCCGCCACCGGGGCCGTGGCAGGCGCCGATGCCGGTGCCGCCGCAGTCGGTGCGCTGCCCGCGGGTGCGGCCGGCTTGGCGCCGTTCTTGTGGCCGAGCCCGGCGTTCGGATCCCAGTTCTTGTTCTTCTCCTGCTCGGCCGCGTCCTGCTCGGCGGTGCGCTGCGGCACCTTGTTGACGAAGGGCACCGGCACCTTGGTGACGTACAGCGCCACGGCCAGCGCCAGCGCCAGGCCGATCAGCAAGCCCACGATCAGGCCCATGGCGAATCCGCCGCGTTGCGATTTCATGCAGTCTCCAGAGCGGGTTGATCGCGGTCCATGCGCTGCGGGGCCGACACGCCCAGCACCGCCAGCGCATTGCGCAGCACCTGGCGCGTGGCCGCCAGCAGCGCGATGCGTGCGCGCGCCAGCGCCGGGTCGTCGACGAGGAAGCGTTCGCTCGCGTAGTAGCTGTGGAAGGCGCCGGCCAGGTCGCGCAGGTAGAAGGCGATGTCGTGCGGCGCGAAGTCGGCCGCCGCGCTGTGCAGCACCTCGGGGAAGCGCGCCAGCTCGAGCATCAGCGCGGCCTCGCTGGGCGCGCCGAGCAGCGTCACGTCGGCGCCGTGCAGCGTGGCCACGTCGCCGCCCTTCTCGACAAACTGCTGGATCACCGAGCAGATGCGCGCGTGCGCGTACTGCACGTAGAAGACCGGGTTCTCGTCGTTGCGCTTGAGGGCGAGGTCGACGTCGAACACGAACTCGGTGTCGGCCTTGCGGCTCAACATGAAGAAGCGCACCGCGTCGCGGCCGGTCCAGTCGACCAGGTCGCGCAGCGTCACGTAGCTGCCGGCGCGCTTGGAGATCTTCACCTCCTCGCCGCCCTTCATCACCGTGACCATCTTGTGCAGCACGTAGTCGGGGTAGCCGGCGGGCACGCCCATGCCGGCGGCCTGGATGCCGGCGCGCACGCGCGCGGTGGTGCCGTGGTGGTCGCCGCCCTGGATGTTGATGGCGCGCGGGAAGCCGCGCTCGTACTTGGCCAGGTGGTAGGCGACGTCGGGCACGAAGTAGGTGTAGCCGCCATCGGACTTGCGCATCACGCGGTCTTTGTCGTCGCCGTACTCGGTGGTGCGCAGCCACAGCGCACCGCCCTCCTCGTAGGTCTTGCCGGCCGAAATCAGGCGCGCGACGGTGTCTTCGACCCGGCCGCTGGTGTAGAGGCTGGACTCGAGGTAGTAGTGGTCGAAGCGCACGCCGAGCGCTTTCAGATCCAGGTCCTGCTCGTGGCGCAGGTAGGCGACGGCAAACTGGCGGATGCCTTCCAGATCCTCGGAGAGGCCCGAGGCCGTGAACTCGCGGTCGTCGGCATGCACCGTCTTGCGGGCCGCGAAATCGGCCGCCACGTCGGCGATGTAGTCGCCGTTGTAGGCCGATTCGGGCCAGGCGGCATCGCCCGGCTTCAGGCCCTTCAGGCGCGCCTGCACCGAGGCGGCCAGCGTGGCGATCTGCACGCCGGCGTCGTTGTAGTAGAACTCGCGCGTCACCTGCCAGCCCTGCCAGTCGAGCAGGTTGCAGATCGCATCGCCCAGGCAGGCCTGGCGCGTGTGGCCGGTGTGCAGCGGGCCGGTCGGGTTGGCCGAGACGAACTCCACCAGCACCGGCTTGCCGTTGGGCGCGGCGCGGCCGAAGTCGTCGCCGCCGTGCAGCACCTCGGCCACCACCGCCTGGCGCGCCGCGTCGCGCAGCCGGAAGTTGACGAAGCCGGGGCCGGCGATCTCCATCGCGGCCACCCAGCGCTGCACCGCCGCCTGGCGGTTCAACGCCTCGACCAGGGCGCCGGCCACCTCGCGCGGGTTCTTCTTCAGCGGCCGCGCCAGCTGCAGCGCCGCCGTGCAGGCGAGGTCGCCGTGCGCCGCCTGCTTGGGCGACTCGAACGCGATCGGCACCGTTGCGCCGGGGCTGACTTCCGCGATCGCCGCGGCGAGCGCGGCCAGCAGCTCCTGTTTGGCTTGGATCATGGGGGCCGATTCTACGTTTCGCCCCCGTGGCGACCGGGCAGCCACCGATGCCCGGGATTGACCCGTTTTCCAGCGTCAGATCCGCTGTGCCGGTGCATGGCTGCTGTGGAATCATCGTCACGCTGCGCCTTGCCGCCATGTCCTCGTCTTCGACCTCCCGTTCCCCGAGTCCGCCGGACCTTGCGCCCGATCTGCCGCTGCTGATCGGCAAGTACCGCGTGCTCAAGAAGCTCGGCGAGGGCGCGACCAGCGAGGTCTTCCTCTGCCACGACGACTTCCAGGACAAGGACGTGGCCATCAAGCGCGTGCGGCCCACGGCGCTGGGCGACGCGCAGGACAACCGCTTCTTCGAGCGCTTCTTCGCCGCCGAGGCCGCGCTCGTCGGGCGGCTCAAGCACCCGAACGTGGTGCAGATCTTCGACGCCGTGCCCGACCCGGTGGAGCCCTACCTGGTGATGGAGTACGTAAGCGGCAACACGCTGCGCCCGTACTGCCGGGCCGACCAGCTGCTGCCGCTGGAGCTGATCGTCGAGCTCGGCTTCAAGTGCGCGATGGCGCTCGACTATGTCTACCGCCAGGGCCTGATCCACCGCGACGTCAAGCCCGCCAACCTGCTGGTGACGCTGACCAACGGCTCGATCACCGACGTCAAGGTGAGCGACTTCGGCAGCGTGCTCAACCTCGCCTCCGACGTGACGCAGGTCTACCGCGTCGGCTCGCTGGCCTACATGTCGCCCGAGCAGCTCGACGGCGCGGCGCTGGACTGCCGCGCCGACATCTATTCGCTGGGCGCGGTGCTCTACCACCTGATCGCCGGCCGGCCGCCCTTCGACGCGCAGGTGCAGTCGGCGCTGATGCACCAGATCTACCACCAGAGCCCGGCGCCGCTGACGCGCTTGCGCGACGGCGTCTCGCCGACGGTGGACGCGGTGATCCAGCGCGCGCTCAACAAGGATCCGGGCCAGCGCTACCGCGGCTGGGACGAATTCGCGCAGGCGCTGTCGGCGCTGATCGCGCAGCAGCACGTGCCGCGCGGCCAGCTGCAGGGCGTGCTCGACTCCGAGCGCTTCACGCTGCTGCGCTCGCTGGATTTCTTCGCCAGCTTCGGCGACGTCGAGCTGTGGGAGGTGGTGCACCGCGCCAAGTGGCGGCGCTTCGACTTCGGCCACGCGCTCTACCGGCGCGGCGAGGAGGGCAGCGACTTCCACATCATCGCCAAGGGCGAGCTGGAGGTGTTCCGCGACGGCGAGCGCGTCGCCCAGCTCGGCGCCGGCACCAGCGTGGGCGAGATGGCCTACCTCGCGCCCAGTGCCGAGTTGCGCCGCCACAGCACCGACGTGATCGTCACCGAGACGGCCACCACCATCTCCTTCTCGCCGGAGACGCTGGCCCAGCTCAGCCCGGGCTGCCGGCACCGCTTCGACGAAGGCTTCATCCGCGTGCTGGTGCGGCGGCTGCACGCCGCGCACGAGGCCTTGGCGCACCCGCGACGGATTTTGTGAAGCCGCCGGCGCGGGCGTGTCGTCCGCGCGACGCCGCGGTGCGTTCCTTCCATTGCCGCCGCGATGGCTCGGTGCTTCAATCCGCAGCGGCACTATTGCCCCTCAGCACAGGAGACCACATGAAGAAGCTGATCACCGTCGCGGCCCTGTCCGCATTCGCCTTCATCGCCCCGGCCTACGCCGCCGACGCCGCCAAGGCGCCGAGCGCACAGCAGAACAAGATGACCGAGTGCAACAAGGAGGCCGGCGACAAGAAGGGCGACGATCGCAAGGCCTTCATGAAGACCTGCCTGTCGGCCAAGAAGGCCAGTCAGCAGGAGAAGATGAAGACCTGCAACAAGGACGCCACCGGCAAGAAGGGCGACGAGCGCAAGGCCTTCATGAAGGAATGCCTGAGCAAGTGAGTCAGCGCCAGTAGGCACTGTCGCCGTAGGTGTGCTTGAGGAAGTCGATCCACAGGCGCACCCGCAGCGGCAGGTGCTTGGCGTGCGGGAAAACGGCGTAGATGCCGTTCGGCGGTGCGGCGAAGTCGTCGAGCACCGACACCAGCCGGCCGCTGGCGACTTCCTGCTCGACCTCCCAGGTCGAGCGCCAGGCGATGCCGAGGCCGGCGGTGCACCAGTCGTGCAGCACCTGGCCGTCACTGCAGTCCAGCCGCCCGCTCGGGCGCAGGTGCGTCACCGCGCCGTCCACCACGAAGGCCCAGCCGCGCGTCTGGCTGGCATCCGAGCTCAGCGTCAGACACTCGTGGCGCAGCAGTTCGTTCGGATGCTTGGGCGTGCCGGCGCGCTTCAGGTAGGCCGGCGTGGCCACGCACATGCGCCGGTTGTCGGCCAGGCGCACGCTGATCAGGCTGGAGTCGGGCAGGTCGCCGACGCGCACCGCGCAGTCGTAGCTCTCGTTGACGATGTCGACGACGCGGTCGCTCAGGTTGAGTGACACGTTGACGTCCGGGTGCTGCTCGATGAAGCGCGGCACCAGCGGCGCCACGTGGCGGCGCCCGAAGCCGGCCGGCGCCGTGACGCGCAAGTAGCCGCTCGCTTTCACCCCACCCGCGCTGACACTCGCTTCGGCATTGGCGAGATCGGCCAACAGGCGCTGGCAGTCTTCCAGGAAGGCGCTGCCTTCGTGGGTCAGCGTGATCTTGCGCGTGGTGCGCACCAGCAGCTTCACGCCCAGGCGCTCTTCGAGCGCGTCGATGCGGCGGCCGATCACCGCGGGCGCCACGCCCTCGGCGTTGGCCGCCGCCGTCAGGCTGCCGCGGGCGGCGACCGCGACGAAAGATTCGATCTGCTTGAGGCGGTCCATGGCGGATCATTATGCGTGTCGGCCGGCGATTCGTGCGTTGGCGTCACAAATCCAAGGCATTTCGCGCTATTAATGTTGTTGGCGACGTCCAATAGATTTCAGGCATGGAGTCCCGCCCAGGAAACGCCACGCCCGCGCCGCGCGCGGTGCTGTTCGATGCCTACGGCACGCTGTTCGACGTCTACAGCGTGGCGCTGCTGGCCGAGCAGCTGTTTCCCGGCCACGGCGAGAAGCTCGCCGTGCTGTGGCGCGACAAGCAGATCGAGTACACGCGCCTCGTCTCGATGAGCGGCCAGTACCGGCCGTTCTGGGATCTCACCCGCGCCGGCCTGCGCTTCGCCACCGAGCGGCTCGGCCTGGCGCTGGAGCGCAGCACCGAGGAGCGGCTGATGAACCAGTACCGCCACCTCAGCGCCTTTCCCGAGAACCGCGAGGTGCTGCACGCGCTGAAGGAGCGCGGCGTGACCACCGGCATCCTCTCCAACGGCGACCCCGAGATGCTGGGCGTGGCGGTGAAGAGCGCCGGCTTCAGCGGCCTGCTCGACCACGTGCTGTCGGTGCATGCCACGCGCAAGTACAAGACCGACCCGGCCGCCTACGCGATCGGGCCGCATGCGCTCGGCCTGCCGCCGCGCGACATCCTGTTCGTCTCCAGCAATGGCTGGGACGCCATCGGCGCCACCTGGTACGGCTTCACCACGCTGTGGGTGAACCGCTCGGGCGCGCCGCTCGAACAGCTCGACACGAGCCCGTCGCGCACCGGCAGCAGCCTGCGCGACGTGCTCGACTTCTTCCCCAAACCCTGACGCATCGAGGACTGCCATGACCGATCGCACCACCTGCCGCCGCCTGCAAGTCGCCACGCCGCTGTACCGTTTTATCGAAGACCGCGTGCTGCCCGGCACCGGCATCACGAGCGAGGCCTTCTGGGCCGGCTTCGACGCCATCGTCGCCGAGCTCGCACCCAAGAACGCCGCGCTGCTGGCCGAGCGCGATCGCCTGCAGTCCGAGCTCGATGCCTGGCACCGCGCCAACCCCGGCCCGATCACCAAGCCTGCGGCCTACCGCAAGTTTCTCGAGCAGATCGGCTACCTCGTGCCGGAGCCGAAGAAGTTCAAGGTGACGACCAAGAACGTCGATGCCGAGCTCGCGCTGCAGGCCGGCCCGCAGCTGGTGGTGCCGATCACCAACGCGCGCTATGCGCTGAACGCCGCCAACGCGCGCTGGGGCTCGCTGTACGACGCGCTCTATGGCACCGACGTGCTGAGCGAAGCCGACGGCTGCGAGAAGGGCCGCGGCTACAACCCGAAGCGCGGCGCCAAGGTCATCGAATACGCGCGCTACGTGCTGGACCGCTGCGTGCCGCTCAAGAAGGGCTCGCACATCGACTCGACCGCCTACCGCGTGGTCGACAACAACCTGGCCGTGACCTTGAAGAACGGCACCACCGTGGGCCTGAAGAACCCGGCGCAGTTCGTCGGCTTCCAGGGCGAGACGGATGCGCCCAGCTCGGTGCTGCTGTCGCACCACGGCCTGCACCTGGACATCCGCATCGACAAGAAGCACGCCATCGGCGCCACCGACCCGGCCGGCGTCGCCGACCTCGTGCTCGAAGCGGCGCTGTCGACCATCCTCGACCTGGAAGACTCGGTGGCGGTGGTCGACGCCGAAGACAAGGTGCTCGCCTACGGCAACTGGCTGGGCATCATCGAAGGCACGCTCACCGAGGAAGTCGCCAAGGGCGGCAAGAGCTTCACGCGCGGCCTCAACCCGGATCGCCGCTACACCGGCCCGCGCGGCGAGGACGTGCTACTGCACGGCCGCTCGCTGCTGTTCGTGCGCAACGTCGGCCACCTGATGAGCAACCCGGCGATCCTGTGGACGAACGCCGCCGGCGAGCGCCGCGAGATCCCGGAAGGCATCATGGACGCGGTGATCACCACCACCATCGCGCTGCACGACCTGCAGCGCCATGGCAAGGACGGCATCACCAACTCGCGCACCGGCTCGGTCTACATCGTCAAGCCGAAGATGCACGGCCCCGCCGAAGTGGCCTTCGCCGGCGAGCTGTTCGGCCGCGTCGAGAAGATGCTCGGCCTGCCCGACAGCACCGTGAAGCTGGGCATCATGGACGAGGAGCGCCGCACCAGCGTCAACCTCAAGGCCTGCATCGCCGCCGCGTCCTCGCGCGTGGCCTTCATCAACACCGGCTTCCTCGACCGCACGGGCGACGAGATGCACACCGCGATGCTGGCCGGCCCGATGCTGCGCAAGGGCGACATGAAGGCGAGCGCCTGGATCCAGGCCTACGAGCGCAACAACGTGCTGGTGGGCCTCTCCTGCGGGCTGCGCGGCAAGGCGCAGATCGGCAAGGGCATGTGGGCCATGCCCGACCTGATGAAGGCCATGCTCGAGCAGAAGATCGGCCACCCGAAGGCCGGCGCCAACACCGCCTGGGTGCCGAGCCCGACGGCGGCCACGCTGCACGCGCTGCACTACCACCAGGTCGACGTGTTCAAGGTGCAGAAGGAGCTGGAGAAGGTCGACGCGGACGCCGAGCGCGCGACGCTGCTGGCCGGCCTGCTGACCGTGCCGGTGGTGAAGAAGGCGCAGTGGAGCGACGAGCAGAAGCAGCAGGAGCTGGACAACAACGCCCAGGGCATCCTCGGCTACGTGGTGCGCTGGGTCGACCAGGGCGTGGGCTGCTCCAAGGTGCCCGACATCCACAACGTCGGCCTGATGGAAGACCGCGCCACGCTGCGCATCTCCAGCCAGCACATCGCCAACTGGCTGCAGCACGGCGTGGTGAGCGAAGGGCGGGTGCGCGCCACCTTCGAGCGCATGGCCGAGGTGGTGGACCGGCAGAATGCGGGCGACCCGCTCTACCAGCCCATGGCCGGCCACGGGGATACCAGCCGCGCCTACCAAGCCGCGCTGGATCTCGTCTTCAAGGGCAAGGAGCAGCCCAGCGGCTATACCGAGCCGCTGCTGCATGCAGCGCGGCTGGTGGTGAAGACCGCCACCGCGCAGACGACGGCGGCAGCGGCCTGAGGACGGACGATCGGATCAGGTGGGAGTCGGGGTTCCCGCCATCCGGTCGTACTTGAGGAAGTATTTGCGGGCGAGCGCCACCAGCTGGTTCTCGCTCGGGTGATCGACCGTCTCGTAGCCGACGATCTGCTTGCCCAGCTCGGCGCGGTGCTTGTCGACGTAGTGCTTGAAGTCGGCCGTGCTGCTGTGCGAGCCGGTCACCAGCACCTCGGGGATGCCCTTGAGCGCGTCGCACACCTCGCCGAAGAACTCGTGCCCGGTGCGCACCGCGCTGCCGTGATAGGCGGTGTGGTGCGTGTGGGCCTTGACCTTCTGCGACTGCACGTGCTCGGCATCGAACTGCAGGATCTGCGCTTTCTGGTGATCGATCCAGACCACGGCGTGGAACAGGCTCATGGGATTTCCTTTCTCTGATTGCCTGTGGTGATGCTCGCGCCGAGCGCCGCCAACGGTCTTGAGCGCCGTCAACGCGCACAATGCCGGCCATGGCCGCCGCAACGCACTACGCCTGGTTCGACACGCCGATCGGCGCATGCGCGATCGTCTGGGGCGAGGCCGGCGTGCGCGGCCTGATGCTGCCCGGCGCCGATCGCGCGCGCACGCTCGCCAGCCTGCGCCGGCGTCATCCGCAGGCCTGCGAGGCGGCGCCGACGGCGGCCATCGCCGCGGCCATCGACCGCTTGCAGGCCCTGCTCGACGGCCAGCCGGAGGGGCTGGAGCAGATCGCGCTCGACATGGATGGCGTGCCCGCGTTCCACCGCCGCGTCTACGAAGCGGCGCGGCACATCGGCCCGGGCCGCACCTGCACTTATGGCGAGCTGGCCGAGGCGCTCGGCGAGCCGGGCGCGGCGCGCTCGGTCGGCCAGGCGTTGGGCGCCAATCCCTTCGCCATCATCGTGCCCTGCCACCGCGTGCTCGCCGCCGGCGGGCGCAGCGGCGGCTTCTCGGCGCCCGGCGGCGTGGACACCAAGCGGCGCCTGCTCGAGATCGAGCGCGCGCGCATCGGCAACGAGCCGAGCCTGTTCTAGGCATGAACCTCACGATCGACCAACTGCCCGAGCACTGCGACGTACTCGTCGTCGGCGCCGGCCCGGCCGGCAGCGCGGCGGCCACGCTGCTGGCGCGCGGCGGGCTCGACGTGGTGCTGGTCGACCAGCACGCCTTCCCGCGCGACAAGGTCTGTGGCGACGGCCTGATTCCCGACGCGCACCGCGCGCTGCGCCGCCTCGGCCTGCTCGACGAGGTGATGGGCCAGGCGCAGCCGGTCACGCATGCGGGGCTGATCTCGCCGCGCGGCATCCGCGTCGACGTGCCCGGCACGCTGGCCGTGCTGCCGCGCCGCATCCTCGACGAGATCGTCTGCCGCGGCGCGCTGCGCGCCGGCGCACGCATGTTCGCGCCGCTGCGCTTCGTCGCGCCGCTGGAAGAAGGCGGCCGGGTGGTCGGCGCGCGCCTCGCGCACGGCGAGGCCGAGCGCGAGCTGCGCTGCGGCTGGGTCGTGCTGGCCAGCGGCGCGCAGCCGCAGGCGCTGATCGCCGCGGGCATGGCGCTGCGCCAGCAGCCCAGCGGCGTGGCGCTGCGCGGCTACGTGCGCAATGAGGCGATGCGCGGCCGCATCGACAAGCTCGAGGTCGTCTGGCATCGCGCCGTCGCGCCCGGCTACGGCTGGATCTTTCCCTGCCGCGACGCCGTCTTCAACGTCGGCGTCGGCGCCTTCACCGAACACGATCTCAACCTGCGCGCGCTGTTCGAGGCCTTCACGCGCATCTACCCGGCCGCGCGCGAGCTGGTGGCGGGCGGGCAGTGGCTCGCGCCGCCGAAAGGCGCGCCGCTGCGCACCTCGCTGACCGGCGCGCGCTTCTCGCGGCCGGGCCTGCTGGTCAGCGGCGAAGCGGCCGGCAGCACCTACGCCTTCACCGGCGAAGGCATCGGCAAGGCGCTCGAGACCGGCATGCATGCCGCCGAGGCGCTGCTGCAGGCGCGTGCGCGCGCTCAGGACGACGCGGCCGTGCGCGCCGACTACGAGGCGCGGCTCGAAGCGCTGGCGCCGCGCTTCACCCTCTACGAACGCGCCAACTGGGTGAACCGCCATCCCTGGCTGGCCGACCTGGTGCTGTGGCGCGGCACGCGCAGCGAACGCGTGCGCCGGCGCATGAGCGGCGTGCTCGACGAGAGCAGCAACCCCGGCCAGCTGCTCACCGCCAAGGGCTTCTACCGCCTCTTCACCGAATAGCGCCCGCCATGTGCCAACTCCTCGGCCTGAACGCCAACACGCCCACCGACGTGGTGTTCAGCTTCACCGGCTTCTCCACCCGCGCCGAGGAGCACAAGGACGGCTTCGGCATCGCCTTCTTCGAGGGGCGCGGCGCGCGTGTCTTCAGCGATGCGCAGAGCGCGCGCGATTCGCCGGTGGCCGAGATGGTGCGGCGCTACCCGATCAAGAGCTGCAACGTCATCGCGCACATCCGCAAGGCCACGCAGGGCCGCATCGCGCTGGAGAATACGCACCCCTTCCAGCGCGAGCTGTGGGGGCGCACCTGGGTGTTCGCGCACAACGGCGACCTGAGGCAGTACGCGCCGCGCCTGCACGCCGGCTTCCGCCCGGTGGGCGACACCGACAGCGAACGCGCCTTCTGCTGGCTGATGCAGGAGCTCGCCAAGGCGCACGCCAGCGTGCCCAGCGTGGCCGAGCTGAGTGTCACGCTGCGCGAGCTCGTGCCCGGCATCGCGGCGCACGGCAGCTTCAACTTCATGCTCAGCAACGGGCAGGCGCTGTGGGCGCACTGCTCCACCCAGCTGCACTGGCTGGTGCGCGAGCATCCCTTCCGCAGCGCACGCCTGTCCGACGAGGATCTGAGCGTCGACTTCTCCGCCCTCACCACGCCCAGCGACCGCGTCGCCGTGATCGTCACCGAGCCGCTCACCGCCGACGAGCGCTGGAATCCGCTCGCGCCCGGTGAGCTCGCCGTATTCCGCGACGGCGCGCGCATGATCTGAATTCCTCACCACCCACCACCGCATGACCCAGCCCGCCACGCCCACGCCGCGCTTCGACACCTTCCTCAAGTACGAGGCGCTCACCCGGCTGCTGTTCGACTACGCCGACGCGCACCCGAACCTCGTGAGCGTCGATTCGATCGGCAAGAGCCACGAAGGGCGCGACATCTGGGTGGCGACGCTGACCAACACCGCCACCGGCGCCGCGATCGACAAGCCGGCCTTCTGGTGCGACGGCAACATCCACGCCGCCGAGCTGACCGCCAGCACCGCGGTGCTGTACTACCTGCACCAGCTCGTCAGCGGCTGGGGCAGCGACGCGAAGGCCACGCGGCTCCTCGACACGCGCGCGCTCTACCTGTGCCCGCGCCTGAACCCCGACGGCGCCGAGCTGGCGCTGGCCGACCGGCCGCGCCATATCCGCTCCTCGACGCGCGCCTACCCGTTCGACGAGCCGCCGGTCGAAGGCCTGAGCATGGAGGACGTCGACGGCGACGGCCGCATCCTCACCATGCGCATCCCCGACCCGCACGGTGCCTACAAGAAGTGCGACAAGGATGCGCGCCTGATGGTGCCGCGCGAGCCCGGCGAGTTCGGCGGCGAGTACTACCGGCTGATGCCCGAGGGCACGCTGAAGAACTGGGACGGGCTCACCGTCAAGGTCAACCGCGACGTCGAAGGGCTGGACCTGAACCGCAACTTCCCGGCTTTCTGGCGCCAGGAATTCGAGCAGGTCGGCGCCGGGCCTTACCCGACCAGCGAGCCCGAGGTGCGCGCGATGGTCGACTTCGTCATCGCGCACCCGAACATCGGTGCGGGCATCAGCTACCACACGCACAGCGGCGTGATCCTGCGGCCCATGGGCACCTGCAGCGACGACGACATGATCCCCGAGGATCTGTGGAGCTACCAGCGCTTCAGCAAGCTCGGCAGCGAGCTCACCGGCTACCCGGCGGTGAGCATCTGGCACGAGTTCAAGTACCACCCGAAGGAAGTCATCGGCGGCACGCAGGACTGGCTCTACGAGCACCTCGGCGCGCTGTTCTGGGTGGTGGAGATCTGGTCGCCCAACCAGGCCGCCGACATCAGCGGCTACAAGTGGATCGACTGGTTCCGCGAGCACCCGGTGGACGACGAGCTCAAGCTGCTGAAGTGGAGCGACGAGCAGTGCGGCGGCCAGGCGCACGTCGAGTGGAAGCCGTTCATGCACCCGCAGCTCGGCGCGGTGGAGATCGGCGGCTGGGACAAGATGAACTTCTGGCGCAACCCGCCGCCGCACCTGCGCGAGCGCGAGGCGGCGCGCTTCCCGGCCTGGATGACGCAGCTGGCGCTTTCGCTTCCCAAGCTCGAACTGCTGCGCACCGAGGTGCGCGCGCTCGGCCCCGACACCTGGCGCGTGCGCATGGCGGTGGCCAACAGCGGCTGGCTGCCGGCCTACGTCAGCCAGCGCGCGCTGCAGCGCAAGGTGGTGCGCGGCGTGGTCTTCGAGATCACGCTGCCGCAGGGCGACCCGGCCATCGCGCTGGTCTCGGGCAAGGAGCGCATCGAAGGCCCGCAGCTCGAAGGCCATGCGCCCAAGCAGTCGCAGATCGCCTTCCTGCCCAGCCGCGAAGTCACCGCCGACCGCGCCGTGGCCGAGTGGGTCGTGCGTGCGCCCAAGGGCACGCGCCTGGCGCTCAGTGCGCGCGCCGATCGGGCCGGGGCGGTGCGCACCGAAGTCAGTCTTGACTGACCCTCGAATGGGCAAAACTCCCGCGTGATCGGCAGGCCCGCGCAGTGCGCCGCGACTTTGTTCCGACACGCACAACGTCGCGCTCCCTAGCATGACGTCCTAGAAACAGATGGATACGCCCTGTATCCATTTGAAGGACGTCAACGAGGGCAGGCCCATGTCGCCTGCGGGAGCTGAAGATGGGCCACCTGCTGCCTTTCATCGTCATCATCGAGCGCAGCATGCGCCGTGCGCGCACCTGGCTGGCCCTGCTGGGCATTGCGCTGGTCGCGGCGATGTGGGCGGCGCCGGCGCATGCGGCGCCCTGGTCCGAGCGCGTGCGCGCCAAGATCGCCCGCGACATGGATGGCGAGCTGCGCACCGACCGTGCGCCGCGCGAGCGCTGGGCGCGCGACGTGCGCGGCGTGCGCCACGTGCAGGCGATCGTGGTGGCCGAGCCGGGTACCGACTCGGAACTGCGCGAGCTGCGCGCCGCCGTGCTGAAGCTGGGCGGCTCGGTGCACGCTTTCCACCGCGCGATGAACGCGCTGACCGTGCAGCTGCCGATGCAGAAGCTGCACGCGCTGGCCGAGCGCGACGACGTCGCCAGCGTCACGCCCAACCGCTCGGTGCAGCGCACCGCCAGCACGCTCGAATATGTCGCCGGCGTGCTGACCTCGCGCGGCCGCAGCTACTCGTCGACCACGACCTACAGCGGCGTCGACGGGCGCGGCGTCGGCATCGCGGTGCTCGACTCGGGCGTGATGCGCTCGCACCACGACTTCGGCAGCGCCGGCGAACGCGTCAAGCGCAACGTCAGCATGCTCAACACCACGCTGGCGAACTGGAGCACCGGCGTCGATGCCGCCGCTTCGATGCAGCCCGGCAGCACGGCGCTGGCGAGCTACGAGAACCTGGTCGCCAACGAATCCGCCGCCACGCTCGACGGCTTCGGCCACGGCACGCACGTCGCCTCGGTCGCGGCCGGCCGCGGCTTCGGCTTCTACGCCGCGCCCGACCACACCGGCGTGGCGCCGGGCGCCGACATCTACGACGTCAAGGTGCTCGGCGACACCGGCACCGGCACGCTGAGCGACACCATCGAAGGCATCAACTGGGTCATCTACCACGCCCGCGAATACAACATCCGCGTGATGAACCTGAGCCTGGCCGCGCAGTCGACGCAGAGCTGGCTCAACGACCCGCTGTGCATCGCGGTGCGCAGCGCCAGCGCCGCCGGCATCACCGTGGTGGTGGCGGCCGGCAACTTCGGCAAGTCGACCGACGGCAAGGAAGTGTTCGGCGCGATCGGCGCGCCGGGCAACGACCCGTCGGTGATCACGGTCGGTGCGGTCAACATCAAGAGCACGATCGCGCGCAGCGACGACAGCGTGACGCTGTTCAGCTCGCGCGGCCCGACGCGCGGCGCCTACGTCGACGCCGCCGGCGTGCGCCGCATCGACAACCTGATCAAGCCGGACCTCGTCGCGCCGGGCAACCGCGTCATCGGCGCCGCCTCGACCACCGCGGCGGGCGGCTGGAACTACCTGGCCTCGAATTACTACAACGATCTGGTCGTGCCGGCCAACTCGGCGCAGTACTACACCGAGTCGGTGATGGTGATGAGCGGCACCTCGATCGCCGCGCCTGCGGTCGCCGGCGCCGCCGCGTTGCTGCTGCAGGCCAACCCGGGCCTGACGCCGCCGCTGGTCAAGGCCATCCTGCAGTACACCGCGCAGCCGCTGCCCGGCGCGAGCCTCGCCCACCAGGGCGCGGGCCAGCTCAACGTCGACGGCGCGCTCGCGCTGGCGCGCGCCATCCGCAGCGACGTCGCCACGGCGATCGCCAACGGCAGCCTCGTCGCCGGCGCCAACCTGCTCGCCTCCGGCCAGACGCTGCCGGCGCGCAGCTCCACGCTCAACGGCCAGAGCTTCAACTGGTCGCGCATCGTCACCGCGGGCGGCAACCGCGTGCTCAGCGGCGACGCGCTGTTCACCAAGTACCAGCCGATCTGGGATCCGCGCATCACCTGGGCGAGCGGGCGCGCGCGTCTGCGCCAGCCGCAGTACTGGGCCGCCACGTCGACGACGCCGGCCGGCACCTTCGTCAAGTCGTTCAGCGATGTCGCGGCGCCCAACCAGAGCCTCGTCACCGCGGGCGTGGTCAACGCCACCACGCTGGCCGGCGCCACCTCGCTCGCCGGCAAGACCGGCCTGTTCATCCCCACGCCCACGCTGGCCGGCTGGCTGGCCGGCGGCAGCGGCAGCGTGCTCGGCACCGGCATCGTGATCAGCGAGGGCCTGGTGATCAGCGAAGGCATCGTCATCAGCGAAGGGCTGGTGATCAGCGAGGGCCTCGTCATCAGCGAAGGGCTGGTGATCAGCGAGGGCCTCGTCATCAGCGAAGGCATCGTGATCAGCGAGACCGGCGTGCCGGCGATCCGCTACGACACGGGCTCGGCCACCAGCGGCGAGAACTGAACGCCATGAGCGAGCTCGCCGCCACCGCCACGACACCCTGGCAGCGTCTGCACAAGGCGCTGATGCCGGACTACAACCGCAAGGCCACGCTCTACTGGTGGACCATGGTGTCCATCGGCGTGCTGGTGCTGCTGCATTGCATCGTCGCGGTGGCCGCGCTGCCGCGCGCGGCGCTGCTGCAGATCGTGGCGGGCGCGGCCATCGCCACGCTGGCGGGCTTCTTCCCGGTGCGCATTCCGCGCTCGACCAACTCCTTCGCGGCCGGCGAGATCTTCATCTTCCTCGTGCTGCTGATGCACGGCGTGCCAGCCGCCGCGCTGGCCGCCGCCGGCGAGGCGCTGGTCGGCTCCTGGCGCACCTCCAGGCGCTGGACCAGCCGCATCGCCAGCCCGGCGATGGCGATCGTCTCGATGATCGTCGCCGGCTCGCTGCTCGAGCTCGTGCTCGGCGCGCTGCACGCCGCCTCGCTCTACAACGACGGCCTGCTGCTGACCGCGGCGATGGCCTTCTCGGTGGTGTACTTCGTGCTCAACACCGTGCTGGCGACGGCCGTCATCCACCTCAAGCGCAACCAGCCCATGGTGCTGCGCGAGGTGCTCGCCAACTTCGGCTGGGTCGCGCTGGCCTATGCCGGCAGCGCCACGGTGGCCTCGCTGCTGTTCCTCACCGTCGGCCAGTCCGGCCCCGGCGTGCTGATGGCGGTGGTGCCCATCGTCGGCCTGCTGCTGGCCACGCTGCACTTCTTCTTCCGCCAGCAGGAGGCCGACGAGGCGATGCGGCGCAGCCGCGTCGAGGCGGTCGAGCGCGAGGCGGCGCAGGCCGCGCTGCACGTGCAGGCGCTGGCGGTGAGCGAACAGCGTTTCCACAGCGCCTTCACGCACGCCGCGATCGGCATGGCGCTGGTGTCGGCCGACGGCGAAGTGCGCCAGGTCAACCGTGCGCTCGCCGCGCTGCTCGGGCAGGACGAGGAAGCGCTGGTCGGCCAGCGCCTCGACGCGCTCGTGCACGCCGACGACGCCGGCACGCTGGCTGCCCAGCTGGCGCGCGTGCACCGCCGCGAGATCGACGCCTTCGCCAACGAACTGCGCTGCCGCCACCACGACGGCAGCGACGTGTGGGTGGCGCTGGACGCGAGCTTCTTCGACGAGGCGGGCGCCGAGGCCGAGAGCCTCATCGTGCAGATGCAGGACATCACGGCGCGGCGCAGCGCCGAGGCGCGCCTGCAGCACATCGCCTTCCACGACAGCCTGACCGGCCTGCCCAACCGCTCGCGCTTCCACGAGCACCTCGCGCAGGCGATCGCGGCGGCGAACGGCGATCCGGAGCGCCGCTTCGCGGTGATGTTCCTCGACTTCGACCGCTTCAAGCTGGTCAACGACAGCATGGGCCACAGCGCCGGCGACGCCTTCCTCGTGCAGGTGGCGCGGCGCATCCGCGAGCACGTGCGCCCGCGCGACGTGGTGGCGCGCCTGGGCGGCGACGAGTTCGCCGTGCTGTGCGAAGACCTCGAGCGCGAGGCGCATGCCGTCACGCTGGCCGAGCGCCTGCAACTCGTGCTCGGCGAGCCGCTGCAGATCGGCGGCACCGAGATCACCACCAGCGCGAGCATCGGCATCACCTTCAGCACCTTCGGCTACACGCTGCCGGAGGAGGTGCTGCGCGACGCCGACATCGCGATGTACCGCGCCAAGGCGGCCGGCAAGGCGCGCCACGCGCTGTTCGACGCCGGCCTGCACGAGCAGGTCAGCGAGCGCGTGCACCTCGAAGGCGAACTGCGCCGCGCGCTCGAGCACGGCCAGCTCAGCGTGGCCTACCAGCCGCTGTTCAACCTCGGCAGCGGCCGGCTCACCGGCTTCGAGGCGCTGGCGCGCTGGCAGCACCCGACGCTGGGCCTGATCAGCCCGGCCACCTTCATCCCGATCGCCGAGGAGTCGGCGCTGATCGCGCCGCTGACCGACTTCGTGCTCGACGCCGCCTGCCGCCAGCTCAAGCTCTGGCAGGCGCGCGGCGACACCTTCGCCGACCTCACGATGCAGGTCAACGTGTCGGGCAACGACCTCGCCCACAGCGGCTTCGCGCAGCGCGTCACACGCGCCATCGTGGCGGCGCGGCTGCACCCCAGCCAGCTCACGCTGGAGCTCACCGAGAACGTGCTGATGGACCGCGTCGACGGCGCGGTCGAGACGCTGGCGCGGCTGCGCGAGCTCGGCGTGAGCCTGTCGATCGACGACTTCGGCACCGGCTACTCCTCGCTCGCCTACCTCTCCTCGCTGCCCATCGACAGCCTGAAGATCGACGCCTCTTTCGTGCGCGGCATGCGCACCGGCTCCAAGGAGGCGGAAGTGGTGCGCGCCATCGTCACGCTCGGCGCCTCGCTGGGCAAGTCGGTGATCGCCGAGGGCATCGAGACCGAATCGCAGTTCGACCAGCTGCGCCGCATGGGCTGCGAGGCCGGCCAGGGCTACCACCTGTCGCGCCCGCTGGTGGCCGAGAACGTCGAGCTGCTGCTCGACCGCATCGAGGTCGACCGCTGGAGCCTGCAGCACGGCCAGCCGAGCCGGCCGATGCTGCATCATTGACCCCCCCGTAGCGCCTGCGGCGCTCCCCCCAGGGGGCGCCGCCAGCGGCCCGGCGGAGCCGGTTCCGCGGCGACCGCTTGGCAGGTTGGCGGTTCTCATACCGTTTCGCGTTCATCGCATAGATTCCGTTCGGGCTGAGCTTGTCGAAGCCCACCGCGTGCAACGCACGGCCCTTCGACAAGCTCAGGGCGAACGGAGTCTGACGATCGATCTCGGCTTCGTATCAGCGATCGAGGTTCTTGCTCGAGGCCGCGGTGGATTGCACCGGCGCGGCTTCCAGCGCCATGATCGCGCCCTGCTCGGGCAGGCGCGCCAGCACGTTCGTCGTTATGCGCGAGAGTGTGCCTTCATGCGCGCCGCCTACAATCCGCCGCCCTTCATTGCCCCTGTTCTTCTTGGAAGCCTTCCTCGTCTCCACCGGCATCGTCGCCCTCGGCGAAATGGGCGACAAGACGCAGCTGCTCGCGCTGCTGCTGGCGGCGAAGTTCCGCCGCCCCGTGCCCATCGTGCTGGGCATCCTCGTGGCCACGCTGGTCAACCACGCGCTGGCCGGCGCGGTGGGCGAGGGGGTCGCGCACGCGCTCGGCCCGCACGTGCTGCGCTGGGTGATCGGGCTGTCCTTCCTCGCGATGGCCGCGTGGATGCTGGTGCCCGACAGCATCGACGACGAGGCCGAAGGCGGCACGCAGCGCTTCGGCGTGTTCGGCACCACGGTGCTGGCCTTCTTCCTCGCCGAGATGGGCGACAAGACGCAGATCGCCACCGTGGCGCTGGCGGCGCGCTACGGCGATCTGGTCGCCGTGGTGGCCGGCACCACGCTGGGCATGATGATCGCCAACGTGCCGGCCGTGCTGCTCGGCGACGTGGTGGCGAAGAAGGTGCCGATGCGCCTGGTGCACGGCATCGCCGCGGCGATCTTCGCGGTACTGGGCGTGCTGACGCTGCTCAACGTCGGCAAGCTGTTCTAGGCCTCAGGTCGCTGCCGCGGTGCGGCGCAGGTAGCGCGCCAGCGTCTCGCGCAGCCGCGCGACGTCGATCGGCTTGGTGAGGAAGTCGTTCATGCCCGCGGCCATCGCCTCGTCGCGCTCGGAGGTCAGCGCGGCGGCGGTCAGCGCGATCACCGGCAGCGTCTCGGCGTCGAAGCGCTCGCGCAGCGCGCGCACCGCCGCGTGGCCGCTCATCACCGGCATGTGCACGTCCATCAGCACCAGGTCGAAGGGCCGTCCGGCGGCGGCCGCGGCGTCGACCGCCTCGACCGCGCTGGCGCCGTCGCCCGCCTGCGTCACGTCCAGGCCCCACTGCTCGAGCATGGCCACGGCGATCAGCATGTTGACCGGGTTGTCCTCGGCGATCAGCACGCGCCCGCCCTGCAGCGGCGCGAGCGCATCGCCTTCGGCCGGCGCCGCCGGCGGCGTGGCGGCGGCCAGCGGCAGGTCGGCCCAGAAGGCGCTGCCGTAGCCCGGCGCGCTGTTCACGCCCACGCTGCCGCCCATCAGCGCGGCCAGCTCGCGGCAGATCGACAGGCCCAGGCCGGTGCCGCCGTAGCGGCGCGTGATCGAGTCGTCGGCCTGCGAGAAGGGCGTGAACAGGCGCTGCTGGGTGTCGGCGGCGATGCCCGGGCCGGTGTCGTGCACCGCCAGGCGGATCGCGCCGCCGCGCATGCCGGCCTCGATGCGCACGCTGCCGCGCTCGGTGAACTTGATCGCGTTGGCGACGAAGTTGGTGAGGATCTGGCGCACGCGCAGCGGGTCGCCGCGCACCGCCGCCGGCACCTCGTCGGCCACCGAGAGCACGAAGGCCAGGCCCTTGGCCTCGGCCAGCGGCAGGTAGGCGTGGTGCACCGCCGCCACCGTGTCGCGCAGGCCGAAGGCGACGTCTTCCAGCGTGATGCGGCCGGCCTCCACCTTCGAGAGGTCGAGGATGTCGGAGATGATGCCGGTCAGGCTCTGCGTGCTGTCGATCATCTGCGCCAGGTACTGCTGGCGGCGCGCCTCGGCCAGCCCCGGCTGCATCGCCAGCCGCGCCAGGCCGAGCAGGCCGTTGAGCGGCGTGCGGATCTCGTGGCTGGTGTTGGCGAGGAAGGCGCTCTTGGCGCGGTTGGCCGCCTCGGCGGCGTCGCGCGCATCGGCCAGCGCATGCTGCGTCTGGCGGCGCTCGGTGATGTCCTCGGCCGTCCAGATGGTGCCGCCGCCGATCGGGTTGCTCGGGTCGACCGACTGCGCCTGCAGGCGCGCCCAGAACAGTGTGCCGTCGCGCCGCCTGAGCTGCGCCTCGCACTCGTAGCCGTGCTTCTGGCGCAGCTTGCCGATGGCCTCGCGGCGCAGGCGCTGGAACCCGGCCGGATCGGGCCACAGCGCGCTGAGCGTGGACTGGCGCAGCTCCTCCTCGCTGTAGCCGAACATCTCGCGGTGGCGCGCGTTGACGCGCACGATGCGCTGCTCGCGCACGAAGGCGATCGCCAGCGAGACGGTGTTGAGGATGGCCTCGACCTCCAGCCGCGTCTGCTCGCTGGCGCTGACGTCGCGCGCGGCGAGCACCAGGAAACGCTGGCCGTCGAAGTCGAAGCGCGCGCCCGAGGCCAGCAGCGGGATGCGCCGACCCTCGCGGTGCCGGAAGTTGACCGGCATGGCCTGCACGCCGCCCTGGCGGCGGATCGCCGCGACGAAGACGTCGCGGTCTTCCGGGCGCTGCCAGATGCCGAGCTCGGTGGAGGTGCGGCCGATCACCTCCTCGCGGCGCCAGCCCGTCACCTGCAGGAAGCAGTCGTTGACGAGCGCGTAGCGGCCGGTCTCCAGGTCGGTCAGCGTCAGGCAGTCGGGGCTGGTGGCGAACAGGTGCGACAGCAGCGCCTCCGAGCGGCGCAGCGCCGCCTCGGCGCTCTTGCGCGCGGTGATGTCGACGTACATCGTCAGCAGCGCCTGGCCGGCCACGCTGTCGACCGCCACCGCCGTGGCCTCGACCACGAAGGGCCGGCCGTCGAGCGCCTGCATGCGGTAGTCGATCACCGGCAGCGCCTCGCCGGGCGCGAGCCGTTCCGACAGCGCGATGCGCTCGCGCACCAGCTGGCGCTGCTCGGGCGCGCCGAAGTGGTCGAGCAGGTTGCCGCCCTTCATCGCGTCGGCGTCGCGGTAGCCGAACAGGCGCGCCGCGGCCGCGTTGGCGTCGAGCACCGTGCCGCGCCGATGCAGCACCATCGCCGAGGGCGAGCGCGTGAAGAGCGTGCGGTAGCGCATCTCGCTGGTCGACATGGCCTGCTGCGCGCGCACCTGGGCGGTGACGTCGCGCCCCACGCCCCAGTAGCCCTGGA
>WBZV01000157.1_pt1 | contig 46522 bp, 40 predicted proteins | sample 5204221 | NCBI WGS metagenome assembly WBZV01 (sample SAMN12344360, study PRJNA552823) | activated sludge metagenome | biome: Activated sludge suspended growth; feature: Nitrification reactor; material: Wastewater; isolation source: activated sludge from nitrification reactor of wastewater...
CGGCCCCGGCGGGTTGAGCCTCGGCCGGGCCGGTGTTATCAGTTCTTAAAACGTTCCGTCATTGCGAACCCGCGCAGCGGGTGTGGCAATCCAGTTTATGAACGGATTGCGATACTGGATCGCTTTCCCCGTGCTACAATCCCCGGGGTCGCGATGACGGTTCTGGGTTCAAAATGACGACATTTGACGACAAATGACGACATTCCTTGGGCTTTTGGGGGTGAACGTAGCAAAATCAATCTATTAGCCAGATAAATCGGCGCATTTTGGCACCGATCCGACGCCGCACCGCCTATTGATCGATCAGGACCTGCTGCTGACGAGATTATCACAGGCCTGGAACGCGCGGCCCGCTATCTTCATTTCCCGAGTGGTCAGACTGCGGACGAGGCTGGAATGGGCATGAGGCAAGGAGGCAGATCGGGAAAAGGTGTCCTCATCGCGGCACTGCTGCTGGCACTGACGGTTGCGGGGTTGCCGCCCGCGGCCGCGCAGGAGTTCCGCAGCGAGGACGGACCCTTCCGGGTGATGACGATCGCCACCGGCCTGGAGCATCCGTGGGGTCTGGCCTTCCTCCCCGACGGCCGGATGCTGGTCACCGAGCGGCCGGGACGGCTCCGCGTCGTCACGCCGCAGGGCAAGCTCTCGGAGCCGGTCCAGGGCGTTCCGGCGGTCTACGAGGTCGGCCAGGGCGGCCTGCTCGACGTGGCGCTGGATCCCGACTTTGCCGAGAACCGGCTGGTCTATCTTTCGTTTGCCGAGGCGGATGGCGACGTGGCCGGCACGGCGGTGGCGCGAGGACGCTTCGTCGAGGACGAGAACGGCGGCGGCCGCCTGGAGAACGTGACGGTGATCTTCCGCCAGAAGCCCAAGGTGGAGGGTCCCAACCACTGGGGCTCGCGGCTGGTGTTCGCGCCCGACGGCACGCTGTTCGTTACGCTGGGCGAACGCTTCCAGCGCGACCGTGCGCAGCGGCCGGGCGAGCACCTCGGCAAGCTGGTCCGCATCAACCCCGACGGGACCATTCCGAAAGACAATCCGTTTCGCGGCAGCACCACCACCCTGCCCGAGATCTGGTCGCTCGGCCACCGCAACGTGCAGGGTGCGGCGATCAATCCTTCGACCGGCAAGCTCTGGACGGTCGAGCATGGTGCGCGCGGCGGCGACGAGATCAACATCCCGGAGGCCGGCAAGAACTACGGCTGGCCGATCATCACCTACGGGCGCGACTATTCCTTCCTGCCGATCGGCGAGGGCACGTCGAAACCCGGCCTGGAGCAGCCGATCTATTATTGGGATCCCTCGATCGCGCCTTCCGGAATGGCGTTCTACACCGGCAACCGCTTCCCGGCGTGGCGGGGGGACCTGTTCGTCGGCGCACTGGCGGAGCAGGTCCTGGTGCGCCTCGAACTCGACGGCGACAAGATCACCCACGAAGAACGGCTGCTGGGCGCGCTGGACGAGCGCATCCGCGATGTGCGCCAGGGGCCGGACGGCTTGCTCTGGCTGCTGACCGACAGCCCGGAAGGGCGGATTCTTCGGCTGGAACCGGCCGGCTGACTTAAGGGAGCGGCGTCGCCAGCAGGTCGAAGCGGACGGTAACGGCGTGCAGGATCCATTGCTCGCTCGCCCACTGCCCCTGCCCGACGCCCCACGCCGATCGGTCGATCGTGACCTCACCTTGCGCACGCACGCCGTCCGCCACCGGCCGCAGCGTGAACGGCACCGTCACCGGTCTGGTGACGTCGCGGATGGTGAGATCGGCGTTGGCCTCGAAGCGGTCGGCGCCAACGTTGCGGAAGCTTCTCGTCTCGAAGCGAGCCTGCGGATAGCGAGAGACGGCGAACCAGTCCGAACCCTGCAGCGCCACGTCGCGCTCGACGCTGCCGGTTTCAGCACCGGTCATCTCGATCACCACCACCGCCCGGCTTGAAGCAAGATCGGCCGCATCGAAGCGCACTTCGGCAGTGAACCGCCTGAAGGTTCCCTCGAAGGACGTGCCCGCCTGCGTCGCGGTAAAGCCAAGGCGGCTCTGGTCGGGTGCGATCCGCCAATTGGCCGCCAGGGCTGCCCCGATGACCACGACGACGGCGAGCGCGGCCAGCAGAAAGCGCATCAGGACGGCCGTTCCGTCCGACCGGCGCCCGAGCGGCCCCAAGGCAGCATCCTTGCGAGCGTATCGTCCCTGAGAAAGAGGTGATGCTTCATGGCCCCCGCCACGTGCAGCAGCAGCAAGGCGAAGACGGCGATCGCCATCCATTCGTGGACATCCTTGAGCGCCTCTTCGACCGGCTTCTTGTCCGGCAGCGTGCTCAGGACGGGCAGGTGCGGCAGCGGAAACAGGCCGAAGATGATCGTCGGCAGGTTCCACACCGAAGCGGAAACCATCATCCAGCCGGAGAAGGGAAGGGCCAGCATCAGGACGTAGAACGCCGCGTGCGTGAAGCGCGCCAGTTTCGCCTCCCAGGGCTTGAGCGTCGCCGGCAGCGGAGGAACCGGATGCCTCAGCCGCCACCCCAGCCGGAAGAGGCTCAGAGCCAGAACCGTGATGCCGAATGACTTGTGCAGCTGATAGAGCTCGAACTGCAGGCTGCTGCCGGGCGTCATCCGCACCATCACCGTTCCGAGGGCCAGCAGGCCGATGATCGCCGCCGCGATCGCCCAGTGCAGCGCGATCGCCACCAGGCCATACCGGCTGGGACTGCGCTGCGTCGGAGAGGATCGAGGCCGGTTCACGGAGTCTGTGCTCTCAGGGTTGCCGCATCCGGCTCAAGAGATAGAGATAGCGCATGCCGCCGGCCGCTCGCCGGACAACCGTTCAACTCTGCGTGCGTTCGCAGGAAATACCCCTGACTACTGCCGCTGCGAAGATCGGGTGCGCTACGCTGCGCGTATATCGGAGGCTCCTCAGTGGGGGATGGACGCGGGGCCGTCTTCGCGCTATGCGGGCAGCCGGATTGAGGTATGAGACCGGGAAGGTCGGGAAAGCAGAAAGAGACAGGGTAGAGAGAGCTCTGCGGCATGCAAACACTGCTTCCTGCAATCCAGCTCGGTGCGCGGCGCGCCGTCTTTTGTGCGCTGATCGGATCAACCATCCTGCTCGCCCTCATCGCCTTCGTCACCGCCTTTCTGAGAAACGGATTGACGGCCATCGAGATCGGCATGGCGGTGCTATTCGCGCTCAACCTGCCGTGGATCGTGATCGGCCTGTGGAATGCGGTGATCGGGTGGATCCTGCTGCTGAGGACGAACGGGGATCTGTCCCGGGTCGTGCCGCTCGCCCGCCTGAACGAGCCACCGCTCCCCCCGGAGGGCCGGGTGGCGATCCTCATGCCCATCCACGATGAGGAACCGACGACCGTCCTCGCAACACTCAAGACGACGCTCGCCAGCCTCGACGGAACGGGGCGGAGCGCGCCGTTTGACGTCTTCGTGTTGAGCGATACGCGCGATCCCGGCATTGCCGCCGGCGAGCAGGCCCTCTTCGAGGCTTGGCGGAAGGGGGACGCGCGTCCGGAGCGCCTGCATTATCGCCGCCGGTCCGAGAACACCGGGTTCAAGGCCGGGAACATCCGCGCCTTCTGCGATCGTTGGGGCGGCGACTACGATTTCATGATCGTGCTCGACGCCGACAGCGTCATGAGCGGGACGGCGATCCTGCGGCTGGTTGGGCTGATGCAGGCCAACCCGCGGCTTGGAATACTCCAAACGCTGATCACCGGCCTGCCGTCGACGAGCGCGTTCGCCCGGATCTTTCAGTTCGGCATGCGCCACGGCATGCGCGCGTACACCATGGGCAGCGCCTGGTGGCAGGGAGACGCCGGGCCCTATTGGGGACACAACGCGATCGTCCGGCTCCAGCCGTTCATCGAGCACTGCCACCTGCCGCTCGTTCCCGGCGCGCCGCCGCTGGGCGGCGTCATCCTCAGCCACGACCAGGTCGAAGCGGTGCTGATGCGTCGCGCCGGATGGGACGTGCGCGTCCTGCCGATTGAAGACGGCAGCTTCGAGGCGAACCCGCCGACGCTCCTCGACTTCAGCAAGCGCGATCTCCGCTGGTGTCACGGTAACATGCAGTATACCCGCCTGCTCAGCCTGGCTGGATCGTCTCGCATGGGCCGGCTGCAGATGGTGCTGGCCATTCTGATGTACACGTCCGCGCCCTGCTGGCTGCTCTTTTGCGTGCTGGGCCTGGCTCAACCCCTGCTGGACAGACTGGGACTGCTGCCCTGGGTGGCTTTCTCCGAGCCTGGCTGGCTGCCCGGGGAGAGCGCGCTGACAGCCATCGGTTTCGCCCTGTTCTTCGGCGTGATCGGCATGACCTGGGCGCCCAAACTCTTCGGCCAGCTCCAGGCCTTGTGCGATTCCACCGTGCGCGGAAGTTATGGCGGCGGCCCCCGTCTCCTGGCCGGCGGTGCCATCGAGCTGCTTTTCTCCGCGCTGCTCGCCCCCGTCGTCGCCACCTCTCAGACGGTGTTCATGGGCGGCCTGCTGCTCGGCCGCCGCCTGAAATGGAGGGCTCAGAAGCGCTCCGACCGGAGCATCCCGGGACGAGAAGCGCTGGGCCGGCTCTGGCCACAGACGCTGCTGGGCCTGGCCTTTCTCGCCGGGTTTCTGATCCTGCTTCCTGGTGCCATCGGATGGGCTTCGCCGCTGATCGCAGGCCTCCTGCTCGCGGCTCCCTTCGCTGTCCTCACGGCTCATCCGCGGTTCGGCGCAGTGCTCGCGCGGACACGCCTCTGTGCGACGCCCGAAGAAGTGCGGCCAACACCGGAAGTCCGATCCGTCTGCACTTGGCTCGTCGCCGCGTCCCCGTCGCCACATTACCACGGTGGCGATAATCTGCCGGACAGCGCGGAGGCACAGCCGGAAGCGACCGCGGCCTCCTGACCGTCGGCCCGCGTCGTGGCTCACGTGACTTGCCCGGAGGACGCCGTCATGATGACGCTGTGGGAAGAGCTTGCCACCACCGACTTTGCCGCCCTCGATCCGGCGCGAACCGTGGCGGTGCTCCCCGTGGCGGCCGTCGAGCAGCACGGCCCCCATCTCCCGCTGGGAACGGATGCGATCCTGTGCGACGCCATCCTGGATCGCGCGGGAAGAAGCGTTGGCGCTCCCGGGACGGTGTTGCGGCTGCCGACCCAGCGCGTCGGATTGAGCCCCGAGCACGACAGCTTCGCCGGAACCCTGACACTCCGCGCGGAAACCCTGCTCTCCCTGTGGACAGAGATCGGCCTGTCTGTCGCTGCCGCCGGCGTTCGCAAGCTGGTTCTCTTCAACACCCACGGCGGACAGGGCGGAGTCGTTGATGCCGCAGCGCAGGCACTGCGAAACCGCGCCGGGCTGCTGGCAATCCGCTGCAGTTCCTACCGCTTTTCGATACCGGCCGGTTGGATACCACCCGACGAACAGCGCTACGGTCTGCACGGAGGGCTGGTCGAAACGTCGATGATGCTGGCCGTCGCCCCGCATCTGGTCAGACGCAATGCACTGCGCGCGTTTCCGTCGCGCGCAGTCGACTGGGAGGCCGCCATTGCCGGGCTGGAGGTGGAGGGCGAGAGCGGCATCGCCTGGCGTGCCGAGGATCTCAACCCGGAGGGAGCCACCGGCGACGCGTCTGCCGCGACACCTGAACTCGGCGAGCGGTTGCTGACACTCTTCGCCGCGCGGCTGGCCCGCATCATCGAAGCGGCGGGCGCGCTTGGCTTCCCGCCGGGTTAGTTTTGCGCGGGATCGAGCAGGTGGCGGGCCCGCGTCCGCTTCGCATCCATGTAGCGCTGATTCTGCGGGGTGATCGTCGCCAGCAGAGGAAGACGGTCAACGATTTCGATGCCGGCCCCGATCAGCGCGTCGATCTTCTCGGGATTGTTGGTCATGAGCCGGATCCGCTGATAGCCGAGTTCGCGCAGCATGGCGGCGGCGATGCCGTACTGCCGTTCGTCCGGCCTGAACCCAAGCTGCAGGTCGGCATCGATGGTATCCCGGCCGGCGTCCTGCAGCGCATAGGCCCGCAGCTTGTTCGCAAGGCCGATCCCCCGCCCCTCCTGAGCCAGATAAAGCAGCACCCCGCCTCCAAGCGCGGCCAGCGCTGCCACAGACTGTCGGAGCTGGTCGCCGCAGTCACACCGAAGGCTGCCGAAAACATCACCGGTCAGGCAGGCGGAGTGGAGACGCACCGGCGTACCATTGGCCCCGTCGGGCGAGCCAACGATCACGGCCAGATGTTCCCTGCAGCCCACGGAGGTGCGGAAGCAGACAAAGCGGGCATTGGCGGCGTCCGTCAGCGGGATGTGCGCCTCGCTGACCTTGACGACGTTCTGATCGAGGTTTTCGAGCAGACGCGCCAGTCCGTCGGCAGAGACAGAGTGAAGCACATGGCTCGACATCAGGGACTGGATCTCCCCGGAGCGGCTCGGAGCCGCCGTGACGCGCAAGGCCGCCGGCAACAGCCACGAAACCTTCAGCATCTGGATGATCAATCGGTCGACGTCGAGGGCCGCGGCTTCGGGCGTCAGGGAAAACCGCTCCATGACCTCGGCATCTCGCGGCGCCGCGGCGGCCAGATTCACCATGTCGCGCAGGCTGGCGTCCGCCGGAAGCAGCAGCGCGAATGCAGAATCCCGGATCCCACCCGCGAGGCCGAGTGCCACGCCACGCTCGCCCGAGAGGATGAGTGCCGTCTCGCCGCCACCCATGGCCTGCAAGGCTTGGGCCGATGCGGGGCTGGCGGTTTCGATCGAGGCGTAAACGGATAGGGCTGGGCCGTCGACCACGGCGACGGCGCGCCCGCAACGCAACTCATCGATCACGCGTTCCGCTGCCAGCAGCGCACCATCAGACTCGCTTAGTCCCAGTGTATCCATTGCCACCTGACACGGCCCCAGCGTCACTTTCTAGGGCACTAAATGGCTGGGGGATTATGTTGTTTCGAGGGATCGTTGCGATGCGACCGAACGGACGGAAAATTTGACCCCTCTGGATGATGAATGGCGCAGCCTCCTCGCTCTTCGGTCCGAGGCGCGGGAGATTGGGCAAGGCGTACCCACGGACGCGGCCCGCGCCGAAATCCGCGCTCGCACCGAAACGCTGGCGGCCTCTCTGCATCATCCGCTGTGCCGGGCGGTCTACGCGCCGCTGATCGCGCGGATTGCCCAGGGCCGGTTCGTGATCGCCCAGGTCGGGCAAAGCCTTGATGGGCGCATCGCCACCCATGGTGGCCAATCTCACTATATCAATGGGGAAGCGGCCCTCACCCACTTGCATCGCCTGCGGGCGCTTTGCGACGGCGTGATCGTGGGCGCGAGCACCGTAATCCTGGACGACCCTCAGCTCACGACGCGCCGGGCCGACGGCCCCAATCCCGTTCGGATCGCGCTCGACCCGCATCGTCGCATCCCGGCATCCGCGCGCATGTTCGACGATACCGCTCCCAGCCTCGCCGTGTGCCCGAAGGGGTCTTCTTCTGCGATTCCCGGGCGGAACGAGCTGCTGCTCCCGGTCGAGAACGGCCGGTTTGCGCCGGGAACCATCCTTGATGCCCTAGCAGCCCATGGACTGCGCGCCGTGCTGATCGAAGGCGGCGGCCTGACCATTTCGCATTTCCTCAATGCCGATCTCATCGATCGCCTGCACGTGATGCTGGGCCCCCTGCTGATCGGCCCGGGCCGGGATGCGTTCCCACTTCCTCCGATCGAACGGCTGGAAGCCGCGCAGCGTTTCCGCATGACGCCTTTTGCGCTTGGCGACGACGTGCTGCTGGACTGCGAACCTGAGGCCGGGGCGACCCCTCCGGCCTCTCACCACCAGGCGAGAACATCCCGGTGACCGACGCGAACCCGCAGCCCGCCGCCATCGAGGAGCGCCTTCCGTCGAGCGTGCCAGGCAGCGATCGGATCATGCTGCTCCGGGGTCATCTCTTGAGCGGCGGCCACCCAACCGTCGAGCAGCGGGCCCAACAAGGGCAGGTCGCCCGGCCCAAGGCACCAATCGCTTCGTCCCCTCTGCAACGCGGCGCCCGCAGCCGCCGACAGCCGGGCCAGCGTGCGGGTGGCCTCCGGCCCCAGGGCCCGGCCGAACCCCTTGTCGCGGCGCTGGTGCCGGTTGAACAGGGTGCGCACCACTGAATCCAGCGGATCGGACGGTTCGAGGACAATGCGGCCGTCGTAGGTGAGCGCCGCATAGAGGACGGTGCCCGATCGGGCAGCAGCGCTGACCAGGGTCCGGCACCACCCTTCGGAGACCAGATCCATCAGGGCCGAGGCGGTGACAAGGTCGGCGCCACGGAGCAGCCGGGTCAAGAGGGATCGGTCCGCAAGATCGGCATGCACCGCCTCGACGACAATCCGGCGCGACCCTTGCCTCCCTGCAATCGCGGCCAGCAGGGCGGCATCGTTGTCGACCAACGTCCAATGTTGTGGTTCGGGCATCAGCGAGGACAGCAGGCGCAGCGTGCTGCCCGTCCCGGCGCCGAGATCGACGACACGCAGCGGTCCCTCCCGCCGCCTCGTAGCGGCCAGGCGGCGCTGCAAGGCCGTGACGAGCGACGGCGCCCTGGCGCGGCGATCGGCCGCAGCCCGCAAGGCCAGCCAGTCGGCGGAAAAGCCGCTCATCGGATACCGAAGGCATTGATCGCAGCGATCCATTCCCGCCCCGCGTCCTCCCAGGAACGAGGAGGTGCCGCCGATCGCCGGAGGCCGACCCGACCCGAGGTCAGGAACCGTCGCAGGGCGTGGGCCAGCGTCGACGGATCGCCCGGAGAAACCAGCCGATGCTGCGATCCCGCCGCAGCTTCCGGGATCGCTCCGGCGTCGCTGGCGATGATCGGCAAACCGTGGGCTGCGGCCTCCGCCACCACCATGCCGAATCCTTCATGATGGGATGGGAGAACGAAGAGGTCGGCAGCATCATACTCGTGCGACAGGCGTGCCGGGGAGAGCGGGCCGACGAAACCGATCCGATCCGCCAGGCACAACGCGTGCGTCAGCCGACGGACGCGCCGCGAGAAGACCGGATCACGTTCCGGGCCCACCAGTCGAAGCCGCCATCGAAGGCGACGCAATCCTGCCATCGCCCGCAGCAGGACATCCTGGCCTTTGCGAGGGGTGAGCGAGGCAACACACAGCAGGGTCGGCGGCGCGCCGCGCTGATGGCGGACACTCATGGCCCGAGCCGCGCCGGGCTGGGTCGCGACACCGGGTCTCACCACTCGGATCCTGCTCTTCGGCACGGCGAAGTCAGCCAGCCGGGACGCCGTCGTCGCACTGGTGACGATCACCCCCTGAGCAAGCGCCAGCGCGCGGCTTTCCCGATCGAACAGGCGATCGTAATCGGGGCCTCCGGGGCCGCGTTCATCGGCGAGCGGATGGTGCACGAGGACGATCAGCCGAAGCCGGCCCCTTTTGGCCTCCAGCACCTCGAGCAACGGCGAGAAGGCAAGGCCATCGACCAGGAGCGCCGCGCCATCCGGCAGTCCGTCGATCTGATCTGCTGCCGTTCCGATCGTGGCGGCAGCGGGATTGGGCCAGGCTCCCGGAATCTGGATCGCTCCCGCCAATAGCCCTGCGCGCCGCAGGCAACGCAGCAGATGACGATCGTAGACGAAGCCGCCGGTGAGGGTTTCCGGAGAACCGGGCAACAGGACGGTGATGCCGCTCACGCGCCGGGGTTGCCCTTCAGCGGCGCCTCGTAGGAGGCCCATGCGATGTGTGACTCATGCAGCACCACCCGCATCGCTTCGATCTCGCGCGCGCTCTCCCCCAGCTTGCCGCCGTCGAGGGCGCCGCGCATGCGCAGGAAAAGCCAGCGGGCGAGATACTCGGTGGTGGTGACCGCCTTGTCGAACTCGATCAGTTCGTCCAGGTTACGGTATTCGACCGTCGCGAGAATCGCCCGCAGCGCCGCCGAAGCCGCGCCGATGTCGACGACGATGCCGTTCGCGTCGAGATCCCGTCTCCGGAACTCCACATCGACCACGTAGGTCGCGCCGTGCAGGTTCTGCGCCGGCCCGAAGACCGCGCCGCGCAGGCTGTGAGCGATCATCATGTGATCGCGGACGCAAACCGTGAACACGGGCAAGCTCTCCCCTTGTCAGTAGCGGATGCGGTGGCACAGGGCCGGCAACCTGCCGGCGGCGATGTCTGCCACGACCTGGGGCAGCAGTTCAAACGGGCTTTCACCCGAAATCAGGTGGTCGAAAGCAGCGTCCCGGAGCAGCCGGAGCGCCAGTTCCAACCGCTGGCGGTGACTGTATCGGCCACGCTGCGACGGTGAGACCGCACCAACCTGCGAAGAGCGGAGCGTCAGGCGGCGCGAATGGAACGCTTCGCCGAGCGGCAGCGTCACCGGCCTGTCGCCGAACCAGCTCATCTCAAGGACCAACCCTTCGAAGTCGGCAAGGTCGAGCGCCGTTCGCAGTCCCGACGGATCGCCGCTGGCGTGGACCACCACATCAAACAACCCGACTTCGCCGGGGTTGGTCGTCAACGACAATCCCAGGTTCGCCGCCACCGCCGCCTTGCCACCGTCGATGTCATGGACAGCGACCGAGACACCGGGCATCCGCGACGCCAGGCCCGCCACCAGCAGGCCCACGACCCCGGCGCCGATGACGCAGACCCGGTCGCCCGGCGCAATCCCGGCGTCCCAGACGCCATTGATCGCGGTTTCCATATTCGCCGCGAGCACCGCCCGGCCCGGCGGCAAGCCCTCAGGAAGCGGGATCGCCGCTGTCGCCGGGACGATGAAGTGGGTCTGGTGGGGATGCAGAACAAAAACCGAGCGGCCGACGAGGCCGTCGTCGCCGCGCAGCACGCGGCCCACCGCCGAGTAGCCGTATTTGACCGGCGCAGGAAAATCGCCCTCCTGGAAGGGGCATCGCATCGCCTGATGCTGGCTGACCGGCACGCCCCCGCGGAACACCAAGGTTTCGGTGCCCCGGCTGAGGCCGCCGAACATCGTCTCAATCAGAATATGCCCTGGTTCGGGCGCCGCCAGCGTCACCGGACGCAAGCCACCCCGGAACGCTTCCTCCACCCAGAATGCCTGGCCTTGCGTGACCGCCGCGACCACGATAGCTCTACCCGCAACCGCCAAGCGGCAGGTTCCCGTTGTACGAGGCGCCGCTTCTCCAATCTAATGGGCAGATGAGATCGTTCCAGAGGCTTCCATCATGAACCTGAGACCCGCCATGCCCGACCCGAGCTTGTCCTGCCACCGCCAACGTGCCGGGTCTCAACGGTCGGCGACGTCCTTGCGGCCAGCGGCACTGGCGCTTGTCGGCGCCGTTCTGGCCGGCGCACTCAGCCCTTGGCCGGCGCGCGCCGCCGAGGAGCGCTACCTCATCGACCCCAATCACATGGCCATCATCTTTTTCGTCTCCCACCTGGGATTCGCCGAGACTCTCGGTCAGTTCACCAAGGCGGAAGGCTCGTTCGTGTTCGACGATGCGAAGCCCTCGGTTTCCGACATCGAGATCCGGATCGATGCCGCCAGTGTCGACACCCACCATCCAGCACGCGACGAGCACCTGCGCAAGGAAGACTTCCTGTGGGTCGAGAAGTTTCCGGAGATCACCTTCCGAGGGACCGGGGCGCAGCAGACCGGGCCGCGAACCGGCCTCATTCAGGGAGATCTGACGATCCGTGGCGTCACCAAGCCGGTGGTTCTCGACGTTACCTGGAACAAGAGTGGCGCCTATCCCTTCGGCGACAATCACTGGGCGGCCGGCTTTTCGGCGCAGACGCAGATCAAGCGGAGCGATTTCGGCATGACGTACGCAATCGCGGGCGGGCTCGTAGGAGACAACGTGGATATCATCCTGGAGTTCGAGGCCATTCGCCAGCCCGCCTGAAGCCCTCGCTCAGCAGCAGGACATGCAGGCGCCCCTGAAGGCGGTCTGGGGCGTCGCCCGGTCGCTCGGAATCTACTACGGGCGCCCCTGGCACTTCAGAACGATGGACGCATTCTATCGCCGGTTCCTGCGAGCCGGCGATCTGGCCTTCGACCTCGGCTCCCATGTGGGCAACCGCATTCGATCATGGCGCAAGCTGCGCGTGCGAGTCGTGGCTGTCGAGCCGCAACCCTCGCTGGTGGCGGTCCTCAGGCTGCTCTATGGGCGGGACCCGCAGGTCGCGATCGTCGCCGCCGCCATCGCAGGCAATGACGAAACCCGAATACCCCTGTACCTCAACCTCGCCAACCCGACCATTTCAACGACGTCCACCGCCTTCATCGCGCATGCCGCCATCGCGCCGAGTTTTCGCGGCCAGCAGTGGCAAGAGATCATCGAGGTGCCCTCAATTACGCTGGACGACCTGATCGCCACACACGGCGAGCCTCGTTTCGTCAAGATCGACATCGAAGGACACGAGCATGAAGCGCTGCGAGGCCTGTCGAAGCCGCTCCGGGCGCTGAGCGTGGAGTTCGTCCCGATGTACCGCAACGTGATCGAGGCGGCACTCGATCGGCTGGCACAACTGGGCGATTATCGATTCAACGCGTCCTATGGCGACGAAATGCGGCTGCTTCATCCCCGCCCGCTCCTTGGGGCTGAACTCCGGGAGTGGCTGCGCCAACTGGGGAACGACGGACCCTGCGGCGACATCTATGCCAGTCTTGACACGGCGTTACTGTATCCTTGATGCGCGAATAACCCATCCCGGGGTTAGTAGAACTTGATTTGTCTCAGTCGGCAATAAAAGACGCGATGTCGATTTGGATACGGATTGAACCAAAGCGCGTTTAATTCTACTTTTATGAGATAACGGAAGCTGCACTGACAGAGGCACGCTACCGATCTTTGAAACCGGAAGTTTTGTCAGGAGTTGTCGTGGCAAAGATACGCGGAACTGCGGGACCCGATCGACTGCATGGCACGGATGGCGACGATCTGATCCATGGGTTGGCCGGCGACGATCTCATCTGGGGTGGTGCCGGGGACGACATCATTTACACAGGCTCGGGAAGTGACACGGCGGAGGGTGGCGGAGGCAACGACACCATTCACAGCAGCTCCGGCTTCGACAACACCTTTCACGGCGGGGCCGACAATGATGACTTGTCCGTCACGATTTCTCTGCCCGCCACATCAGAAATCAAAACTTGGCAAACCAAGCTCGACGGTGGCATCGGCGACGATACCCTGACTGCAACTTATGATCGCCCGGGGTTTTTCGGTGGTGAAGGAGACATCTTTAACACGATGATCGGCGGAGCCGGCGACGACAGCATTTATGTTCGGGTCGGGGACGATCAAGGCGGCTTTTTGCTTGAAAGCATCGTCAGCAATACGCTCGCTGGTGGAGAAGGAGACGATGAGCTGATTGCCTTGGCGTTCAGCTTTTTTGAATCCGACAACAAGATTTACGGCGGGCCTGGTAACGACTCGATCCAATCGATCAGCCAAATCGCCGAACTGGATGGAGGTTCCGGTAACGATCACATAACCGCGCAGAGCACGTGGGCAACAATATTTGGTGGCGAGGGAAATGACTATATCGACTCCTCCGGAGATTTTCCGATTTACGATGCGACATTTGTAGAGTCGGAGCAAAATGTCAGCGGCGGCGACGGAAACGACTACCTTTCCATCCATGCGGAGACCTATGGGAATATCCTCGGCATGGCGGCGGCGACGGCGAGCGGCGGGGCCGGGGACGATTTGATCAATGTCGACCTGAAGTCCGGATCGTGGTTCGGGGGTCAGTCGCTGACGAGCGTTGATGGAGGATCAGGGGATGACTCGATCGTCGTCACGTCCACCGCTACGCCGTTCGAGCCTGATGGCGATGGCGCCCACGCGGAGAATGTCGTCCTTGGCGGCTCCGGGAATGACTTCATCGACGTGACAGCCACGATCGACGATGCGTACGGTGGCGGCCCGCACGTGGCGCGGAACAGGGTTTTTGGTGGCGACGGCAATGACGTCCTGATCGCGCACGTCAACATGCCCACCCTGCAGCAGGGGGCGGTCGCGCGCAATCTGCTGGCGGGCGGCGCCGGCGACGACACCCTCGAGGCCTGGAACGCCCTCGGCGGCAATGATCTCCTCGGCGGCACCGGCGATGACACGCTTCGCGTGCACGGAGTTGGTAGAGCAACCTTGGATGGTGGCGAGGGCGACGATACTCTTTACGGCGACTTCAGCACAGATACCTTCGTGATCCGTCCGGGGGGTGGGCGTGACCTGATCTATGATTTCGGCACCGGCTTCTCACACGATCATATCGGCCTGGCCGGCGGCTTGACCTTCGGAAGCCTGGTGATCCGCGCAACGGGTCCGGGCGGCGAGAGCACCAGCATCTCTTCCGCCGGCGAGGAACTGGCCGTTCTCGTGGGAGTCTCGGTCAATGACATCGACAGCTCGGACTTCTTGCTCGTATAGGCGCGACACCTCCACCGAAACACGCAGCCGCTGGTCCAGGACGCGGCCCTAACGGGCCGCGTCAATCAGGTGCACAAACGAGCCGATCGTACGGCCCGCGGCGAGTCCGGTGGCACCGATTGCCCGGCCCGTGGCGTCAGCACATTGGAACAGCGGCGATCCAGGGCCTTCGCGCAGGGTTCGGGCGAAATGGAACTCGTGACCGCGAAAACAGGTCCCCTTCACGCCCAGCGGGCCGTCCGCCATTACCGTCGCGCTGCGGTATCCCAAGTGGAGTCCGCGATCGGCGAAGGACGTTTCCAAGGGAAGGAGCCCGGCCATCGCATGCCGCACTCCTTCGGCATCGATGAGTCCCTCGCCCATCACCATATAGCCGCCGCACTCGCCAAAAATGGCGGCACCGCGCGCCGCAGCCTGCCGAAGTCCATCGCGAAACCTTTGATTCCCGGCGAGCAGACCGGCGTGAAGCTCGGGGTAGCCGCCAGGCAGATAGACCGCGTCGGCGTCAGATACCGGCGCTTCGTCGGCGAGCGGTGAGAACGGAATGACCTCGGCACCCGCATCTCTCCACGCGTTGACAACCAGGGGGTAACAAAAGGCGAACGCGGCATCGCTGGCGAGCGCGACACGCTGACCGAGGGGCGGCACCGGGGGCAGGCCTCGGGCCGCGGCCGCGGTCGCCGCCCAACCGGGGCCGGCCAGTTCGCGCAGCCGCTCGGTATCGACGTGTGCCGCGACCACGTCGGCCGCTCTGTCCAGAAACGCGGCAAGGTCGGGATGTTCGCCCGCCTGCACCAGGCCAAGATGACGTTCGGGCAAAGCCAGACCATCGACGCGGGGCAGGCAGCCGAGCACGGGAATCGATGGCAGCGTGCTTTCGCAAGCCTCGCGCAGGATCGCCGCATGGCGCTCGCCGCCAACCCGGTTGAAGACGACTGCAGCGACCCCGAGGCCGGGCCGATGCGTTGCAAAGCCGCGGACGACGGCCGCGGCGCTCGCAGCCTGCGCGCGCGCGTCAACCACCAGCACCACCGGCCAGCCCGACAGGACGGCAAGGTCCGCGGTGGATCCCGCATCGGCCGTCGCCCCGTCGAAAAGACCCATCACCCCTTCACAGACGACGATGTCGCCGTGTTCGGCGAGCAGGGCGGCGACCGCGCGCAGCGTCGTCGCGCGCATTGCCCACGGATCGAGATTAAAGCAAGGCCGGCCAGAGGCCGCGGCATGAAACGCGGGATCGATATAGTCCGGACCAGCCTTGGCGGACGCGACGCGCACGCCGCTTCGGGCCCAATGCCTGATCAGGCCCAAGGTGAAAACCGTCTTGCCGCTGCCCGACGCCGGTGCGGCGATAATCAGCCCTTTTGAAGCGTACGCACCCCTGCCCGCCGCCTGGCTCACAGGCGCTGCTTCAGCCGGTTGGCAATCTCCTCAGGAGTAGCACTGTGGCTAAAAAACTGTGCGACCTTGCCATCCGGTCCGACCAGATAGGTGAGCGATGAGTGGTCAACAACATAACTGTCCGGCGTGTCACCCGGCGACCGCATGTAAAAGACCCTGTACTCCTTGGCAACGGCGGCTATCTGCTCGGGTGTCCCCGTCAGTCCAACCATGCGCGGATGGAAGAGGCCCACATACTGCTTCAGCTTGTCGGGGGTATCGCGCTGTGGATCGATGCTGATCAGAACTGGCGTGACCGAGTCCCCCTTGTCGCCCAGCAACTCGATCGCATCGACGTTGCGCGTCAGCGAGGTTGGGCAGACATCCGGGCAATACGTGTAACCGAAATACACGAGCAGCCAGCGCCCGCTGTAGTTTGCCTCGGTCACCGTCTGGCCGTCCTGGTCGACCAGGGTGAAGGGTCCGCCGATATTCAGCGTGTTCTCGCTCGCGCTGGTCTCAGCGGCGATGCTTTCCGACATCCCGGTGTATTGCCGGATCGCGAGGATGCCGACGGCGGCGATGGCCACCAGGGCAAGCGCCAGCACTGGTCCATTCGAGCGGCGACGCCTGTGGTGCGCACCGGCTCTTTTCGAGGGATGAGGGTCATGATTACCCATCCGATAGGCTCCCCTTCAGACATGTTTGATCAGGCGATCGTTCGCCACGCGAGATAGGATAGTGCGACCGCATTCGCCAGCATCAAGGCCGGCATCAGCCTCAGCGCGGCGCCGCGGAACCGCTGGCCGGCAACATGGCCGGCTATTCCCACGGCAATCAGAGCGGGTATCGTTCCGGCCGTAAACGCCAGCATCGCCAGCGCTCCCGCCAGCGGTTGTCCGCTGGCGGCGGCCGCCGCCAGCCCCCCATACAGCAGGCCACATGGCAGGAAGCCGAGACTGACGCCCAGCAGATAGCCGCGCCAGCTGACCGGCCGCGCGAACAACGGACCGACAAACCGGTGCAAGCGGCGCGTCAGCGGGTTGATTCCGACATCGCCCGGCAGCAGGCGAAGGCGCTGCCACCCCGCCCACCGGCCGCCCACCGCCCGCAGCCCGTATCCGAGGAAGAACAGCGCCGCGAGAATCAGCAGGGCCGCCGACACCCACCGCAAACCAGTGACATGGATGGTGCCGGCAGCCAGCGCCGCCGCCGCCGCGCCGAGCGCCGCGTAGGTGGTCGCGCGGCCGAGATGGTATGGGACCAAAGCGGCACCCGCCAACCGGTGCATTTCGCGCATCTGTGCGGCCGGCCGCGCCTCCAGCCGGGAAACCGTCTGCGCCAGCACGAACGGGCCGCACATGCCGACGCAGTGGGTCAGACTGCCCAGCAGGCCGGCCGCGAACAGGCTGATGAGCAGGCCGCCGTGTTCCACGGCCACGGCCCGGCAGTGCGCGAGGCCGGCGTCGAGAAGGTGCAGGAGGAAAGGATCGGGTTCCATGGTGCCGGCGCTAGCCTCGGACGAAATCGACCGGATGTCAAAGGTGGCGCACCGCCCGCTTTGGCGTACGATAGCCTGATGCGAGAAGAAGGACCGGAAGCTGCGCTTCCCCTCCGCAAGGGGTGGACCACCGGAACGTGTGCTACCGCGAGCACAGCGGCGGCGTGGCAGGCGCTGCTGACCGGCGCCTTTCCGGACCCGGTGACAATCGCGTTACCACGCGGCGGGACGGCGACGCTTCCCCTGGCGCGGGCCGAACTGCGAGAGGGCGAAGCCACCGCCGGGATCATCAAGGACGCTGGCGATGATCCGGATGTGACCCACGGGGCGCTGGTGCTGGCGACCGTAGCGCCGGGCGCGCCGGGCACCGGAGTTCGCTTCCGTGCCGGCGAAGGAGTCGGCACCGTGACCCTGCCCGGCCTGCCGCTCGCCCCCGGAGAGCCCGCGATCAATCCCGGACCGCGCGCCATGATGACCCGCGCGATCCGCGAGATCGCCGCGGCGCACGGGGCGGCTGCCGATGCCGTCATCACCGTCGGCGTCGAGGGCGGCGCGGCCTTGGCGGAGAAGACGCTGAACGGCCGGCTCGGCATCAAGGGGGGCCTTTCGATCCTGGGGACCACCGGCATCGTCGTGCCGTTCTCCTGCGCTGCCTGGATCCACTCGATCCACCGCGGCATCGATGTCGCCCGCGCCGCCGGCTTGACCCACCTGATCGCCGCCACCGGCAGCACGTCGGAAGCCGCGGTGCGCCGGTTCTACGCCCTGTCCGATCAGGCGTTGATCGACATGGGGGATTTTGCCGGCGGTACGCTGAAATATCTGCGCACCCACCCGGTGCCGCGGCTGACCCTCGCTGGCGGCTTCGCCAAGCTGGCGAAGCTGGCGCAGGGGCACCTGTTCCTGCACTCGTCGAAATCGCGGGTCGACGTGGCGGCGCTGGCTGCGGTGCTGGCGGATCTGGGGGCGCCAGGACCCGCAACGGTGGAAGCAGCGGCCGGAGGGTCGGCGGCACAGGTTCTCGCCGTCGCCCAGGCGCACAATCTGCCACTCGCCCACCGCGTGGCGGCGGACGCACGCAGGGTGGCGCGGGCGATCCTCGCCGACGGGACGGCGGTGGAAGTCCTTGTCTTCGACCGGGCAGGCGAACTGATCGGTCGCGCCGGCTTCGATGTCTGAGCGGAGGGTCCGGCTGCTGATCCTCGGCGGCACCACCGAGGCGGCGGCGCTGGCGCGGCGGGTGGACGCCGAGATGGGCGAGCGCATCGCCGTCACCACCTCGCTCGCCGGCCGGCTGCCCGGCCGCCCCGACCTGCCCGGCGAGGTTCGCGTCGGCGGCTTCGGCGGTGCCGAGGGCCTTGCCGCCTACCTCGCCGAAGCGAACTTCGACCTGCTGGTCGATGCCACCCACCCGTTCGCCGCTGTCATCTCGCAGGCGGCGGTCGAAGCCTGTGCCGCGCGCGCGATCCCCCGGCTGATGCTGGTCCGCCCGCCATGGGTCGCGGAGCCGGGCGACGACTGGCGGGAGGTGGACAGCTTTGCCGAGGCCGCGGTGCTGCTGCCCGGCCTCGCCCGCCGCGTCTTCCTCGCGACGGGGCCAGGCGGCACCGCCGCCTTCGCCCCACTCGCAGAGATCTGGTTCTTGCTGCGGCTGTTCGCCCCGCAGGCAACGCCGCTGCCGCTCGTCCGCTACGAAACGATCATCGCGCGACCGCCGTTTACACTCGCAGGCGAGACTGCCCTGCTCGCCCGCCACCGCGTCGAGGCGCTGGTCTGCAAGAACTCCGGCGGCCCGACCGACGCCAAACTTGCTGCTGCCCGCGCCGTCGGCTTGCCCGTCCTCATCCTCCGCCGCCCGCCGCTACCGGCGGGCGAGCATGCGCCGGACCTGGACGGCGCGCTGGCCTGGCTCCGCCAGCGAATGGGGTCAGGATAAAGCGCAGCGGAGGCCAGGGGTCCCATCGTCAATCCATCAAGGCCTTGTCGGCACCAGGACACCGTCGACATTCCGCCGCAGCGGATAGGGCTGCTTGGGCAGGGGCGCTCCGGGGGCTTCTGCGACCGAAACCCCAAACGGCCAGTCCCCCGGCGCGATTGCGATGTAGCGGGCGTAACCGCCTGTCCCTCCCTGTGGCTTGGCATATCCAATGGCTACCAGGGCGCCGGCTTCCGGTGCCTGGTCGAGATTGGCGACGCCTTCCGCCTGGGTGAAATGATTGTGCATCAGCCAGGCCTCGCCTTCGAGTGTCGGCGTGCTGTCGGTGTCGAGTGGCTCATGGCCGTGAAACAGGATCCCGCGTTCGAGGTGCAGAAACTGCAGCGCGGAAAGGCTGACACCCGGGAAGGGCTTGGCGGTAAATCGGCCTGGATCGTTCCAACGCTTCGACCAGTCGGAGCGGATCATCACCACCGATCCCTCCGGGATGCGACCGTGTGTGGTCTCCCAGGCCTTGATGTCATCGATGGAGGCGCTGTACCCCGGATCGGCCGCGACCTTGTCGTGAATGTCAATGACGACCAGCGGTCTCACGGCATAGGTCGGCGGCAGGTCGCTGATCGTCGCTCCGTATTCATCCCAGTGCGCCGGCGGATCCAGTTGCGTCCCGTACTGATCGGTCGGTAGGTCATAGGCGGTCGCGACGAAGCCGTCCTTGGCGTAGGTGAATTCCTGCCCCTCCTCGACTTCGCCGGCGATCGCGGCACCCGCCACGGCCGGACGGAACCCAGCGTGTCCAAAGCCCGGCCAGACCGGGATTCCGGGAGTGAACGCATGCGTCAGGTCGATGTACTTCGCCTGCTTCAGCGCCGTATCGTAGACCGCCCATAGCCCATTGTTGTCGGCTGCTGTTGCCGACCCCGCGGTCGTCCCCGAGACCGCAGCGAAGCCAACGGCAAGGAATTTGAAGATATTCATCCCCTTTCCTTCTCCCCGGACAGATTCTCCGTCGGGAAGAAAAAACGGCAGAAAGGCCTGACGCAAGCCTCAATTCTCGCTTTCCCTGCAGTCCTGTTGGTCAGCACGGGCTGCATGGCACCCCCCGGAGAAAGGGGTGTGCCGGGCGGCCGCTTCCGCCGCTCGGCACCTGTTCTCGCTCAAAATCAGCCGGGTACGCGCAACATTGCGGCTTTCGACGGAATGCCCTGCTGGTTGAAGGCGAACAGCAGGTAGTCCCCCGGAATCGTATACCTCGGGTTGGGTGGCGTGGTGATCGTCAGCGTATGGCCCGCTTGGGTGAACGGCAGCTCCTGAAACCGCTGTTCCAGGTTGTTGTCGTGCGTGGCGGACCCGGCGCGCAGCAGCGTAACCCGACTAATCTGATCGGTGTTACCGACGCTCGCCTGGAACGTCCGGCCGGGGGCCGGCGCCAAGGTTGCCGGCGTGCCGGACAGCGTCGGGCGGGGAGCCAGGTTGCCACCAGCGTCGTACAGGTAGCCCGGATAATAAACCTCGGCGTTGTAGTTGGTCACCGGACCGGGATGCCCGCCGCCGCCGGTCAACAAGGTGCCGTCGGCCAGCAGCAGCGCATTGGAATGATACAGCCGGGGCCGCGCGGCGCTGGCTCCGAGAGTCCAGCGGCCGGTCTTCGGATCCCAGATCTCGGCGGCATAAGCCAGGCCGCTGAGTTGGTTGCCCACCGAGGATCCGCCGGTGACGACGACCTTTCCGTCCGCCAGAACGGTCTCGCTCCCGTAATAGCGGACCTGGCTCATATTGGCCGTCTTTGTAATCGTTGGCTGCGCACCGTTGATATCGACAACGATGACTTGGCGATTATTGCGCACGGAAAGCAACTTCCCGGGCGCGAACATCGCGGTCGGCAGCTTTGGGTTGCTTGCGAGAGTCGTTTTCACCAGTGGTGTTATCGACCCAATGCCCCCGTTGCTCGTGGGATTCACAAAGAACATTTTGCCATTGTAGGTGAGCACGAAGACTTTACCGGCGTCGTTGGGCATTTGGTAGACGCGAGGATATGACCAGTTGAAGGCGGTCTTTCCGAAGGCGGCGTCGCTTTTCGCGCCGGTCAACGTGTACCAAGTGCCGTTCGGCGTGACGAGTTCGGGGGTCGGGGAATAGATTGTTGGCGTCTCGCGTCCGCCGACGATCAACTTGCTGCCGTTGGCGAGCGGCACCACCGACGGGTACCAGCGGCTATAGATCATTGACGGTCCCGGCGACAGAATGTTGCCGGCGGGATCGAACGTCGTCGTCCTCGGGATCCCGATATTGGGGGTTCCGTTTCTTTTCGTATTGCCCCCCGCCAGCAACACTTTCCCGCTTCCCACGAAGACTGACTGCCCGGTGCAGAAAATGTCGGTGGTGGTGGTGTTGGGAAGGACCATGTGCTCACCGGACTCCGGATCCCAGACGTCGAAGATCAGCTGCCCCGGCTTTTCGTCCTTTGTCCCGTTCATGAACACCCTGCCGTCCGGCAGAAGCGTGGCGTGAACCATCACCATCGGCCATTCAACGGTTGTTCCGAAGACCCCCTTCTCCCTGGCCCCGGGGACGGCCGCTGCCAGAGCTGCCTCCGCTGCCAGAGCCGTCAGGCGGGGGCCAGAGCCGCGAACGCCGTGCCCCGCACCATAATCGATCGGTCCGTTGCCAGCCGAAGCATCCTCTTCGACACGGGCCGTGGCCACAGCTTCTGTCATCTGTGCGCTTGCATATGACACAACAGACAGTACCGAGAGCGCAATGAGCGCTCCGACCCTATAAAACCTCATGGTATCCCCCATGCGAATAATAAGCGTTTGTAAACCAAATATAAACTATATGGCGCAAGAACACGAGTCGAACTTCAACGTACAGGAAGCTATAGCAACTTGGCCCGGTCGGGGACCTCCAGCTCATCAGGTTACAAACAAAGTCAGGGTTGCTTGCTGCCGCAATACAAAGCGTCGATCACCCAAGCAGGGTGAAAACGAAGCGTTGGCTAACGCTTGCGGCAGCGCAATATCGAAGGAGATCCCGCTGCCGGATGCTGGGAATGCGGCCCTGGAGACAAGTTCTTAGATCCGCTCGGAACAGACGTCTTCGGTCACAACCTTGTGACCCTGACGGCTATGCGCCCGATTACCCGGTGACGGTCACCCCCCGATCCGACGGTGAGCGAGGCTGCCAGCGCGCCGTTCGAGAGAAGCTCGGATTGAGTCTTTTCCTTGAAACGCGTCCTTATGGGGTGTCCAGTATCGCTGCGGGAAGGGGCACCGGGCTGCCCGACAAGCTGCAGCTCTTAGCGCGGCCAGGGCCTCGCAAGACCGGATGGAGATGGCGTTGCGCGTCAGGAACCTTGATCACGTAACCGTCTGCGTCAGCGACCTTGCGGCGGCCAGGCGCTTTTTCGCGCTGCTCGGTCTTGAGGAGGACAAGGCCGTCGTGATTTCCGGCGAGCCCTTTGCCGCGTACATGGGTCTCGGGGAGATCGAGGCCGACCATGTGACCCTGGTGCTCCCCGGCGCCTCACCGCGGTTCGAGATCCAGCTGCTGCACTATCGCCGCCCGGCGACAGTGGGCGACGCCACCATCGCCCGTCTCGACAAGCTCGGCTTCAACCACATCTGCTTCGCCGTCGATGACATCGACGCGGTGGTCGCCAACCTCCGGGCTCACGGTGTTGACGTGCGTGGTGAGCTCAAAGGCTTCCACGACCGCCACCTCGTCTTCGTGACCGGCCCCGAGGGAATCACCGTCGAACTGGCGCAATGGAGCTGAGCGGACGAGGTTTTGGCGTCAGCGTCCTCTGGCTCATCGCTCGCCGCCCCTTTGGGACGCTGCCGCGCGATCACGGCCAGTTCAGCGGCGAACTGGCGCTTTTGGCCGCAGCACATGGTGGTGGTCGCGGGCGTAGAGGCGGCTGTCGGGGAAGCTGTCGGTGCCGAAGACGCGGCCGACGAGGATCAAGGCGGTCCGGGTGAAGCCGGCTGCCTTCACCTTCTCGCGGATGTCTACGAGCGTGCCGTGGACGAACGCCTGGTCCGGCCAGCCGACGCGGTAGGCGACGACGACCGGGCAGTCCGCCCCGTAGGCCGGCACCAGCTCGCGGACGACGCGCGCGAGGTTCGTCACCGAAAGGTGGATGGCAAGCGTCGCCCGGCTCTGTGCCAGCGTCGCGAGGTCTTCGCCCACCGGCATCGGCGAGGATCGCGTCGCCGTGCGGGTGAGGATCACAGTCTGGCTCACCGCCGGCAGCGTCAGCTCGCACGACAGTGCGGCCGCGGCGGCGGCGAAGGCCGGCACGCCGGGGGTGATGTCGTAAGGAATGCCGAGCGCCCCCAGCCTGCGCATCTGCTCGCCGATGGCGCCATACAGCGCCGGATCGCCGGAGTGCACGCGGGCGACGTCGTGGCCGGCGGCATCGGCGGCGGCCATCTCGGCGATGATGGCGTCGAGATCGAGCGGCGCGGTGTCGATGACGCGCGCGCCGGGCGGTGCTTCGGCCACCACCCCACGCGGCACCAGCGAGCCGGCGTAAAGGCAGACCGGGCAGCTTCGGATCAGGTTCAGCCCGCGTACGGTGATCAGGTCCGGTGCGCCGGGGCCGGCGCCGATGAAGTGTACGGTCATTCCGCCGCGTGCTCCGCCCGTTTTGCCGCGTAGCCGCGCGGCGTGTAGACGACGCGGTGCGTCCCCCGTTCGATCGCGCGCGTGCGGCTGGACCCGACCAGCACGATGGTCAGCATGTCCACGTCGTCCGGACTCAACGCCTGCAGGTCGGTGATGCGCACCGTCTCGCCGTCCCGCCCCAGGTTGCGAGCAAGCACCACCGGCGTCTGCGGCGGGCGGCTGGACAGCAGGATGTTACGCGCCGCGACAAGCTGAGTCCTCCGACGCCGCGAGACCGGATTGTACAGGGCGACGACGAAATCACCCTCGGCCGCCGCCCGCAGCCGGCGCTCGATGTCGGGCCACGGCGTCAGCAGGTCGGAAAGCGAGATGGCGCAGAAGTCGTGACCGACGACCGCGCCGGCCCGCGCCGCCGCCGCCTGCAGCGCGCTGATCCCCGGCACCACGTCGATCGCGAGCCGGTTCCACTCCGGCCGGTCGCCACGGTCCAGCAACTCGAACGCCAGGGCCGCCAGCGCGTAGATGCCGGCGTCGCCGGAGCAGACCAATGCCACCCGCCTGCCCTCGGCAGCGAGGTCCAAAGCAAGGCGGACGCGCGTCTCTTCCTCCGAGAGGGCCGAGGTGTGCCGGCGCCTGTCGCCGATGAGATCCCCAATCAGATCGAGATAAAGGCCGTAGCCAACCACATCGGTGGCGGCCCCGATGGTGCGAACCAGCTCGTCGGTGCGCCAGCCGGGGCTGCCGGGGCCGATCCCCACGATGCTCAGCCGGCCGCGCGCCCGGCCGACAGTGCTCGGGTCGATATCGCGAGGGGCGCGGGCAACGGCGCAGGTGGCGCGGCGCGACCGGATCTTTGGGACGAGCAGTTCCGCGTCGGGACCTGCCGCCGCGAGCGCTGCGCCCTCGGCAACACCATGGCAACCGACCTCCCGGAAGACCACATCGGAGGGGTTGGCAAGCCTGCGGGCTTCCGCTTCCAGCTCCGGCGCCGGGAAGAAGCGCGCCGGGACCCCGAGCGCTTCCGCCAGCGCATGCACCGCCGGCTCGTCCGCCTTCAGGTCCAGCGAGACGACAGCGGCGACAGCCCCTTCGGCAAGCCCGCTGCCGGATATGGTCCGACGCGCCAGATCGATCAGCTCGGCGGGGTCGCAGCCGCGCTCGCAGCCGACGCCCAGTGCCAGGACCGGCGGATGCAGGACGAACATCGTCGAGCCAGCCTCTGCGTTCGCCGCACGGTCGGTGACCAGGATGCCCGTGCCTGCCTCCGGCGCGAAGCGGAGGCTGGAGCCCTGCAACCACGACGCATCGCCTGCCTCGACACGCAGCCCCACCGCCTCGTTCGCCAGCATGGCGGCCGTCACCGCCTTGGCGCCGGACGGGTCCGCGACGCGCCAGCCCGCCGGCGGATCGTCCAGCCCGAAGCCGAGGCGCACGTCGCCGGCGGTGGTAATCGCGGCCACCCCCTCGCTCGCGGCGGCGATGGCCTGGGCGATCCGGTTGGCACCGTGATGGCCTCCCAGCAGCGGAACGGCGACGCTGCCATCCTCGGCGATCGCGACCACGGCGGGCTCTCTCCGCTTGTCGCCCAGTAGCGGCGCCACCGCACGCACGAGGATACCGGCGGCGCAGACACCTGCGATCGGTGTCCCGGCAGCGAAGAGGGCGCGCAGGTGACACATCGCATCCGAGAAAATCCGGTCGGCTCCATCGGCGCGCCCGGAAAGCCCGTGCACCAAGCTCGCCGGCAGCAGCGGCTGCAGCCGACGGGCGAGCGCCAGTCCGCCGCCGCTGAGCGCAATCAAGGCAACACCTTCGGGCAACCGACGATCGGCCACCCCCGGAACCTCGCGCGGCCGGCGCACAAGAATCATCGAGAAGTAGGGTGCCTGCGTGGCATCGGCCACGTCCGCCAGGGGGGCGATCCGCTCATTCGTCATCGACGCCCGTTCGACGTAGGTGGCGCCTGCCTCGAGGCCGAGCCTTCGCAGCACGCGGCGCACCTTGGCCAGGTGGCGGCCCACCTTCATGATCGCCGCTGCCTCGGCGCGGGCGAGCCGCGCTTCCAGCTCAGCCTCGGACATCGGCGCCGGCAGGACGCACAGCACTTCGTTGCGGGAGACCAGCGGCACCTCTGCCGCCGCCGCGACCGCCGCCAGCGAAGAGACCCCGGGCACGACGACCGTGGGATGGGCACCGGCGAGGCGCTCAAACAAGTACATGAACGAGCCGTAGAAGAACGGATCGCCTTCGCACAGCACCGCCACGTCGCGTCCGGCCGCCAGGTGCCCGGCCAGAATAACGGCGTAGCGGTCGTAGACTTCCTGCGCCGGAAAGCGGTCGATCGTCATTGGTGTGGCAATAGCAATCTCGTCGCGGCCCGCCGGCACATGGGGTGCTGCGATCGCCCGCACCAGGCTCTCGCCGCCCTCCGGTGCCGGATAGGCGATCACCGGCACCCGCGCGAGGATATCCCTCGCCTTCAGGGTGATTAGTTCGGGATCGCCCGGCCCGATCCCGAGGCCGTACAGGGTTCCGCTCACGGCTTTACTCCCGCGTATTGCGTGACGTCCATCAGAGCCCGCAACCCCGTCAGCTGGCCAACCGGGCCGGCGCGGGCAACCGCGATGCGGACGAGTTCGCCACCATGCTCCTGCCGAAAGTCGAGCAGGCGAGACCCGCCTTCCAGACTCACGGCGTTTGCGACGAGGCGCCCGCCGGAGCGCAGCCGCTCCCAGCAGCGCTGCAGCAGGCCGGCGCCCGTGCTTCCGCCGCCGACGAAGATGGCATCGGGCGATCCGCCGATGCTCTCGAAGGCCTCCGGTGCAATGCCGTGGATGACCTGCACCTGCGGCACCCCCAGGGCCGCGGCATTGCGGGCGATGATCGCGCAACGCCCGGCGTCCCGCTCGACGGCAAACGCCTGCGCTTCGCGGCCAGCGGCGATCCGAAAGCCGGGCATCGCCGCGCGCAGCCACTCGATCGCAATCGACCCGGAGCCGGCGCCGACGTCCCAGAGCATCTGGCCCGGCTGCGGGGCGAGGGCGGCAATCGTCGCCGCCCTCACCTCGCGCTTGGTGAGCTGGCCGTCGCTCTCGAACAGCTCATCCGGCAAGCCGGGCACGCGCGGCAGCAGCTTCGGGCAGGGACCCGCCCGGCACTCGATTGCGAGCGTGTTCAGGTCGGCGGCGCGCGGACGAGCCCAGGTCTCGGCGATGCCGTTGAAGCACTGCTCTCCGGCACCGCCCAGATGCTCCAGCACGGTGAGCGCGCTCGGACCGAAGCCGCGCTCGACCAGCAGGGCAGCAGCACAGGCCGGCGTGTCGCCATCGCGACTGAGCACGAGCAACCGTGCTCCCGGCTGGATATGCAGATTCAATGTCTCCAACGGCCGGCCGTGGACGCTCACGCACGCCACATCGGCCAGCGGCCACAGCATGCGCGCGGCGGCGAGGCTGAAGGCGCCCGGATGCGGCAGCACGGTCATCTCGTCCGGCCCGAAGACGCGGGCCAGATTGGCACCGCCGCCAAACCACATGGGATCGCCGGTGGCGAGCACCACGACGCGTCGGCCACGCCAGCGCGCGATCACCTCGGCTGCCCGGTGGACACCGTCCTGCCAGGTGAGCCGCTCCGCCGAGTTCTCGGGCACCATCGCCTGGTGGCGTTCGCCGCCCACCAGCAGCTCCGCGCCCTCGATCAGCGCGCGGACGCAAGGGGCCAGGCCGTCCACGCCTTCGTCACCGATACCGATGACCGTTATCCAGGGGCCAGTGCTTTCGCTTAGAGTGGTACTCACTCCGGCGCCCCGGCAAGCGCGTTGACCGCCGCAGCGGCAAAGGCGCTGCCACCGCGGCGTCCGCGCAGCGTCACGTAGGGGACCCCCCCGGCATGCGCGATCAGCGCCTCCTTCGACTCCGCGGCGCCGACGAAGCCGACCGGAAACCCAAGGATCACCGCCGGCCGCGGGCCGCCGGCATCGAGCAACTCCAGCAGCCGGAACAAGGCGGTTGGCGCGTTGCCGATGGCGACGACGGCCCCTTCCAGGCGATCGCGCCAACGCTCGACGGCCGCAGCCGAGCGGGTCGTTCGGGCTGCCTGCGCGGCTTCGGCGACGCCGGGCTCACGCAACATGCACAGCACGAGGTTCGCCGCCGGGAGGCGATCGCGGATGATTCCCGTCGCTACCATCTCGGCATCGACGAGAACGGCCGCTCCGGCCGCCAGCGCGCGCTGTCCCGCCGCCGCCGCGCCCGGGGTCCACGCCAGGTCGGAAACGATACCGGGATCACCCGCAGCATGGATCAGTCGCACGACGAGGGGTTCTATGTCTGCCGGGACCGCCGACAGATCCGCCTCGGCGCGGATCATCGCGAACGAGCGGCAGTAGATCTCGTGCGGTTGCCGGAGGTAGTCGTACGCCGACGGGGCAGAAGCGACCGCGCGGGCACGCGCGGCGTTCTCGATGCCGAGGATCCACGCTTCTTCCGTCTCCACCAGGCGCCGCTGCTCGGCGCTCAGGGAAGCCGGCCCCGCGAACAGCGGCGCCAACCGGTCCTCGTCGTCCAGGCGGCCAAGCTGCTTGACGACGGCCTGAACCTGGCGCGCGTCCTTGACCGGATGGGCGACGGCGGCGTGGTCGAAGATCGACGGATAGATCTCCGCGAACAGCACGCGCCAGTCCTCGCCGGCCGGCCGGTCGACAGGCCGCAGGCCGGTTTCGAACGGCCAGACACGCACCGCGTTGTTCAGCCACGGGTGCTGACGCAGCGCGTGCAGGTGGGCGATCCCCATTAGCGTCTGGCTGCCGACGCACCCCGGATAGGCCAGCTTCCATACCGGGTGCGGGCCGCCGGCCGCGCGGTCGCACAACCGCAGCTCGGCGAGGCCCTCCCCGCTCCCGTTGGCAAAGCCCGCGGGCTTGCGGGTGGACAGCAGCGGGCCCGCTGCCTGCGGCGGGCAGCCCCAGAACGGAAACCCCTTGCCGGAGATCCGCTCATTCAATGCCGCTGCCACGGCAAAGCGGTTATTGGCATTGTCGGCGCCGTCGCGGATGCGCAGGGCAAGTTCACTCCAGACGGCGCGCCAGTCGGCCCCCTCGCCCCGCAGCATCCGCGCGAAGCCGCCAGGATAGCCGAACGCAAAATCGAACCCGGCCAGAACGGTCCGGTCGCGGGCGACCAGGTCGGCGAGAAGGTCAGCGAGAAACGCCATTGCCTCGCGGCGCGTCGGCGTGTTGACCAGACGCGGCGGAGGAAGAACGCCGTCGGTCCGCTCGCTTGCCGCGATCCAGATACTGTCGGCGCCGCTCGCCGGAACGGCGGCCGCACTCCAGTCGACCATGATGTAGGCGTCGAAGACGGGAGACATGGCAGGCGGGGCGACTTCCCCTCACCCTCCCGCTTCGCGGGTCCCTCCCTCTCCCGCCGGCGGGAGAGGGTCGGGGTGGTGGTGCGTGTGGCCGTGGCCGTGATGATGGTGGTCGTGGCTGTGGTGGACGTGGCCGTGGGCATGGTCATGCCCATGATCGTGCTCGTGGCCGTGCCCATGGTCCTGATCGCCGTCGTGCCCATGGTCCTGATCGCCGTCGGTGCCGATGCCGCGGACGTGGAAGTGGTGGCCGACCTGCGGCGCGCCCTGGTCCGCCTCGTAGCCCAGCACCTGTTCGCGATACTTGCACAGCAGGCAGTTCATCAGGTTGGCGCCGTCCAGCGCCTCGCCAACCCGGTCCACGAACGTATCGATGACCAGCGGATGGTCGTTCAGGTACTCGGCCTTGACGATCTCGATCTCCGGGTGCGCGGCGGCGCAGGCGTCGGCATGCGCATAGATGCGGTCCACCAGGATGCCGGTGAAGAGGAAATACGGAAAGACGATGATCCGCCGGTAGCCGAGGCGCACCGCGTGCCGCAGCCCCTCGTCGACCAGCGGATAGGCGACGCCGGAGTAGCTCACCTCGGTCCAGCCGAAGCCCAGGCCCTCCCACAGCATCCGCGCCACCTTGGAGACGTTGGCGTTGGCGTCGGGGTCGTTGGTTCCCCGCCCGACCACCATCAGCAGTGTCTCCTTGCGCGGAACGTGGCGCTCGCAGGCGGCCTCGGCGGCGGCGATGCGGGCCGCAGACGCGCGCAGCAGCCTGCCATCGATGGCGAGCTCGCGCCCGAAGGTCACCGCGATCTGGGGGTTGGCGGCGGCAAAGGCGTTGATCTCGGACGGCAGGTCGTTCTTGACGTGGCCGGCGGCGAACAGCATGCCCGGCAGGGCGACGATGCGCTTCGCCCCGCGGGCCTTCAGCGCCTCCAGCCCAGTGCGGATCACCGGCCGGGCGAACTCCAGAAACCCGCTCTCGACCAGGCAGTCCGGCAGGCGCTGGCGCAGGTGCCGGGCGAGCGCATAGAACTCCTCCACCGCCGCCATCGAGCGGCTGCCGTGGCCGCAGATCATCACCCCCAGAGAATCGGTCGCAACGGTATCGGGCATTCGCTTGGTCCCTTGCCTTCGAGCGTCTTTGCCGCAAGCGACGACAGTCCGCCGCCGCCTGTTTCCCGGCTGGTCATGGCCTCCGGCCGGTTACGGGAGCGCGACTATAGGGACCGCCGGGGCGGCTGTCATCAGGCGGTCATAGGATGCAGCAGTGGCGATGGCCGAGAAGGCTCCCTGCATCGCAGCGGCAAGCCGACGTACCCCCTTCATCCGCCCCGGTTGAGCGACGGCTGACTGCGCTGCGCTCAATGCCAGCCCCGGCGGAAGCTGCCGCAAGCAACGGCTGTCGTTGCGGCAAGGGAGACTACCACTTATTCTTCCGGCCCAACTCGTCTGGCTGAGAGGGGCAGGGAAGCATGGACCGGCAACGGAGGACTGGGCGAAACCGGTGGCGGATCGTCGCCGGCGTGGTCGGGGCGGTGGCGATGATGGCGACGGCGGCCTCCGCTAAGCATGGCGGAGGCGGTGATCTCGCCCTGCCGATTATCGGCGGTGTTGCCGGCGGGGGGCTTCTGACCAGCGCGATCTATCAGCAGCACGAAATCAGCCAGATGCAGGACGGCAAACAAGGCGGCGGTTCGGCGCCTGCCGCAGCACCGCAGTATATCTACGTGCCGGCACAGCCGGTCTATGCGGCGCCGGCCTATCCCGCTTACGACGGCAGTGCTGGTTCCAGCATCCAGGGCCGGCTACAGGAGCTGGACAGCATCTGCGCGCAGGGGCTGATCTCGCCCACTCAATGCGCCCAGCGCCGCCAGCAGATCATCGACGGCCTGTAAGCCGAACCTGCCTCGGAGGAGCCCTCGATGTCGCCTACCTCAATTCGCGCTCTGATCGCCGCCGCCGCTCTCGCCGCGTGGTCTTCCATTCCCTCTGCCGAAGCGGCGGCAGTCTCGCTGCCGGACGCCTTCTGCGAGGTGAAGGCCGTCTCCACCTGCACGCCCGACGGCAACTGCAAGGCAATCGGCGACGTGCTCGGTGCCAAGGTGCCGGCGCGCCTGACCATCGACTACGACAACCGGGTCATCTCCGAACCGCAGGGGTCCGGCTGGACCCGATCGGCGCATATCGGCACGCTTGCCCGCGCCGCGGGCCAAACGATCGCCCACGGCATCGAGGGCCCGTTCGCCTGGCAGGTCATCGTCTATGAAAAGGACGGCAGCATGTCCTATGTCGCCTCGACCGCCGACGTCGTCGTTTCCGCCTTCGGCAAGTGCACCGACAAGCCATAAGCCAGTCGGCGGCAGGCGCCACCCCTTCCGGCTGGCACCACGAAGCGGCCCCTCCCCGCATCTGCGTTTAGGTGCAAGGCCCTGATTGTCTCCAACGGTTTGGAGGCCCCATGGCAACGTTTCAGCTAAGAGACAGGATCACCGTCGGCGTCTCCTTCGACATCCCTGGCATGGGCTACAGGAATCCCCGAACGGGTCTGATCGAAGGTTTCGAGGCTGATCTCGCCAGAGCGATTGCAGAAAAGCTATTCGGCGCTCCCGACCACATCGACTTTCTTCAAGTGACGGACGAACAGCGCATCCCCGCACTGCAAAATGACTCGGTGGAGATGGTGCTGTCCCAAATCACGATTACGCCGGATCGTGCGGAGCAGGTGGATTTCTCCGTTCCATATTTGATCACGCGAGAGGCCATTCTCGTCCCTCGGGGGAGCCCCATCCGAGGTTTCGATGATCTCAGGGGCAAGCGCGTCGCCGTGACCGCTGGCTCGATCTCGCTGCGGAGGATGCGCGCCTCCCTCCCGGACGCAACGCTTGTTGTCACGCCTTTGAGTATCGGAGGCCTGGAGGCCGTTGCGGAAGGTCGGGCGGATGCGGCGTCCAATGATCTGATCAACCTGACCATGATGCAAAAAAGCTGTGGTCGTCCGGATCAGTTCGAGCTCATTGATCTTGGCGACAGGTTCGACGCCAAGCCATTCGGGGTTGCCGTCAAGAAGGGCCGGCAATCGTTCGTCGATCTCTTGAACCAGGCCATCGCGAGCCTTGCGGCGGCCGGTGAAATTGACCGGCTGATGACCCAAAACATTGCCACCGTGAGCAAACGGAGCGAGGTTGACTGACACCTGTTGACCGGTAGATGCCGTGACCACTCCGACCTCGGCAGCGGGACTTGTTCTTGCGCGCTGCCTGAAGATGGCGCGATTCACTCATTTCACCTTACGCTGCGCTACTCTGCTCCACGCGAACTGCGACGCATGGTTTGCCCACGGCATCGAGTTCCTTCGCCTGGCAGATCCTCGTCTTCGACAAGGACGGCAGCATGTCCTACCTCGCGTCAGTGGACTTCGCTTCGCTCAGTCCAGCGTTGCTTCCCAATACGCCGCGCGAGAGGTAGACTGGGAATCGTCCGATGCAAAAAAACAAGCGCCTTGATATCGGCCGAGCAATTACGCAGCGTTTTGCCCATTCTCACAATTAAGGGCGGCCAATGGGAGCTGAGTTATGAGTGTGATCAGAGCATTATTTGGTCTAACTGTGACTTTATTGTCCGTACTAGCGGTCATCGTTTTGATTTTTGTTTTAATTAAGATAGGATTGAGATTTCACGTCTCAGATGGCCCCTATATGATTTATCAACTCGAACAGCGAGTGAATGCGATGATATCTGGCGGACCACTTGAAGAAATATCACCATGGCTTGAAATTCACATGAAGTTAGCAGAAATACCAAAACTCACTGCAGTTGATGCCCTAGTTAACGCCTTTGGACTGTTTTGTTTTGGTATATTAGTCTTTATATTCATATTGCTATTCGCCATAATTACGATTGCTGCCCTTGTCCAAGGCCTATTCACTGCAGACTGGAATGTTATTATGGCATTTATTATCAGTGTCATAATGTTACCAGTAGCGGTCATAGCAGGATCAATTGCACTTTTGTTTCTTTGGGCCCAGTTTTTCTTTCATAATGTTACTCCTGGGTATTGTTTAGTGTGGCTTATTGTCGGGATTCCAGCACTGATAATTGGCGCCGGTGTCGGCGCTACCGCTTCCGCAAGTCCATGGATCGTCCTATTTCGATCCGCAAACCTCCTCGTGTTAAGGCGTGATTAGGCTCGTGCTCGCGACTGGTTGCACCACAATCCGGATGAGCTCCATGAATAGCTCTACAACTTGGTCTATTGATCATGACGTAACGTCCCAACGGGACGCTCATCTCGCTGTAACGAACAACCTCGTTTGCCGGGTCTGGGAGCATCGGGATGGTGCGGGTCATCCTGAGGGCGAATCCGACGTAGATGATCTCTATGAGCAGCTCGCGTGAAGGCCCCTACCGCTTACGCCGCGCGGGAGGCCTTCTTGCGTTCGTGTTCCTTGAGGAAGCGCTTGCGGATGCGGATGGATTTGGGCGTGACCTCGACCAGTTCGTCGTCGTTGATGAACTCGAGGCTGTACTCCAGCGTCGTCTGAATCGGCGGCGTCAGGATGATGTTCTCGTCCGATCCCGCAGCGCGGATGTTGGTAAGCTGCTTGGTCTTCAGCGGGTTGACGCAGAGGTCATTGCCGCGGGCGTGGATGCCGATGACCATGCCTTCGTAGACGTCGGTGTTGTGGCCGACGAACAGCCGGCCGCGCTCCTGCAGGCTGAACAGGGCGTAGGCGACCGCCTTGCCGGTGGCCATCGAGATCAGCGCGCCGTTGGTCCGCCGGCCGAGGTCGCCCGCGACGCGGGGGCCGTAGCGCTCGAAGGCGTGGTAGATCAGGCCGGTGCCGGAGGTCAGGGTGAGGAACTCGGAGCGGAAGCCGATCAGCCCGCGGGTCGGGATGGTGTAATCGAGGCGAACCCGGCCGCGCCCGTCCGGCACCATGTCCTTCAGTTCGCCGCGCCGCTCGCCCAGCTTCTCCATCACCGAGCCCTGGTGCTGCTCTTCCACATCGACGGTCAAGGTCTCCCAGGGCTCCATCGGCTCGCCGTCGATGGTCTTGACGATCACCTCCGGCCGGGAGATGGCGAGTTCGTAGCCCTCGCGGCGCATGTTTTCGATCAGCACCGCCAGGTGCAGCTCGCCCCGGCCCGACACCCTGAACTTGTCGGGGTTCTCCGCCGGCTCGACGCGTAAGGCCACATTGTGAATCAGCTCCTCGTCGAGGCGTTCGCGCAGGTTGCGGCTGGTGACGTACTTGCCTTCGCGGCCGCCCAGGGGTGAGTCGTTGACCTGGAAGGTCATGCTGATGGTGGGCTCGTCCACGGTGAGCGCCGGCAGCGGCTCGACCGCGTCGGGATCACAGATGGTGTCCGAGATCTTCAGCCCGTCGATGCCGGTGAACGAGATGATGTCGCCGGCCCCCGCTTCCTCCAGCTCGATCCGCTCCAGCCCGTGGAACGCCAGGATCTGCAGGACGCGGCCGCGCCGCACGGTGCCATCGGCGCCGGCGATGGCCACCTGGGTGTTGCGGGAGACCCGGCCGCGGCGGATCCGGGCAATGCCGATGACGCCGACATAGCTGGAATAATCGAGCGCGCTGACCTGCATCTGCAGCGGGCCGTCGGGATCGACCTCCGGTGCCGGCACGTGGCGGACGATGGTCTCGAACAACGCCGTCATGCCCTGGTCGCGCACGTCCGCGTCTTCCGAGGCCCAGCCCTGAATCGCGGATGCGTAGAGATGCGGAAAGTCCATCTGGTCATGGTCGGCGCCGAGCCGGTCGAATAGGTCGAAGGTCTGCTCGATCACCCAGTCCGGGCGCGCCGCCGGCCGGTCCACCTTGTTGACGACGACGATGGGCCTCAGCCCGCGCGCCAGCGCCTTGCGGGTGACGAAGGTGGTCTGCGGCATTGGCCCCTCGACCGCGTCCACCAGCAGCAGCACAGAGTCGACCATCGACAGGGCGCGCTCCACCTCACCGCCGAAGTCGGCATGGCCGGGAGTATCGACGATATTGATCCGCCAGCCCTGCCAGTCGATCGCGGTGTTCTTGGCGAGAATGGTAATGCCGCGCTCGCGCTCCAAGTCGTTGGAGTCCATCATCCGCTCCTGCACGTCGCCGTGCCGCAGGCTGCCGGACTGGCGCAGCATCTGGTCGACCAGGGTGGTCTTCCCGTGGTCGACGTGCGCGACGATGGCGACGTTGCGTATGCGATCGGCCGCTCCGGCCATGGGGTCGCTCCTGTTTCTTTGCTTCCGGTTTCGATGATGGATCAGGCCAAACGCGGTTGGCGGCGCTCTCTTGGAGATGGGGTGCCGCGGCCGCAGCGTGCAAGGACACGCGGCGTCGGCCTATTCGCAAGCGCAGTATAGCCGAAGCGCCGGCCGCCGTCGATCGCTCCGTGTTGCGAAAAGCGATGAAGACTCCGTTCGTGGCAATGCGCGTCGGGTTCAGGCGACGACGTTGGAGGGTTCGCCGCGAACGAAGTTCTCGATGTTGTCGATGAGCTGATCGGCGAGCGTCTGCATCGCTTCGTCGCTCGCCCAGGCGATGTGCGGCGTCAGGATGAAGTTCGGCAGGCCGAGCAGCCCGAGCAGCGGGTTGTCTTCGGCCGGCGGCTCCGCCGTCAGCACGTCGAACCCGGCCCCGGCGATCAGTCCCTCGCGCAGCGCCGTCGCCAGATCGGCCTCGTTGACCAGGCCACCGCGGGCGGTGTTGATCAGCATAGGGCGTCGCTTCATCGCCCGGAATTCCGGCATGGCGATCATGTTCCGGGTTTCCGGGAGAAGCGGCGAATGCAGTGTGATGATGTCGCTCGTCTCCAGCACTTCATCCCACGGCGTATAAAGCGAGCCGAGGCCAGTACGCCCCTTGTGGCCGGCGAACATGACCCGCATGCCAAGCCCGCGCGCGATCGTCGCGACACCCTGGCCAAGCACGCCTTCGCCGATGATGCCGATGGTGCTGCCATGCAGGTCCCTGATCGGATAATCGAAGAAGCAGAACTGGCCGCTCTCCTGCCAGCGACCGCGTCGCACCGCGTCGTGATAGGCGAGGATGTTGCGGCGCAGCGCGAAGATCAGGGCAAAGGCGTGCTCGGGGACGGTATTGATTGCATAGCCGCGGATGTTGGAAACGGTGATGCCGTGATCCCGGCAATACGCAAGGTCGACGACGTCGGTGCCGGTGGCGGCGACGGCAATCATCCGAAGGGCTCTGAGCCGGGACAGCATCGGCTCCCGCAGCGGAACCTTGTTCGTAATCGCGATGGTTGTGTCGTTTGCCAGGCGGTCAGCAAGCTGGTCCGGCGCGGTCCGCGGGTATTCCGTCCATTCGTGCGGAAAGGCGGGGCGTCTGACGACCACCTGCGGGGCGATGGTCGCACGGTCGAGGAAGACAATCCGGTTCATCTGATCAAGTCGCCGCGGTCAGAGGTGCGTTTCGGCGGACGCGCCCGAGCTTCGTAATTCGTCCTCAATCTCTCTAAACCCTACACCGCGCCCCGCCAAGAGGGCGGGATTCGGAAATGAGCATGCAACTCTTCTTCCTGCATGCGGCCATCAGCTTCGTCCCTCGAATGCCCTCCTCCCACGCGTGCGAAATATGGGGGTGAAAGCCGCGGCGCGGCAGATTGCCGGTTGCTTTAACCGGCACTCCCGGCGAGGCTCAGCAGCAGACGGACCGCAGGGGGAGAACCCGCCATGATCATCAGCACCACCGACAGCATCGATGGCCGGCGCGTCGGCACCTATCTCGGCATCGTCGCCGGCCAGGCGGTGCTCGGCACCAACTTCGTGCGCGACTTCTTCGCCGGCATCCGCGATATCGTCGGCGGGCGCTCCGGCTCCTACGAGAAAGAGCTGCGCAAGGCGAAGCAGGTTGCCCTCGAAGAAATGGCTGAGGAAGCGCGCGAACTCGGCGCCGACGCGGTGATCGGCGTCGACCTCGACTACGAACACATCGGCACCGGCGAACGTTCGATGCTGATGGTCAGCGCCAACGGCACAGCGGTAAGACTGGCCTAAAGACTTCCGGCAAGTCGGCGCCGCGCCTCCCCCCCCAGCAAGCCCCTGGCACAGTCCGGCGGTTTTCGCTATAAATTGGCCCATATGGAGCCATCCGAGTGACGGGAGTCACACCGGGGCTCCGTGAGGGCCGTGGAGAAGCGCCGAGATGGGCTTTTTGGCGGTCGCCACCAGCGACGGAGTGCTGCCATGCCGCCAATGTCTCGCCCCAAGGTCGCTGCCGCGCGTCCCCGCCGGGTGCGGCGTGCCACGTTGGCCTTGCTTGCCCTATGCGCGGTGCTGACGTTGCCGGGGGCCGTTCGGGCCGACGTCATCGGCGAAGCGACGGTGATCGACGGCGACACGCTGCAGGTAGCGGGTGAAAAGGTTCGGCTGCACGGCATCGACGCGCCGGAAAGCAAGCAATCCTGCACCGTCGCCGGCGTCGGCTATGATTGCGGTCAGAGTGCCAAGCGCACGCTCACCGGTGCGACCGCCGGCAAGGTGATCACCTGCACGGGCGACAAACGCGACCGCTACGGCCGGCTGATCGCCGTCTGCCACGCTGGCGACACCGATCTGAACGCCTTGATGGTCCGCGACGGCTGGGCATTGGCTTACCGGCGCTACGGCAAGGACTACATTCCCGAGGAAACCGAAGCACGGGCCAGCGGCAGCGGAATGTGGCGGGGGCAGTTCGTCGAGCCGTGGGAATGGCGCAAGAGTCGCAGGGAGCAAGCCTGGGAGGCCCGGCGTTGAACGCACGCTCGACAAAGAGCAGCGACGGACCGGGAGAAGACACACCAGCAGACGGCATGACGACGGAGGGGATTGCGGCGGAGGCGACCGGTCTTGCCGAGGCTCCGCTGCCGGTTCTTGGGCTGTCGATTACGGAACACGCATCCACCGATGGCCCCCGTGTCTACACCGTCAAGGGGGATACGCACCCACATCGCTTCCTGCTACGCGAGCTGGGCGGTCGCTGGGACGGAATTCGCCGGGTCTGGATCTTCGAAGGCGACGATCCGAGCGACGCCATCCGTGCCCGGGCGGGCGCCGGCGCCGAGAGTTCCGCATCGGGTCTGTCGGATTTCTCGGGGCAGGGGGCCCTGGGACAGGCAGCGGCCGGCCGCCCGCATTACTGGGGACATCGGCAGCGGTTGCGCGACCGCTTTCTGACCGGCACCGACGAGGGGCTGCCCGATTACGAGTTGCTCGAACTGCTGCTGTTTTTCGCCGTGCCAAAGATCGACACCAAACCGATGAGCAAGGACCTGCTGGCCCGCTTCGGCAGCCTGGCGGGCGTCGTCAACGCCACCGCCGAGCAGCTCTCCGAGATCGAACGGGTGGATCACTTCACCATTACACTTTTCAAGGCGCTGCGTGTGTTCGCCGCCCGGCTGGTGCGCGAGGATCTGACCGAGCGGCCGGTCCTCGACAACTGGGACAAGCTGATCGCCTATCTGCGGGCTCAGATGGCGCACCGCAACATCGAGCAGTTCCGACTGCTGTTCCTGGACCGGCGCAACGTGCTGATCGCGGACGAAAAGCAGCACGAAGGGTCGATCGACCACACGCCCGTCTACCCGCGCGAGGTTGTCAAGCGGGCGCTGGCGCTCGACGCCTCGGCGCTGGTCATGGTGCACAACCATCCGAGCAACCATCCGCAGCCGTCCAAGCCGGACATCGAGATGACCCGGATCGTGCGCGACGCGCTCGAGCGGGTCGGCGTGGTGCTGCACGATCACCTGATCATTTCCCGCCGTGGCCACACCAGCTTTCGCCAGCTCGGCCTGATGGAAAACAAGCCGCGCTGACCGCAGGGTCTGCGCCAGACGCCTGGCCGCCGCGGCTTTCACCGGCCGAAATACCTTGGCTGTCGCCCTGCCTCCGTCGGATCGCGGCCCAGGGGGAACGGCAACCTCGCCCGCGGGCAGCCACAGTTGGCGGTGCCGTCGCTTCGGCGGACGGGGCTCTCGCGTTGCGTCGCGATGCGTGCCATATCAGTGAGGTCAGTCTCGGAGGACAACGAATGCCACTGCTGACCTTGTTGCTGAATGTTCTCTGGATCCTCACCGGCGGCGTCTGGATGGCGGCGGCCTGGCTGCTGGCCGCGGTGATCATGGCGATCACCATCATTGGCCTGCCGTGGGCGCGCGCCGCGATCAACATCGCCGGATACACGCTGTTGCCATTCGGGCACGTGGCGCTGCGGCGGGACGAGGTGTCCGGTCGCGCCGACGTCGGCACCGGCGCGTTCGGCCTGCTCGGCAACATCATCTGGCTGCTGCTGGCCGGCTGGTGGCTGGCGCTTGGCCACCTCGTCACCGCGGTCGGCCTTGCCCTGACGCTCATCGGCATCCCCTTCGCCTGGGCCCATCTCAAGCTCGCGGTGCTTTCGCTGTGGCCGATCGGACGGACCATCGTCCCGGTCGAGGAGGCGGATCTGCTGCGCGCCGGCGCGCATCGCGCCTGAACGGTCGGCCCGGGCGAGCCCCCGGTAGACGCGGTGGTCGCGATCCGATCCGGGAGGGACGTGACGCGTTTTGCACCGAGCCCGACCGGCGACCTGCATCTCGGCCACGCCTATGCGGCTCTGTTCGCAAGAGACAGGGCACGGCGGTCGGACGGCCGGTTCCTGGTCCGGATCGAGGACATCGACGCCGGGCGCTGCCGGGAGGAGTTCGTCGAGCGGAACCTGGAGGATCTGCGCTGGCTCGGCTTGGCCTGGGAAGAGCCGGTGCTTCGGCAGAGCGCACGCCTGCCGGCCTACGCCGCCGCCCTCGACCGGCTGAGGATGCTCGATGTCGTCTACCCCTGTTTCTGCACCCGCAAGGCCATTCAGGCGGAGATCAAGGCTGCCGGCGGTGCCCCGCACGCCGACGGGACGGACATCGGCTATCTCGGGACCTGCCGCGTCTTGGACCCGGTGAAGCGCACCGAACTGGTGAAGGCTGGCAAGAGCTGGGCGCTGCGGTTGGATTCGGCGAAGGCCCTGCGCCTTACCGGCACGATTGACTGGGTCGATCGGCGATTTGGCCGACATCGGGTAGCGGCGGAAAACGTTGGCGACGTTGTCATTGCGCGCAAGGAATTTCCCGTCAGCTACCATCTGGCCGTCGTGGTTGACGACGCGGCGCAGGGCGTGACCCTGGTGACACGCGGAGAGGATCTGTTGCCGGCGACCCATGTCCACCGCGTTCTGCAGGCGTTGCTGGACTTGCCGGTCCCGGAATGGTGGCACCATCCGCTGTGTCGCGATGCGAGCGGGCGCCGGCTGGCCAAGCGGGCCGGCGATGCCTCGATCCGCGCGCTGCGCGAGAAAGGCCTGACGGTGGCCGAGGTTCTCGAGATGGTCCACCCTGGTCCGACCGCGGGCGCACTGGCGGCAGAGGAAGTGCTGCGATGAGCGGAGCCAACGCGGACCCGCTGCACCCGGCACTCGCGGACGAAGCGGCCTGTGTCCGCGCCCTGCTCGCCGATCTGCAGTGGCCGGCGGAAGCGGCACACCGCATCGATGCCCGGGCACGCCGCCTGGTCGAAGCGGTCCGGGCGCGGCGCCTCGGCGAAGGGCTGGACGCCTTCTTACACGCCTACGGCCTGTCGACTCAGGAAGGTGTGCTGCTGATGTGCATCGCCGAGGCCCTGCTGCGCATCCCCGACGAGGGCACCCGCGAACGTCTGATCCGCGACAAGCTGGCCCCCGCCGACTGGGAGCGGCACCTCGGCCGCAGTGCCTCGGTGCTGGTCAACGCCTCCACCTGGGCCTTGATGCTCACCGGGCGCCTGGTGCGGCTGCACGATGAGGCTGGCCACGGGATCGCCGCGGCGATGCGCCGGCTGGTGGCGCGGATCGGCGAGCCGGTGGTGCGCGAGGCGGTTACCCAGGCGATGCGCATTCTCGGCCGCCAATTCGTGATGGCGCGGACGATCGAGCGGGCGATCGAGCGCGCGCGGCCGATGCAGGAGCGCGGCTGGCGTTTCTCCTACGACATGCTCGGTGAATCGGCGCGGACGATGCGGGACGCCGATCGCTACGCGGCCAACTATGCCCATGCCATCGCCGCCATCGGTGCCGCGCATCGCGGCAAGGCCGGCGACCCGCGCTCGGCACCGGGAATCTCGGTCAAGCTGTCTGCCTTGCACCCGCGCTTCGAAGACGCGCAGATCGGGCGGGTCCGCGAGGAACTGGTGCCGCGCGTCGGCGCACTCGCCCATGCCGCGGCGGAGGCGGGTATCGGGCTCACCATCGATGCGGAGGAGAGCGAGCGACTGGCGCCGACGCTGGAGGTGGTCGAAGCGCTCGCTGGCGACCCTCGGCTTGCCGGCTGGGACGGGCTGGGCGCCGTGGTGCAGACGTACCTCCGCGCGGCTCCGGCGGTGGTGGACCGGCTGGCCGAGACGGCGCGGCGGCACCGTCTCCGGCTGATGTTGCGGCTGGTCAAGGGTGCTTACTGGGACGCCGAGATCAAGCGGGCCCAGGAGCTGGGGCTGGACGCCTATCCGGTCTTCACCCGCAAGCCCTCGACCGATGTGTCGTACCTCGCCTGCGCCAGGCGGGCGCTGGCCGCGTCCGACGCCTTTTTTCCCCAGTTCGCGACGCACAACGCCCACACGCTGGCCGCCGTGCTGGAGCTTGCGGCGGACAATCGCGAGCTGGAGTTCCAGCGGCTGCACGGCATGGGCGATGCGCTGTACGAGGAGCTGGTCGAGCGCGAGGACCCAGGCGCGGCCGTCCGCATCTACGCGCCAGTCGGTGCCCACGAGGATCTGCTGGCGTATCTCGTGCGCCGGCTGCTCGAGAATGGCGCCAACAGCTCGTTCGTCAACCGCATGCAGGACGACCGGCTGCCGGTCGAGGCGATCGTCACCGATCCGGTCGGACGCGTCCGGGCTCTCACCGAGATCGCCAATCCGCGCATCGCTCTGCCGCGCGCGATGTATCTGCCGGAGCGGCTGAACGCGCGGGGGATCGACCTGGCGGACCGGACGGCGGTGGCGACGCTTGCTCAACAGATGGCGGCAACCGACGAGGGGAGCCTGACGGCGGGCCCGATCGTCGGCGGCGAGGAACGAGCGGGTGAGGCGGAGCGAGACGTCCTGTCTCCCGCCGACTTGCGGCGCGTCGTCGGCCGGGCATCCGACGCGACGCCCTCCGATATCGAGGACGCACTGTCGGCTGCCAGCCGCGCGGCAGCGGACTGGGCCGGCACGCCCGCCGAAACGCGCGCGGCCTGCCTCGAGCACGCGGCGGACCTGCTCGAAGCGGAGATGCCGCGACTGATGACGCTCCTGGTCAGGGAGGCCGGCAAGACGATCGCCGATGCGCTGGCGGAAGTGCGCGAGGCCGCCGATTTCTGCCGCTATTACGCGGCGCGCGCCCGGCTGGACTTTGCAGGGCCGCCTCAGCCACCGGTGCAGCTCGGGCCCTGTGGAGCCGTCTTCGCCTGCATCAGCCCGTGGAACTTCCCGCTGGCCATCTTCATGGGCCAGGCGACGGCGGCGCTAGCGGCCGGAAACACAGTGATTGCCAAGCCGGCGGAGCAGACCCCGCTGATCGCCGGCGCCGCGGTTCGCCTGCTGCACCGGGCCGGCATTCCCCCGCATGTGTTGCATCTGCTTCCGGGGGACGGTCCCCGCGTCGGCGGAGCGCTGGTCGCCGATCCGCGGGTGCGGGGCGTGGTGTTCACCGGCTCGATCGACGCCGCGCGATCGATCAACCACGCGCTGGCGGGGCGGACGGGCACGTCCGCGGGCGAGCCGGTGCTGATCGCGGAGACGGGCGGGCAGAACGCCATGATCGTCGATTCCTCGGCGCTGCCCGAGCAGGTGACCCGCGACGCGCTGGCCTCTGCCTTCCGCAGCGCCGGGCAGCGCTGCTCCGCACTGCGCCTGCTGTTCGTCCAGGACGACGTGGCACCGAAGATCATCGACATGCTCGCGGGCGCCATCGACGAACTGCGCGTCGGGGATCCGTCGCTGCTCGCCACCGACGTAGGCCCGGTCATCGATGCCGACGCGCAGGCGATGCTGGAGACGCACGTTGCCCGCATGCACCGGGAAGGGCGCCTGCTCGCGCGCGCTCGCCTGGGCCCTGAGACCCGGGAAGGCCTCTACGTGGCCCCGACGCTGGTCGAGATCGATTCTCCGGAGCGGTTGCGCGGCGAGCTCTTCGGGCCGGTGCTGCACGTGGTCCGCTGGCCCGCCGGCCGTCTGCCCCAGGCGATCGAAGCGATCGAGGCCACCGGCTTCGGCCTGACGCTCGGCGTCCAGACCCGCATCGATGAGACCCGGCGGTTCATCTTCGAGCGAACCACCGCCGGCAACGTCTACGTCAACCGCAACCAGATCGGCGCCGTCGTGGGCGTGCAGCCGTTCGGCGGCGGTGGGCTGTCCGGCACCGGGCCGAAGGCGGGCGGTCCGGCCTATCTGCACCGGATGGCCGCCGGCGCAACCGCCGGTGCCCGGCCGATGCCGGACGCCGGACGGGAGGCCGGCAAAGCGGACATAGATGGCCGCGCGCTGAGCCGCGTCTCATTGCAGGACAGCCTCGCGGCGGCGGCCACGGCCGGCAAGACCTGGCGGGCGCGGCCCGCTTGCGAGCGCGCTGATCTCCTGGAGCAGGCCGCCGGCCACCTGGCCTCAGACGGCGCCCCCGCTGAATGGGGCGCCGCGGTCCGGCTGGCGGCCTTGCACCTGCGCGCACACTGGGACCGGCCGCTGCCGCTGCCGGGGCCGACCGGCGAACGCAACGAGATGTCGGTGCGCGCGCTCGGCGTGCTCGCCTGCCTGTTCGATGCCGGCAGCGAGCCCGAGGCGGAAGTCGCGGCCGTCGCTGCGGCGCTGGCCGCCGGCAACAGCGTGGTGTTGTGGTCGAGGAACAGATCTCCGGCGATGACCGCGCTGACGCAAAGCCTGGCCGACGCCGGCCTGCCCGCCGGCCTCCTGGCGAGCCCCGCCTCGGGCGACGACGCAAGCCTCGCCGATCTGCTGGGCGATGCGCGCCTGGCCGGTGCGGTTATCGCGGCACCGCCTGCCGTCCTCGGTGCCGTCGCACGCCGGCTGGCAGAGCGTGACGGCGCCATCTTGCCGCTGATCATGGGCGCCCCGGCAGCGGCTCCCATCTGTACACCCGCTTGGTTCGAGCGGTTCGTTCACGAACGCACGCTGACCATCGATACGACGGCCTCGGGCGGCAACGCCGCCCTGCTGTCGCTAGATGGAGAGGAATGACGTCGAGGGGAGCGCGGTTTTCGCTCCCCAACACCTGGCCCAACCCATCCGCCGGCAATCGCCGACAGTGGGATGTCTTACATGTTTGAGTAGTTGGGACCGCCTCCCCCCTCCGGTGTGACCCAGTTGATGTTCTGGGTGGGGTCCTTGATGTCGCAGGTCTTGCAATGGACGCAGTTGGCGGCGTTGATCTGCAGGCGCTTGCTGCCATCCTCATCGACAAACTCGTAGACGCCGGCCGGGCAGAAGCGCTGCTCGGGTCCGTCATACAGCGCGAGGTTGACGCCCACCGGAATTGCCTTGTCCTTCAGCGTCAGGTGGCAGGGTTGGTCTTCTTCGTGATTGGTGCTGGAGAGATAGACCGACGACAGTTTGTCGAAGGTGATCACCCCATCCGGCTTTGGATAGTCGATTTTCGTGCAGTCGCTGGCCTTCTTCAGGGCTTTGTGATCTTCGTGGTGCTTCAAGGTCCAGGGTGCCTTGCCGCGGAACAGGTAAGTTTCCAGCGCGGAGTACGCGATTCCGCCCCACATGCCCCAGCGGAAGGATGGTCGGACATTGCGGACCGTATACAGCTCGTCCCAGACCCAGGACGCCTTCAGCGCTTCGGGATAAGCGTCCAGCACCGCGGGCGACGTGGCAGAGGAGAGCGCGGCGGCCAGGGCTTCGGCGCAGACCATGCCCGATTTCATCGCCGTGTGCGTGCCCTTGATCTTGGGAACGTTCAGGAAACCTGCCGCATCCCCGACCAGGCAGCCGCCGGGAAAGACGAGCTTGGGGATTGACTGGAAACCACCTTCGGACAGCGCCCGCGCCCCGTAGGCAATGCGGCGCCCACCCTCGAAGGTGGGACGGATTGCCGGGTGCGTCTTGAACCGCTGGAACTCGTCGAATGGCGAGAGGTACGGGTTCTGATAATCCAGGGCGACGACGAAGCCAACCGCGACCTGATTTTCGTCCAGGTGGTAGAGGAAGGAGCCGCCGTAGGTGTTGCTGTCCATCGGCCAGCCGACGGTGTGGACGACCTTGCCCGGGTGATTCTTGGCCGGGTCCACCTCCCAGAGTTCCTTGACGCCGATCCCGTAGGCCTGCGGCTGCACGCCGTCCGCGAGCTGGAATTTGGCGATCAGCGACTTGGTGAGCGATCCGCGGCATCCTTCCGCGAAAATCGTGTACTGCGCGTGCAGTTCCATGCCGGGCTGGTAGTTGTCGGTGGGCTGACCATCCTTGCCCACCCCCATGTCCCCGGTGGCGATGCCCTTGACGCCGCCGGCCTCGTCATACAGCACCTCCGCCGCCGCAAAGCCGGGATAGATCTCGACGCCCAGCGCTTCCGCTTCCCCGGCCAGCCAACGGCACAGGTTGCCGAGGCTGATGACGAAGTTCCCTTCATTGTGCATCTGCGGGGGCGTCGGCAGCTTGAAGGCCTTGCTCTCGGTGAGGAACAGGAAGCTGTCGTCCGTCGCCGGGACGTTGAGCGGCGCGCCCCTCTCCTTCCAGTCGGGGATCAGCTCGTTGAGGGCGCGCGGCTCAAGGACCGCGCCCGACAGGATATGGGCGCCGATTTCCGAGCCTTTTTCCACGACGCAGACCGAGATCTCATGCCCCTCCTGCGCTGCCAGCTGCCGAAGCCTGATCGCCGTGCTGAGCCCGGAAGGCCCGCCGCCCACGACGACGACGTCGAATTCCATCGATTCTCGTTCCATGCGTTCCTCTAGAGGCTGTCTACCGCGAGACGGTTTGTTGGTTGGTCCGGCCAGCAGGCAACAAGACGCGACTTGGCCGCCGGATTATTCTACCTCTCTCCGCTTAGAATTGCTCGCTTTGGAGCGACAGGACGGAGTCCGAGCCGTTCACAATGGCCGGCAGCAGACCAGCGACCTGCGGCATGATCTGCTCCGCGTAGAACCGGGCCGTTGCAATCTTCGCGCTCAGAAACGGAAGATCTCCTTCGCCGGCGTCAAGCTTGACCATGGCCGCCAGGGCAGACCGCGCCATGTAATAACCGCCGAGCACGGTCCCCATCAGCCGCAGGACATGGACCGACGCCGCCGCCGGAAGCCGCGGGTCGCGTGCGGCTGCCGCGATCAGCCAATC
>WBZV01000159.1_pt1 | contig 46177 bp, 41 predicted proteins | sample 5204221 | NCBI WGS metagenome assembly WBZV01 (sample SAMN12344360, study PRJNA552823) | activated sludge metagenome | biome: Activated sludge suspended growth; feature: Nitrification reactor; material: Wastewater; isolation source: activated sludge from nitrification reactor of wastewater...
GTGCTGGCCGGTCAGGGCAAGCAGGGGCGCCGCCCCACCCTCTGGGACGGCAAGGCCGCCGAGCGCATCGTGGCCGACCTGGACCGCCTGCTGGCCTGACGATCATCCCGCACGGGCTGCGGGGGGGGAATTGAAGACGGCGGATGTTGCGATCTGATTCGCAACATCCGCCGTTTGCTTTTCGGGCGGCGGGGCGCTCAGCCGCCGGATGGCGGCCGGGATGGCAGGTGCAGCGCCACGTCCACTTCGCTGATGCGCCCCTGGGGATCGGGCGCCCCAAGGATCAGGCTGGTTTCCAGTTCGCCACGGATCAGGCAGTGGGCAACGCAGTGCAGCCGCTCGGGGTTGTCCGGATCAAGGTTACGTTCGATGCCGGCAAGGCTCACCCGGGGGCCGGTCAGGCGCAGGCTGAGGTGGGGCGGGGCGCTGCTGAGATCGATCACGTCCAGCCCGGAGACGGTTGCCAATACCGCCGCCAGGGCGCGGGCGAGGAGATCGTCGGCGGTGCTCATGTCCCGCGCCCAGGCCTGCAGCTCCAGATCGATTCTGCTGTTTCTGCGCTCCTGGTAGCCGGCGCAGGGTGCGCCGCGGGTGCGCGCCAGAACCGGGCCAGGGGGGGCGCGGAAGAAGCGCAGGGTGCGCCCGTCGAGGAGGTAGGCGTCACCGGCTGCGAGCACACGGCCGGGCGGGCAGTGCACCTCGGTCAGATCTCCGGGGGCGTCGTCGGGCAGGATGAAGTCCAGCGGATGTTCCGGGGTCGCGGCAAGGGTGCCTTGCCAGCCCTGGAAGGCCGGATCGCGGCTTGGCCGCTCGTCCGGGGTGTTCGGGTCATCCTGGACCAAACGCCGGGCATGGATGGCCACGCGGCTGGCCGTTCCGCCGGGGGCCGGGGCAGGGCCGGTCTGCAGATCCTGACCCGGGGGCAGGGCGGCAGCAAGGCCGGGGCGCAATAGCTGTTCGAGGGGGCCAAGCATGAGGTCAGTCTTCCGGGTCGAGTACGCCGGCCTGGAGGTGCAGCCAGGGGGCAGGGGCGGGCGTGTCCAGGGGCAACCAGGGGCCGCTGCCGCGGCAATGGGAGGCTGCGTCGATGAGATCCGGACAATGGGTGTCAGCATACCACTGCAGGCTGCCGTGTTCGACGCGGCATACCAGCCACCAGGGCTGGCCGGCCAGCGGCCGGGGGGCGGGCAGGCGGCTGCAGACCCACCGGGGGGTGTCGCCGGCCGGGAGGGCGATGGGCCAGGAGGCCAGGGCGGTGCCGGCCGGGGAGCCGTGTTCGTCGGCGTGGAGACTCAGTGTGCCCCGGGCCTCTTCGTCCCCGGGATTGCGTAGCTGCAGTTGGACGCTGGACAGGCGCACCCCCTGCGGCAGGGGTCTGAGGCGGAGCCCGGCCGCGTGGTCGGCGTCGCACAGACGGGCCACGCGGGGGATGCGGTCGGAGGGGGGCAGCAGCGCACGCTCTCCCGGACGGGGCTGGTCGGTGGGCTCGGGGGGCGGCGTGTCGGGCGTGGCGGGCGGGGGCGGTGCCTCAAGTTCGGCCTCGAAGGCGATGATGCGCAGGAGGTGCGTGTTGGCGGTGGCGATGTTCAGCGGAACAACCGCAGCGCCCGGATGATCACTCAGGTAGCGGTTGATGGCGCGGGCGAGCCCCGCCACCACCAGTCCGGCTTCGGGCAAGGGGGCGTCCGCGCTGAAGAAGGGCGGCTCATTGCCGATCGCCACGCTGAGCTGGCAGGGCTGCCGGGTGAAGCGCAGACCGATCCGGCGGCCATTGAGCATGCCGGGGATGAGCACACCGGTGCGCTTTTCGGCAGCGTCGCCCTCGATCAGCATCTCGGCCATCAGGGCCGATGCGCATTGGGCGGGAAAACTCTGCTCGGTGCCGGTGGGCAGGGTGTCCAGCGGCGCCAGGGGCAGCCAGCTACCATTGCTGAAGAGGCGTAGGCGCGCGCCCGTCCGGCGGGGTGGGACGAGGGCGCCGACCGCGGGTGGGGAAGCCTCCACCCGCACGCCGATGAGGGCGCGGGGCGCTTTCCAGTCGATGCGGGCCCACTGCCAGAGGGCTTCGGTCTTGCCGGCATGGGGGCCGATGTCGGTGGCAAGGCCCGGGAATTCGAGTTCGTCGAGCGGGCGTTCGCCCCCTTCGGCGGCACCTACAAGCAGCCGGGCGGAGCCCAGGCGTCGCCCGGGCGGCAGGGAGAGTGCCAGGGCAAGCCCGTCGCCACCGGCGTTCCAGTCCCGGCCGTCAGCGGGCTGCTCATCCGGGCCTCGCAGGGAGACGGATTCGGCCACGCCATGCGCCCCCGGTTCAGTTGGCGACGAGCCGCGGACCGCCGGCTTCGGCGGCATCCTGCCCGGCGGCCTCGGTGGCGAGCAATTCTTCCAGCACCTGGATGGCGCCGCTGATGCGCATCAGGGTCGTGCGCAACTCGTCCTGTTTTTTCTGAAGTTCGTTCATCACGCCGGCGCCGGCTTCATATTCGCGGCGCAGTTCCTCAAGGCGGGTTTCGATCATGGGCTTCATGGCAGGTTTCCGGGTGGGCTTTCGGGTGGATCAGCGAAGGAACACGAATACATCGATAAGGCCGGTGCTGCCGTCGAAGTCTTCGAGGGCCTTGCCGATGGTGGTGCCGGGGGCGGCGTCGCCGGCACGCATGGCGTGGCCGGGCGGGGTGGCGGCGGAAAGCAGGTCGCCCTTGCGGATGGCACCGTTTTCGCCGCTCACCTTGCAGCGTACCCGCCCCACCAGGGCAATGGGGTACTCGCCCGGGCGCGGTATCCGGCGGGCGGGATCGGCGCCGAGCAGCAGACCGGGGTCGGAGGACACGACACCCAGCACCAGCGGGTCACCGCGTTGGCGGCAGCGCACGATGCCCGTCCCGTCCGGATCGAGGCTGACCACGTCGCCGGCCTCCAGGATCTCGCGGGTGTCGAAGTTTTCGGCCAAGTCACGGTTGCCCGTCTGCACGCCATGTCTCGACCAGATGGTGCCCTCGGCCTCCACGTCCCAGGTATGGATGCCGCCCCCCCAGCCGGCGGTGAGGGGTTGCGGCGAATAGCCGTGGGTACCGAGGTTGCCGGCGATGAAGACGTTGTCCCACAACTTGACGACCCGCCCCAGGGGGGCTCCCGTGGAGCGGCCGAGGATCATCAGCGCGTTGTAGGTGCTGCCGTCGTTTTCGATGGCGGCAAAGCCCGGAGTGTTGCCAAAGCCGGTATGGCGATGGGTGGTTTCGGTGAAATAGATGTCGGAGCCGCCCGCATGGATGGCGCCGCGCACGTCGAGCCGGGCATTGGGGGCAGCGGTGCCGATGCCCAGGTTGGCGTCGTTGATGGCGCAGACCTTGCTGCCGATGACGGCGATGTTGTGGGCATTGCTGCCGTCCGGGTCCATGCGCAGGAAGCGGAATTCCTGGCCCGCGCCCTCCCCGCTGATGTGCAGGTTGGCACCGGGCTTGTCCGGGTCGAGGCGCTTCCAGTCCCCATCATAGAAGGCGTTCCAACCGAGGTTGGTCCAGGGATTGTCCCGCGAGCCGCAGTCCAGGGTGCTCAGTCTGCCCATCTGCAGGCGGCAGCCGGCGGGCCGTTCGGTGCCGATGCCCAGGTTGCCGGTCACGTTGAGCCGGCCCTCGACGGTGTCGCCGTTACGATTGAGCATGTTGCGGACACTGCCGATGAGGCTGTCGATTTCGGCCAGCAGGGTGCGTGCGCTGACCTTCAGCTCACCGCGAACCTCCAGATCCTGCACGGTGACACGGGCGTCGGGGTCGATGCGTGTGCCGTCGATGGCTTTTTCGAGGATGCCCTCCCGGGGGATGGGGGCGCCGAGGCCACCGGTGTGGTCATGGGCGCCAATGTCCTCCCGGGCGCGGACCTGGGCCTCGTTCCAGTGGTCGGCGCGGATCACGTCGCCGGCGGCGCGTTTGACGTAGGGTTCGGGGCGGTCGGCCATGGTGGGGCTCCCTCAGGGGCGCGCAGCGGGGGCTGCGCGCAGTGCGTCAATCATGAGCTGCTGTTCCTTCATGGCTTCGACCAGCAGGGCGATCAGGGCCGTGGGGTTGATGCCCTTCCAGCCATCGGGGCCTTCCGTGACGGCGTCGGGCAGGACCGCTTCGACTTCCTGGGCGATCAGGCCGACGGATTGTCCGCCGCTACGCCAATCGAAGTGGACCCCACGCAGCAGGCGCAGGGCGGCGGTCGCATTTTCAAGGGGGTGGATGTTCTCCTTCAGGCGCAGATCGGAGCCGGCGAAGGAGCCTTTGGTGCACCACATCACGTCTGCCGCGAAACCGCCGAAGTAGCCGGTGTTGTCCACGTTGAAGAGGCGCAGCCAGCCGTCATTGCCGTGGGCATCGCCGATGGCCGACATACGCCACTTGTTGCCCAGGCGCAGCACGTCGGTCTTCAGCACGCCATCCTTCACGCTGAGCTGGAAGCGCACCTGGCTCGACACGCTGTCGATCACGTTGAGCACGCGTGCGACGCCCAGGCAGGCTTCATCACCCTTGCTCCAGAACGCGCCGATGGCCCCCGACGGGATCTTCACCGGAGGGTCGCCAAGCACGAGGCTGCCATTCACCTGAAGCCGGTCCCAGACCGCAACGCGCCGTTCCTTGCCCTCTTCGCTGCGGTTGCCCACGAGCATGAGTGCCTTGTATTGCCTGTTGTCATTGCAGATCTCGGCCGAGTTCTCGTCGGCCTGGTTGGTCCATCCCGAGGAGAGGCGCAGGCGGTTGTGGTCCGGGAAAAAATCCGCGACCGGGGTCGTGGAGGCCCTGTCGGCTTTTTCAGTGGCGAGGCGCAGGCGCATCTCACTGTCCACGACGAAGCTCAGCGGATGGGTGCTGCGGGTGCCCACCACCATGCCCGGCTCGGCGCCGTGGATGCCCGTGGTGTGGCTCATCACCCGCCCATCCACCGCCCCGGCACGGATGGACAGTTTGGCGTGGGCGTCACCGAGGATGTCCACCACCCGGTGCCAGCCTTCGCTGTTCTCGGGTTGGTCGGTGCCCACGCCCAGATCGCCGCTGGTGGTGAGGCTGGCGCCACTGAAGCGGGCCAGGGCGGCCTGGATGTCGGCGAGCTGGGTGGTGCCGGTGACCTTGAGGGGGCCATCGATGGAGAGGCTCTTTACCGCGAGTGTGCTTTCAGGGTCCACCTTGCTGCCGTCGATGGCCCGGTCGGCGATGCCCGCGCGGGGGATCCGCAGGCCGTTGCCGTCGGTGTGGTCGTGCCCGCGGAGCTCGCTGCGTGCGAGCACCTGCATCTGGTTCCAGTCGGCGGCGAGCATGATGTCGCCGGGTTCCTTGGCGATATAGGGAAGGGGAGTGTCGGCCATCAGAGGATTTCCTTCACGGCATGGGACTCATCGGAGGGGCGCTTTGCCGGCCCGATGCCGGGCCGTGGCCGGGGCAAGGCCGGTGCCTTCGTCCAGGGGCTGGGGCGGCGCGGGGAATTCCACCAGGGCGCGCACACCTGCGGCGGAAGCCCGGGCTATGTCGTCCCGCAGCAGGGGCAGGGCATTGCGTGCGTCTGCCGTGGCGACCCAGTCGGTCCGGGGAATGCGCAGACGGATGCTGGCAGGGGGGCGGGTCAGCCAGTCGAGGCGCAGGCTCAGGCGGCCCAGGTGGGCGGTGTCGCTCTCGGTGGTGCCCCCGGTGTTGGTCTTATTGAAGGACTCGAGCAGCACCGAGGCGTAGCGGGCATCACCCTGGCCGATGGTGCCGTCCAGGAGGGCAAAACGGGTGCCGTCCAGGTCGTCGCTGTCGGCGAAGCGCGAACTGGTCACGGTGTCGTCGCTGTCGGCGAAAGTGGCGTCCGGCTGGGCGAAGGTCAGCAGCATCCAGTCGTTGCTCCCCGGGCGGAGAAGGGGGCTGAGGGCGCGCTGTTCGAGCACCCCGAAATGCAGGGCGTCGAAGGTGGTGTCCCTGTCGTCCAGGCGGGCGCCCCACAGGTAGAAGATGGATGAGCTGACATCCCGCTCCATCCCCCCGGCGTCGGTGATCACGGCGCGCCCCTGGGGGTGGGTTGTCAGCCAGGGGTGGTGGTCGGGAGAATCGAAGCCGTCGAAGCGTGCGGTTTCTGCTGGCGGGCAGGCCGGATACAGCACCAGGGTGTCGCCCGGGCGCAGGGTGCCGGCATAAAGGGTGATCTCACCGCTGTCGAGGCTGCGCAGGGCCGGGTAGGGCACGGGCTGGTCGCGCGCCTCGAGGGTGATCACCGGCCGGTCCGGGCAGAGGCTGGCGTTCTCCACCTTGAATACCCGGCGCAGACGTGGAGTCGGCTCCAGATGGCGGGCATCGAGTACCGGGTTTTCCGTGAGCCAGGCCGTGATGACAGCTTGGCCCTGATTGGGGCAAGGCTGGCCGCGCGTGTCACCGGTGCAGGCGGGGCAGCGCTTGCGTGTGCCGGGAGGCAGGCCGATGGCAAGGGTGCTGTCGGGATGCCGCTCCAGTTGGGGGCAGGTTTCCGCGCCGAGGTCGGCCAGGGCCAGGGAGAGCAGGGCGCGGGGCGTGGTGAGCCCGCCCATGCGTACCCGCGAAGTGATCAGCAGGCGCTGGCGGAAGGCCTCGCCAGGCTCCGGGTCGAGCTGGGTCTGGAGGAGGGCGAGGCTGCTCGTGGCGGTCTCGGTCGGGGTACCGGGCGCGGGCTCGGCGCGCAGGCTGTTGCTGGCGTCGGCAAGGGTGAAGCGCAGGCCGCTGAAGCGCGCCTCCAGCAGGCCCAGGGGGTCGGATTGGCGCCAGCCGCTGCCGATGAGCTCGTCGAGGGCTTCGGCCAGGGGGGCCGCGGGGCTGAAGCGGACTTTGATCCCGGCGGGGCTCCGTTCGTAGCCCCCATGGCGGATCCGTGCCGGCAGGCGCGTTATCTGCAGCAACTGGCCCAGGCTCTCAAGGGCACTGATGTCGTCGGTGGAGGGGGGGTGATGACTGGCCAGCCCGACCCAGCGGTCGTACTGGACGCGGGTAAGGGCCTCATCCATCCGGGTGAGGCTGGCCGCCATGCCATCAATGACCCTCCCCAGGGCGCTCGACTCGGGCTGGCTGGTGAAGATGCGTGGCAGGAGGGAGAGCAGGCGCTCGCGGCGCACCCGGGTGTCAGCCATCGCCACCCTCGATGCGCAGCCTGGGTTTGCGCGGAATGGCCTGTTCGCGGGGGCCGATGGTGGCCTCGCCGTCCTCGCCATCAAGCTCTTCCACCAGCCCGTCGCGGGTGTGGGTGACGGTGACGCGCAGGCGGACGATGTGGATGTGGACGACAAGCCTGCTGATCGCCCCATGCAGGTCGGTGTAGCGGACGCGGGCCGGGGCTTCGGTGGTGGCCGAACGGGCGGCTTTGTCGAAGAGGTCCTTGATCGAGCCCATGACCCGGGCATCGAAGTCGCTTCCGGCTGGGGCGCCGCTGAGGCTGAGATGGATGTCTATCCACAGATCTTCAAGGGGCGATTCGAGGCTCAGGCGCAGGGGCAGCGTCTTCGGGTCAAGGAAGAGGCGTTCGCCGGGGCGGGCCATCAGGTCGCCGCTGCCCATCAGGGCGCGGAAGGCGATGGATTCGACCGTGCCATCCCCGTTCCTGGCAAACGGCTCCAGCAATGGCCGCTGGCCGCTCCGCTCACACCCCACCACGGCATCATGGCCCAGCAGCAGGGCACGGATCTTGGCCTCACGCACCGCCTCACCCACCTTGAGGGTGCCGAAGTAGTCGGCCAGCACACTGCCGAGGCGCTTCTGGATCTCGGCCTGTTCCCGTTCCGATGGGCGCGCGTTGAGGGTGAGGGTGGCGGTGACCTGCACGAGGATCGGGGTGGCAGGCCCGCAATGCAGGACGATGCCGGCCGGGCGGACGTTCTCGAGACGGTTTTTCACTGCGGCCAGCAGGTCGGCACCGATGTCCCGGTCGCCCAGCACGACCTCGACCTCCCCCGGACGGCCCTCGGGGTTCTCGATCACCTGCACCTCGCGGATGCCCAGGCCGCGGGCGGCTTCCTCGAGGGCGGCGACGGTGCCGGTGTTGGAGGAACGCACAAGGCGTCGGGCCCGGGCACGCAACTCCTCGTCGGTTTCCTCACGCTGGCGCAGCACCAGGTAACCCGGGTTGCTCACCTCGTCGATGCCGGCGATGGGCCGGGGCAGGCTGGCCAGGGCGCCGGCCTTGACCGTCTCGCCCCCCGGTTCCACGGCGCGCACGCCCACCACCACCTGACGCGCGCCCTTGTCGAGCACCGCGTTGGCCGTGGTGGCGAAGAGTGGCACGTCACGCCCCGCCACCAGGGTGCCAAGGGGGATGTGGATGTCCTCGGGCGCCGGCTGGCCGCGGCTGAAGGTGGCGGTGCCTTCCAGGTGTCCGCCCCGCTGGCGTTCCACCCCGAGCAGGGCCACCACATTGTCGAGGGCTGCGCCCGCTGCGGAATCGAGATAGGCATTGCGATACACCGCGTCGAGCTGCTCGTAGCACACCGCCAGTTCGCGGGCGAAGGCCTCCGCAAGGGTGCGTACAACGCTGCCTTCGTTGGCATCGGTGAGGGCCAGGCGACCGCCTCGCCCGGAGGCGATTTCGTCCAGTAGGGCGTCCACCACCTCGGCAAAGCCCTTTTTCAGGTAAACCCGCTCAAGCGCCATCGATTCGCACCTCCAGGCTGGTTTCCAGGCCACCGCTGGCACGTACCCGCACTTCCACGTCCACGCCGTCGTGGCGGGGCTCGTGGGGGGTGACACGCACCAGCAGGACTTCCTCCACCCGCGGATCGCGCAGCAGTTCCTGGCGCACGTAGCGACGCAGCAGTTCGAGGTTGGCGCGGTCGAGGGGTTCGCCGATCAGGTCGCGGATGCGGCTGCCGTAGCGGGGGTGGCCAAGCCCGTCGAGTTCGCCCCGATCCACCAGCAGGCGCAGGGTGAGTGCCTGCACCAGATTGTCGATGCCGCTGGCGGTCTCGAAATCCTGCAGGCCGATGGCGAGATCGGCTCCTTCCCGGCCGCGGGTGAAGACCAGGCGCAGATCGGTGCCGAAAGGGTCATGGGGCATCAGCGTGTCCTCACATCAGCCGGCCGGGGCCGGCGCTGGCACCCGGCGGGCAGGGAATGCCGGGCGATACCATGGCCTGGCTGGCGAACAGGGTCAGGGCCAGGTCCACCCCCTGGGCCAGGGCCTTGGCAAGATCGGGGGCCGCCTCGCCCCTCAGTCCGTTCTGGTTCAGCAGTCCGTTGGCGACGCCCTCCAGCGGCGAGGCCAGGGGAACGGGCTGGAGCACGCCCGGCGCGCTGCTGACGAAACCGGCGACGGCGATGCCGGGCATCACCAGGGTCTGGGCGCAGAACAGGGCGATGCCCTGGGCGAGTACGCCGGCGATGACCTTGGCAAGGTCGTCGGCCTGCTCGCCGCGCAGACCCTGGGCCTGGCACTGGCCACCGGCGAGGCCTTCCAGCTGGGCGGCACCGGGGCCGCCGGCCGGTGGCGGCATCAGCCGGCCCGGTCCGGCGGTGGCGCCGCTGCCGCTGATCGGGTCGGCGGCCACCGGGATGCCGGGCATCACCATGGCCTGGGACAGGAACATCGTCAGGGCCTGGCCGGCGGTGTTGGCGATGGCCGTGGCGAGGCCTGCCGCATCCTCGCCGCGGAGGCCGGAGGACTGCAGGAAGCCGCTTACCGGCGACTCGATCTGGGAGGGACTGGGGGCGGGCATCGCGTCTCCTAGCCTTTGGCCTTGACGGTGCCCGAGGGCACCAGCGCCTTGCCGGTGAAATAGCACTTGTGGGATTTCTCGGTGATCACGCCGGCGCCGTCCTTGCCCAGGTCCACCTTGCCCGAGGCGTCCAGCGTGAAGTCGGTGCACTTGATGCTCACCTTGCCCTTGGTCTCGATGGACAGGTCGGCCTCGCCCTTCACCTCCACATTGCCATCCTTCTTCACTGTCACCACCGTCTTGCCGGCAGTGACGATGCAGGATTCGTCCGCGTCGATGGCGAAGCTGCTCACGCCATCGGCGGTGGCGAAAACATGCCACTCCTTTTCCTTGTGGAGTGGCGGGTTGATCTTCTCCGAGTACAGCCGGCCGATCACCACCGCCCGGTTCGGGTCGCCCCCCACGTAGTTGAGCAGGACCAGATCCCCCACCTGGGGGGCGCTGGCCATGCCCACGTGGGGTGTGGCGATGGGCACCTTGCGCAGTTCCAGGCCGCCTTCGCGCAGTTGCACCGTGCACTCCAGGTTGTGGCCGTCGTCGGCCCCGGTGTGGGGGAAGACGCTGCTGACCACCGCCAGCTCGCCCAGGCGCAGGCTGCGCAATTCGTCGCGGACCACCGCGCGGATGATGTCGATCGGATCGCTCATGGTGTGTCGCCGGGGAGCGCGGCTCAGGTCTTCATGGGGTCGAAGCCCTTGGGCAGGGCCTCGGCCTTGTAGCGCTTGGCCCGCTTCAGGTTCTTGGCTTCGAAGTCCAGGTGGAAAAGGCGGTTGAGGGTTGCGTTGTCGAGGGTTCCGGACACGGTGATCTCGTTGATCTGCTGGAAGGTGCGCAGCCGCGCGGCAAAGGTGGCGCTGAACTTCTTGCGGTCGTCGACCGCCGGTTCCACGTAACCCAGGGCTTCGAGGATGCTGTTGGCCTCCTGTACGTCGAAGCCCTTTTTCTCGCCGTTGAAGGCCAGTTCCCAGACGATCTCCGTGTCGGGGGCAGCGCCGAACTTGCCCACCGAGCGGGTTGGCAGCTTGTCGTCGGCGGCTTCCCACAGGCGGCGCGCCCCCAGGCGGCCCACGTCCAGCGAGGTGATGGTGGCCCCCTTGCCGAAGTTCTGCAGCTTGAATCCCTGATCAAAGGCGAACTGAAGGAGGCGCAGCTTGCCGGTGCGCTCCTGGAGGATGTGGTTCTCTGTGGCGGCCCCGAGCTTGGCTTCGTCAAGGGGGCCCTGCTCGATGCCGAGCAGTTTGTAGAGGGCGGCTCCAATGGTCTTGAGGTCGTCGGGCTCGGGCACCTTGTCGGCGATCTGGAGGATCTTGTCCATGATGTTGGCCACGTCGGGGATCGGCGAGTTGGGGCTTGGCTCCTGGCCGACAGCCACTTCCAGGGCGTTGATGAACTCCTTGCTGGTGGCTGTCTTGACGAACTCCGCCGAGACTTCCACGAGGGCCTTGGCGGCATCACCCTGGATCAGCAGGTCGCCTGCGTCGAGGGTGAAACGCTGCAGGTAGGCGACGGCCAGGGTCAGCACATCCATGGCCTTCATGACGCCCCGGGCGATGGCGTCTTCGCGGAATTCGCGCACCCGTACCACCCTCACCCAGCGTGGCGCCTGATCCTGGCGCTTGCTGTTCTCCAGGGCCACGCGCACGCCATCGAGCAGTATGGCGACCGTGCGGAAGGGGTTGTCGGGGCGACCGTCGGGTGTGGCGGGAAGGGTGTCGGCCATGGTGTCTATCCTCCGGAAGGGGCCGCGTCCGGGCGGGGCGGCGGTGTCGGGGTGGTGGGGGGCACTGGTGTCTTCAGGGCCTGGAGCGAGACGGAAAGGCGGTCGAGGGCGGCAATGAGTCCACGCCACTGGCCCGGGGCGAGAAGGGCGGCGGCGCCTTCGGCCACGTCGATCCCCATGTCGAGCACGCCGGAAACCTGGCGCAGGGGCCCGGACACCCGCGCAGCCTCGGCCGCGGCGTCGCCCAGGCCCAGATCGGCCAGCCATTCGCCGCCCGCGTCGACGGCCTGCCCCATCCCCGCGACGAACCCCGGCACACAGCCGAGCAGCGCCACCAGCGCATCCGCGTCGATGGCGGCCCGTTGCAAGGGCAGGGCTGCGCCACGGACCTCGCCAAGAACCTGACCGAGGGCGTCAACGCCCGTGGCCAGCTGGGGTTGGGCGCCCAGGTCGCGGGCAATGTTGGGGATCTCCCGGGCTGTTTGGGTCTCCAGCAGGGCGGCCAGATCCTGAACGAGTGTGGCCAGGTCACGGATCACGTCGGAGGGCGTGCTCACTTCGGGCCTCCCTTGATGATCCGGTCGAGCTCGGGGGGCAGCTTCAGATCCCTGATGGCACCCGCCAGGCGGGTCGCGCTGTCGGCGACGGCCTTGAGCTGTTTGAGGAAATCGAGCCCGCCGGAGAAGGCCTTCATCAGCGAGCTGAGCTTGGACGGATCGAGCTGTTTGAGGAAGTCGGCGCCTTCCTGGGCGTATTTTGCGAGCATGCCGCCCAGGGCGCCGGCCCGGCCCAGGGCGTCGATCAGGCCGCCCGCCTTGGTGGGGTCGGCGGCGGCGAGGGTGTCAAGCATGCCATTGAGCTGGCCGGTGTCGAGCTTGTCGAGATTGCCGGCCACGGCGTCGCCGAGGGCATCCATGTCCAGGTTGTCGAGCAGGGCCGGGTTGGCGGCGAGGGCTGCGGGCAGCGAGGCCGGGTCCTGCAGCACGCCCGCGGCGGCAAGGCTGGCATCGCCCCAGGCGGCCCCGTCGGCGCTCACCTGGGCATTGACGTCGGCCATCGCCGCGCCACTGGCCTCGGGTGCTTCGATGTGTTCCCGCAGGCGCAGGCTGAAACGGTAGCGGTCCTTGTACCCCGCCACCTGGCGAACCTTGAAGTCCTCGATGATGACGTCCGTGAGGTCGGTGCCCACCACCAGATCGGCGGCGAAGGATTGCGGCTCTGCTTTGGCATGGGCCTGACGCAGGGTTTCGAGGGCCGAGAGGGATTCGTCGCCGAACAACAGACCGTCGATCAGGATGGTCACCGGCTCGCGGCCCAGATCCTGGAAGACGCTGCCCTGCTGTTCCGGCACGCGCTGCTCGACCAGGGTGCGCGCCTCCTCGGTGTGCAGATCCTGCACGCCGCTGAGCTCGATCTTGCCGATGCGCACGCTCATGGCCGCTCCGCCCCTAGAAGCTCAGACGGGTGAGTGCGCCCCGTTGGCGGTCGAGCCGGTGACGCACACCCCTTACGTGGAGCTGCTGCCCATCACCCAGGAGTGCCGCAGCGGGGTGCTCATCGGGCAGACCGGTGATCTCCACCCGGTCACCGGGCAGTATGGCCGGCGTGGCAAACACCTCCATGCTGCCCCTCAGCAGGCGTGCGGCCACTTCGCTTGCCCAGGCCTTGGCCACGGCCTCGACGGCTTCGCCCGAGCGCAGGGCGCCATCCCGCAGGCGCAAGGGGCGTTCGCCCAGCTTTCCCGGCTGCACTTGCCCGTCCGGCGTGATGCAGGCCTTGGCGCTGACACCCGACAGCTCCGTGGACAGCCAGTGGGCCCGGTCGGCGCCCTTGGCACTGGCTGCGCCTTCACCCCACACCTCGACACTGTCGAAGGCCGGCGGACACTGCCGGATGGCCAGTTCAATGACCGTCTCGCCGAATGCGAAACGATGCTCGGTGCCCCCTGGCTGGGGCGTGGTGCAGTGGATGGCGCCCTTGCCGTCGGCAAACAGGCCCGCTCCGCACAGGGCGGCGAGGCTGCGCAGGTGGCCGAGGGCGGTGGGGCCCCGGTGCAGCGTCCAGAAGGCCAGCGTCGGCCCCTTGGCAAGGGTGCCCGCGGTGGCGCCCGCCTTGCCAATGAGATCCTTGATGATGAAGTCGGCGGAAACGTTCTCGTAGCTGCCTTCCACCTCGGTCTGGCCGAGACGGGTGAATGCGCCATGGGCCAGCACACGCAGGCCGACGGTGCCGGCTTCGACGGCGGCCACCTTGCCGGTGAATACCGCGGTCGGGCCGCTGCCGGCGTCAAGCTTGACCTCCACCGCGTCGCCCGTGGCCGGCGGCGTGCCCGCGGCCAGTTCGATGATGCAGTGGGCAACCGGGCCGTCCATGTCCAGCTCGACCTGTAGCTGCAGCAACTGGCGGGTTGATTCGCTGGCCGTGCTGCTGGCGATGGCATCCCCAAGCTGGATGCGGAAAGCGGTACGCCGGGCGGCGGGTTTCATACGTCCAGCCCCTGACGTCGGGCTGCGTCGCGCAACAGGGCTGTCAGGGTCTCTTCAAGCTGGTTGCGGTCGCGGCCGGAGGTCCCGGTGGTGTCACCGAGGGCGACGTTCACATGGAAGTGATTGGCCACGCGGGGGGCTTCGGGCGTGGCCGGGGGGGACTCGCTCCGCTCGGGTGACAGGGCGGCGTCGGTGAGCCGCCAGGCCGTGTCGAGGACGGGTGCCATGGCCTGCATGACGCGGGGCAGCGCCGGATCGCGGGGGCGCAGGCTGGCGCTTGCTCCGCCGGTGTGACGCGGCGGGGTCGCAGTGGGGGTGGCCTCGGTGGCAGGGGCTGCAGGCGCGGGGGCCGTCTCTGCGGGCGGGGACGGGCGCAGGCGCCACTGGCGGGGGGCGGACGGCACGGCGAGGCTGCCTGGCGGGGCGCTGATGGGGTGGGGTGGAGCGCCGTCGGGCTGGTGTGTTTCCGGAAGGGCAAGGGCGGCAGGCGCGCTGTCCGGGTTCGTCCCCTGCGGTGTGTGTGTTTGCGCTGGATCGGCCGGCGAGTCGGCGCGGACAAGCCGGATGGCCGCAGGCACTGGCGCGGCGCGCAACGGAGCGGACACGGTGGAGGGCGCAGCGGCAGGGGCTGATGGGCGGTTGGGGGGCTGGTTCATGTCCGCGGTCGACTCCGGCGCCGGAGACGGGGCGGGGGCCGCAGCGGGGCCGGCCGCTCTCGCCGTCGCGTGGGCGAAGCCGGCGGGGGCTGACGACGCGGGGGGTGTCGATGGGGCAGGATCGGGCGAGCCGGAGACTTGCCGGGTGGAGTGGGCGGTCGCGGCCGCCAAGGCCTCGGACGGTGAGGTCGGGACTCCATCCGCGGCGCGGCCATCGATGGCCTGCCCGGATGCCGACGGCCCGGAGGGCGGTGGTTGCCGTGGCGTGGGGATGGCCACTGCCGGAGGGGCGGCGGGGAGGCTGTCCTGCCGGGCTGCAATGGCACCCTCGGTGGAGGCCTCGTCAATGGGCTCCAGGTCGAGGTGTTGCCGGGCTTCCTCCAGGCTGCGGGCGAGGGGCTGGAGGATGCGGGCCGCGAGATCGGCGGGCGAGGTGTGGGCGGAGATCATGGGGCGGCCCTGGGGGGATCGTCCTCGATGTGGATCACCGTGGCGTCGGGGTGGTCGGAGAGACGCGGCGCGCGGGCCGGGCGGGGCGGCGGCTGAAGCACATCGAGCATGCGCAGCAGGCGGTCGATCTCGGCCGCGGGCGTGGCCCATACGCGGGTGGGGGTCCAGCCCAGGGCCTGGCACAGGCGCAGGGTGCGGGCCGCCCATTCACGGGCGGCGGGCCCCCCGTCGAGCAGGGGGTCTTCCTGGTCGCCGGCGAGGTTGAGGGCGACGGTGGCATGGAGCAGCACGGCAGTGCCGCGGGCGTCCATGTCATCGAGGGCTTGCGGTCCGTCCAGCACCTGCAGGCTGGCTCGGACCATGCCGTCGAGGTAAGTCACCGGGTCGAACCAGGTGTCATCGCCCTCACCGCTGAGGGCCGCGGACAGGGCGCTGAAGCGCTGGCGCTCGCTCCATGGGCGCAGGCGGGCGCGCCCGGCCGCGCCGAGGTCGAGCCACTCGCCTTCCTCGGGCAGGGAGGGCAGGGCGTCGTCGCCACCGGCCGCCCACCACAGGGCGACGGGCTCGAGCCTGCGGGCGAGATCGTCCGGCAGGTCGGCGCCCGCCAGCACGGCAGCGGCGAGACGGCGAGTGTCCAGCCGCAGATCGGTGCCGGCGGCGTGGGTGGTGACGCGCAGGGCTTCCATGTGGCGGCGGTAGGTCCAGGGGGAGAGGCTGAGGGCGATATTCCCGGCGAAAACGCCCAGCGGGCGGTGGAAGCCGTCAAAGTCCAGCAGGCAGGGCGTGCCGGAAAGGTCCAGCGCCAGCCTGCCCATGGTGTTACTCCTCGCGGATGCGGGTGGCGCTGAAACTGTAGGCGGTCACCACCGTGCCACCGGCGCCGAGGCTGACGGATTTGTTCTCGATGTAGCAGTCGTCGAAGGACAGGGTGCGTTTGGGGGAGTCGGCGGCGTCGTCCTTCTTCAGGTTGGCCACGAGCTGGAACTTGGCCTGCTTGTCCAGGTGACCATCGAGCTTGAAGCTGGCCGAACGCACGGTGAGCTCACCCTGCACGGTGCGCAGGCCGAAACTCACGGCGACCCGTTCGTCGCTTCCCACGGCGCGGATGTCCTCGCGCTCGGTGACGACCCGGAAGGCCAGCGATTGCAGCCCCTCGATGGCTTCGCCATCGACCAGTACGCTGGAACGGTTGGCGGAAAAGACGGTCGGCATGGGCGGTTTCTCCGATGTGGCGTGGCGGGTGGGTCAGGGGTCAGACCTGCACCAGCACGGTGGCATAGATGTAATCGATGGCTCTTACGGGGCGCACCGCCAGATCCACCCGCACGATGCCCTGGGCGAAATCCTGCTGGCTGGAATAGACGCTGACCTTGAAGGCGGGATCGGTGCCGTCGGTGGAGGGCACGATGGCGCCTTCCTTCTGCATCTGGACCAGGAACTCCACCAGCTTCTGCTTGAGGGCGCCTCGGCCTTCCTCGTTGTTGAGCCGGCCGATGAAGAGCTCGCCGATGGTCTTGACCCCGCGCACCGCGTGGTCGGCCACCCGGCGCACGCTGATCTGATCGTTGTCGGTGGTGAGGCCGCGCAGGACGATGATGCCGCGCCCCCGCTGGGCAACGATGGGCACCACGCTCTTGCGCAGGAGTTCCTGCTGGGCCTCCACGCCGAGGGCCGGGGCGGGTTCTCCGAGGCCCGAAAGACGCTTGAAGGTGGGTGACTGGAAGTAGTCGAGGCTGCCGGTCATGCCGGCTACCGCACCCACCACGCCGGCGGGGGCGACCAGCACGAAGCGGTCGGACACCAGCGTGCCGGTGAGCTTGTCGGCAGCCGCCTTGATTGCTTCGGGTGTGTTGCCGGGCACTTCACCGAAGCCGATGCGGCCCTGGCTGAGGGCGCTCATGCGGTCGCAATGGCTGATCACGTCGGCGTAGATACGGCCCAGGCGGGCGGTGTCGCTGGTGTCCTGGACGGAGACCAGCACCATGTCCACATCAGCTTCGTTTTCAAGGCGCGCAATGGCGGCCTGGTAGGCGCTCAGGTCGGCATCGACGGCGCCACCGAGTGCGTAGGGCAGATCCTGGGCGCCGGGGGCCTGCGCCGGGCTGTCCATGGGCGCCTTGAGTTTGTCGCGGGCCTCCTCGATGCAAACCAGTTGGGACTGGGTTGCGAGCACGTCGTAAACATTGCGGTTTCCGTCCGCAGGGTCGATGGAGAGGTTGCGATGGACCTCCCGGTAGCCCCCGGGGTATTGCAGGGTCAGGTCGAACACGCCGCGGGTTTCGTCGGCCTTCTGGCCGGTGGGAACCTGACGCGAGGCGATGCTGGCGGTGATCCTGTTGCCCCACGGGCCCGGCGCCTTGGCGACCAGGGTGAAGGCTGTCTTCTTGTCGTCCCCGGCCTGCCGGACCGGGAACCTGGCCTTGCTGTCGCAGGCCACCGGGCAGACGACGAGCTCGAACACGCCATTGCCGAGGGCGGGGTTGGCCTCCGGAAGGCTGAAGGCGCTGGCGCCGCCGAAGCTGGTGAGGTAGCTGCGCCAGCTTGCGGCGCGGCCGACGCCCTTGTCACCCTTCTCGACGATGCCGACCAGACCGAGGACGCCCGAAGGGGCAAGCTGGGGGGTGAGCACTTCCTTGACGACGGTGACTTCGACGCCGGGGATGATGAGGGTCATGGGGGCTCCCGATCGGTTTTCGCGTGGAGGAGGGGGGACTTCCGTAATGCGAGGGCGCTATGACAAAGGGCTTCTTGGGTGCGGGAGAAATGCAGCCTGCCTCATCAGCGTAGATCGCGATGTGCCAATGTCAAGGGCGCTTTGCAGGCGATGGGCACCCGCCGGAGGGGGCGTCTGCTTCAGGCGGATTGAGGCGAACCAGGTCGCAGGCCAGGGTGGTCCAGTCGGCGGCGGCCGTGCGGGAGATCAGCACGCCCTGCTTCCACCCTGCGCTGGCGAGCCGCTTGCCGTCCGGTGCCCAGGCGAGGGCCAGACCGGGCCCCCCATGGCGCAGCAAGGGGGCATGCAGGGGCTCGCCGCTGATCATGTCCCAGAGGAACACTCGGCCATCCTTGTCGGTGCTGGCGAGGGTCTGTCCGTCGGGCGCCAGGGCCAGGTCGAGCACGGGTGTGCCCTCCCGACCGAGGGGCCGGGCGGGGCCGTTCGAGCCCGGCCACAGGAGCAGGCCGTGGCGCTGGGTGGCAATCACCACCGCGCTGTCTCCGTTTGCCCAGGCGAGACGGTAGAGCGCTCCGGCATCCGGCAGGGCAGTGTCGCCGGCGGGCTGCAAGCCATCGCCTTCCCACAGGCGGAGCCGGCCGTCGAGGCCGGCGCTGGCCAGTTGCCGGCCATCCTGCCGCCAGGCCAGGTCCGACACGGGCGCGCCATGGTCAGCCGAGGTGGGCAGGGCTGTGCCATCGGGCAGACGCCACAGGCGGATGCGCCCGTCGAGACCCGCCGCGGCGAGTTGCCGGCCGTCGGCGCGGATGCTCACCCGGCGCAGGGGCGGTCCGGTATCGATCAGGCGCAGCGGCGCCTTCGCCGGGTTGGTGGTGTCCCACAGCAGCAGGCGGCCCTCCTGGCCGGCACTGGCGAGCAGGTGGCCGTCGGGACTCCAGGCCAGGCTGGTAATGATGGCCTCGTGGCCGGCCAGCGGCGGGGCGCTGAGTGCGCCGCTGACAGCATCGCGCAGCTCGATCCGGGCGCCCTTGGCGGCACTGGCGATGATCTGCCCGTCGGGGCGCCAGGCCAGTGCCCAGGTGGTGTCGGCGGCGCCGGGCAGGGCCTGGGTGAGGGGGCCATGGCGGCTGAGACCATGGCGGATCAGCAGGTCGTCGCTGCCGGCGGTGACAAAACTCCCATCGGCCTTGAACGCGAGGGCCAGCACATTGCCCCGATGTACGGGCCTTTCGGCGGCGCGGCTGCCGGGGTGGGTGAGGTCGTGGATGCGGACCTGACCGTCCTCCCCGACCGCCACCAGGGTCCGCCCGTCGTGGCTGAAGGCCACTTTGCGCGCTGAAGTTCCGCGTCCTGCGAGGGGGCTGCCGATGGGGGTGAGCCGATCGGCCTGCCAAAGCACCACATCGCCGTCGGCGCCGGCCGTGGCGATCTGCTGCCCGTCGGGTGAGAAGGCCAGGCCGTGGAGGACGGCCGGGTGATTGGCGCTGCGCCGGCCGGGCCGGGCGTCGCCAAGTGTCCGCAGAATCAGGTTGCCATCGTAGCCGGTGGAGGCGAGGGTCTTGCCGTCGGGGCTGAAGGCGAGGCCGGTGACGGTATCGGTGTGCTCGGTCAAGGCTGGGCCGACGGGGGCGCCGGTGCTGCCGTCACGCAGCACGATGCGGCGGTCGGCGCCAGCGCTGGCGAGGGTCTTGCCATCCGGGCTCCAGGCCAGGGCCAGCACCGGGCCTTCGTGGTCATCGAGGCTTGCCACTACCTGTCGATCAGCGCTCCGCCACAGGACCACCCGGTGGTCGATGCCTGCGGAGGCGAGGAGGCTTCCGTCGGGGCTGAATGCCAGGGCGAGCACCTGTTCCTGATGCGCCGGGACGGCTGCCGTGGTGTCGGAGAAGAAGCGGATGCTGCCATCCCGCCCGCCGCTGGCGAGCATGCCCTCCGGGCCGACGGCGAGGGCCAGCACACCCCGCTGGCCGGCGTGGCGCCAGTCCAGGGGGGCGTCGGACAGGGCTGCGAGGAGGCTGTCGCGGGCTTCGAAACTGGCTTGGTGAGTGTAGCCGGCTGCGGCCAGCTGCAGCGCCCTGGGCAGGTTTCCACTGGTGAGCTCGGCCGCCGACTGGGCGGCAAACTGCCGCGATACGGCAATTTTTGAGGCATGTTCGGCCCGTTGCCAGAGCACGCCCGTGGCGCCGGCCACCAGGGTTGCCGCAATGACAGCAGCAAGGGTGAGACGCCCGACGCGGCGGCTTCGGATGCGCTCGGCTTCGGCCGCGCGCGCTGCTTCGAGGCGGGCGGCTTCCGTGGCGAGGGCTTCGTCACGGGCCCTGGTGCTGGCGTCGAGAAAAGCCAGGGCCGGGGCGAGAGTGCGCCCGTACTGGTGCGCCCAGGCTGGCGTGAGGTGGTTGCGGGCGCGCCAGTCGAGGGCGAGCTGGAGCTCCGGGTCGCGCCACAGGCTGGCCTGGCCGCCGGCGTGGAGCTCGGCGGCGTCGGCCAGACGGCGCAGCATGCGGGCGGCATCGGCCTCCCGCTCGCCCCAGTCCCGCAACCGGTCCCAGATGCGCATCAGGCTTTCGTGGGAGATATCGATCACCGTGTCGGCGGCAAGTCCTTCGCCGGCAGGCGGCATGAGAAAGGCGGCGCCGGGGGCTCTGAAGGGGGCGAGGACCTCCTGCAGGGGCGCCGCGGCGGCCTCCGCGCAGCCGGCGGTGATGGCGTCCAGCTCACTGAAGCGGGTTGGGCGGCGGATGCCCCGGGCGTCGGTACTGGTGTCGGTGAGGGCCCGGAAGGTGGCGGCGCAGCGTAACTGGTGGGCGGCGGGAAGGAGGGTGAAGATCTCTTCGGCGTGCTGGTTGAGGGCATGGGCCAGCGTGCCCACTGCATCGTAGTGACGGGCTTCGATGGGGCTGGGCTCGCCGCTTGTCTGCCAGTGGGCCCAGCAGCGGGCGAGGGCGTGCTGGAGGAGGGAGAGCTGGTCCGGATCGTCACCTACGTCATTGACGAGGCGGGTGAGCAGAGTGGGCTCGATGTCGGCGCCGCATACACGGGCAGGGCCGAGGATGGCGGCGCGGCGGTCGTCCCGGCTCATCCGTGGCACCAGGTATTGCCCGCCATTGATGGCTTCTGGAAGGCCGGCGAAGCGGGCGCAGTCGCCCAGGAAGTCCGAGCGCATGGTCAGCACGACGTGGATCGGAACATCCTCGTTGCGGGCCTGGAGCAGCAGGTTGACGAAGGCGGTGGCCGGGTCCTCGTCGGCGGGGCTGGCGTCGGCAAGCTGGCGGTAGCGGAACAGTTCCTCGAACTGGTCCACGATCACCAGTAGCTGGGTGCCTTCGGGCAGGCGCGCCTGTTGCCAGGTTTCGACCAGGCCCCGGCGGCTCATGGCAAGGGTGGTTTCGATGAACTCCGCGAGGGTGAAGGGGCCGTCATCCATGTCGCGATGCAGGGCGCCGGGGGCGGCGAGGGCTTCAGCCAGCGCCCGCAGGGGGTGGCCACCGGGCCGGCAGCTGGCCATCCGCCAGGCGCTGCCGGCGCGGGTGAGGAGGCCCCGATGCAGGGCCGGGCGCAAGCCGCAATTGACGAGGGATGACTTGCCGCAGCCGGAGCTGCCGATGACGGCCAGGAAGCGCCCGCGGGCGAGAGTGTCCACCATGGCGTCCACCTGGGCTTCGCGGCCGAAGAACAGGTATTCCTCTTCTTCGCGGAAGGGGCGGATGCCGGGGTAGGGGCTGGCAGGCAGATCGCTCATGGCGTCTCCGACAGGCCGAGGGCCGCATAAAGGGGGGCGAGGGTGGCGTCACGGATGCCGTCGAGGGCGTCGAGCACGTCGGGTTCGGCAAGGGCCTGCAGCACGTCCTTGTCGTCGCTGGGGGGGGCGGCAAGAAGGGTCAGGCTGGCCTTGAGGGGGCGGCCGCGGGGGCTGCCGAGGAGCTTGCGCAGATCGTTCTGCTGGTGGAACTTCCAGGCTTCATCGCCGGCGCCGTAGTAAAGCAGGATGGCGTCGCAGTCGAGGGCGAGCTGACGGTTGGTCTCGCGGACCTGGGCTGCATCGCCGACGAAGGCCGGCAGGCTGACTTCAAGACCGCGGCTGCGGAGCTGCTTGATGAGCGGGACGACCGACTTTCTGTCGTTGGCATCGCATACCAGGTGGACCCGGGCCGCCCCGTCGAGGGACGGGGAGGGCAATGGGGCGGGGGGCTTGAGGGCCGTATGGATCGCGGATTTGGCGGTTTCCAGGTCGCCGCTGACCAGATCTGCCCCGAATTGCAGCGCGGCGTCGGTCTGCAGGGCGTCGAGGAAGGCCTGCTGGGCGGGTTGGGCCGAGGTGATGCCGGCGGGCAGCCAGATCACCCGGCGCAGTCCGTGGCTGCGGCTGCGGGCTGCAGCGAGTTCGTTCTGCAGTACGACGACGGATTGTTGGCGGTCGCCGTCGGGCACCCGGCCGTAGCCGCTGCCGACCAGATGGACAGACAGCACGCAGGTTTCGAGGAGCGCGCCTACCGCCGTGAGGTATTCGTCCTCGTCGTCGGGCAGGCGCGTCTCGGGCAGCACGCGGAAGCCGCAACAGGCCAGCTCGCTGGCAATGCTGTCGCGGGCCTCCCGGCGGTCGCGGCTGCATTCAGCCAGGAACACGGCGGGCCTGGTGCCGGGCGCGTCGTCGGCCTTTCCGGCATCCGGATGCGGGCGCTCGAGATCGGTGAGCTGGGCGGCGAGATCCCAGGCGAGTTTGTTGGCCTTGCGCAGGAAGGCCTGGCGCGGTCGGTCGCCGTAGGCCGGGTCAAGCTCATGGGGCACATGCTCCTCGTCCACCTCGTAGAAGTCGTAGCCAAGGAGGCGTCCGACGACGGGCGGCAGCTCCGAGCCTTCATCGACCGGCAACTTGAGCACCTTGATGACGCGGGCCTTGTTGCCCACCGTCAGGCTGTGCCCGGCTTCGGCCTGCTGGCAGAAGCTGCGGATTTCCCTCTTGCACCAATCCGATTTGAGGTAGCGGGGGGTCAGGATGGAGACGAACACCGCGGTGCCGGCAAGCTGGTCGAGGATTTCATCGGAGAAGTCGTCGTTGCCGTGGAGCTTGTCGTCGCGCCAGATGTCCGCGACGCTGCCGAGGCGTTGGCTGAGCAGGGTCTGCAGGGTTGTGTGGAAGAGGCTGACCCAGCCCGTCTGGTCGGCGCCGAGGGGCTGGTTGTCCAGGTGTGCATAGCTGATGAATACCTGCCGGGCAAAATTCATCGCAGGGCTCCGGGCAGCGGCGGCAAGGCGATGCCGGGGGGGAGGAAGCCCTTCAACCGGCCGGCCAGCGCATCCGGTTGCCAAAGTCGCATGCCCAATTGGCGCAGGGCCGTGAAATGCGCTTCGCCCGGCATCGAGGCATAGCGCCGCAGGCGCAGGTCCTGGGGGGTGCCCGGGGGGCGGTGCCCGGCGGCGCAGGCCTCGATGACCGTGAGCAGGGTGGGGATGGCCAGCGGGTAGAGGGTGGTGGTCTGGTCGAGGAGGGTGTCGGCGAGGTCGATGGGCTGGTCGATGACGCCGAGCAGCGGGCCGTCATCAATGCCGGGAGTGATCCAGTGGATGCTGCAGCCAAAGGCGTCGGCACCCCCGATCACCGCCCGCAGCGGGGCGTGCAGGCCGGCCAGCTCGGGCAGGCGGCCGGGATGGACATTGAGGATGCCGTGGCGCGGTACGGCGATGCTGGCGCGGTCGAACAGATGGCTGAAGCGGGCGACGATGACGAGATCCGGCGCCAGCGCAGCAAAGCGGGCGCGGGTGGGGGCATCGAAGGCGGTGATGGTTTCCAACGGGATCCGGTGACGCCGCCCGAGGCCGGCGAAGGTGGCGTTCCGGGCACCTTCAGCGAGCTGGACGGGCAGGGCATCGATCAATGGAAACAGCAGTTCCACCGGGAGCTGGTGCTCGATGAAGCGCAGCTCGGTGAGTGACTCGATGTGGCCTTCGGCCGGACGTTCCTTGTCGGCCAGCCACAGGCCCAGCACCTCGTGCCCGGCCAGGGCAGGCAGCAGGCGGTTGGCGAAATGGGCACCGTGGAGATCAAGCTTGGTGCACACCAGGATGCGCATCAGCGATCCTCCGACTGCACGCCGACGATCTCGGCCACGTCGAGCAGCTTGAGGGGCGGATAGCGCCCCAGTTGCAGGGCCACCGGCAGGTTGATGAGATAGGAGAAGTTGCGTGGCAATTCCACGGGCACGCGGTCCGGTGGTGTCTTGTCGCGCAGGATGCGCAGGGCCTGGGCCGCGGTGAAGCGGCCCACGTCTTCATATTTGTTGACCACACCGAGCAGGGCGCGGGCGGTCTGTACCGGGTTTTCGGCGGCGGCGAAGACCGGGATGCCGAGGGCCAGGGCGCCGTCGGTGAGTTGCTCGCGGCGGCTGTTGAGGAAGGTGTCCGGGCCCTGGTAGATCAGGTCCACCCTCTCCTGCCTGAAGGCATCGAGAATGCCCGGGATGGCGCGGGCGTCCGGAGCGCCGGCCTGGGACACCGGCAGGCTGCGCTCCACCAGGGTGAAGCCCTGGGCTGTGGCGAGTCTGCGCAAATCGTCCCGGGCGGTGATCGAGTTGGGTTCGGTCTCGTTGAGGATGTAGCCCACCCGTTTGAAATCCAGGTAGCTGCGGGCTGCCTTGATCTGGGTTTCCATCGGCAGCAGGTAGAGGGTGCCGGTGACGTTGCGGCGGGGCTTGTCGGGCGCTTCGATCACCCCTAGGGCTACGGGGTCGGAGACGATCATGAAGATCACGGGCAGCTCGGTGATATGGCGGCGTGGATCGGCGCCATTCCAGGGGCCGACCGCTGCCAGGGTGACGGAGGAGCCCCAGGTGACCACCAGATCGGGTTTCAGACGACGGATCTCGTCCACCAGGCCGGGAATCCGCCGCTTGTCCTGGGCTGCATCCCGCAGGATGAACTCCGCGGCGATGCCCCGCTGGCGGAAGTAGCCCTGGAAGCCACGGCAGGCTTCTTCGCAGCCGCGGAACAGCAGCATGGCAATGCGGGGGGTGGGCGCTTCGGCCCTGGCCGGCAGGGGGAGCAGGCCCGTGAGCGAGAGCAGGAGGAGGAGGTGTGCAGCCAGTGGTTTCATGGGGTGGAGTCCTTCTGGTTCCAGGACAGGGCAAGCACCAGGATGGCCGTAAACACCACGGCGCCGATTGCCGCCATCGTACCGCCATATGCCAACATGCCGAACAGGCTGCCCGCAAACAGCGGGCCGGCCACGGCCCCCAGACGTTCCCCGGTGCGCAGCAGCACCAGGGCTGGCGCACCGTCACGCCCGATCATCGACTGAAGGGGCGCGGCACCCAGTCCCGTGCCGATACCCAGGGTGATGATCCCCACCACCAGTGCGCCTGGCCCGCCAAGCAGTCCGGTCAGACCACCGGCACCGATCAGAAGCCCACCGCCGATGACGAGGCGGCGGTTCCATCCAAAGCGGTCCGAGAGCCAGGAGCCGAGCGGGTTGGTGGCCGCGGCGAGAAGGAAGTAGAGCAGCAGTGCCCGCCCGGTGGCACTGCTGCCGTAGCCTTCCTCATGGAGGGCGAGGGGGACCAGGTAGAAGAGGAAGCCGGCAAGGGCCAGCTTGGCCGGCAAGGCTGCGCCGAGGATGGGCATCCATATCCGTGCGCGGGCGAGCATCGGGCGCAGTGGGGCGGCGAGTGCAGGGGGGGGCGCCAGCCGGCTGTTGTCGAAGCGCTGGATGACGAGGGCCAGCAGCCCCAGTCCGGCGGCCCCGGCAAATACCACGGTGGCACCGAAGCGCTCGGCCAGCAGGCCGCCGATGGCCGAGCCGCACACGGCGGCTGTCTGCAGGGCGCCCACGTAGAGGGCGAGGGCGCGGGTGCGTTCGCCGGCCACGGCGGCGCCGAGGAAGTACTGTTGCATGGCCATCGTCCCCATTGCATAGCCGGCGGCGCATGTGCAGCGGGCGGCCACGAAGGACCAGTAGCCGGTTCCCGCCATTGCCCACAGAAATCCACCGGTTGAAAGCACCGCGCCCGCGGCGAACAGGCGACCCACCCCGTAGCGCCCGGCCCAGCCCCCGGCAAGAAGGGTGAACACGGCAAAGCTGAGCATGTAGGCGGAGATCGGCAAGCCGATGGCGGTGCCCCCCGCCGGGGCGAGGCTGGCGATGTGCAGGGGCAGGAAGGCACGGGTGAGCTCTTCGGACAGGATCAGCAGGAACAGCGCCAGCCGGGCAAGACCCAGGCTGGCACGGCTGCTGGCCGGCGCCAGTTCGTTGCGGGCGAGGATGGCCCCCAGGGTTTCGTTGAACAGCACGACGGCCACGACGAACACGATGGCGAGATCCAGGGCCAGGCTGTGCAGCTCCCGCGCCACCACGTCGCCGGCCGTGATCACGCGGACGTGGGCGCCGGGTTGATGGGCAAGGGGCGTGTCGACCTCGTTGCCGGGGGGGCCGGGGCGGCTGGCACTCAGGCTGCGGCCGGGGCCGTCCAGGTGCAGGGCGAGGATCTCGGGATGGCGAGTGAGGGTGTCGCGGAAATACTCATCAACCCCGGCAAGGCCGCCGAAGGGAATGCCCAGGGCGAGCGCACTGTCGACGCGGCCGGCCAGAAATCGGCCGAGAGCGGCAGCCTTGGCGTCAAGGGCGGGCGCGAGCTGTTCGGAAAAACCGGGCAGGGCCTGCAGGCTGAGGGTGAGGCTGCTCGTGCACGCCAGTACCAGGGCAGCCGCGAGGAGCCTCAGGCGCAGGGCAAAGCGCCGGCCCAGGCGGGCAGCCGCGGTGAGAAGCAGCGGGAGGGCCAGCGCGACGGCCACGAGGGTGAGCCCCAGGCGTTCGAAGGTGGCATTCCGGGCGGCGAGCCGCCGGGCTTCAAGGGCGTCGCTTTGTACCGTGAACAGCACGCCGCCGGCGAGCTGGCCCTGTTCATCGCGAAGGGGCTGGCCGACAAGGAGGGGATGGCCCGCGTCGCAGCGGAGCCAGAGGCCTGCGCTGCGCAGGAGCATCGTGACGGTGGTGACGGCTGGCGGCGTATCGGCGCCGACGGAAAAATGAACCTGGCCCTGGGGGTCGAAGACGTGGATCGCGGTAATGTCCCTGTCGTTGGCGGCCAGGCGGGGCAGCATCCGCCCGATTCCCCGGGACTCGGAAAGGGTCAGGCCGTTGGTCGCCCCGCGGCTGAAGGTGGCGTTGACTTCATCCGCGGCGATGCCGATGCGTGAGGCGGTGAGTGCGCTGAGTAGCTCGCCCTCCTTGTGGACCAGCAGCAGGGCTTGCAGGCCGAGGGCCAGGGTCAGAGCGGCAAAGAGCAGGAGGCCGATGCGCAGCCAGCGGGCGGGAGGAAGCGACCGGGTTGTTGTCGATGCGGGGGGTGGGGGGCTGACTGGGGATGACATCCACGACGCTCCTGGTGAGGAGGCGGGATGCATTGAAAGCTGTGTCGCCCCTTCATTGCGCAAGCATAAGCGAATGGGGGGGGCGATGCACGCCCGGATGGCATGCCTGGGAAGGGTAGGGTGCCGCGGGACATCGCCCCGCGGCCGGGTGGGCAGGCTTCAGTCCGGGGTGTCGGTGCTGCCGCCGATTGGGGTGAACAGGGCATCCACGAACTCCCTGGCGCGGAACACTTGCAGATCATCGATCTGTTCGCCGACACCGATGAAGCGCAGGGGCTTGGGGCATTGGCGGGCAATGGCGGCCACCACGCCGCCCTTGGCGGTGCCGTCGAGCTTGGTGAGCACCAGCCCGGTGACGCCGATGGCCGAATCGAAGGCCTTGACCTGCTGGATGGCGTTCTGGCCGATATTGGCGTCGAGCACCAGCAGCACCTCGTGGGGGCCGCTGGGTTCGGCCTTCTGGATCACCCGGCGTACCTTGGCGATTTCCTCCATCAGGTGTAGCTGGGTGGGCAGACGGCCGGCGGTGTCGGCCAGCACGATGTCGATGTTGCGGGCGCGGGCGGCGCTGATGGCGTCGAAGACCACGGCGGCCGGGTCGCCGGATTCCTGGGCGATCACCGACACGCCGTTGCGTTCGCCCCAGGTCATCAGCTGTTCACGGGCGGCGGCCCGGAAGGTGTCGCCAGCGGCCAGCAGCACGCTCTTGCCCTGGCTTTGGAAGTGCTTGGCCAGTTTGCCGATGGAGGTGGTCTTGCCGGATCCGTTGATGCCCGCGATCATGATGATGTAGGGCTTGGGGCCATTGATCTCGAGGGGCTTTTCGAGGGGGGCGAGGATGTTCAGCAAGCCCTCCGACAGCGCGCCCTGCAGCTGGTCGGCCGTTTCCAGCTTGTCACGCTTCCAGCGCAGGCGCAGCTCCTTGAGCAGGTGCTGGGTGGCCTCGACGCCGCAGTCGGCCATCAGCAGCGTGGTTTCCAGCTCTTCGAGGAGGTCTTCATCAATCTTGCGGCGGCTGAACAGGCTGGTCAGGCCGCCGAGACCACCGCCGATCTGCTCCCGGGTGCGGGAAAGGCCGGCACGGAGCCGGTCCATCCAGGAGCGTTTCTTTTCGGGCTCGGGGGGGCTGGCCACGGGCAAAGGCGCCGGGGCCGCGGCAGCCGGCACCGGAGCAGCCTCGGGGAGCTCTGGGGCGCTTGCCGGGGCTTCGGGCTCTGGCGCGGGCGCATCGCCCGGTTTCAGGGCTTTCTTGAGGAAACCAAACATGGAGTGGTGAGTCTGAAAGTGGGTCGATCGGGACGAGGCCGGGGGGGAATCCCCCCGCTTTGCCCGGTTGGCCGAGCCGCCGGAATGCCGCTATGATGCCGCGCCACACGCCGGCCAGTGGCCACCGTTTTCGAATTTTACCAGATGCTTCAAGAGCCTATGATGAATCGCAGATTGCGGGTTGCCCGTACCGCCCTTGCCCTTGCCGCGGCCCTTGCCGGACCGGTGTGGGCCAATCCCTTCGAGACGGCGCTTCCCAACGGGATGAAGCTCATCGTCAAGGAAGATCGCCGGGCACCGTCCGTGGTGCATATGGTGTGGTATCGGGTGGGGGCGATGGATGAGGTGGATGGCACCTCGGGGGTTGCCCACCTCCTTGAGCACATGATGTTCAAGGGTACGAAGAAGCTCGGCCCGGGGGAGTTCAACAAGCAGGTTGCCGCGGCGGGGGGGCGGGACAACGCTTTCACCAGCCACGACTACACCGCCTACTTTCAGCAGGTGCCCCGGGAGGCCCTCGGCCGGATGATGGCCCTGGAGGCCGATCGCATGGCCCACCTGCAGATCACTGAAGCGTCGTTCAGGAAGGAAATCGAGGTGGTTAAGGAGGAGCGCCGCCTGCGCACGGATGACAAGCCCCGCTCCCTGGTCGTTGAGCAGCTGATGGCCACGGCCTTCCAGGCGCACCCTTACCGCCGGCCGGTCATTGGCTGGATGAGCGACCTGGAGAACATGACGGCCCAGGACGCGCGCGATTGGTACCAGCGCTGGTATGTGCCCAACAACGCCACCCTGGTGGTGGTGGGTGATGTGGATCACCAGGCGGTCTTCAAGGAGGCCGCGGCCACCTACGGGCGGGTCAAGGCGCGGCCCCTGCCGGTGCGCAAGCCCCTGATCGAGCCCGAGCAGACCGGCTCCCGCCGTACCGTGGTCAAGGCGCCGGCGGAGCTGCCCTACGTGGCCCTGGCCTGGCGCGTGCCCAGCCTGCGGGACGTGAAGGCGGACAGCGATTTCTACGCCTTGCAGGTGCTGGCTGCCGTGCTGGACGGCTACGAAGGTGCCCGATTGGCGAAGAACATCGTGCGCGGCAGCCGGATTGCCGTGACGGCGGGGGCCGGCTACGACGGGACGGCCCGCGGCGAGTCCCTGTTCTATCTCGATGGCGCGCCGGCTGCGGGCCGGACGCCGGCCGATGTGGAAGCGGCCCTGAAAGCCGAGATTGAGCGCATCCAGAACGAAGGGGTGTCCGAGGACGAACTGCGCCGGGTCAAGGCCCAGGCGGTGGCGGGTCAGGTGTACAAGCGTGATTCGTTGATGGGGCAGGCCATGGAGATCGGCATGGACGAGATGGTCGGCCATTCCTGGAAAGACGACGCCCTGATGCTGGAGCGCATCCGCGCCGTGACGGCTGCCGAGGTGCAGGCGGTGGCGCGCAAGTATTTCCGCGACGAGACCCTGACCGTCGCCCAGCTCGACCCCTTGCCGGTGGATCCCCAGGCCCGCGCCAAGACCGTAGCCCCCCACCGCCACTGACCGCTCCTGAATTCGAGGTTGATCGATGATTTCCCAATGCAAACGTGTGGGGCTGGCCCTTGCGCTGACCTTCGCAACGCTATCGGCCCATGCCGGGCTGACCATTCAGAACTGGACGACAGCCAATGGCGTCCGGGTGTACTTTGTCGAGAGCCGGGCCTTGCCGATTGTGGACGTGCAGGTGGACTTCCGTGCCGGTGGCGCCGAGGCCCCCGTGGGCAAGGCGGGGCTTGCGGGCCTGGCACGCGGCCTTCTCGATGCGGGTGCAGGCAATCTTGACGAGGACGCCATCGCCAATCGGGTGGCCGACCTGGGGGCGCAGATCGGCGGCGGTGTCGACATGGATCGTGCGTCGGTGTCCCTGCGGACCCTCAGCAGCGCGGCCGAACGGGAGGGGGCGGTGGACCTGCTGGCCACCCTGATTCAGCAACCCACCTTTCCGGCGCCTGCGGTGGAACGCGAGAAGGCGCGCAGTATTGCCGGGTTGAAGGAGTCCGACACCCAGCCCGATGCGATCCTGTCGCGGCGCTTTGCGGCGGCCGTGTTCTCCGATCATCCCTATGGGCGCCTGCCGTCGGTGGACACCATGGCCTCCCTCACCCGTGAAGATCTGGTGGATTTCCATCGTCGGCACTACACGGCGGCCGGGGCGGTGGTCAGCATCGTCGGCGATGTCTCGCGCAGTGACGCCGAGGCCATCGCGGTCCGACTCACGGGCGCGCTGCCAGCGGGCGTGCTGCCTGCGCCACCCGTCGATGCTGCACCCCCCGCGGGCGGCACGATCCGTGTGCCGAATCCGTCGGCGCAGGCGCACATCGCCGTGGGCCAACCCGGCATCCGTCGCGGTGATCCGGACTTCTTCCCGCTCGTGGTGGGCAATTACATCCTGGGTGGGGGAGGCTTCGTTTCGCGCTTGACCCGGGAAGTGCGGGAGAAGCGTGGCTACGCCTACAGTGTGTATAGCTATTTCTCGCCGCAGCGCAGTGTCGGCCCCTTCCAGATCGGGCTGCAGACCAAGGGCAGCCAGACCGATGATGCCCTCAAGGTGGTCTCCGAAACCCTGGCCGCCTTCGTGAAGGACGGGCCGACAGAGAGCGAGCTGAAGGCGGCCAAGGAGAACCTGATCAATGGCTTCGCCCTGCGTCTCGACTCCAACCGCAAGATGCTGGAGCAGGTGGCGGTAATCGGCAGTTACGGTTTGCCCCTCGACTATCTGGACACCTATCGGACCAAGGTTTCCGCTGTCACGGCGGCCCAGATCCGCGATGCCTTCCGGCGTCATGTGTCGCCCGAGCGCCTGGTGACCGTGGTGGTGGGTGGGGATGGGGACAAACCCGCTGCCCGTGGTGGAGCCGCCCGTTGAGCCGGATCCGCATCATCGGCGGGGAATGGCGCTCCCGCCTCATCGATGTCAGTCTCGTCAAGGGCTTGCGCCCCACGCCGGATCGGGTCCGCGAAACCCTGTTCAACTGGTTGGGGCAGGATCTCGACGGCAAGACCTGTCTTGACCTCTTCGCAGGCAGTGGTGTGCTGGGTTTCGAGGCAGCCTCCCGTGGGGCGGCGCAGGTGACGATGATCGAGCAGGATGCCGTCGCCTGGGGGGCCCTTCAGGCCAATGCAAAGACCCTGCAGGCGTCATGTGTACGGATTGTGCGGGGCGATGCGTTAAAATTCGCCCGTTCCGCCGATCACGGCTTCGACGTGGTCTTTCTCGACCCTCCCTACCGGGCGGGCTGGATCGAGCGGATGGGGCCGTTGCTGCCGGGCCTTCTCTGTGAGGGAGGAGTGGTCTATGTGGAAGCGGAATACAAGATCGAAAACATCGACCGATTGACGCGAATCAAGCAGGGGACGGCCGGGCAGGTGTATTACCACCTCTTTGCTCTAACGCCCTGACGTTCGCGCGATTGCGCCGACAGGGGAGGCCTGCAGGATGAGGGATGGCATCGCGGTTTATCCGGGGACCTTTGACCCGTTCACCCGGGGGCATGAAGATCTGGTTCGGCGGGCATCCCGCCTTTTCGAGCGGGTGATCGTCGGTGTTGCGGCGAGTGCCGGCAAGGGGCCGATCTTTACCGTCGACGAGCGGGTCGAGATTGCCAGGGAGGTGCTTGCGCCCTACCCGAATGTGGAAGTGAAGGGGTTTTCCTGCCTTCTGATGGATTTTCTTCACCAGAACAATGCGCGGGTCATCTTCCGGGGACTGAGGGCCGTGTCCGACTTCGATTACGAGTTCCAGATGGCGGGCATGAACCGCAAGCTCTACCCGGACGTGGAAACGGTGTTCCTGACCCCGGCCGACGAGTACATGTTCATCTCCGCCACCATGGTCAGGGAGATCGCGCGGCTCGGCGGCAATGTGAGCAAATTTGTGCAGCCGGGCGTCTATGAGCGCCTGTGCCTGAAGATCAACAACTGCAAGTAATGAGGAATTAAGCAAAATGGCCTTGATGATTACCGACGAGTGCATCAATTGCGACGTCTGCGAGCCGGAGTGTCCGAACGGTGCCATCTCCCAGGGTGACGAGATCTACATCATCGACCCGAACAAATGCACCGAGTGCGTGGGCCACTTCGATGAACCCCAGTGCCAGCAGGTCTGCCCGGTGGACTGCATTCCCTTCAATCCGGATCATCCGGAGAGCAAGGAGGATCTGATGGAGAAGTTCCTCAAGCTCACCGCCGACAAGTAAGCGGTCCGGCACAAGCAGAAAAGAAGAGAGCCTGGCACCCTGATGGGGTGCCAGGCTCTCTTCTTTTCTGACGGCTGAGCGTGGCCGGCCGTGGCTTCAGGCCGCCAGGGCGGAGGGTGGTGCGTCCACCCCCTCCGTCGGCATTTCGAGGGCCCGTTCGATGCGTTCTGCCAGGGCATTGAGCTGGGCGACCTGCTGGACGAGCAGATCTTCCGCCTGCTGCAGTTCCCGCACCCGGTCTTCGAGGGTGTCGGTGGCCTGATGGATGCGTTTCACGCTTTCGAGGCGGCGCTTGAGCTGGAGCTGGTACTCGCGCACCTGGGTTTCCAGGGGGGCCATGACGGCACGCAGCCACTGTTCTGCATCCCGGTTGGCCACTTCGAAGGTGCGGCGGGCCTGGACGGCCACGGTTTCGAAGAACTTCTGGGTAAGGGTGTGCTTTTCGGTGGTGACGATGGTCAGCACCGTGTTGAACTGGTTGTTGAAGGCTTCTTCCAGGCGTTCGATCTCTTTTTCGTAGCGCAGGGTCGAGAACGCGGTAGGGGCAGCCAGCTTGAGGCCATGCTCGACGGTGAAGCGCTTGTACATGGCGTCGAGCATCTTGGAGATCTCGCCGATCTCGTCGGTGGATTTCTTCAGGTTGCCGCGCAGATGGGCGAAGAAGCCCTTCATCGCTTCCCGCAGGCCGCGGGAAAAGGCTGCATCGAGCATGGCTTCGCGGGTGCGGCGGGTTTCATCGCGCAGGGCGTCAAGACCCAGGTGGCCGAAGAGGTTGTTGGAGAGGTTGGAGAAGACGCTGCGTACGGCGTAGTACTTCTGCAGGCCCTGCTCGAACTCGTCCTTTTCGGAGCGCACCTTGCGCATCATGTATTCGATGACGTTCTGGTTCTTGCCGCGCAGGTCGGTGAGTTCCTGAAGCTGCTCGCGCAGACCGGTGAGGCGTGCGTTCAGCAACTCGCGGCTGCGGCCGACAATGTCGGTGACGTCACCATGGGTGTTGTCGCGGACGATGTCGCGCTTGGTGGGGAGCAGTTCGGTGGATAGGGCCCGTTCGAGGCCGACGATGCGGCTGCGCTCCAGCAGTTCCTGATCGTCATTGACCTTGGCCACCAGGCCCTTCTGGGCCGATACCGGGTAGACCTGGGATGCATCGACTTCCAGTGTGCTGGCGACGCTATTGACCTGATTGGAGATCTCCCTCTCGATATCCTCCTCGCTGCGAAGGCCATCCCACAGACCGTCGATCTTGTTGAGGGCGACGATGCGCCCCCGTTGCCGGCGCCCGGCATTGACGTGCTCCCGCCATACGGCCAGATCACTCTGGGTGACGCCGGTGTCGGCGGCCAGGATGAACAGCACGGCGTGGGCGTTGGGCAGCAGGTTGAGGGTAAGCTCGGGCTCAGCGCCGATGGCATTGAGGCCCGGCGTGTCGAGAATCACCAGACCCTGTTCCAGCATCGGGTGGGGAAACTGGATGATGGCGTGCCGCCAGCGCGGGATCTCCAGGCGGCCTTCCGCATCGGGGCGGATGCCGTGATCACCGCTCGCGTCGATGGGAAAGCCCAGCTCTTCCGCCTCGGCCAGGCTGGCCAGCCGGGTTTCTCCGACCTGGGCGAGGGCCTGCTGCAGGCTTTCGGCCGAGCTGGTGTCAAGGGGGCGGATCTGCCATTCCTCGGGGTAGCGCTTGAGTTCGGTGATGCTGGCGTTGGTCTTGCGGCTCTCGATGGGCAGCAGGCGGATTTCCGGCTTGTCGCCCTCCTTCCACTGCAGCTCGGTCGGGCACATGGTGGTGCGTCCGGCGCTTGAAGGCAGGATGCGGTTGCCGTAGCCGGCGAAGAAGACGGCGTTGATGAGTTCGGACTTGCCCCGCGAAAACTCCGCGACGAAGGCGACGATCAGTTTGTCTTCGCGCAGGCGGTCGAGGAGGTATTGCAGGCGCAGATCGGATTGGGCGTCACCGATCTCGTTCAGTTGCAGCCATTTGCGCAGTTCTCCGATACCGGAGGCGACATTTCCCCGCCATTGGGTATAGGCAGAGAAGTGTTCGGCAAGCATGTGTGCGTCCTTCACGGGCTTCATTCCTGGATGGGAGCCGCTAAGCCGGCGGAAATCGTCAAGATGGTTAGCATAAACGGGAACGAGGCCGACCGAAACCGTTTCAACGCTGGCAGCGGGGGCAGTAGAAGCTGGCCCGTTGCCCCATGATGCGTTTGCGGATGGGGGTGGTGCATTTCCGGCACGGTTCGCCCTCCCGCCCATAGACAAAGTACTGCTGCTGGAAGTAGCCGGGGGCGCCATCGCTGCCGACGAAGTCCCGCAGGGTGCTGCCGCCGGCAGCCAAGGCGTCGTTGAGGGTGTCGCGGATGCAGGCGGCAAGGCGTGCGCAGCGGCGCGGCCCCAGCTCACCGATGGGTGTCACCGGGTCGATGCCCGCCCTGAAGAGGCTTTCGGAGGCGTAGATGTTGCCGATGCCCACCACCTGGTGCCCGTCCATCAGGAAGAGTTTGGCCGGCGTCTTGCGTCCGCGCCCGGCCCGCTGCAGCCAGGGGCCGTCAAAGCCGTCACTCAGGGGTTCGATGCCGAGTTTGGCAAGCAGTGGGTGCGGCACCGGGCCGTCTTGCCACAGCACCAGCCCGAAGCGGCGTGGGTCGCGCAGGCGAAGGGCGGTGTCGTCGAAAAGGATGTCGAGGTGGTCGTGTTTGTCCGGCGCTGCCTGGGCAGGCACGATGCGCAGGCTTCCCGACATGCCCAGGTGGATCAGCAGGCTGCCGGTGGCAAAGTGCAGGAGCAGGTATTTGGCGCGGCGTTCCACGGCCTGGAGCTCCTGGCCCCGGAGGAGGGTGTCCAGATCGTCCGGTACGGGGCAGCGAAGACGGGGGTTGCGAACGATGGCGCCGGTGCAGGCGTGATGGATCAGCGCCGGGGCGATTCCCCGGCGGGTGGTTTCGACTTCGGGCAATTCGGGCATGAAAAGGGGGGCCGAGAGGCTCGCTTGCTGGGCTTGGGGAAACCGCCTAACATCCGGCGAACCCTATTGTAGCCGCGCGATCCAAGAGCATGTCGCGCCGTTGCGAGCTTGTCGGGACGGTGGCCGACCGGAACCCGCAAGCCTTTCCAGAGAGTCACATGAAACCTATTTTCCGCCTTGCTCAGCCGGCCCGCTTGCTGGCTGCCCTGCTTGTTTCGGCCAGCCTGCATTCGGGCCTTGCCCAGGCTCAACAGGATGGGGCCGGCGATGAGGCGGCAAAGCCGATCTACCCTTCCCAGGAGCTGACCCCCCAGATCCTTCACCAGATGATGCTTGCCGAGGTGGCGGCAGCCAGGGGGCAGACGGTCATGGCTGCCCGCTCCTATCTGGACCTGGCGCGGCGTACCCGGGATGGGCGCATTGCCCGCCGCGCTGCCGAGATGGCCTTGTTTGCCCGCGACGCCGAAATGTCCGGCGAAGCGTCCCGGCTTTGGCTTGAGCTTGAGCCCGGCTCGGTGCAGGCCCAGCAGCTGGCTTCGGGCACGCTTGCCAGTGGGGCCCGGATTGACGAGTTGCGCACCCACCTGGCCGACGCCCTGGCCCGTCAGGGCGATGCCATCGGGCCGGCCCTGATGGGACTGAACCGGGGGCTGGCCCGGATTCCCGACAAGGCGTTGATCCTCCGCTTGGTGAGTGAGTTGACCGAGCCCTATCTGGCTCACCCGGAGGCCTGGTTCGCCCGTGCCAACGCGGCTTTTGTTGGCGGTGACAACACTGCAGCGTCGGACGCGCTGGACGGAGCTTTGCGTCTGCGTCCCGACTGGGAGCAGGCCGTGGTGCTGAAGGCCCAGTTCCAGGAGGAGACCGCGCCGGGTTCCGGCATCCGGGCGCTGCAAATGTATGTTGATGAACACCCGGAGGCGCGCGAGCCGCGCATCACCCTGGCTCGCCTGCTGGTGGCGGCCAAGCAGTTTGCGCCTGCCAGGGCGCAGTTTGAGCAGATCCTCCAGCGGGCGCCGGACGACAAGGATGCCATCCATGCGGCGGGTCTGCTGTCCATGCAGCTTGGTGACAGGGTCACCGCCGAGGCGCATTTCCGGCATTTGCTCGATCTGGGGTTCGCTGAGCCGGACAGCATCCGCACCTATCTGGGGCAGATCGCCGAGGAGGCGAAGCGCTACGATGAGGCCATTGGCTGGTACAAGTCCGTGGCGCCGGGCAGCCGCTTCGTCGCGGCCCAGGTGCGGGTTGCACAGGTTATGGTGGTCAGCGGGCGGATCCCGGATGCACGCCAGCATCTGCAGGCCTTGGCGCGCGATGCTGCGCCGGGCGAGAGCCAGCAGTTTGTCCTTGCGGAAGCGCAGATCCTGCGGGAAGCCGGTCGCAATGAAGAGGCCTTCAACGTGCTGGATGAAGCACTGCGCCGCGATTCGGACAACGTCGAGATTCTGTATGAGTCGGCCCTGATGGCAGAAAGGATCGGACGTCCCGAGGTGATGGAGGGCCGCTTGCGCAAGCTGATTGTCATCAAGCCCGATCACGCACATGCCTACAATGCCCTGGGTTACTCGCTGGCCGATCGCAACATGCGCCTCGATGAGGCGGAGCGCCTGATCCGCAAGGGTCTCGAAATTGCCCCGAATGATGCATTCATCCTCGACAGTCTGGGTTGGGCCCTTTACCGGCGTGGAGATCTCGGCGGAGCCCTGGTACAGCTTCAGCGCGCCTTCGCGCTGCGCGCAGACCCGGAGATCGCTGCGCACCTCGGGGAGGTGCTGTGGATGATGGGGCGGCGTGACGAAGCCGCCCGCACCTGGAAGGATGCGGCGAAGGCCCATCCCGACAGCACGGTGCTCGCCGACGTGATCAAGAAGTTCAAGCCTTGAGAGCACTTCTCCTGGTGTGTGTGATGGCTCTGGCCGCCTGTGCCACCGTGCCGGACTCGCAGCCCGCCTTGACGCTGCGGGGGGGGGCCGAGCTTCCGCGTTTTCAACTTGAAGGCCGTCTGCAGGTGCGGGACGGCGAGCGTAGCGCCGTTGTCGGCGTGTATTGGGAGCATGCGCCGGAGCTTGATTCCTGGCTGTTCACGGGGCCCCTGGGGCAAGGGCTTGCCCGCATTGAGAGCAAGGCAGGAGGGGGCGCGCGGATGATCCTGTCCGACGGCCGCGAGGTCATTGCCGGTACGGCCGCCGAGCTTGCGGAGAGCGTGCTGGGCGTCGGTGCGCCCCTGGCGGAGCTTCCCCGCTGGGTGACGGCACGTGTCCGGCCCCATGCGGAGGTGCGTGCGCTTGATGCTCTTGGGCGCCCTCTCAAGGTCATCGACGGTGGTTGGACCATCGACTACGTCGATTACGTGGGCGAGGCGCCGGATGACCTGCCCCGCAAAATTGACATCCATCGTGGCGATACGCGCCTGCGCCTGATCGTCGATTCCTGGAATCCCTGACATGCACCCCATTGCCTTCGATCCGGCGGCCACGGACCTGCGTCTGCCGGCGCCCGCCAAGATCAATCTCTTCCTGCACATCGTCGGCCGTCGTCCCGATGGTTACCATCTGCTCCAGACGGCCTTTCGCATGCTGGACTGGGGTGACGAGATCCATCTCAGGTGCCGTCCCGACGGGCGCATCCTGCGCACCACGGATGTGCCCGGGGTGGCCCCCGAGGCGGATCTTGTCGTCCGTGCAGCCCGTGCCCTGCAGCAGGCCACGGGTTCAACGAAGGGGGGCGACATCGGGGTATGCAAGCGGATCCCCATGGGCGGCGGGCTGGGTGGCGGCAGTTCGGATGCGGCCACCGTATTGATCGCCCTGAACCGGATGTGGGGCTGCAACCTCCCCGGGCAGCGCCTTCGGGAGCTGGGGTTGGCCCTGGGGGCCGATGTGCCTTTCTTCATCTTTGGCGAGACCGCTTTCGCCGAGGGCGTCGGAGAGGCGCTCCAGCCCTTGAAAGTGGCGCCGGCCTGGTATGTGATGGTGGCGCCCGAGGTTGCGGTGCCGACCGCGGAAATATTTTCGGCCGAAGAGTTGACGCGGGACACCGAACCCATAATAATGCGCGCCTTCGCAACACACACAACGCGGAACGACATGCAGCCAACGGTCTGCAGACGGTTTCCCGAAGTGGCTGAAGCGCTGGTCTGGTTGTCGCAGCATGGGGCAGCAAGAATGAGTGGTTCAGGTGCCTGCATCTTTGCCCCCTTCGACTCGAAGGAGGAAGCGGATCAGGTTGCTGCAGCAGCCCCGCAGGGTTGGGTGGTCTGGGTGGCCTCAGGGCTGGACAGGCATCCGTTGCAGGGATGGCTTGTGTAGGTTGTGATGACGATATTGGGGAGTCGCCAAGTTGGTCAAGGCACCGGATTTTGATTCCGGCATTCGAAGGTTCGAATCCTTCTTCCCCAGCCAAATTCAGCGGGCAGGTCAAAAACCTGCCCGTTTTGTTTCAAGCGGTTCTACTTCGCAGTAACGAGAGGTGATCATGGCTTCGGGCAGCCTGATGGTTTTCACCGGCAACGCCAACCCCAAACTGGCCGCAGATGTGGTGCGCCGCCTTGGGAAGTCTTTGGGTTCGGCCACGGTTGGCCGTTTCTCGGACGGCGAAGTCAATGTCGAACTTCTCGAGAACGTGCGTGGCAAGGATGTATTCGTCCTGCAGCCGACCTGCGTTCCCACCAACGACAACATCATGGAATTGCTGATCATGGTGGATGCGCTGAAGCGGGCTTCCGCTGGTCGCATCACTGCAGCGATTCCCTATTTCGGTTACGCCCGTCAGGATCGGCGCCCCCGTTCGGCCCGTGTGCCCATCACCGCCAAGGTCGTGGCCAACATGCTCCAGGCCGCCGGTGTGCAGCGTGTGCTCACGGTCGATCTCCACGCCGACCAGATCCAGGGTTTCTTCGACATTCCAGTGGATAACATCTACGCGGCGCCCGTGCTGCTCGATGACCTGGAAAAGCAGAAGTACGAAGACCTGATGGTCGTATCGCCGGACGTGGGCGGCGTGGTGCGGGCCCGTGCCTTCGCCAAGCGCCTCGAGTGCGACCTGGCCATCATCGACAAGCGCCGTCCCAAGGCCAATGTGTCCGAGGTGATGAACATCATCGGTGAAGTCGAGGGCCGTACCTGCGTGATCATGGACGACATCGTCGACACCGCCGGCACCCTGTGCAAGGCGGCCCAGGCACTCAAGGAAAACGGCGCCAAGCGTGTGATGGCGTACTGTACGCATGCCGTGCTGTCCGGCCCCGCCATCAGCCGGATCAATGAATCCGACCTGGATGAGCTGGTGGTGACCGACACCATTCCGCTTTCCGATGAGGCCAAGGCCTGCAAGCGCATCCGTTTCGTGTCGATTGCCGAACTCCTCGCCGATACCATTCTGCGGATCAGCAACGAAGAGTCTGTCAGCTCTCTGTTCAACGAGTAGGACATCTGTTTTCAAGCCGGCGGGTGCGAGCCCGCCGGCTTTTTCGCCCGTCTGGTCGCGGACGGGCCCATCAACCGGAGTAGTGAAAATGACCATTCAATTCAACGCCAAGACGCGCGTTCTGCAGGGCACGAGTGCGAGCCGCCGCCTGCGTCGCGCTGGCAGTGTCCCCGCCATCGTCTACGGTTCTGGCGCTCCCGCCCAGATCGAAGTGGATCACAACGAGATTTTCCATGCCCTGCGCAACGAGGCCTTCCACGCCTCCGTGCTGACCATGGTCCTCGATGGTGCCAACCAGTCCGTGATCCTCAAGGACACCCAGTGGCACCCGTACAAGCAGCAGGTTCTGCACATGGATTTCCAGCGCGTGGATGCAACCCACAAGATCCACGTGAAGGTGCCCCTGCACTTCATCAATGCCGACATCGCGCCGGGCGTCAAGCTCGAAGGCGGCATGGTTTCCCATCCGATGACCGAACTCGACCTCGAGTGCCTGCCGGGCGATCTGCCCGAGTTCATCGAAGTGGACCTGAAGGATCTGAAGACCGGTGCCTCCATCCACGTTTCCGCCCTGACCCTGCCGAAGGGCGTGAAGGCCCTGACCCACGGTGAAGACCCGGTTGTGGCGACCGTCTTGGCTGTCCGTGGTAGCGACGATGCTGCCGAGGAAACCCCGGCTGCCTGATTTCTCCGCGGATAGCGAGGCCACTGAACGATGAGCCAGCCTGCACCAAAGCTTATCGTTGGCCTCGGTAATCCGGGGAGCGAGTACGCTGAAACCCGGCATAACGCCGGGTTTTGGTTTTGTGAGCGCCTTGCCCGTGAACTGGGTACGGCGTTCAGTAAGGAAGCCCGTTTTCATGGTCTGGCCGCCAACGCGCGCGCCGACGGGGTGTGGCTGCTGATGCCCCAGACCTTCATGAATCGTTCCGGCCAGTCGGTGGCCGCGCTGGCGCGTTTCTATCGCATTGCCCCTGCGGAAATCCTTGTCGTCCATGACGAACTCGACATTCCGCCCGGGCAGCTCCGGCTCAAGTTCGGTGGTGGTCTGGGGGGGCACAATGGCCTCAAGGACATCACCGCCCATCTGGGCACCCAGGACTTCTGGCGTCTTCGGGTGGGTATCGGCCACCCCGGTGACCGCAATGAAGTGGTCAACTTCGTCCTCAAGCCGCCTCGGCGGGAAGAGTCCGCCCTGATCGACGCTTCCCTCGATCGTGCCCTCCTGGCCTGGCCCCTGCTGGCCCGGGCCGACTGGAACGCCGCTACCCAGCGCCTCAATGCCCGCGCGGCACCCGCCTGATATTTTCCCGCCGCTGCCTTAAGGCGCACAATGTCCCTGCCGTAGACCGCCCACTGGTATCACAGACCGGGACGTTGCGATCCTGGCTGTATGGAGGGACACACCATGCGCAAACTCGCCAACACGCCCATCTGGTTACGACTGACCGGGGCCATCTGGCTGATGTTGATCATCGCCTGGGGCGGCATGATTGCTTGGGAGACCCGGGTCAATCGGGAAACAGCCATAGATCAGGCGGAGGATTTCGCCCACTCCATCCACGAAATGACCATGGCGGGTCTGACCGGAATGATGATCACCGGAACGGTCGGGCAGCGCGAGGTCTTTCTCGACCAGATCAAGCAGCTATCGGTGATCAAGGATCTGGTGGTGATCCGGGGCGACGCCGTCACGCAGCAGTTTGGCGCCGGGAATCGACCACCTCCGCCACTGGATGTGGACGAAAAGGCCGTGATGGCCAGCGGCAAGGAGCTCGTGCGCGTGGAGCGTGACCTCCAGGCTGGAGAGTATCTGCGGGTCGTCAAGCCTGCCCTCGCATCCGAGAACTACCTGGGGAAGAACTGCGTTGGCTGCCACCAGGTTCCGGTGGGAAGCACACTCGGACTGGTGAGCATGAAGGTGTCCCTCGACAAGGTGAACGCTGCAGTCGATTCCTTCATGTGGAAAAGCATCGTCAGCGCCCTGGCCCTGTCGCTTCCCCTGATCGCCTTCGTGGTCTTTTTCATCCGCAAGTTCGTCGTCAGCCCCCTGGCCGAGATGAATCGGAGCCTTGGCGAGATTGCCAAAGGCGAGGGCGATCTGACCCGTCGCCTCGAGGTGGCCGGCAGGGACGAGATCGGTCAGACGGCTGCCACGTTCAACGAGATGCTCGGGACCATTGCCAAGCTGGTGCGCCATGTGTCCGAGTCGGCCTCCCGGGTGACCGGTTCGGCCCATCAACTGGCAACGAGCGCGGGACGCGTCGCGGAAGGATCGCGGCGGCAGAATGATCAGTCCGTGAGTGCCGCAGCGGCCGTTGAGCACATGGCGACCAATATCGCCAACGTGGCGGGCAGTGCCGAGCGGGTGCATCAGCGTTCGCAGGAAAGCTTGCGGAGGGCCGAGGAGGGGGGGCGGACACTCGAATCGCTGGTGGCCGAGGTGGGGCTTGCCGAGGATGCGGTGCGTCAGATGGCCGTTTCCGTCGAGGAGTTCGTCCAGTCCACGTCATCCATCACCTCAATGACCCAGGAGGTGAGGGAGATTGCCGAACAGACCAACCTCCTTGCGCTCAATGCGGCCATCGAGGCCGCCAGAGCCGGTGAGCAGGGGCGCGGATTTGCCGTGGTGGCGGACGAAGTCCGCAAGCTGGCGGAGAAGTCGGCCCGTTCGGCAGGCGAGATCGACGCCGTGACATCGCAACTGTCCCGGCAATCGGTCGCTGTGCGCAAGGCGATCGATGAGGGTTTGGGCCACCTGGGCTCAAGCCGCGCCGCGGTGGCCTCGGTGTCGAGCGCGATTGCTGCAGCCAATGAGTCGGTGGCGGATGTCGGGCGCGGCCTTGATGAAATTGCCGATGCCACTGAGCGGCAGCGCACGGCCAGCGCCGCGGTCGCGGATAGCATCGAGTCCATTGCGGCGATGGCGCGGGAGAATACCGAGGCTGTCGAGTCCACCGCGGTCGCGGCACACGACATGGAAGATCTGGCCACCCAGCTTCATCAGACTGTCTCCCGGTTCCGGGTCTGACGCCAAGTCAAGAAAAACGGACGGCCTTGGCCGTCCGTTTATTGTTCGGGGCAAGCCCCGCAGCGCGGCTCAGCGGATGCCCGCGCGCTGGATCAAGGCCTGGATTTCGCCGACGATGCCACGCCGGAAGGCAAGCACACAGACGACGAAGATCAAGCCCATGATCACTGTCACCCAGGAGCCGACCTTGTCGGCCAGTTCGTTCTGCAGGGTGACGATGGTGGCCGATCCGACTGCCGGGCCGAGAATGGTGCCCAGCCCACCCAGCAGCGTCATCAGCACCACTTCGCCCGACATGTGCCAGTGGACATCCGAGAGGGATGTGAGCTGGAACACGAGGGTCTTGGTGGCGCCAGCCAGGCCGGCCAGCGACGCGGAGATCACAAAGGCCATCAGCTTGAACTTGTTCACGTCGTAACCCAGGGATATCGCCCTTGGTTCGTTTTCGCGGATCGCCTTGAGAATCTGGCCAAAAGGTGAATGGATGGTCCGGTAGATGATGAAGAAGCCAATGCTGAACACGGCGTAGACCAGGTAGTACATGGCAACATTGTCGGACAGGTCCACCAGGCCGAAGAGGTGGCCGCGGGGGACACCCTGCAGACCGTCTTCACCGCCGGTTGCCTTCACCTGCAGCACGATGAAGTAGACCATCTGGGCCAGGGCCAGGGTGATCATCGCGAAATAGATGCCTGTGCGTCGAATGGCCAGTACGCCAAACAGCCAGCCGAGCAGGCCGGCTGCTGCGGTACCCGCGATGATGCCCACTTCCGGCGTGACGCCCATGTCGCGCACCATCAGCCCGCAGACGTAGCCGGCCGTACCCAGGAAGGCCGCGTGACCGAAGGACAGGAGGCCGGCAAAGCCAAGAAGCAGGTTGAAGGCGCTGGCGAAAAGGGCGAGGCAGAACAACTTCATCAGGAAGGTCGGATAGATCGCGAAGGGCGCAATGAGCCCGACGACGAACAGGGCGGTGTACAAGGCCTCGGTCTTGATCAGCGCGGAGGGTTGCTTGGTTGTGCTCACGGAGTGTCCTTTCAGGCCTTGCCGAACAGACCCGCAGGCCGTACCAGCAGGACGATGACCATGATGACGAAGACGACGACGGCGGAGGCTTCCGGGTAGAAGACCCGGGTCAGGCCTTCGATCAGACCAAGCCCGATACCCGTGACGATGGAGCCCAGGATGGAGCCCATGCCGCCGATGACCACCACGGCGAACACGACGATGATCAGGTTGGAGCCCATCAGCGGATTGACCTGGAACACGGGGGCCGCCAGTACGCCGGCGAAGGCTGCCAGGGCGACGCCGTAGCCGTAGGTGAAGGTGATCAACAAGGGCACGTTGATGCCCAGGGCCTGGACGATCTGGGAGTTCTCGGTGCCCGCACGCAGATAGGCGCCCAGGCGGGTCTTCTCGATCATGTACCAGGTGCCGAAGCACACGGTGAGGGATGCGACGATGACCCAGGCCCGATAGATGGGCAGGAACATGAAGCCCAGATTGATGCCGCCGGCGAGGGCATCCGGAACGTCGTACGACTCACCCGAGATGCCGAACTGATCACGGAAGACGCCCTCGATGATCAGGGCCAGACCGAAGGTCAGAAGCAGCCCGTAGAGGTGGTCGAGCTTGTACAGCTTGCGCAGCATGGTGCGTTCGAGGATGACCCCGAACAGGCCGACCAGCAGGGGGGCGGCAATCAGGGCCACCCAGTAATTGACGTTGAACTTGGTCAAGGCCAGCCAGGCGATGAAGGCACCCATCATGTACTGGGCGCCGTGGGCGAAGTTGATGATGTTGAGCAGGCCGAAGATGATCGCCAGCCCGAGGCTGAGGATGGCGTAGAACGAGCCATTGATCAGCCCGACCAGCAACTGGCTGCCCAGCAGGGCGGATGGGACGCCGAATATTTCCATGGGTCACTCCAGGGCCGGAGCGGCGCAGGGCCGCTCCGGGGATCGTGGTTGCAGCGGCTTATTTCTTGACCAGCGGGCAGCGGGACTGCGCCAGGGGCTGGAAGGCCTCGGCTGCCGGAATCACCTGACGCACATGGTAGTAATCCCACGGGTACTTGGACTCGGCGGGCTTCTTCACCTGCATCAGGTACATGTCATGGACCATCCGGCCGTCTTCGCGGATCTGGCCGTTCTTGGCAAAGAAGTCGTTGATCGGCGTCTTCTTCATCTGGGCCATGACCTTCTTGGTGTCGTCCGTGCCGACAGCCTTGACGGCCTTCAAGTAGTGATAGACCGACGAGTACTGACCGGCCTGGACCATGGTCGGCATCTTCTTCTGCACGCCGAAGAAGCGCTTGGACCAGGCACGGGTTTCGTCATTCAGATCCCAGTAGAAGCCGTCAGTCAGGTACATGCCCTGGGTGGCCTTGAGACCGAGGGAGTGCACGTCGGTGATGAACATCAGGAGGCCGGCCAGGGACTGGGTCGGGGTGATGCCGAATTCGGCAGCCTGCTTGATGGCGTTGGTGGTGTCGGCCCCCGCATTGGCGAGACCGATCACCTGCGCGCCGGAGGACTGGGCCTTGAGCAGGAAGGAGGAGAAGTCGGAGCCGGGGAAGGGGTGGCGGACCGAACCCAGCACCTTGCCCCCGTTGGCTGTGACCACCGCCGACGCATCCTTCTCCAGGGCCTGACCGAAGGCGTAGTCGGCGGTCAGGAAGAACCAGCTCTTGCCGCCCTGCTTGGTCACGGCCTTGGCCGTGCCATTGGCCAGGGCGTAGGTGTCATAGGTGTAATGGACGGTGACGTCGTTGCACTGCTCATTGGTGATCGGGGTGGAGGCGGGGCCGCTCATCAGCGCGATGCGGTCCTTTTCCTTGGCGATCTTCATGACCGCCAGGGCCACCGAGGTGGTGACCAACTCGGTGGCGGTGTCGACGCCTTCGCGCTCGAACCACTCGCGCGCCTTGTTCGATGCGATGTCGGCCTTGTTCTGGTGGTCGGCGCTGACCATCTCGATCTTGAAGTCGGGCTTCTCTTTGGCAATGAAATCCTCAATGGCCATCTTCGTGGCCTGCACTGCGCCGGGGCCAGCCACGTCGGAATAGGTGCCGGATAGATCCGTCAGCACGCCGATCTTCACCACACCACCTGACACCTGCGCTTGCACGCCGCCAGACAAGGCGGCAAGGGCGGTGGTACAGGCGATGGAAATCGCTTTTTTCATGGTCATGTCTCTCTCCTTCTTTGTTGTGTCGAGCCGGCTCAGACGCCGAG
>WBZV01000160.1_pt1 | contig 45768 bp, 41 predicted proteins | sample 5204221 | NCBI WGS metagenome assembly WBZV01 (sample SAMN12344360, study PRJNA552823) | activated sludge metagenome | biome: Activated sludge suspended growth; feature: Nitrification reactor; material: Wastewater; isolation source: activated sludge from nitrification reactor of wastewater...
CCCAACACCGTAGGTCGGAATAGCCAACGGCGTATTCCGACGAATGAGACCGATCGGGTATACTCGTTCCGGAACCGGAGCTTTTCGATGCCCGATTTCCATCGCTATCGTGTTCCCGGCGGCTGCTATTTTTTCATGGTTAACCTGTTGGAGCGGCGCGGCAACACGTTGCTCAACGACCGGATCGAACTCTTGCGCGAAGCGGTGCGCCGCGTGCGGCAATCCCGTCCCTTCACCATCGATGCCTGGGTGGTGCTTCCGGATCATCTTCACGCGATATGGACCCTGCCACCGGGCGACGATGACTTCTCCACCCGCTGGCGACTGATCAAAACCTGCTTCATGCGCGGTTTGCCGAAGACGGAGCGACGCTCCAGCGTGCGCCGCGCCGACGGCGAACGCGGGATCTGGCAACGCCGCTTCTGGGAGCACGCCATTCGCGACACGAGGACTACGCGGCGCACATTGATTATATAAGTACGCTATAAAGCGCAAAGCGTCGAATTCTACTTACGAACCAGAAGATAGGCACGCTTCGCAGCGATTGCCCCGTCGTCATGCCTCAGGGTGGGCGTCTCATTCCGCTCAAATTGTTGGTGGTGAACCAAGTCAAAATATCGCGAAAATCGCTCCCTAATATCCAGTTCGCTTAGGACATGCTTTGGCACATGACGAACCGCCATAGGAAGTGGCTCAGGTGGATTTCCTTCGGCCGAAAAAACATTTAATATAAACACCTTCGAGCAAAGCGAAGCAACTATTTCTGGATAACGGTCGATGCCGCCAAGATAAACCTCATGATAGCACATCCAATCAATGACAAGCTCATAGGCACAGCCAGCGTTACGAGTGGAGTACTCTAATATATCTGCCTTCTTAAATTTCATATTACAATTCAAAAATGGACGCCCCTCAGCTGCTAGGTAGCGCGAAAAGTCATCCAAAAATTCCTCCGGGTAATTAGCATCTTGTTGCAAATTCGCCACGATGCGCGTCGCAAAGTCAACCGCCTTGGCACTTACATCTATACCAACTATCTCTACCCCCCTCCTATTCAAATCTGGATTCCCCAAAACAGCTAACAGCAAGCGAACTGCTCGTCCGCATCCGATGTCCAGAACACGATATACATTGTGAAGATTCAATCCGCATATATCTATGAAGCGTCCTAGGTCACAAAGATTGAGTTTCTCCCAATCAGTTCGCCCCTTATCAGCAAATTTAGCGTATACTTCATTCCACGCGTCAATCATAAAATTCGGAGTTACAGCTGTCATGGTGACCCTTACTTCCGGATACTATCCAACGGGATGCCAGAATGGTATAATCTATCAACAAATCTAACAAACGTTTGGTTGTCGCGGCGAGTGGAAAAGAATTGCATTTTCATACTTTCTGTAAACGGCCTCAAAGTCCCCAAAATCGCAAATCTCCAGGAGACAGTTCCATCGCCATTTAACATGCCAAAAGCGGCTATCTCCGGCATCAAGCCGTTAGGATTAATATACTCTTGAAACTGATTCGCAAATGCCTCGTCAACAATGTGATAGTTTGCCTGCATCCGATCCGAGTGTAGCTGCTCAATAAACATATCGAGTAGCCGCCCATGCGGCCTTATCATTGTGTCAGAAAATGTCTGCGCGCGAGCCGTCGGATAAAAAAGAAATTTATTTATATCTATAAACTCTTCCGCCTCTCCAGCCGCGCTAATCTCCCCAGTCGTCTCCGTAAACACTTCGCGCGAAGCCATCTTTATAAACGTAGAATACAGTAGAGGATGTTCATATAGATAGACATCTTTGCTTGCCGTGAGCCGCTCCACTGTCCGAAGCAAAGGCGCCGGCGTATTCGCCTTGTCCCCTCTAACTAATATGCATCGCCTAACTACCATTTTTGAAGTAAGATCTTTCATTTGACAAAAGTAGTCCTGTGCGCCTTCCCATGTGTGAGGAATGTGCTTGTATAATGTATCCCTCCGCACCAACTCGGCCTGGGGCCAATTAAAAAATTCTGACGGCAACATAGCAGTAATAAGGAACAGTATTGATCTAAATGCCGGATCATTCTGGTGAAGCACGTTAGCGCATCTGATGACGAGCGACGCGTATAGCGCCGATGAAACATCTATGACGTCCGTGTCGAGCGCGCTTGAGTGACGTGCTAGAATTTCTTGTATCAGAGTGCTATATGCAATCAGTGGAGCGCTGTCGCTGGAGTATTTATGGCGAATTGCAGATTTGATCCATGCGTCTGAATACTTATTTAGGGACTTCACAATAGCGACGGTAACCTCCGTAGCATCGGTTTCTGCCAAGCCATCACCTAATGCAGAAATATTGGGAATTGTGTTTACGATGGCGCCCACCTGCGATAGTAGCTGGTGCATTGCCGTGCTGGTGGAATTAAGATGTCTATCCATTTGTGAGAAGTCGCCGCTAATTTCATTTAGCGTGTTGTTCGTTCTTGCGAGGTCGTTTGCGTGAGACGCAATCAAACGTACAGCGGCATCTACACGCTCAGCGGCCACCTTGACAAGTAGCTCTGAGAACTTTATTTGAAAAGCGACAAACGCTATTGACGCTGCGATTAGCGCTTCGATAAAGGATGCCTGAGTAGTGCTAAAGCCGAGCCTGTCCGCGTAGTAGATCACTGCGAAAATTAAAAAGGATAGAAATAGTGGGCCGAGGATACGCATTGGCTTGCGCCAAGTCGATTCTCCTTTCATATCCATATCATCAGACATTATGATAAGTCTCGTAAAGGTAGCGCCCGGGTGACGGAAGTCCTATTAGCGTGAAGGCGCGAATTTCGTTTGTATCCTGCCACTTCGTAGCAGTTTTGCAAGTTCATCCTACGCCCCCTTCCTAATTAATTTGGATAGTAAACTCGGCGGTCCAGAGCAGCAAGCGCGGTGTCCGGTCTCCACCCGTCATTCGTAATTTTCCAGTTTGGCGACCGGCCGCAGTCGGTCGTCCCTTCTGGCGAGAACGGGACGTCTCGACATTATTGCTGACGTGTTGCTCAGCCTGACAAGGGCTTGTGTGTGCGCTCCCGCGGCTTGTCTTCGTGCGCCGATCAATATCGCTTCGGAACGTACAGCTCTTGCGGCAGCACCTTTCGCTCGTATCGGGGATTGAAAACCCGGTCCGGCAGGGTGATCCGTTCGTGGTCGACCTCCGCATAGGGGATCTGGTCGAGCAGGTGGTGGATGCAGTTCAGGCGCGCGCGTTTCTTGTCGGTCGCCTCGACGATGAACCACGGTGCCTCGGCAATGTTGGTGCGGGCGAAGGTGTCTTCCTTGGCCTTGGTATAGGCCTCCCAGCGCACGCGCGACTGGAGGTCCATCGGACTCAGCTTCCATTGCTTGAGCGGATCGTGGATGCGCATCAGGAAGCGGAGCTGCTGTTCCTCGTCGGTGATCGAAAACCAGTATTTGATGAGGCGGATTCCCGAGCGCACCAGCATGCGTTCGAATTCCGGCGTGTCCTTGAAGAACTGCTCGACCTGCTCTTCGTTGGCGAATCCCATCACCCGCTCGACGCCGGAGCGGTTGTACCAGGACCGGTCGAACAGGACCATCTCGCCGCCGGCCGGCAAATGCGGCACGTAGCGCTGGAAGTACCACTGGGTGCGTTCGCGGTCGCTCGGCTTCTGCAGCGCCACGACGCGGCAGATGCGGGGATTGAGCCGCTGGGTGATCCTCTTGATCACACCGCCTTTGCCGGCAGCGTCCCGACCCTCGAAAATGACCAGGATCTTTTCGCCCGTCGCCTCGACCCAGTCCTGAAGTTTGATCAGTTCCGCCTGCAGGGTCAGAATTGCCTTGAAATAGGTCGCGCGGTCCAGGGTCGGGGGGTGTTTTTGCTTGTAGATCCGGCGGAGCTCAATGGACAGGGCCGGTTCAGACAACTCCAGCTCGTAATCTTCGTCCAAGGCATCTTCCAGCTCGGCTTCCAGCCAGTCCTTGATGTCTGCGTCCATATCCATCCCATTGCTCCGTTCCAATTGGAGGACCGATGGTGGCTCGGCGTCGAACCTAATGCGTGCCGCCCGTCGCAATCCCATCCCCGGCCGTGCAGGAAAACCCGCGTTCGTGCCGCACGCAAACGAGGCGGGGTTCAATCGCTGAAGCTGGCTCGCTCGCCGTTTCCAGTATAGCCGTCCGGCACTATCGGGTCTCGACCGGAACGGTTCGAGAGGAATCCGGGCGGCCCGAGAGGGCGCCCCGTCAGCACCGGCAGTGCGCCCGCCGCGAATCCTCCCGACGCGACGATCACCGCCGCGCTCTTGCAATCCGCTCAGCCGGCGCGTACTTCAGCGGACAAGCTCGCGTCGGTCGCGGGTGAAAGGCGGCTGGAGGTCGTGCGTAATGGGTTACAGGGTTGCGGTGGTGGGTGCCACCGGGAATGTCGGCCGCGAGATGCTGCAAACGCTGGCCGATCGCGCCTTCCCGGTCAGCGACGTGGCGGCGCTTGCCTCGGAGCGGTCGATCGGTTCGGAGGTCTCGTTCGGCGACGAGCGGACGCTGAAGGTGCAAAACCTCGCCACCTATGACTTCCGCGGCACCGACATCGTGCTGTCGTCGCCCGGTGCCAAGGTCTCGGCCGTCTACAGCCCGAAAGCCGCGGCGGCGGGCGCGGTGGTGATCGACAACACCTCCCACTTCCGCATGGAGCCGGACGTGCCGCTGGTCGTGCCGGAGGTCAATCCCGAGGCGATCGCCGGCTACACCAAGCGCGGGATCATCGCCAACCCGAACTGTTCCACTATTCAGATGGTCGTGGCTCTGAAGCCGCTGCATGACGCGGCGCGGATCAGGCGCGTGGTCGTTGCCACCTATCAATCCGTCTCTGGCGCCGGCAAGGACGCCATGGACGAATTGTTCAACCAGACGCGCGGCATCTACGTGAACGAGCCGGCGGAAAGTCACCGCCGCAAGTTCACCAAGCAGATCGCGTTCAACGTCATTCCCCACATCGATTCCTTCATGGACGACGGCGCCACCAAGGAAGAGTGGAAGATGGCGGTGGAGACCCGCAAGATCCTCGATCCGTCGATCCAGGTGAGTGCAACGTGCGTGCGAGTGCCGGTCTTCATCGGGCATGCCGAAGCCGTGAACGTCGAGTTCGAGCGTCCGATCTCCGAGGAGGAAGCGCGCGCCGCGCTGGCCGCCGCTTCCGGTATCGTCGTCGTCGATTACCGCGCCGACGAGGGCTACGTCACACCGCAGGAGTGCGCAGGAGAGGATGCGGTCTACGTCAGCCGCCTGCGCCGGGATCCGACGGTGGCGAACGGCCTCAACTTCTGGTGTGTCGCCGACAACCTGCGCAAGGGTGCGGCGCTGAATGCGGTTCAGATCGCCGAAGAGCTGGCTCGTACGCACATGCGAAAGGCGGCGTAAGGCCGCCGGGGCTTCGGCTCCGAACACCGTTTCGCTTGCGGCGGGCGGTAGGCGCTGCTTAGCGAAGCCGGCGCAGCGATACGACACGGGTGTCGGCGCGCACCATCGCGTCCTGTGCCGCCACCAGCCGCAGCTCCGGAGCGCTCCCCGTCTCCTGCAAAACGGCAAACGTCGCGGCGACAGCGCCTGCCAGGCAGCCGGCAGGGGCATCGCCGCACAGCCTCCGTGCCAGGAACTGCGCCGCCAGGAGATCGCCCGCGCCGTGCGCGCTCCCGTCCAGACGCGGCGTCGTGGCAAGCCAGGCGCCATGCTCTTCGACCAGGAGCGTGTGGATGGTCTCCGAACTCTCGCCGATCGACAGCGACGAAACGAGAAGCCCCGAGGGCCCTGCCGTCCGGAGTCGGTCGGTCACCTGCAGCACCGACCCAAGCGTCGGCAACGGCGTTCCGGCCAACGTTTCCAGCTCGAAGTGGTTGGGGGTTAAGAGATCGGCAGCGGCCAGCGCCTCGTCTCGGTAGAAGCGGACGAGTTCGTCGCTGACGTAGAGGCCGGTGTCGCGGTCACCCATCACCGGATCGCAGCAGTAGAGCGCATCCGACCGCAGGGCCTTCAGCACCTCGGCGCTGCGCAGCGCGACCCGGCCGTTTTCCGCGGTGCCGAGGTAGCCGGACAGCACCGCTCGGCACTGCTGGAGAACGCCCCGTTCCGTGATCCCCGCGACCAGCTCGGACAGGTCCTCCGCCGTCCGCACCCTGCCGCGTGTTGGGCCGTGCCCGGGATGATGGCTGAGACACACGGTGTCCAGCGGCCAGGCATCGACCCCCATCCGGCGCAGCGCGAATTCGGCAACGGAGTTGCCGACGTGGCCCCAGACGACGCGGGATTGAAAAGAGAGGACTGCCACGCCGACCGTTTCGCTCATCTCGCGGAAATGACCATCCCCAGCTTGCCACCACCGCCGTCCTGGGAGTACCTTTTTCCGCACCCGCGAAGACCAAGATGGGAAAGGGGGATAGGATGCCGAAGACCGCACGCCCGCGCCGCAGCGTTCTTTATATGCCGGGTTCCAATGTCCGGGCGTTGGATAAGGCGAGGACCCTCCCCGCAGACGGTTTGATTCTCGATCTCGAGGACGCCGTTGCACCCGATGCCAAGGAAGTTGCGCGCAAACAGGTGTGCCAGGCGGTCAAGGACGGCGGCTACGGGATGCGCGAGCTGCTCATTCGCGTCAACGGCCTCGCCACCCCTTGGGGTTATGGGGACGTCGCCGAGGCGTCGCGCTCGGGCGCGGATGCCATTCTGCTGCCCAAGGTGGAGAGCGCCGACGCCGTCCGGCAGGTCGAGTCGATCATGCGCGCCAACGGAGCCCCGGACAGCATGGCGATCTGGGCGATGATGGAAACGCCGCGTGGCATCCTTGCCTGCGAGCAGATCGCGTCGGCGACGCCCCGGATTCAGGGGCTCGTGATGGGAACGTCGGATCTGGCCAAGGAGCTGGACTGCGCGCACACTCGCGACCGCCTGCCGTTCGTGACGTCGCTCGGCCTCTGCCTGCTGGCGGCCAGAGCCTGCGGACTGGCCATCGTCGATGGCGTTTACCTGAACCTGAAAGATGAGGCCGGCTTTGAGTTTGCGTGCCGCCAGGGCGCGGAGATGGGGTTCGACGGCAAGACGCTGATTCACCCCAATCAGGTTGCGAAGTGCAACGAGGTGTTCAGCCCCCGTCCCGAGGACGTGGAGTGGTCGCGCCGGATCATCGTGGCGCACCAGGAAGCCGCAGCACGTGGCGAGGGCGTGGCCGTGGTCGACGGCAAGCTGATCGAAAACCTGCACGTGGAAACCGCGCATCGCCTGGTGAAGATGGCGGAAGCGATCGAACAGATGAAGGCGGCGGCGCCAGCCCCTGCAGCCTGACCCCAATCCGACCAGGAGAGTGTCTAACCCGCCAGCCTCCAGACGCCCTTGAACGGAAGAAAAGTGCTTCGGTCGGGCTGCTCGACGCCGCCGCGGTACGTGTACGTCAGGTAGATGACAGCGTAGCCGTCCACCCGCTCGTCCTTGTCGATGCGGACATGCAGCAGCGTGTCGTTGCGGGTGATGAGATCGCAGAATTCCTTGACGTTGTAACCGATTTCGATCCAGGTCGTGCGCAGGCTGGGATGCAGCAGGGCGCCCACGTCGGAGTACCGCTTTTCACTGCAGGCGGTGGCGATTTCCTTGGCGGTTTCGGCCGGACCCGGCGCTCCGGGCGGGACCGGGACTGTGGCGGGGTTGCGCGCGGGCGTCTCGTCGGCAGCATCCGGCGCGTCCGGCACCGCGGGATCGGCGAGCAGCGGCATGAATCCGCCCAGGACACACGCGCCCGACACGAGCGCGCCCCCGATCACTTTCCGCCAGCCCCGCAGCCGCATTCTTGCAATCTCCCTGGAACGCGGTGCACTAGCATCCGGCTGCGCAGGCCGTCAAGCGGCCGCCCCAGCGGGTCTATGCCTGCTACCGCCAACTGGGGGCGGTTTTCGGGCGGCCTAGCCTGACGCGCCGCGGTCCGGGAGCCGTGGGTGGGCTAGGCCTCTTGCAGAAGGTCCTGCACTGCCTGCCAACGCGTGGGGCGGCGATCGACGCGCGTTTTCAGGCACGGCAGCGTGGCGCGCACCATCGCCGCCGCGGTCGGGCTGTCATCGCCGCTGGTCGACTGCCACAGGGCAATGGCTGCATGGGGGTCGGCCTGCAGTCGCGCGGCGGCATTTTCCAGCGCAAGGATCAGGGCTTCGTGCCGCGCAGCCTCTTGCGCCGAGCGATCCTTGCGGGCCACCAGCTCAAGCGCCGAGAAGCCGGGCAGGCCCACCTCCTCGGCGGTGACGAACCGGACCGTCAGGCCGCGCTGGGCGGCTTCCACGCCTTCGATGTTCTCAAAGGCAAGCCAGGCAGCATCGAAGCCGGCAGCCAGGTTGTCCACGTGACGAAAGCCCGCCGTTTCTATCAGGATCTGCGTCTCTGCCACCGCAAAGCCGCGATTTCCGGCCCAGCCCTGCAGCAGGCGCCGGCAAAAGCGATCCATCATGGGGCGAGAAACCGGCGTGGCGACGCGAAGAGGCGCGCCGGAGCGCAGCTTGTCGAACCCATCCTCGCGAACGAGCACGCCGCCCCGTGTCTCGAAGATGCAACCGAGCGCGATGAACTCGGACGCCATCGGATCGAGCAGGTGGATCGGCTCGATGAGGATCAGGTCACAGAGGCGTTGCTTGAGAGCAACAAATCCGTCGCAATCGCGCGCAGGGGGGGTGAGGACGACACGGAAGCGCTCATTGCCGGCCACGATATCAGCGCGGCCGACATCGACCAGCGCGAGATGATCGGGGTTGAGGACCCATTCCAAGCCGATGTGCAAAGTTAATTCTCCACCCGGATCGCGAGGCGATGCCGGCGACGAGATGTTTCTGGGGCATTCATCTGAATCTGGCCCTCTTGCAGCCATTAAGTGCTTAGTTCCCGGAAGATTTCTTCGGCTCGACGAGACCGTGTAAATTGTTTCAGAAGATCGAACTGTCAACCCCCGCACCGGCAATAATGAGTGTTGCTTTCACTGGCGTCCTCATTCGAGCCAGGTTAGCGTGCGGCCAAGGTGGGGCAAACGGGTGGATGGTTCAATGACGTACGTCGCTGCTGAGAGCGAGTCCAATGCGCAGAAGGTGCGGCTGCGCCAGTTGATCGCTGAACGCTCGCTGCTGACCGGAGGCGATTTCACTCTGGCCTCCGGCAGGCAGAGCAGCGTGTTTTTCGACATGAAGCGCAGCATGCTCGACCCCGAAGGAGCCAACCTGATTGCCGAGGCGGTGCTGCGTCGCGTCGAGGACCTGAATGTGGACGCCGTCGGTGGTTTGGTCATGGGCGCGGTGCCGATCGTTGCCGTCGTCTGCGCCAGAAGCTTTCCGCAACGGCCGCTTCAGGGATTCTTCGTGCGCAAGGAAGCGAAGGATCATGGAACGGCCAAGCGCATCGACGGCAACCTCGCTGCCGGCGCGCGCGTGGTCATCCTGGAGGATGTGACGACCACCGGCGGCTCCGCCCTTCAGGCGGCGGAGGCGGTACGCGCCGCTGGCGCCGAGGTGGTGGCGGTGGTTACCGTCGTCGATCGGATGGAGGGAGCGGCCGAGGCTTTCGCGGCCGAGGGCCTGCGGTTCGAGGCAATCCTCCGCCGCGACGACTTCGTCTGAGGCCGTCTCGCGCCGCCAAGAGAACGTCAGCGCATACTAGACCCTTCTGCCGTGCCCAAGGGTGACGCGGCAGAAGAAATGCGGTTACGCTGACGTCAGCCCGACGCTTGGAATCGGCGGGCTAAATGTCTTGGCCGCGACGATAACGGCCTCGGCATCCGACACAGCCCCACCCGATCAGCGACGACGACTGCGACATCGGACACTCCTCGCAGCGGTCGCGGCGCGGAAGAAGAGCGGCGATGCGCCGGCGAAGGTCCCTTAACAGGGCCGCCGCTGGCCGGAATGGCCGCCTCATCGCATTCGCATCGCCCGGCGACGCCGCCGGACATGGCGAACCGGGTATTTTCTCAGTCGCGCAAGCTGTCATCCTACACCCCCGCCCACGCAGCAACTATAACGACAATATCTTAAGATAATTATCTACCACATTTGCAGTTCAGCGGCAAGCACCCGCGCTGCACGCAATCGGACGCAGACGGCCTCGAAGCCTCCTTTTGACAGATGGCGCCTGTGCAACGGTTCATCGTCACCGGTCTTTCGCCTTGTCCCTTTCGTCCATGGTTTCTTCGCGTTTGCCGGCCGAACGGAAATTCATGAACCGGCCGAGCACGTCGAACCAGAAGTTACTGCCGAGGCCGATGGCGATTGTCGTCAGCAGGATGCCTGGGATCGCGGAGGCCCACGACTGGCCAGGCTGGACGTCGATGCTCTTGATGGCAGTCCAAAACCGATCCCATGCGCGGGCTTCCTTCTCGGGAATCTGCATTGCCCAACCGAGAGGAAAACCGACTGCCGTAAATTCGTCCAACCGTTGCCGGAAGTCGGCCAGCGTCGCACTGCAGGCCTTCTCCGCCAGCGTCGTCATCGAAGCGTTGCCTGCCGTTGCTACTGTCTCATCCTGTCGCGGCGAAACGCGCTCTATTTCCCCTCTGCCCGGAGTGCAGCTTGCTTTGATCCGGTCTGATTTTGCGTTCGAGAAGTTTTCGGCGGCTTGCACGACGGCCTTGCTCAGCGTGGGATTATCCCAAAGCTGGCGCGCAATATGGATCGAGTCGGCGTTGAGAATTGTCGCGAGCAGCAGGCCAAGACCGAGCGAGATATACATTGCCCAACGCTTGTACCAGCCTGCTGCCCGTTCGATTGCGGAGTCGTAAAGCCGCTCTAGCTCCTTGACGACCGGATCGTCTGCGGCGGGGAACGCCGGGGCGGCTGGCTGTGCAGCGGTGAACTGCGCAGCCAGTCTCACCCCTGCGCCTGTATCGCCGGCGGGGCTGTCCCCGCTTTCGCGGATCACGTTGGTGAGCGCCACGGCAAAGCTGCGCGTGGGAATGTAGGCGGGCGGCTTGACTGGCTGCCAATTGCCGTCCTGTTGCTTCAAATCACCCCGGAACAGCGGAAAAATGAGCGGGTGGCGAAAGAACTTCTCTTTAATATCGCCCGGAGCGATCAGCTCATCAATCGCCTTCATCAGGTTGCGACCACGGAAATCGAAGAAGCCGGCGATCACCTCCTGCAACGTTGTCACGATAATGCTCAGCAGCAGATAGAAAAAAACCAGCCCGATACAAATGTTCAAAAGTGGATTGTCGAACATAAAGTAACCCCCCGGTTACGTCGTTGGCCTGCGTTAACCATCACCACAGCCGCATGTCCTGGCACGAGATAAACAGCAATTGGCAAGACTCTATGGCTGACGATCACAAAATCGTCCCAATCGCCTGCTGATCTTTGCTTTCCCCCTTGGTCGGTTTTCCCAGGACCGACGCGTGCAAATCAAAGGTATTTTAGTGAGTTTGGCCCGCATAGTCATCAGCGAAGTGAAAATCGCGAAAAACGCGCGACCGTCATGCGACGCTTCAGCTTCGCTGTTGATGGCGGAAGGGTAACGCGCTTTATGGCAGTCGCTACCGCTCCTCAACCGCTCTTTCGGGGTACAGCCGTCGCAGCCCGGCGGCCGAGGCATCGCAGCGCCCGCGCTCGGTGATCAGGCCGGTGACGAGGCGGGCGGGGGTGACGTCGAAGGCGTCATTTCGGGCGGATGTTCCGTCCGGCGTCACCTGAACCGCGGCGCTGCGGCCGTTGGCGCCACGGCCGATGATGTGTGTCACCTCCTCCGCGTCCCGCTCCTCGATCGGGATATGCAAGCCGTCAGCGATCGTCCAGTCGATCGTCGGCCCGGGCAGCGCCACCCAGAACGGCACGCCGCAGTCGTGAGCCGCCAGGGCTTTCAGGTAGGTGCCGATCTTGTTGCAGACGTCGCCGGTGCGTGTCGTCCGGTCCGTGCCCACGATGCACAGGTCCACCAGGCCACGCTGCATAAGATGCCCGCCGGCGTTGTCGACGACGACGGTGTGCGGGACGCCGTGTCGCCCCAGCTCCCAGGCGGTGAGCGAGGCGCCCTGGTTGCGCGGTCTGGTCTCGTCCGCCCAGACGTGCACCGGGATCCCGCCATCGTGCGCCTTGTAGATCGGCGCCAGCGCGGTGCCCCAGTCGACGGTGGCGAGCCAGCCAGCGTTACAATGGGTGAGGACGTTCACCGGGCGGTCACGCCCCTTCGCTGTCCAGGCCTGCTCGATAAGCTGCACGCCGTGGTCGCCGATCGCCTCGCAGATCGCCACGTCCTCGTCGCAGATCTCGTTCGCACGGCGTGCAGCCGCGGCGGCCCGTCGCTCCGGTGGGAGCTGCGCCAGCACCGCCGCCACGTCGTCCAGCGCCCAGCGCAGGTTCACCGCGGTGGGCCGCGTCGCCAGCAGCTGGGCGTGTGCCGCGGCCAGTGCCACATCCGAGGGATCCTCCCGGGCCGCAAGCGCCAGTCCCCAGGCGGCCGTCGCACCGATCAGGGGAGCCCCCCGCACCCGCATGCTGCGGATCGCGTCGGCCGCCTCCGCCGCCGTCGTCAGGCGCGCGACGACGAAGTCGAAGGGGAGCCGGGTCTGATCGATGACAAACACCGCGCCGCTGCCATCGTCGGCCGCCCAGATCGTCCGGTAGTGCTTGCCCTCCACCCGCATCGTCGCCCCGCATGCTTCGACTCCAACCTACACCATTTGATCGGGCCTGGGTTGCTTGATCGCCAGTTCTCCCCGCCAGCGGTTTGCGCTATGGGCTTAAGCTGCTGGCCTGCGCCGAAATGGCGAGGAGGAACCCCATTGCAACTCGATCGCTTTGCGGCCGACGACGGTACGGAAATCCGGGTCCAGGTGGCCGGTAGCGGCCCTCCGATCGTCCTGCTGCACGAATGGGGCTCGAGCCACCGGGTCTGGGAGCCGATCGCCCATCGCCTCCTCGACCGGTTCACCGTCTATCGCTGGGACGCACGCGGCCATCACGGCCACGGCGAAGCGCTGCCTTCGGCGGTTCCGCAAGCGGTCACCGTCGAGCGGATGGCGGACGACCTGGCCTGCCTGCTTGACCATTACGGGCTGCAGCGGCCGATGGTTGTCGGCCATTCCATGGGAGCGCTGACCCTGTGGGCTTATGTGGCGCGCCACGGCTGCTCGCGGCTGCGTCGTGTCGGGATCATCGACCAGTCGCCCAAGCTGACGACCAACGCAGGCTGGCAGCTCGGCATTTACGGTGACTGGCCGCCGGAACGGGATGCCGCCTTCGTCGCGGACCTGCAGGCCGACTTCGTCGAAACCGTCGTCCGGCTTGTCTGCTGCGGTCTCAACGCGCGGGCAAGAAGGCGGCTTGAAGAGGGACATCCGGGAATCGAGCGGCTGCGCACATATTTGGCCATGCTCGAACGAGGACCGTTGATCTCCGTCTGGCAAAGCCTGTCGCGGACCGACTTCCGGCCGGTGCTGCCGAGGCTTTCGGTACCGGCGCTGCTCGTCTATGGCGGCGAGAGCAACTACTACCTTCCGGAAACCGGTGTTTACGTCCGCGATACCCTCCCGAACGCTAGGCTGGTGACCTACGAGGGCGCCGACCATTCGCCCCACATTGCCCAGCCCGAGCGGTTCGCTGCCGATCTGGCGGGCTTTGCCGGGGAAGGCTGAAAGCCGCCCCCCGCGCGCCGTTACTTGCCGTCCCAGAATTCCGGCCAGTGACGGCGGACGACGTCGCTGCCGCGGGCCAACGCGTGGCAGCGATCGAGGATGGGCGGGGGCCGGCCACCTTCCTGCGGCTGCTGCCGGCGATTCCGCGCCGGACCGATGGTCTGCAGCGCCGTCGTCGTGACCGGCCCGAGCAACAGCTCGGTCAGGTGCGTGCATCCGGCGACGCCGCCCATGCGCTGCAGCACCGCCCGGCGCCATCCGGGACCGACCTGCAGACCGGCGAGGCTCGCAAATGTCGGCGTGATCGCCGGGCACAGATCAAAGGGACCAGCCTCGGTCGTGGCCTCGCACCCGCGGACCCACAGCTCGTCGTCGAGCGTCAGCCGGATGCGCATGTGGTGGATCGGTTCGCCGGCAACGATCCCCTCGCGATCTCGGTTGGCGAACGAGTAGGTCTTGGTGTCGAGGAGCTCGCCCTCGATGTCCCAAAGTCCGTCCTCTCGTCGGTATCCGCGGCAGCGGATGTCGCGCTGGTGAATCAGCTCGCGTGGTGCGGGCCGGGGGAGCGGCATGGGATTTGTCCTCTTCTCGTCGCCGTTGTCCCTCAGTCCTTGTCGGAGGAGGGCGGTGGAGGCGTAACGCGGATGGCAGTGATCTGGTGGCGGTGGCGGCGAAGGATTTCAAACCGGAATCCGTGGAACAGAAAGGCCTGCCCGACCTCCGGGATGCGCTTCGCCTCATGCAGAATGAGGCCGGCGATGGTCACGGCTTCCTCGTCCGGCAGGCGCCAGTCCAGTTCCCGGTTCAGATCCCGGATCGTCACCGAACCTTGCACCACGTAGCTGCCGTCCGCCTGGCGGATCACACCAGGCACGGCGACATCGTGTTCGTCGGTGATGTCGCCGACGATCTCCTCCAGGATGTCCTCCAGCGTGACGATGCCCATCAGGCTGCCGTATTCATCGACCACCAGGGCGAAATGCTCCCGCCGCCGGCGGAAGGCCTGAAGCTGGTCCATCAGCGAGCGCGAATCCGGAACGAACCAGGGCTTCGCCGAAAGCGCGATGATGTCGAGGCCCTCCATGCTGCCCTCTCCCGCGCGTACGGCGCGGAACAGTGCCTTCGCGTGGATCACGCCGACCACATTGTCCGGCTCGTCCTTCCATAACGGAATGCGGGTGTAGGGGCTCGCCAGCACCTCGGCGACCACTGCCGCCGGCGGCTGGCCAGCGTCGATCATGATCACGTTGCGCCGGTGCGTCATCACCTCTTCGATGGTGACCTCGGCCAGGTCGAGGATGCTGTGCAGCATCGCGCGCTCGTCCCGGACCACGCCGCCCTCTTCGGCGTGGAGCTCGATCGCGCCGCGCAGTTCCTCCGACGAGGGGCCGAGGCCGGGCGCATCGCGGCTGCCAAGGATGCTGCGGACCATCGGCCGGACCAGGAGGTCAAGGGCGCGGGTAAATGGCCAGAGGATCGTGGTCAGCCCGGTAATCGAGGGCGCGACCAGCAGCGCCACCTTGTTCGCCTGACGGAAGGACAGCGTCTTCGGCAGGATCTCGCCGAACATGACCACGAGAAAGGTCATGCCGAGCGTGGCGTAGACGATGCCCGCATCGCCGAAGATGGAGACGAGGGCGCTGGTTGCCAGCGCCGACGACAGAATGTTGACTAGGTTGTTGCCGAGCAGAATTGTCGACAGCAGCCGGTCGGTCTGGTCGTGGAGCCGGTTCACCAGCCCCGCGCGCCGATCGCCGTTCTGTTCCAGCTGATGCATTAGCGGCCGCGAAGCTGCGGTCAGCGCCGTTTCCGAACCCGAGAAGTAAGCCGATAAAAGCAGCAGGACGAAGTTGCCTGCCAGCGTCAGTACGAGCACCTCGTCGGCCACGTCGTCAGCCTCCCGCCGATGTGGGACAGAGGGCTGCCAGGGACTGCTCCAGCATCGCCCGCAGATCGGGCTCGGCAACATCGTGACAGACGAACGCTTCGCCGATCCTCCGGGCGAGCACGAAGGTGAGGCGGCCGTCCCGTACCTTCTTGTCGGTCCGCATGTGCGAAATCAGCGTGTCGGCCGAAGCGTCGCTGCCGGCAAGCACGGAGAGATCGGCAGGCAGCCCGAGGCGTTGCAGGTGCCGGCGGACCCCCGTTGCGTCCGCCTCCGGCGCCAGGCCCAACCGGGCCGACAACTGGAAGGCGAGCACCATGCCGATGGCGACCGCCTCGCCGTGCAACAGGGCGGCTCCGAAGCCCGTCTCCGCCTCCAGAGCATGGCCGAAGGTGTGGCCCAGGTTCAGCAGGGCGCGTGCCCCGGCCTCCCGTTCGTCGTCGGCGACGATCGCGGCCTTGGCGCGGCAGCTCGTGGCGACGGCATACCGCAGCGCGGCCGGTTCCCGCGCCAGAACGGCTCCCCCGTTCGTCTCCAGCCAGGCAAAGAAGCGGGCGTCTCCCAGCAGACCGTACTTGAGGACTTCGGCATATCCGGCCCGCATCTCGCGGGGGTTCAGTGTCGAAAGGGTGGATGTGTCGGCGAGGACCAGCCGCGGCTGGTGAAAGGCACCCACAAGGTTCTTCCCCGCCGCGGTGTTGATTCCGGTCTTGCCGCCGACGGAGCTGTCGACCTGGGCCAGCAGCGTCGTCGGGATCTGCACAAAGTCGATGCCGCGCACCAGGACGCTGGCGGCGAAGCCGGCAATGTCGCCGATCACGCCGCCGCCGAACGCCACCAGCAGCGTTCGCCGCTCGATCCCCAGGGCCAGGATGCGATCGCAGAGATCGGCCAGGTGTGGGAAGTCCTTGGTCGCCTCGCCAGCGGGCAGCATGATCGTATCATGCCGGATGCCAGCCGCTTCCAAAGCGGCTGCCAGGCGGGCAAGGTGGAGGCTCGCCACCGTCTCATCGGTGACGACGATGACCCGCGGCTGTGCCAGCAGGGGCCGGATGTAGCTGCCCGCCAGATCAACCAGCCCGTCGCCCACGTGAATGTCATAGGCCCGATTGCCCAGCTCGACGCGAACCTGCTCCCGGGTGAGGTGTGTCGCAGGCGATGATTGCGCCGGCCCGTTCACAGCGCGCTCTCCGCTGCCTTGCGTGACTCCAGATGCCTGGTGAGAGCAGCCAGAACGCGCCGTGTTGTGAAGTCTGCGGCCTCGTCGCTTGTGTCCACCACGATATTCGCCTCGGCGTAGACCGGATCTCGCACCGTCATCAGCTCGGCCAGGACCGCTCTCGGGTCTGCAACATTGAGCAACGGCCGGCTGGTCCGCCCGACGGTTCGCCGCTCCAGGACATCCAGGGACGCGCGCAGCCAGATCGAGATGCCCCGTTCCGCGATCAGCTGGCGGGTTGCCGGATCGACGAAAGCGCCTCCGCCGGTTGCCAGGACGTGAGGCGATCCGCTCAGCAGGCGTGCGATCACCCGACGTTCGCCCTCCCGGAACGTTGATTCGCCATAAGTGGCGAAGATCTCCGGTATGGAAGCACCGGCGGCGGCGACAATTTCCTCGTCAGCGTCCGCGAAGGGCAGGTCAAGCTGCCGCGCCAGCCGCCTCCCGATGCAGGTTTTGCCTGCACCCATGTGGCCTACGAGGACGATTGTTCGGTCAATAGCGGGCTTGGTCCGGTCCATGAACTTCGGCGGAGCGACGTGGAACGCCTGCGACGTTGAAACGCGACGGTGCGGCCGATAGAGTCGGGACCAGCTCGTCATCTAGGCACGCTATCAGAAAATTCGGGGCTGTCGCGATAGCGAAACGAATTCCTTTGACCGGATTTTCTGGGAAAGCGATGCGGCTAACTCGCCGATCGGGCGAAACGAGGTTGTCATATCAATGGTGTCGTTGCTTCGAATCGTCGTTGTTGTTGGGGTACTTATCTTGATCGGCGGCTTCGTGCTGCTGGGGACCATGGACCTTCAGCCTCCGACACAGCGCATCGAGAAGTCAATTCCGAATGACCGCTTCCAGCGGTAGGACGCGACACCGGACCGCGCTTCGGCGGCATGCTCGGCGAGCAGTCCTTCTGGCTGGACTCTCCTTCATCATCACCCTGCCGCCTGGTACGGCGGGCGCGCAAGTCGTTGCCGCCGCGGCAACAGAACGAATTGACGTCGATCCCCTTGACGTCGTGGGCGTTGACACGACCGGGACACTGACCGTTGCCGAGGGCGCGTTACCGGTCGGCATGTGGCGGGATACGCCTCGGTCCCTGATCAACGGGCTTCTGCCGCGATTACCGGGAGACACACCCTCGCCGGTGATGCGATCGCTGATGCGGCGCCTGTTGCTGACGGGAGCGGCGATGCCTCCCGGCGGGGCCGAACCGGGCCGTCTGCTGGACGACCGGGCCGCGGCGCTTTGGCGGATGGGCGCGGCCGAGGGTCTGCTCCAGCTGATTGCGGCGGTGCCGCCCGACCGCCGGTCGCCGAGGCTGTGGCAGCTCGAGACAAACGCCCACCTGCTCGCCGGCAATGCAAGCGCCGCATGCCGCACTGCGGAGGACCAGATTGCGGCGGATCCGGGTGACTACTGGCAGGAGGTGACGGGGTTCTGCCAGGCGCTTGCCGGAGACAGGGACGGGGCTCTTCTCACCGTTGCCGTGCTTGCGGAGCGTGGGGCGGACGTCGCCGCCTATCGCGCTCTGATCGAAGCGCTTGGTAGCGGCCGCGGCGCGATCCCACGAGATCTCGAACCGACGCCTCTGAACATCGCCATGCTGAGGGCTGCCGGCCGATCGCCCGATCCGAGAGTCGCCGAGGACGCCGATCTGGCGGTCCTGGTAACGATCGCGCGGGCCGAGACTTTTGCCGAGCCGCTGCGGCTGGTCGCCGCCGAACGCACCGCTGCGATCGGATTACTGCCGGCGGAAGAGCTCTACCCATTGCTGGGCGACACCGACCAGCCTCTGTCGAGTGTCCGGGGCGTGTCGGCAAGGACGCCGCTGAAGAGCACGGTTGCCGTGCTCCGCGAGGCGTTGGCCTCAGGCCAGGACCGGGGAGACCATACGGCGGCGGCGGTGCAGGTGCTGACGGCAGGCCTGGATAACGGCGACTGGCTGCAAGCGACTCATTTCGTCGCGCCGTGGCTGGCGTCGGCGACGCCGGAAACACAGCCACCCGCGTCGGCCCGGGCCATTGCTCCGGCGCTTCTGGTGCTGGGCGAACGGACCCGCGCCGAGGCCTGGCTTGATTGGCTGGCAGGCAACGGGGGAGGCGACACGGCGGCGGACACCCTGCAGGCGCTCCTGCCGCTGGCGCGGATCGGCCGGCTGCGGCAGGCGCAGGCCTGGAATGTGGAGTCGCTGACTGACTGGCGGCAGGCGGAACAAGGGAGGACGGGCGCCAGGCTCCGGAGGGAGCGCGAGCTGGCGATGCTGCAGGCAACCGGCGAGGCCATCCCGGATCCGCTCTGGCGGTCACTGCTGCAGAGTTCAGCGCAGGTGCCGGGCATCGAGCTGGATGTGGCGTTTCGTGCGCAGCTTACGCGGGCCGGGGCCGCCGGCCGGGTGGGGGAAACGGTGCTGCTCGCTCTCGTGGGCCTGGGCCGGGACGGGCCGCAGATCCTCGGCGCATCCAGCCTCGAACTTGTGGTCACCAGTCTGCGCGCGGCGGGACTGGAGGCGGATGCCCGGGCGCTCGCGGTCGAAGCGGTTTCGGCTCGATGACCAGGCCAGCGGTCCGTCGCGCGAATTCCCGGGTGGTCGAGGCTTTCCTGGAAATGCTGGTGGCCGAGCGCGGGGCCGCCCGCAACACCCTGGATGCCTACCAGCGGGACCTGCGCGGCTTTCTCGTCTTTGCGGCCGCGCGCGGCCACGATGCCCTGACGGCCGACACCGACGACATCCGTGCATGGCAGTGTGCCCAGGCCAGCGAGGGCATTTCGGCGCGCACGGGCGCCCGGCGGCTGTCCGCGCTGCGTCAGTTCTTCCGGTTTCTTTTTGGCGAGGGCATGCGCGGCGACGATCCGAGCCTGGCCGTCGATCGTCCCAAGCAGGGCCGATCGCTGCCGAAATACCTGAGCGAGGAAGAAGTGGACCGACTCCTTGCCGCCGCGGCCGCGCGTCCGGGACGCGATGGCCTGCGGATGACTGCGCTGTTGGAAATTCTCTACGCCACCGGGCTCCGGGTGTCGGAGCTTGTCGGCCTCCGGCTCTCGGAAATCAGCCGGGACGGACGGGTGCTGATCGTCCGCGGCAAGGGAGGCAAGGAGCGGATGGTCCCGATGACGGAGCCGGCCATCGACGCGCTCGCCGCCTGGCTTCCGTTCCGCGACCGTCGCGCGGAACGCCCCATCCAGAGCGGCGCCGGCGCTCCGTGGGTCTTTCCTTCGCGCTCGGCCGAGGGGCACCTGACCCGCGTGCGCTTCGGTCAGTTGTTGAAGCAGGCGGCCGTCGACGCCGGTATCGAGCCGCGGCGCGTCTCGCCGCATGTTCTCCGCCATTCCTTCGCCAGCCACCTGCTGGCTCACGGTGCCGATCTCCGCAGCCTCCAGCAGATGCTGGGACATGCCGACATCGGCACGACACAGATTTACACGCACGTTCTGGAGGCGAGGTTGGCGGCGCTGGTCCATGGAGCCCACCCGCTCGCCCGCTGGACCCCGGACGGTTCAGGCGACGGTCCCGAGGTGGAACCAGGCTGAATGGCAGGAGGCGCTTGACAGTGCCCCGTCGCCGTCGTCTATGGGCGCCATCGCACCGGCCGTCCGAAAGCCGACACCAAGGGCCGGCATGAAGAGATGCGCACCTTTCTCGATTTCGAAAAGCCCATTGCCGAGCTTGAAGGCAAGATCGCCGAGTTGCGGCACCTCAGCAGCACCAGCGAGCTGAACATTGCTGACGAGATCAGCCGGCTGCAAGCAAAGCTCGATGCTCAACTCAAGCAGATTTACGGCAAGCTGACGCCCTGGCAGAAGACGCAGGTCGCCCGCCACGTGGACCGCCCCCACACGCTGGACTACGTCCGCAGGCTGGTCGCGGATTTCACGCCGCTGGCGGGAGACCGGGCCTTTGCCGAAGATGCCGCGATGATCGGCGGGCTCGGGCGGCTCCACGGCCGCACCTGCGTGATCCTGGGCCAGGAGAAAGGCTCGGATACGGAGGCCCGGCTGAAACACAATTTCGGCATGGCGCGGCCCGAGGGCTACCGCAAGGCGCAGCGGCTGATGCGGCTTGCCGACCGCTTCGGGTTTCCGGTGGTGACCTTTGTCGATACGCCGGGTGCCTATCCCGGTGTTGACGCCGAGGCGCGCGGCCAGGCGGAGGCGATCGCGCGGTCCATCGAAACCTGTCTCTCCCTCGGCGTGCCGCTGATCAGCATCATTATCGGCGAAGGCGGCTCCGGCGGCGCGCTGGCGCTGGCGGCCGGCAACTGCGTCATGATGCTGGAGCACGCCATCTATTCGGTGATCTCGCCGGAGGGCTGCGCCTCCATCCTGTGGCGGGACGGTGAGCAGGCCCAGACCGCCGCACAGGCGCTGCGGCTGACGTCGACGGATCTTCTGAAACTGGGTACCGTCGACGAGGTCATCACCGAGCCGCTGGGAGGAGCTCACCGCAACCCCGAGGCTGCGATCGCTGCCGTCGGCAGCGCCCTCGAGCCGGTCCTCGCCCGTCTTGCCGATCTGGATGGCGAAGCCCTGCGCACCCAGCGCCGGGAGAAGTTTCTTGCGATGGGCAGGCCGGCCCAGTCGTAGGGTGCGTCCCGCGGAGCGGCCCGCACCCTCTCCTTGGATGGCGATGCGGGCGCCGCTCTATGCGAGAAAGATCCGTTCGAGCGCGCTGCGGGTGCGGTTGCCGCTACGATCCTCCGCCTCGATGAAGTACCGCACGTCGCCCGCGCCGACCGGCAGCGCGGCCGTATAGTAGTTGGCCGTCACGGCGGCGCCCGTCTGCGTCGGATAGGGGCCCTGATCGTTCATGGCGTAGCGATGTTCACTGCCGCCGGTGCGCAGGACGAGCGTTGCTTTTGTCACTCCGCCGACGTCGGCGATGAAGGTGTGCACGGTGCCTTCCCGGGGTGCATCGTCCAGCCGGCCCTGACCCCACTTCTTGCCGCCGGGATTCTCCGGTGTCACCCAGGGCGCAAAGATGGTGGGCGGCGTGGTATCGCGCCCGGTGGCAAGCAGTCCCTGGATCGACTGCTGCAACTGGGACCAGCCGAGGTTGGCGGCGTTGGTCACCTGCTGGTCCCAGACATGCTGGCCGGTCCAGTACCAGTAGCAGCTCGTCTCGGCACACAGCATCAGCCGCTGGGCGTCTGCCAGCAGCGGATGCTCCGGTTCGGCGTCCTCCAGTGTGTGCACGGCGTTCTGGAACGCGGTGAGGACGGCCCAGGAGTTCAGGTCGGGCGAATACGGCTGGTCATAGCGGCTGAACCACTTCATGAACTGCGGATCGCCGTTGTCAGCGCCGCTCCACGAGCCGGGCTCGATGTGCACGGTATGCTGCGGATCGGGAGGAAACCGCTGAAGGTAATCGCCAATTGCCGTCAGCTCGAAGCGCGGATCGCTTTGCAGCCACTCCACCAGCCGGCCGGTGTTGTGGTGGTAGTAGCTGTCGGCACCGCCGCCGTGGTTGTCCCCGTCGGAGTGCAGCAGGAAGAAGGGCGGATGCTTCGCATCAAAAGTGCCGGTGGCGACGATCTGGTCGTACACCTGCCCCAGGACGCTGCCGTATTGCAGGGCGCCGTAGCCGCCGCGCGCGTCTTCGTTGCCGATGTAGCGTTCAGCCGGGACGGCGACGAGTGAATGACTCACTCCATCCGGATCGACATAGTCCACGTACTCCGGTCGTAGCATCGACGGCGCGATCTTCGAGCCCGCCCAGATGTTGTGGAGCTGCAGCCAGTCGTCCGCCGGCGGATTGGTCTGCTCCGCCGGGTTCGGCGGCAGCATCCCCTCGTTCATCCCGGCGTAGGGGTAGTCGCGGCAGGCGCGGAAGCGGTGAATGGAGTCATAGATCACCGCCTCGATGCCCGCCTCGCGCAGCGCCGGGATCATCCGCACGTGGAACGCCGTCTCCGGCGGGAACAGCACCGGCTCGGGATCGACGCCGAACGCCTGGCGAACGATCCGCCGGTGCCACTCGATCTGCCGGACGATGTTGCGCGGCGGAATCAGCGCCATCAGCGGATGGAAAAATCCGAAGGCGGTGAAGGTGATGCGAGGATAACCGAGCGCGGTCTTTTCGCTGGCCGTGGCCTGCAATGCGCCGTTCCAACCGGAGAACCGTCCGCCGCACAGCCCGTCGCGCGCGCAGCGGTCAAGCTGCTCGATCAGCGAGCCGCTCCAGCTCGTCGACAGCCCGGCGTGCGGCAGCCCGCCACCGATGTACTGGCGCACCGCGGCGGGCACGAAGTCGGTGTAGTTGCCACCGCGCGATCCAAAGATGCCGTCTTTCTCGCCGTCCCAGTAGGTCCAGTCCGTCGTGTTGTAGTACGGCTGGTGCATATGCTTGTGGATGCCGAAGTAGAGGCGCACCGCCGCCCCGTCCGGCCCTGCGGTCGCAATCTGCCGCACGGGCCGTGGCGCAGCCTCGATGCGCAGACGGCCGAAGAGCTTGATCCAGTCGGCGCCACCGGCCGTCCTGATGTCCGCCTTGCGGCAGCCTTCGACCTGCACCTCCACCTCTCCAGGGCCGAACAGACCGGCCGGCACCTCGGCGAGCCAGTCGACGTTCTGCGCCTCGGCAGCAGGCGCTGGCCGGAGCGAATCGCCCTTGATCACATGCTCTCGGCCTTGCGAACGCAGAATGACTTGCGGAAAGGGAACGTCGCCGTCGGTGGTGAAGCCGATCTGAAACTCCGGTGTGCGGCCAGAGTCCTCGCAGCGCAGGCTGGGCGGAAGATCGATGCCCAGAATCTTGGAAAAGACGCTCATCTGATGTCCCCTGTTCCCCTATCTGCTTTCCTGCGGTCAGGTGCTGCTGTCGGCAGTGCGGCCAAGCCGCGCGGAAGGCGGTGCTCAGCAGCGCGGAGATCGCTAATGCCGCAAGTATTGAGGTCCTTCTCTCGCAGGATGTGACGCCATCATGCATCCCGGCCGAACAGCAGGACAAGCTGGCGCGTCAGATCGTTGCGCGAATAAGGCTTGAGAATCCATGGCATGTCCGCTTGCGCGGGATGACCCGCGAGGACGACGTCCCGGGCATAGCCGGTCGTGAACAGGACCTTGAGATCGGGGATCCGACGCAAGGCGCGATCAGCAAGTTCAGCACCGTTCATCTCGCCGGCCAGCTCAATATCGGTGAAAAGAAGATCGATCCGAGACTTGCCGAGAAGGGAGAGAGCCTCCTCGCCACTCTCCGCCTGCAGAATGGTCAGGCCCAGATTGTCGAGCATTTTTACGGCCACCTTGCGCAGCTTCGGCTCGTCTTCAACGAGAAGCACGGTGAGCCCTTGCAGCCGTTCGACGGAGGGAACTGCCACGGTTCTCGGCTGGGATGTCGTGGCGGCTTCGCTCCTGCGCGGCAAGAGCAATCGGACACAGGTTCCGTGACCCTCCCGGCTGTCGATTTCCACATGGCCGCCCGACTGCTTGACGAAGCCGTAGACCATGCTCAGCCCGAGGCCGCTTCCTTTTCCCGCCGCCTTGGTGGTGTAGAAGGGCTCAAAGACATGCCGGATCACATCCGCCGACATTCCTGCGCCGCTGTCGCTGACCGCCAGCAGGACGTAGTCTCCCGCTGCCAGCTCGTCGGATTGCTGAGCAAGGGTCTCGTCAATCGTGGCGTTGCGGGTTTCCAGGATCAGCGTGCCACCATTTTGCATCGCATCCCGGGCATTCACGGCGAGGTTCAGCAGCGCTCGCTCAAGTTCTCCGCGGTCCACGTACGCCGGCCAGAGGTCCGGCGCGAGTTGTTCGCGAATGTGGACACCAGCGCCCAGCGTGCGCCGCAACAGATCAGAGAGCCCTCGGATGACGTCATTGAAGTTCACGGCGTCCGGTTTCAGCGGCTGCCGTCGGGCGAAGGCGAGCAGGCGGTGGGTCAGCTCGGCCCCACGGTATGCGGACCAGAGCGCGTCCTCAAGCAGCTCCCCGAAATTATGGTCGGCGTGAGCCTGCTCCTGCAGAAGCTGTAGATTTCCAATAATAATTGCCAGCAGATTGTTGAAGTCATGGGCAATACCGCCGGTTAACTGTCCCAGTGCCTGCATCTTTTGAGACTGACGCAATTGATCCTCTATTTCCCGGCGCTCGCTGATATCTTCTTTCACGCCGACAAAATGAGTTATACGTCCAGCGCCGTCCTTTACCGGGGCGATGGATGCACGCTCAAAGAATAGCTCGCCGTTTTTCTTTCTGTTGCGAAATTCGCCTCTCCACACCTCTCCTTTGGTGATGCAATGCCACAACTCCGCGTATTTTTCCGCTGGCGAGTGCCCAGATTTCAGAATGCGGGGGTTCTTGCCAAGGGCTTCCGCACGCTTGTAGCCTGTGGCTTCACTGAATTTGGGATTCACGTATTCGATCGTGCCGGTGGGATCGGTGATGACCACGGAAACCGGGCTCTGCTCGATCGCCTGCCAGAGCTTTCGCAAATCCGCCTCGGACCGCTTGCGCTGTGTGATTTCGCGCGCATAAACCGCCACCTCGTGCACGTCGCCCTCGGGGCGCTGCACCGGATAGAACCAGAAATCGAACCACCGTGAGCCGATATGCCGTTCGTGGTGAAGCATGGTGCGGGAGTCCGCGACCTGGCGGACCGTCGCAAGCCGGTTCGCCGCTTGATCGGCCGGCAGCATGTCGGGAAGATTGGCCCCAAGCGGGTCTGCGGAATTCCGGCGCGCCAGCCGATCGCGCGCAGCCCTGTTGATCGCCAGGATCCGACCTTCCGTGGACACCAGGAGAATCTCGTCCCGGCTGGCGTCGAGCAGGGCGCGCATGCGCAGCTCGCTCTCGCTGAGCGCGTCCTGAGCTTGCTTGCGCAGACTGACGTCGCGAAGCACGGCGATGACGTAGTGGGGTTGACCATCGTCCCGGCGCTGCAACGCGTTGGTCATGTTGATCCAGACGATGTGGCCGTCCCTGTGAAAACATCGCTTTTCCAGGGAGTAGACGTCGGCTTCTCCGCGAATCAGTTCCTGGAACCGCCGAAGATCCTCCGCCTGGTCGTCCGGATGGGTGATCTCATGAAAGGGACGATTCAGCAAATCGCCGGAAGGATAGCCGACGGTATCGCAAAAGAGCTGGTTAAGGCGGAGCCAGCTGCCATCGAGCCCGAGATGGGCAATCCCGACCGCCGCGTTTTCGAAGGTCGCGCGAAAGCGGGTTTCGCTGTCTTCCACACGATGGACAATCTTCCTGACGACGCGGAGCGATAAAGAGGCCGCGGTGGCCAGGATGAGAAAGGCGACGACGCCGGCAAATGCCGTCGCGTGGAGGGTACCGCGATCGAGTGTTCGCGGTGCACCTTCCTGGAAGTGACCGGACAGAAAGAGAACGCCCAGCGTCGTCGCCTCGATGGTGACGACGATTCCCAGCATGATCACGACCAACACGCCTAGCCGCCGGTAATCGCCCATCGGTCCCCGTGGAACCGGCTGGCCTTCTTGCGCGCCGTGCGAACTACCAGGGAAGTTCGTCGCCATCATAGTTATAGAAGCTACCCGTATCCCGCAGCGTCAATCGATCGATTGTCTGGCGCATTCCCGCCACGCTTTCGAACGGTTCGAGGGGTGCCGCGGATCCGCCCATGTGGGTGCGTACCCAACCTGGATTAAGGACGCAGACGATGATCTGCTTCGGTCGCAGGTCGAGGGCGAGGCTGCGCATGACGGCATTCAGCGCCGCCTTGGACGATCGATAGATGTAGGAGCCGCCCGAGCTGTTGTCGCCGATACTGCCCATCAGGCTGGAGATCGCGATTGCGATGCGCCGCTTGCTGCGGGCGAGGCTGTCGGAGAATACTGCCGTGACTTTCAGCGGTGCCATGACGTTCACGCGCAGGACCTCCGCCCAGGCCGCGTAGTCGACGCTCTCGTAAGGGGTGATGCGCGGGCCGTAGATCCCGGCGCTGTTGATGACGAGATCGAGCGGCTGGCGCTGAAGCTTGCGCCCCAGGGCCTCGATTCGCGCGAAATCGGTGACATCCAGGGGTTCCACCCGAATTTGTCCCTGAAGTTGCGCCAGTGCTTCGGCCTGCTCGGGATGACGACACGTTGCGATAACGGTCCACCCGTCGGCCGCGTACTGCTTGGCGAACTCCAGCCCGATTCCACGGCTCGCGCCGGTGACGAGGCAGGTGGGCATTCGACTCTTCACTCCCACGTTCCGCCGGCGCCACGCCATGCTACCGGTGCCTGTAGCAACTATAGGCGGTGCTGGCGGGCGGGCAAGCCGCGAACTTGATCCCGGAGTACCATGAAGACGCAGCGGGAGCCGGTACCGAGGCGAAAAGGCGTTGTCTCTCTGCGCGTTCGGTCTTATGAGTGAAGGTCGAGCGGGGGGCCGTCGCCGGGCGGCGTTTTTAACGACCATCTGGATCGTCAGGAAACGACCTCGCGAGAATTGTCTGATTACTGGAAACGGGCCGGGTAGACACCATGCTGCATCGTTGCAACAAGGCATCTGGATTGGCGGTGGTTTTGACGCTGGTTCTTCTTACCGGCTGCAGCAGTTCCGACGACTGGTCGAAGCCGAGTTCGGAAAACCAGGGGTATCAGTGGCGCGGCGAGGGCGACCCCGGCAACTTCGGGTCCGCTTATGGGTTCTGCCGGTCGGCCCTCGGCGAGCAGACACTGGGGCAGCGCCTGGAAGGCGGGAGCGGTCCGGGGGCCACTCCGCCGGGCGGCCCGGCGGTAATTCCCGGCTATGCGCGAAATACCCAGTCGTCCCCGACGTATACGGCGAACCGGCGGCAGTTCACCGATTGCATGGCGAGCCAGGGGTGGGTAGCGGCCGAGCCGCAGCCTAAGCCTGAAACGGAGACGATGCCGAAACTGTTCTGAGCGCGGGGCGGGAGGCGAAAGACCTTCTCGCCGTGGACTGGCCACCGCTTGCGTGGCCAGTCCGGGGCCGGGCCCGTACTAACGAGTCTGCATTTTCTCGGCAAGGCTCATATCGAGCGGCTCGAAACGGTCGCGCTCGGGGACGAACGCATACATCGTGCCTTCGTTCAGATCGAACCGCCAGCCGTGGATCCGAAGCCGCTTGTCTTCGATGCGCTCGTTGATCCACGGAAATGAGAGAAGGTTGGCGAGGGAGGTCTTGATGGCTTCCTGCTCGAGGATACGGAGCTGGTCGTCCAGCGGCTGATGCCTCGCGGTAATGAGCGTTCGCCGCCGCGCCTCGTCGCTGATCTGCATCCAGTTGTGAATAAACGTGTGCTCGCGGTCGATCACGGGATCGCCGGTCAGCAGCGCCCTGATGCCACCGCAACCGGAATGGCCCAGGATGATGATGTGCTCCACCTCCAGGGAGATGACGGCAAACTCCAGCGCCGCACTGGTCCCGTGCGCGCTTTGATCGACCGAACACGGCGGCACGAGGTTGGCGACGTTGCGAACCATGAACAGTTCACCCGGCTCGGCATTGGTTAGAATAGCCGGATCTACGCGTGAATCCGAGCACGCCACCATCATGATCTTCGGTCGCTGCTTGAGCGCAAGCTGTTCGAAGAACTCTTTCTTCGGGCCAAACGTATGGCGCTGGAACTGCAGGAACCCGTTTGTCAGCTTGCGCAGCGGCATGGCCCGCCCTCTCGTCGGGATCGCCGATCAAGCGCCGGCGCCGTCTCCTGTTAGCATGGCAGGTCCGGTTTCACAACGGCGGGCCCGTCGCAGGCAACGCTTGCAGTAGCACAACTTAAATGATATAAAATTTAACTTGATAAAACTTTGACGAGTTTTTAGCGCGTCGCACAGGGGCTGAATGGGAATGGCGCGGGTCACCGTTCTGATTGATGTCGTTACGGCCGATGGACGGCGGCAATCCGGTTGCTGTCCCGATATCTCGATGGAGACGGATCGACGCATCCGGGGCGAGCGCAGAAACCCGGCGGGGCATCAGGTCTGGTGCGAGGACTGGATGTCCGGTCCGCCCGCCGGGGCCAGAGCCTACCGGTTTCGCTCGTTTGCCGACCGCCGGGCGCGGCAGGACCCGCAGAGGGTAGCGTCGGCGGCCTGTCCGCAATCTGGTTATGGTGACGCGGGGCACGACGATCGGGGCGACTCCGGCGTGATCCCCGTGGATTGCGCCGAGTCCGATGGCGAGGAAATTCTGATCCGCGTGGCCGATGGCGACGGCGACGGATGCCGCGTGCGATGGCTGCATGTCAGGCTCTGAGATTCCTTGCTAGCCCGATTGGCGGGGTCGCTTTCCTTCCCCGTATGAGATATTATGTACCCGAATGGGTTTCTTATTCGGGGCCGGTCCATGAACAGTGCCGCGCGTGCCCTGCTGCGGCCCCTGGTGGCGCCATTGTGGCCCGCTTTCCGCGAGCTCATCGTGCTGTCCACCTTCGTCAATCTGTTGGCGCTGGGCGTCCCGATCTTCGTCATGCAGGTCTACGACCGGGTGGTGTTCCACGCCGGGCTTGCGACGCTGCAGGGCCTGGTGATCGGCGTCGCCATCGTTCTCGTCTTTGACTGGATTCTCCGGCAGGCCCGCGCGCGGATCCTGCAGGGCATTGCGCTGCGGGTCGACATCGCTGTCGGCAGGAGCCTGTTCGAGAAGCTGCTGGCGCTGCCGCTCGCCGCCTTGGAGAAACAGCCGGCAGCGCATTGGCATTCGCTCTTCCGGGACGTGGATGTTGTCCGCAACACCTTGTCCGGCGGCCCGGCGCTGATGCTGTGCGACGTCCCGTTTGCCACGATTTTCGTCATCCTGACGGTGACGCTGGCGCCACCGATCGGATGGGTGCTGCTGGGCGCCCTGCCGCTGTTCGCCTTACTGGCCTGGCGGTCGGGCGCGGCAATGATCTCCTCCGGCCGCGCCGAACGGGACAGCGGGCTCGCCCGCGATCGGCTGATCGGCGAACTGATTGCTGGGCGCGCGACCGTCAAGTCGCTTGCCCTTGACGATTGGGTCCGACCGATCTGGGAAGAGCGCCACGCGGAGTGCATCGAGCGAGCGATCCGGCGCGGCGCCTACGCCGACGGCTACGGAAACGTCGCGACCACGCTGACGATGGCGACCACCGTCACCATGACGGCGGTTGGCGCGGCGGCGATCATCGACCAGCAGATGAGCATCGGGGCGTTGATCGCAGCCAGCATGCTGAGCGGCCGGGTGTTCGCCGTTCTGAACCAGGTCGTCGCCAGCTGGCGGGTCTGCGCGGCCTTTTCCCAGTCGCTGACCCGGCTCGGCCAACTGGCCGCTCTCCCGGCCGAACGTGCCGCCAGCGTCGTCAGTCTGCCGCGGCCGAAGGGCGTGATCAGGCTGGAGGAGGCCCGCTTTGCTTACGACGAGGGCGGACCGCCGGTGATCGACGGCGTTTCGCTGACGATTCAGCCGGGAGGGATCGTCGCGCTGATCGGCGCCAATGGGTGCGGCAAGAGTACGTTGATCAAGCTGTCACTTGGCTTGTACCGGCCGGTCTCCGGCCGCGTGCTGCTCGATGGCGCCGACATTTCCCAGTTCACCCGGCGGGAGCTGGCCGGCTGGATGGGCTATGTCCCCCAGGAATACGTTCTCTTCGCCGGCAGCATTCGCGACAACATTGCCCATCGCCGGCCCGATGCCGCTGACGAGGAGATCATCCGCGCGTCGGTTCTGGCCGGCGTGCACGCCGTTATCGTCAACCTGCCGGACGGTTACGCCACCGATGTCGGCGAAGCCGGGCGGAGACTGTCGGCGGGACAGCGCCAGCGGATCGCCATCGCGCGGGCTCTCCTGGGTGATCCGCCGGTGCTGCTGCTCGACGAGCCGACAACCGGGCTCGATGCCGAGAGCACCCTCGACCTGCGCACCACCCTGACAAAGCTCGCGGCGGACAGGACGGTGGTGATCGCCACCCACAGCCCGCAGTTGTTCCCCATCTGCCGCACGATCGTCGAAATGGAGCGAGGTCGCCTCCTGTACGCGCTGCCCCCGGAGCAGGCGCTGCCACTGATTCTGGGTCTGGGCCGACCGGCCGCGAAGAAGGCTGCCGCGACGGCGCAAGCGGGGGCACCACGAGGGGCTCCGAGCGGGGCGGCCGCGTGAGCCGGCTGGATGCTCTGCTGCTCAGGCAACCGCTGCCCACGTGGCGTGTTGCGGCTTGGCCGATCGTGGTCCTCATCAGCGGCCTGCTCGTCTGGTCGAGCATCGCCACGCTCGACCAGGTTGCCGTGGCCTCGGGCGAGGTGGTCCCGGAAGGCAAGGTCAAGGTGATTCAGCACCTGGAGGGTGGGATCGTCGAGCGGATCTTCGTTTCCGAGGGAGCGCACGTGCGCGAGGGCGATCCCCTGATCCGCCTTGATCTCGCAACGTCGGGCGTCAATCGTAATGAGCTTCTGGCGCGGCTGGACAACGCGCTCCTGCACCGGGCGCGGTTGCGGGCGCAAAGCGAAGGCACGCCGTTCAACCTGCCACCGGAAGCCGCCGCCCGCCAGCCGAACGTGGCCGAGGCGGAGCGGCAGGCGTTCGCCGCCCGGTCGCGGGAGCTGGAGTCGAATCTCGGCGTGCTGCGCGAACAGGTGCGGCAGCGGGAACTGGAGGTGCAAGAGCTGGAGGCGAAGCGGAAGGCCGCCGCGAGTAATCTGGCGCTGGCCCGCGAGAGGCTGAAGATGTCGTCCTCGCTCCTGGAAGAGGGCCTGACCGCCCGGATGGAGCACCTGCGGCTGGAATCGGAGGCCCAGAGCCTGGAGGGCGAGATGCAGGCGCTGGGGCCGGCTCTGCCGCGTGCCCGCGCCGCCGTGGCCGAAGCTGCGCAGCGTCTCCGTGAAGCCGAGGATCGCTTTCGCCGGGAGGCCCGGGACGAAGCGGGCGAAACCGAGCAGACGATTGCCCGTGTCCAGGAACTGCTGGCGCAGGCCACCGACCAGGGGGTTCGCGCCGAAATCAAGAGCCCGATTGATGGCGTGGTCAAGAAGCTGCGCACCAACACCATCGGCGGCGTCGTGAGCCCGGGAGAGGCGATCATGGAGATCGTGCCGAGCAGCGACAAGCTGGTGATCGAGGCGCGCCTCAGTCCCCTCGACCGGGGTTACGTCAACCCGGGGCAGCCGGCGCGGGCCAAGATCTCCACCTACGATTTCGTCCGCTACGGGGCGTTATCCGGAACAGTGACGCAGGTGGCCCCGGATGCGTCCACCGACACGAAGACCGGGACGCCCTATTTCGAAGTGGTCGTCGAAACCGACAAAGCCTGGCTCGGCGCCGAAGCGGGCAGCCTGCCGATTTCGCCCGGCATGCAGGCGACGGTGGATATCCACACCGGGACGCGGACGGTGATGGACTATCTGCTCAAGCCGGTCCTCAAGCTGCGCGACGAAGCCTTCCGCGAGCGCTGACGAGGGGCTGGACGGTCACCGCTGGCCGTGACGAATCCGTCTATTCTATCCACCACGTGGCGAGAAACAGTGCGCCGCCGACGAGGCCGCCGACCAGGGTGCCGTTGATGCGAACATACTGCAGGTCCCGCCCGACCGCCGCTTCCAGCCGGTTGGCAAGCGTCGTCGTCTCCCAGCCGCGCATTACGTCGGCGAAGAAGCCGCCGATGCTGCCGCGCCAGGGCCGGACCAGCCCGCGCGCCACCCAGATCAGCCGGCGCTCGAGACGCCTGCGCAGGCCTTCGTCCTCGCCCAGCCCGAGCGCGAAGCGCTGCGCCGCATCGGCAATCACTCGGCGGATCTGCGAATCGCGATCGGCGACATCCTCCAGGACCAGCCGCCGCAGGTCTTCAGCGGCGCGGTCCAGCGCGTCGCCGAGCTGCTCGGATCCGAGCATGTCACGCTTGATCGCCTCGATCCGGCGCTGATAGCGCGGCGATCCGCGAACATCCTCGATCAACCGGAGCACCAGCCCATCGAAGGCGCGGCGCGCGCCGGAATCGGCGGGCGACATTTCCGCCAGCAGCAGCATCGCCTGCTGCGCCGCCAGCTTGCCGAGGCCGCGATCGATAGCCTTCGGCACCCACCAGGCGGTGCGATCCTCGACCATCTGCTCCAGTTGACCCGGATTCTCGAGGATCCAGTCGTGCGCCCGCCCGAGCATGCCGTCGAACAGCTCCTGGTGGCGGCCGCTGTCGTACATGGCCTGCAGACCCACGGCGAACAGGCCGGCCAGATCGACGCTGGAGATGCCGCGCACCGCGACACGACGGACGAAGCTGCCCAGGTCGTGGTCGGGCACCGAGGAAACGATCGCCACCAAGGCCTGGGCGGAGCGGTCGGCGACCAGCGCCGCGTGCTCCGGTTCCGCCAGCCAGCGGGCGAACAGCCCGGTGAGGTCGGCCTGACGGAGCCGGGCGGCAACCGTCGACGGCTCAAGGAAGTGCTTTTCGACGAAGCGCGCCAACCCCCGGGCAATGCGTTCCTGGTTGTTTGGAATGACGCCGGTGTGCGGAATCGGCAGGCCCAGCGGCCGGCGGAACAGCGCGGTGACGGCGAACCAGTCGGCGACGCCGCCGGCAACCCCGGCCTCGGCGACGCGCCGCGCGAACAGAGTCCAGAAGTCAGGCTGCGGATTGAAGAAGGTGGCGGCGAACAGCGCCACCGCGATCACCAGCAGGCCGGTGGCGATCAGCCGCTGACGCGAAGCGTCGCGGTCGTCGCGGTCAGCAGGTGATGACAAGGAGACCCTCCCTTGCGACGTGCCCTGGCCGGCAATGTAGGGCCAGGATCTCCTCGCGCAATTCCCTCGGCGAAAGACGGATCCTCAACCGGCGCAACCGGCCCATGCACGGACAACGAATCGGTAGGGCCGGCGGCTTCGCTAGAATAGCGCAATCTCGAAGCGGGCGAACGGTCAGCCCCAAGGGAGCAGGAGCGACCCGCGGGCGTTGCGTTCGATGACGCATCCGAGGCGCCCTTAGGCAGGAGAGCGGTCGGAAAAGGTAGAGGTCATTGCCAATAATAGGAATAAAAACATATAATGGGGCATTAAGCCCTGACGCGTTTTCTTGCGGCAGGCGGAGCGCACTGATCGGAAGAAGGGCCAATAGTCATGGAGTTCGACGAACTGGAATGGGTGCGCGAGGTGATCGACCGCTGGCTCTCGGAAAACGCAATTCAGCTCGCGCTGGTCGCGGCCGTGCTGCTGGCGCTCGCCAGCCTGTTTGCCTCAAGCTGACACCCCGCTTTGGTGGACGAACACGCTGTCGAGGTGGCACGATGTTGGCCTGCCGTGACGCAAACGCCCGGGCTGTCGCTTATCGCGCGGCGGCGGCCATCGGGCCGGGGTGAGGACCGTGGAGACGATCGACAACCACATCGGCACGCCCGATCCGCGCCCCGCCGCATTGCCGGGGTCGCTTCATCCATTGCGCGAATCCCTGATCAACGAACTTCATGCCCGGCCGTTCGAGCCCCTGGAACCGCCTGTCCGCGCGTCCCACCTCGCCGTCGTCACCGGAGAGAGCGTCGAGACGGCACAGGAGCAACGCCTCCACTTCGTCCGCCTGTGCGCCCGCTATGACGTTGCACCGCCCGCCGAGGACGCCAAGCACTTCGTCCAGGACCTGGGCCCGTTTCGCGTCCGCTGGGAGCGTCATACCGAGTTTTCCACCTATACGTTTTTTCGCAGCGAGCGGTTCGCCTCACCTTTCGCGGATCCGGTGCTCAACCTCGTTCCCGGCGACTGGCTGCAGGCCCTGCCGGGAAAGGTGCTGATCGCCGCCCACGTGGCGCTGGAGGATCGGGACGCACCGGAGCGCGACACCGAGACGCTGTCCCGCCTGTTCAATCACCACAGCCTGATCGGCTGTGGCATCGCCGGCGGCAACGCGATGATGTGGACCGATCTCCGGGCCGACGAGCAGGGGTTCTGCCGCTTTCTGGTCCGCGACATCGGCCTGCACCACCGGCAGGCGGGACGTTCCGTCCAGCGGCTGCTGGAAATTCACACCTACAGCACCATGGCGCTGCTGGCCCTGCCTCCGGCGCAGGAGGCCATCCCCAAAATCGGCCGTTGCGAAGCGGCACTTTCGGAGATCACCCGCTCCCTCGGCATCGTCCGGGATCTGGCCGACGAGCGCGCCCTGCTGGCCGAGATCACCGCGCTGGCAGGCGAGGTCGAGCGCCTGCAGGCGGCGACCGGCTATCGGTTCAGCGCCTCCCGCGCCTACTACCAGCTGGTCCTCGCCCGGCTTACCGAACTTCGCGAGCAGCACGTGAACGGCCATCAGCGCCTGAGCACGTTCCTCAACCGGCGCCTCGGGCCTGCGATGCGCACGTGCGACTCCGTGCGGAACCGGCAGGAGGCGCTGGCCACGCACGTCGCCCGTGCCAGCAACCTGCTGCGCACGCGGGTCGACGTCGCGCTGGAATCCCAGAACCAGGACCTGCTGCAATCGATGAACCGGCGGGCCCAGCTGCAACTGCGCCTGCAGACGACGGTCGAGGGGCTGTCGGTGGCGGCGATCAGCTATTACGTCGTGGGCCTGATCGGCGACGCCGCCAAGGCGCTCCGGGTCTTTTTCCATTGGGTCGAGCCGGAGCTGGTGATGGGCATCGCCATTCCGCTCGTCGTCGCCGTCGTCTGGCGCGGCGTCCGCCACGTCCGCCGCATCGCCAATCGCGACGAGAAGGGGGAGTAGGGGCCCGCCCCGATCGGCCTTTCCAACCGACAGCGATGATCGGCGGCCGTAGGGTGGTGCTGAGCGAAGCGAAGCCCACCATCCTGCCGACGAGCGGGAGACACGCGGTGGACTTCGCTGCGCTCGGTCCACCCTACGTGCTGCGTACTATCCGCCGAGGTGGGCGATCACCTCCCGCACTGGCGCGCCTGACACCCGGATCACCCCTCCAAAGGGGTTTGCCAATTCCTCGATGAGGAAAACGGCACCCGAAACCGACAACGTAGCAGCGAATAGAAAGGCTAGAACAGTCGGATTCCGAGCTGCTATCAGCCCATAGCCGGCAAACAAGATCATCAGCCAAAGAATAACGACAATGAGAAATGGTAGCGGTAACTGGCTCGTCCCCTGAACATACATTTGGAAACGGACCTGAGCCAAGTCGGACGTCACGCGCAGTGCCTCCGCTTTGAGGAATTCCTGCGTTTCGTCGTGCGGCGACAGCTGGGTGACCTCGCGCAGAAACAGCACCATCGGAGCGCGCGCTTCCCCCGGCGCCAGCGAAACCGGTACCGAACCGTTCTCCGGCCAGAGACGGTCCAGCATCAAACCGGAGGCCTCGCGCAACAGGTCGCGAGGATGCTGGGCTTCCGGCCCGTACTCGGCCAACATCCGATCGAGGAGGAGCACATCGGCCGAGAGCTGGCGGACGGCGGCATTCTGGGCGTCGTAGGTTTCCTTGGCCGTTGCAATCATCAGGCTGAGAACGAGGGCAACAAGGGTGGCGATGAGCGCCATTCCCAGCTTGATCACGTCTCTTGCGTCGGCGCCGAGATGTGAGTCGGGCAGGGCGCGCGCCACGTACATCGCAAGAATGGACCCGCCGAAGACGACGGCGGCAACGACCAGCGACACCGCTGCAGCAGTCATCAGACCTCCAGGATTGTCCGCGCGTCGAGAGAGGCGATTCGGTCGTGGCCCGCGGAAACTCCGGGGACCGGGGTGACTAACCATCGCTCCATCGCTGCTATATCACGCGGTCCGACGGGCGGCACTCCCGAAGTCAGCCTGCGGTGACGCCAGCTCGAACACGACCGGCGCGTGCCGCCCACCGGGCGATCAGGCCACCCGCTTCTCGGGCTCTGGCAGTTGAGCGGCGGCGGTCCCGGACCGTTCCCCTTCCGCGGCCGGATCAACGGTCCCGCCGGGCTCTGATCCGCTTCGCCGGTGCCGTCGCCTGCCTTAGTAGGAGCTTCCGCAGCGGTTCCGTCGCCCGTGGCGCCGATCTTCGCACCGTCCGCGGTGCCGGCGCCCGTGTCCTCCGGCTTGCGGGCGCTCGCCGCGGCTTCTTTTGATGCCGGCGCCGGCGGCTCGTCGGTGAACAGCTCGCGCCGCTCGACGTCAAGCCAGGCGACCTCGGCTCCACCGGTGGTACGGCACAACTGCACATTGCCCGAGTGTTCGAGCCGCACCCTCGTTGCCCGGCGAGGCCTCGCACCACGCGCTGTCCGCGCGTCGAACACCTGGCCTCAATACCTGAGAAAAAGATGCTCATTGGGGGCAGGTCAGACATGTCATCCCCCGTTTGAGGAGCTGGCGCAGCTCGAAGCTGAAACACGGCGAAGGCGCACTAGACCATCAAATAAATTGCATGAATTTATTGCCCAGATTCGATAGAATAGTTGCATTAGGTGGGGAGGGTAAGCATGCAAAGATCCATGCTGTGACAGCGGAACGCTTCGCTTAAATCAAAGCGCATTAGGCCAGCCTTCAGCAAGAGGGCAACGGAGGACTGAGGCAGAGCAACCAGCGTTGCCTCTGTCGTAATGTAATGTTTTGCCCAAAGGTAAGGCAGTATTTGCTTGTAGGCGTATCAGCATTATAATAAGCGTTGACTAAATCTAACCAAGATTATAGTGTGGCAAATAGCAGCGGCTTTACGTATTGTCAAATGCACAAGACGTAAATTGCGCTTATATTACCTAACGTTCGGGGGACATCATGTCCAAGTTATATGACGGAATTGCAACGTCTAAGCGTCGTGGCGTGTTTGCCACGATCATTGGTGTTCTGATTGGTGGTGGATGCTTGGTAGCGTTGCCAACGCAGGCTGCGGACGGACAGCAGTTCTTGGGTGCTGCGCCGGAAAGTTTTGCGACATTCTACAATTTTCCGGGAGCGCCTCACATCGCCATCTCAAATCACGGAAATATCGTTAGGTATGAGGGACCTACCGGGTATGAGCACATCGGAGTTGGCGCCTTCAGTGAAGGTTACGTCCTTTGCTATGGCTCGGCAGCAACCTATGATCTGGGGGATGCCGAGACCGGATTTGGCGCTGCGTCCGCCAGTTGTGCCGGCACGAAATGCACGGTTACGAGAAACACAACAGATGGAAAAATCCAACTAAAGCAAGTAATAACTAAGAATGCGGTTCTAGAACGATCGCTTAACATAGAGATGACAATAAAAAACCTGACAGGTGCCAATCTCACAAACGTCATATTGCGACGCCAAGTTGACTTTGATGTCGACACGGGCGGCAGTTTGGGTTCGGGGGATTTCACCAACTGGTTCTCAGCCAGCCAACTGTATTCGGTAACTGCCTGGAACAACGCTAACGATCACGTTAATGATGATCATGCTATGGTCTTGCGGTTTTTCAATAGGACACCGACATCGGTTAAGTGGTACGCAAAAGTAACCGAGGACATTCTCGATTCGAGCTGCAATCCGGTCAATATCGCCGCGGCTGCACCAGTGCAGGGGGATTACGGTGCGACGATCCAATATAATGTCGGAACACTGGGTGGCGGCAAGAGCGCCGTCTTGACGGTCCAGTATCAGCGGAATTGACTCTCGTCTCCCATTAATCTGCCGTCATCCTCCGTGAGCGGGGGATCGACGGCTTCTATTCTAAGGGCCGCGGCAGGCGCACGGCTTGGATCGCGAGCCGCGAGCCCACTCGATTTGACGTGCGATCCGTCTTTGGAGTAGTGCGACCTCACTCCCGGGTGCGTGCGCCGGTGGGCGAGCCTCGCCCCGCTCAGCCTGTCCCCGGTTCGTACGCCAGGTTTGGCGCGAGCCAGCGTTCGGCTTCGGCCAGCGTCATCCCCTTGCGCTTTGCGTAGTCCTCGACCTGGTCGCGGTTGATGCGGCCCAGGCCGAAGTAGCGGGCCTCGGGGTGGGCGAAGTACCAGCCGGCGACGGCGGCGGCCGGTGACATGGCGAAGCTTTCGGTCAGCACGATGCCGGCGTTGGCCTCGGCCTGGAGCAGGTCGAACAGGGTGCGCTTTTCGGTATGGTCCGGGCAGGCGGGATATCCGGGGGCCGGGCGGATGCCGCGGTAGCGTTCCTTGATCAGGTCCTCGTTGCTGAGGTCTTCTCCTGCGGCGTATCCCCAGAACTGGCGGCGCACCCGCTCGTGCAGGCGCTCGGCAAACGCTTCGGCCAGCCGGTCGGTGAGCGCCTTGGCCATGATCACGCCGTAGTCGTCATGCTTGGCGCGGAAGCCTTCGACGATCGCGTCCAGCCCGTGGCCCGTGGTCACGGCGAAGCCGCCGAGCCAGTCGGCCACGCCGCTGTCTTCGGGGGCGATGAAGTCCGCCAGCGCCAGGTTGGCACGGGCGCGGCCGCCCTCGCGCGCCATCTGCTGGCGCAGCGTATGCACCACTGCTAGGGGCGTGCGGCGCGTCTCGTCGGACCACAGCACGATGTCGTCGGTGCCGCGGCGGTTGGCCGGCCAGAAGCCGATGACCGCCCGCGCCCGCACCCAGCGCTCGCCGATCATCTGCTGCAGCATCGCCTGGGCGTCGGCGTACACCGAGCGCGCCGCCTCGCCCACCACCGGGTCGTCGAGAATGTCGGGGAAGCGGCCGGACAGTTCCCACGTCTGGAAGAACGGCCCCCAGTCGACGCGCCCGACCAGTTCGGCCAGGTCATAGTCGTCGAAGACGGTCACCCCGGGAACCGCCGGCGGGACCGGCCGGGCGCCGTCGTCGAACGCCAGCGACAGCGCGTTGGCGCGGGCGGCCTGGAGCGTCAGCCGCGCCTTGTCCGCATGCTGGCGGGCGTGCGCCTCGCGCAGGCCGCGGTATTCCTCGCGCACGCCGGCGGCATAGGTCTCCGCCTCGGCCGGCGACCGCAGCGCCTGCGCTACGCCCACGGCGCGCGACGCGTCGGTCACATAGACCAGCGGGCCGTCGTAGCCGGGGGCGATCTTCACCGCCGTGTGCACCCGGCTGGTGGTCGCACCGCCGATCAGCAGCGGCGTGGTGAAGCCCTCGCGCTGCATCTCCCTGGCCACGTACACCATCTCGTCCAGCGACGGCGTGATCAGCCCGGACAGGCCGATGATGTCCGCCTGCTCGCGCCGCGCCGCCTCCAGAATTTTGGCGCAGGGCACCATGACGCCGAGGTCGATGACCTCGTAGTTGTTGCACTGCAGGACGACGCCGACGATGTTCTTGCCGATGTCGTGGACATCGCCCTTGACCGTGGCGAGCAGGATGCGGCCGGCGCTCTCGCGGGGCTTGCCGGCCTTTTCCGCCTCCATGAACGGCAGCAGCCAGGCCACCGCCTGTTTCATGACGCGGGCGCTCTTCACCACCTGCGGCAGGAACATCTTGCCGGCGCCGAACAGGTCGCCGACGACGTTCATCCCGTCCATCAGCGGACCTTCGATGACGTCGAGCGGGCGGGCAGCCTGCAGCCGCGCCTCCTCGGTGTCCTGTTCGATGTATTCCGAGATGCCGGCCACCAGGGCGTGCGACAGGCGCTCGGCGACGGGGCGCTCGCGCCAGGACAGGTCCTGCTCGCGGACCTTCTTCTCGCCCTTGACCGATCCCGCGATCTCCAGCAGGCGCTCGGTCGCGTCCGGGCGGCGGTTGAGGATGACGTCCTCGACCCGCTCGCGCAGGCCCGGCTCGATCTCCTCGTAGACGGCAAGCTGGCCTGCGTTGACGATGCCCATGTCCATGCCGGCGCGGATCGCGTGGTAGAGGAACACCGCGTGCATCGCCTCGCGCACCGGGTCGTTGCCGCGGAAGGCGAACGAGACGTTGGACACGCCGCCGGAAATGAGCGCGCCGGGCAGCTCCGCCTTGATCCGCGTCGCTGCCTCGAAGAAGGCGACGGCGTAGCCGTTGTGCTCCTCGATGCCGGTGGCGATCGCGAAGATGTTGGGATCGAAGATGATGTCCTGCGGCGGCACGCCGACGCGCTCGGTCAGCAGCCGGTAGCTGCGGGCGCAGATCTCGACTTTGCGCTCCACCGTGTCGGCCTGTCCCTGTTCGTCGAACGCCATCACCACCATCGCCGCGCCATAGCGGCGGATCCTGCGGGCGACGGCGAGGAACGGTTCCTCGCCTTCCTTCAGGCTGATCGAGTTGACGATGCCCTTGCCCTGCAGGCACTTCAAGCCCGCCTCGATCACCGACCACTTCGAGGAATCGACCATCACCGGCACGCGGGCGATGTCCGGCTCGGAAGCGATCAGGTTGAGGAACCGGACCATCGCCGCCTGCGAGTCTAGCATCGCCTCGTCCATGTTGACGTCGATGATCAGCGCGCCGGCCGCGACCTGATCGCGGGCGATGTCTACCGCGGCGGCGTAGTCGCCGGAGAGGATGAGCTTGCGGAATTTCGCGGACCCGGTGACGTTGGTCCGCTCGCCGATGTTGACGAAGGTGGGGGTCATGCTGGCAGCGTGAAGGCTTCCAGCCCGGACAGGCGCAGCGCCCGCGGCAATTCCGGGACCGCGCGTGGCGGCAGGCCTTCCACAGCGCGCGCGATCACGGCGATATGCTCCGGCGTCGTCCCGCAGCAGCCGCCGACGACGTTGACAAGCCCGCTTTCCGCCCACTCGCGCAGATGGGCAGCGGTCATCTCCGGCGTCTCGTCATACGCTCCGAACTCGTTGGGCAGACCGGCGTTGGGGTAGGCGCAGATGAAAGTGTCGGCGACTCGGGAGAGCTCGGCGATGTGCGGCCGCATCTCGGCAGCGCCAAGCGCGCAGTTGAGCCCGATGGTGAGCGGCCGGGCGTGGCGCACCGAGTTCCAGAATGCCTCGGCCGTCTGCCCGGACAGATTGCGGCCGGAGAGATCGGTGATGGTGCCGGACACCATGACCGGCAGACGGATGCCGCGGGCCTCGAACAGCTCCTCGATCGCGAACAGCGCCGCCTTGGCGTTCAGCGTGTCGAATACCGTTTCCACCAGAATGAGGTCGCAGCCGCCGTCGATCAGGCCCTCGGCGGCCTCCCGGTAGGCCGTCGCCAGTTCGTCGAAGGAGATGTTGCGGAAGCCCGGGTCGCCCACGTCCGGCGAGAGCGAAGCGGTGCGGTTGGTGGGCCCGATGGCGCCGGCGACGAATCGCGGCTTATCCGGCGTCGTGGCGGTGACCTCGTCGGCAACGGTGCGCGCCAGCCGCGCCCCCGCTTCGTTCAGTTCGCGGGCCAGATCTTCCTGGCCGTAGTCGGCAAGCGAGATCCGGTTCGAGTTGAAGGTGTTGGTTTCGATGATGTCGGCGCCGGCTTCAAGGTAGAGCCGATGGATGCCGGCGATGATCGCCGGCTGGGTCAGGCTCAGCAGGTCGTTGTTACCCTTCAGGTCGCGCGGCCAGCGGGCGAAGCGTTCGCCGCGGAAGTCAGCTTCGTCCAGTCCGTGCCGCTGGATCATCGTGCCCATGGCGCCGTCGAGCACCAGGATGCGGCGGGCGAGGGCGGCGCCCAGCAGAGCGGCGCGATTGTCGGGCGACGGAGCCATCAGGCCGAGCCTCCGGCCGCGGTCGCCTGTGCCGGTTGGCGAACCGCTCCTGGCGCGCGGACGCCCAGAACGTGGCAGATGGCGTAGGTCAGGTCAGCGCGGTTGAGGGTGTAGAAGTGAAACTGCTCGACACCGCCAGTCCAGAGCGCGCGGCATTGCTCACACGCCACCGACGCCGCCACCATCCGGCGGGTTTCGGGATCGTCATCCAGCCCGTCGAACAGCTCGCCCATCCACGCCGGCACGGAGGTTCCGCAGGAGGCGGAAAAACGGCGCACCTGGGCGAAGTTGGTCACCGGCAGGATGCCCGGAATGAGGGGCGCCTCGATGCCGGCCGCGCGAACTCGGTCGCGGAAGCGGAAGAAGTGATCGACGTCGAAGAAAAACTGGGTGATCGCCTGACTGGCACCCGCGCCGATCTTTCGCTTCAGATTGTCCAGATCGGCCTGAGGGCTGAGCGCTTCCGGATGGGTTTCCGGATAGGCCGCAACCGAGATCTGGAAGTCGGCGACCCGCTTCAGTCCGGCCACCAGGTCGGCGGCATAAGCGTAGCCATCGGAACGCGGCTGGTAATGGGAGGCGCCGTCCGGCGCATCGCCGCGCAGCGCCACGATGTGACGGATGCCGGCCGCCCAGTAACGGCGGGCAATGTCGTCGATTTCGTCGCGGCTGGCGCCGACGCAGGTCAGATGCGCCGCCGGTTGCAGTGCCGTCTCCTGACGGATGCGCACCACCGTGCCATGCGTTCGCTCCCGCGTCGTTCCCCCCGCGCCATAGGTGACCGAGACGAACGCCGGCTCCAGGGTCGCCAGCCGCTGCACGCAGGCCCACAGCGTCTGCTCCATCTGCTCGGTCTTCGGCGGGAAGAACTCGAACGAGACCCGGACATTCGCGGGTAGGGGCGCCGCTACGGCAAGCAAGGTCGGTGAGCGGGGGACGGCTTTCATGATCCTCGTGTGGGTTCAGTGAGCGTGAGGCAACGACGGTCTTTGCCTTCGATCCGGTTCTGCCTTCTGCGTAACCGGGGGCCTGGGGCGCCGCAGGAAAGGTGCAGGTTCCCCGAACGATGCGCAACCTCTATCGCGGCTTGATCCCGGCTAAGGTGTGACTCCTCCACGGCCCGGGGAGCGCGGTGCCTAACGCGCGGCGGGGAACCGGGCGGCGTTATGACCTTTTTGTCCCCCCGGCCGCCAGACCTCCCAGGGCGCTATTCCCTGTTCGTACATCTTGTCGAACGTCATCTTGTCCTTGAAGGTGTCCATGCACTTCCAGAAGCCGTCGTGCGGATAGCAGAACAACTTGCGGGCTTCGGCCAAGCGCGCGAACGGCTGCTCGACAAGTTCTTCGCCGTCGCGAATGTAATCGAAGATCTCCGGCCGGAGCACAAAAAACCCGCCATTGATCATCAGCGAGGAATCCCGGACCGGTCCGATGGTGGTGACCCAGCCGTCGTTGCCGGCGGTCACGCCGTGGAAGCTGTCCGCCGTGCGGATGGCCATCAGGCTGGCGACACCGCCGGCGGCGTCCGCCCGCTCGATGTAGGCATTGAGGTCCAGGTCGGTCAGGCCGTCACTGTAGTTGGCCAGGAAGGTTTCTCCCTGCACAAACTTCCGGACCGCCAGCAGGCGCTGTCCGATGTTCGACAGTTGTCCAGTATCCACGAAGGTAATTTGCCAGTCATCAATGTCCCGATGCAACATCTCGATTTCTCTGCCACCCTTACGCAGAATGAAGTCGTTCGATGTGCATTCGTTATAGTTTATAAAATACTCCTTTATCATGTCTCCCCGGTAACCGAGGCAGAGGATAAAGTCCTTATGACCGAAGTAAGCATAATAGCGCATGAGGTGCCAGATGATCGGTCGGTAGCCGACGTTGACCAGTGGCTTGGGGATCGTCTCCGAATGTTCTTTGAGACGCGTGCCGAGACCGCCGCAGAAGAGAACGACCTTCATTTCTTGCTCCTCGATTCGCGGGCTCTGCGGTGGGCGGAACAGGGTGCCGCGGCCACCGTCTGATTGCCGTGGTTTGTTGACGGCGAACCGCAGATTTCTGACGGGGTCACGGCGATGTCAATCCGTTATCGCCACTGACGTTACCGCAGGGCCTGAGCTGGCGGCGAGAGTTCCCCAACATTGTCGCGATCGTTCCGCAGACGATTGGCCAGTTTCCATCGCCACAAGCACACCAACCCCGGAAGACCACCCCTCAGACGGGCACCATAGCAGCCGGCCTGTTTGCTGTCACGGCGCGAAGCTGCCGCCCCTGAGGCCGCCAGCCCGGTGGAGCCGACAGCCGGCAAATGACGCGCCGCCCGTCCGCGGGTATAACGCGGGGAAGTGGATGCCGGCCGGGGCGGCCATGGTCGTTGCCCCCGCGGCCGGGCCGCCCCCGCCGGAGGGCGCTTCGCTGATGCCGGATCCAACCATGTAGGCCCGGTCAACCATGTAGGCATTGATGGCTCATCCTCGTCGCGTGATTCTGGTAACGGGCATGCCGCGCTCGGGCACGACGCCGTGCGGCAGCAATCTCGAACTGGCCAAGGGCGCCCGCCATCTGTACGAGCCGTTCAATCCCGACTACGGGATGCAGGGAATTTTGCGGCATTACGAGGTGCCCGGGACGAACGACTTCACCATCGAGCGCCTGGATGCCGCAGTCGAGGCAATCCGACGCCTGACGTTGCGGCTGAAGCGATACCACAACCCCCGGGAAGTTGGGGGACGCCGCCTTGTGAAGTGGCTGTTCGGCAACCGCGCCCGACGGGCCTACTGGCGCTGCCGGCTGGACCGCTCCGTCGAGACGATCATCTGGAAGGATCCAAACGCCTGTTTTACGGCGAGAGCGGTCGCCGATCGCCATGGCATCCCGGTCGTCGTCACTATCCGGCCGGCGGCGGCCGTCGTTGCGAGCTACAAGCGGATGGACTGGGATCCCGGCCTTCCGCAGATTCTCGGGAGTCTTGCGCAGGTCGGGATCGAGTTTCCGCGGCTGCTTTCCGACTATGGCAAGGTGATGGACAGCAGGACGGTCGCGGCGGCGATGCTGTGGTTCGTCATCTATTCGACTTTGATGGAGTGGGCGGATTCGCGTCCGCTCATCCGGTTGGTCAACCTGCAGGAGACGATCGAGCGGCCGGTCGCATATTACCGCGCTCTGTTCGAGTGGCTGGGCCTGCCGTGGTCGCAGGACGTGGCCGAGGGGCTGCGACGGCGCTATCCACAGGAAAAGGAGGCGGGTGCGGCGGCGGAGCCGCTGCCGCAGCGGGCACACGTCCGCCGGCGCTCGCTGTCGCACGTCAACACGTACGGTGCGCGCCTGCTCACCGCCGAGGAGCAGGCGGTCATCGAAGACATAACCGGGGATCTGTGGCGTCGGCTGCAGCAGGCCTGCATCTCCGTGGCTCCGATGCCGCAGGCGGCGGGGGAGGAGACGGGCCCTCTCGCCGTCCTCCGATGAGGGTACTCCGCACCGTGCCGTCTTCGGGGCGGGGCCGCCAGGAGAAATCGGGGTAGCGCATTTTAATGCCGTTGACAGCGATCTGAGCGGCGCGTATAAGCCCGCCTCGCTCGCGGGAGTAAGCGAACGGTTTCTCCCGGCGGGCTGTTTTGCTCTTTTTCATCGTTGTTTTTTGTAATGGAAGGGATGTGTAGGCGGCGGTTTGGGTTTGGTGTTTGGTTGGACCTGGACTGTTTGCGATATGCATCTTTCTGTGAGGTTCTTGGTTGGCTTC
>WBZV01000162.1_pt1 | contig 45746 bp, 40 predicted proteins | sample 5204221 | NCBI WGS metagenome assembly WBZV01 (sample SAMN12344360, study PRJNA552823) | activated sludge metagenome | biome: Activated sludge suspended growth; feature: Nitrification reactor; material: Wastewater; isolation source: activated sludge from nitrification reactor of wastewater...
CGCATCACAAGAGCCGGCCTCGTCGAGCGGCATCCTGGTCTTGGACCTGTCTGATCCTCTGTCTCCGCGCCGCGTCGGTTGGACGCCGCGCGACCGCCCTGGCGTGGTGGTTCGTGAGCCGCGAACCGGGCTCGTCTACGACCTGTCGCACGGGCCGGCAGGCCCGGGCTTCGCTTCCGAAGGCAGTCAGGGACGAGCGCTACCGGTGTTCGTGGGCCAGGGAGCGACACGTTGGGAGGTCGGCCAGGGTGGCGAGGATGGACGAGAGAGCTTGGTCGTTTGGATGTTCCCTGCCGATGATGGTTGGGGACTCTCCATCCAAGCCAACGCAGAGCCGGAGACCTCGATCTTGATGTCGGCCGTCCCCCTGTTCGATCGGAGCGGCGGCCGAAAAGGACATCCGCGCGGCAGCCTGGGTCTTCACGACTCCCTCTCCCTATCGGCGATCTTCAACCCGTTGCGGACAGCAGGCCCCGAGGACAAGGTGCTTGTGGCCGAACGGATGCTTCAGGATCTGGTGGCCCATGAGGAGGGGCGATGGTCGCTCCAGCCCGTCGGCACCCAGCTCGGTGGTGGCGGGAGCATGGGGCTTGGGCCCGTAGACCGCCGAGAGCCTGCCAGCAAGACCGCCGACCTTTCCTCACTCAACCTGCCCCCGGATGCCGTCCTCGTTGAACAGGATGGATTCACTGTTGCCCTGGAGCCAGGCAAGGGGCTGGCGGTGATCGAGCGGGATAGGGCGGGAAGTCCACAGGTCGGGCGGACGCTGGCCCTGCCGGGTGCGCGGAAGCTGGCGGGCATGCCGGGCGGCCTGGTGGTCTTGGTCGAGAAGCAGACCTCGCCCGAACTGCCGGCCCCACGCAGCCTTGACCCTCGTCCCAGCTATGAGGTCGTCATGCTGGACCTGTTGGACGCCACAGGCGCGGTCGCCCGGCAGCCCAGCCTGACGGAGATCGAACGCTGGTCGGTCGGCGTGGTGGATCCGAATCTGCTCGCGGCCGACGGAGTGGTGGGGCAAGGTTGGAGGGCGTCTACGGTCTTCGTGGAGGAGGTTAACGAGTACCCGACCGTCGACAATGAGACTCACGAGGAAAGAACGATTCTCTACAGGCACCGCCTCTGGGCTGCTCGCGGCACCCGCCCCTCGAATGCGGGGTCCAGCCATTCCTGGTCGGAACGCCTGCTGCGGCGCTTCGGCCAGCCGCCCGTGATTGGGACGCGTGTGCTCCACGACACGTTCAGCCTGCAATTCGGGGCGCCGGACGGTCGTTCCGGTGCTTCGGGCCAGCCATCGGATGTTCTCGCGATGACCGCTTCTCGCGGCCTTCTCTATGTCCTCGACGCCCGCCAGGGCCTCGTCATCCTCGACGTTGTCACCGACCCCTACTGGGCCCGCATGGCCGCGCCCGTCGCCTTGTCCGACAGCGGCGGCGAGGGCGGAGACGCACTGGGCCTAGACCTCTCTACCCGGTGGGGCGATGGCCGGGACCCCGCCCTGACCGAGGGCTACGTCTGGCTGACCGGCCACCCGCAGTACCTGTCAGGCCTCGGCCGCCAGGTGTGGACCGAGCCCGCGCGCCTGGAGCCGCAGGAGGGCGGGGGGCTGGGCTTCAGCGGCTCGCTGGAGCTGGACGCGCTGCCGCCCACGGTGCAGCGCGTGGGCGGCGGGCGCTGGCTGCCGGTGCAGGTGGAGGCGCTGCCCTAGGCCGGTTCTGCGGGGCGACAGGCGACCGCGCGGACCCGGCGCCGGCCGATGCGAAGGACCCGCCGAACGCCCGGGAACCAATTGGGTGCAGTTCCGTTGGAACGACGGCCGGGAGGCCGTCATGACGGGTGTCGTAGGGGATGACGAGGGCGGCGGATGGCCGGAGCCTGGTCATCGCACCACGATGGACTCTGGATACGTCCTGTCCGGCGAGCTTGGCCGGCCAGCCCCTACCTGCCGCGGCGCGGAGCGCCGCGGCGGTCCTCCCCCTGGGAGGGGGAAGACTCCCTATCCGTTCGGGCCTTCAAGCGTAAGGCTGCTGGCAGAGGCCGGCAGATGCTTGGGCCTTCGCAAGCATCCGGCCCCCGAAGGTGACGGAATAGCGTCAGAGGATCCTAACCTTCCGCATGACCACCCGCCTCAATGGATGGTCATCCCCCGCCTCGGGGGAGGACAGCCGCGGCGCTCCGCGCCGCGGCAGGTAGGGGCCTCGCACACCGGCCCCAGCGCGTCCCGTTCGAGCGGCCACGATCCACGCGGCTCCACCCCTCTTCCGGTCCATCCAATGCCGTCGTTCCAACGGAACTGCACCCAATTCATTCCCAGGGCGCCCGGCGGCCCACTTGGGTTCGACTTCGAAGCGCTACATCTCCGTGATGGTCGCGCTAGGGCACCGACTCCGCTCCCTCTGCCTCCCCCGCCCCCCCCGCCAGCCGCTCCACCAGCCCTTGGATGGCCGCGTCCGCCGGGCTGATGGCCAGGGCCCGGCGGGCCGAGGTCAGGGCGGCGGGCAGGTCGCCGGCGGCCGCTTGGAGGGTCGCCAGGTCCGCGTGGGTGGCCGCCTCGCTCGGGGCCAGGCGGACCGCCTGCTCCGCCTTGGCCAGGGCCGAGCGCGTCTGGCCGGTGGCCGCCAGGACCCGCACCCAGGCCCGCAGGCCCTCCAGGTCCGCTGCGTTGTGCCAGTCCACGAAGTAGGCCCCGTAGGCCGCCGAGGCCAGGCCGGGCTGCCCCAGGGCCTCGTAGGCCAGGGCCGCCGTGCGCCAGGCGCGGCGGTAGAAGGCGTCCTTGTGCAGGGCCACGTCCAGGGCCAGGTCCAGCGCCGCCGGCGCGTCGCCGGCCAGGAGCGCCGTCTGCGCCGCCTCGTCCTGCAGCTCCGGCCAGCCCGGCGCCATGGCCATGACCGACGCGTAGGCCGCGCGGGCCGCCGCCAGGCGCTCCTGGCCCTCCGGGGTGCCCGTGCTCCACTGCCCCCACAGGCGGAGCGCCCGCGCCCGGGTCATCGCCGGCTGCGGCGCGCCCGGCGCCAGCAGCTCCGCCCGATCGATCGCCGCCAGGGCCCGGCGCAGCGCCTCGTCGCGCTCCGCGGCCCAGCGCTCCGCCGGCGCCCCGAGGTCCGGGGCCGCGCGCGCTTCGCCCGTCGCCGGGCCGTTCGACATCGCCGCGTCCGGTGACCCGCCGCCCGTCGCCGATCGCTCCGCCTCCGCTCCGCCCGCTGCCGCCTCGCGCCGCCGGGCCTCCAGCAGGTCCGCCAGCTCCACCCAGGCCCGGGACTCGGCCAGGGCGTAGGCCGGCTCCCAGGGCGCCAGGCGGCGGGCCAGGGCGTAGCGCTCCAGGGCCCGGTCCAGGTAGCTCTCCGCCTTGCCGCCCTTGGCCTCCCGCCGGAGCTGGCTCACCGGCGCCTGCCAGCCGCGCTCCGCCTCCTTGAACCAGGCGTCGGCCAGGCTGGGGGCCAGGCCGGGCAGGGCCAGGAGGACCAGCATTGCCCCCACCAGCCAGGCGCGGCCGACCGGTCCGTCCCTGCGCTCGCCCGCCCCCCGGACGACCAGGACCGTCAGCGCCAGCACGTAGAGCAGCAGGGAGGCCCCCGCCGCCGGCACCGCGTCCGCGGACCCGTGCGCCAGGCCGTCCAGGAGTGCCAGGTGCAGCACCGTGAAGCCGGCGATGCCCGCGCCGAGGCGCCAACCGCCCGGCTCGCCCGCCGCCTCCCGGGGTCGGAAGGCCCGCCAGGCCAGGCCCGCACCGAGGGCGATCAGCAGGGCGGCCACGGCCGGCCCGCCCGCCACCTGGCCCGGCCTGGCCAAGGTGAAGGCCGTGGTCAGGCCGATGACGCCGGCCGCCAGGCCGGCCTCGGCCCCGCTCGCGCCTCGGCCCTCGGCCCCCACTGCGCAGCCCGCCTCGGAAGCCGGCGCGCGGCCGACCTCGCCCGCCCTCGCCCGGACGGCTCGCCCTACCGCCGCGCTCCCCCGCAGCCGCCAGCCGATGCCCGCCAGGCCGCCCAGGACGGCCCAGGCCAGCATCCGGCTGCTCACCGTCTGGAAGCTCACCTGCAGCTCGAAGGCATGCGCCGCCAAGGCCACCAGGGCCGCCGCCCCAAAGCCGGAAGCGCCATCGACCCCAGTGCTTGCGTCGATCTCAGCGATCTCGCCGACCCTGGCCGCCCCGTCGTCCTCGTTCTCCCTGGCTGCCCCGTCGTCCTCGTCTTCCCTGGCTGCCCCATCCCCCCCATCCACCGCGACCCCGGCCTCCCTCCCGCGCCAGGCCGCCAAGGCCAGCCAGAGCCCCAGGCCTCCCAGCAAGCCCAGCCCCAGGCCCGGCGCCAGCAGGCAGGCCCCCGCCGGCCAGGGGGAGCGGGCCAGGCACCAGGGACCGTCCAGGCGGGGGAGGAGGAGGACGATGAGGACGGCCGGCAGGCAGCAGGCGAGAGCCGTGCGGCGGCGGGCTCGTCCAGGGCGCGGCAGCCCCAGGAGGGCCAAGGCGGCCAGCAGGCCCAGCCCCAAGAACAGCCCTTGAGCCGATGCGCCCAGCAGGCCGCCGGTCAGCAAGGCGTCCAGGAAGAGCGAATGGGCCCGGTCCGGCATGTAGCCCCGCGGCTCGTCGTAGGCCAGGAGGGGCGGGTAGACGGGGGCCCAGACCAGGTGCATCGACTCGGGGCCGTAGCCCAGGAGCAGGCGCCAAGGCGGCGGCAGCGGGCGGGCCGGCGGGCGGCGGTCCGGCAGCCCGGCCAGATCCCCCACGGCGAGGGTCGTCCCCTCCCAGAGCCGCAGCCGGGCCCGGGTGCTGTTGCGCTCCGGGTTCAGGGCCGTGGCCAGGCGTTCCAGGACGGGCAGGGCCGCCAGGCGGGGGAAGGCGCCGCGGTTGAGGCCCGCCAGGAAGGCCAGGCCCAGGGCTGCGCCCAGGAGCAGGGCCGCCGCGCCGGCGCGGCCCGCCCGCCCGCCGCGCCGGGCGCAGGCCGCCAGGGCGAGGAGCCAGAGGCCGGCCGCCAGGCCCAGGATGGGGCCGCGGCTGGCGCTGAGGAGGAGGGCGCCGCTGCCCACGGCCAAGGTCGCCAGCCAGGCGACCAGGCCGGCGATGAGGGGCCGGCGATCCGCAGGCCGCCGGCGCGCGAGGCGATGCGCGCGCCAGGCGCCCAGGGCCATGAGCCCGGCGAAGGGCAGGGCCAGGACCAGCTGGGCCGCCAGCATGGGCGCCGCCCCCGCCGGGCCTACCACCCGGCTCATCTCGGGTCCCTCCCAGGGCAGGGGGTCCAGGCCCAGGCCCTGGGCCAAGGCGTAGAGCCCCGCCGGCAGGGCCCCGATGGCCAGGAGCCGGGCCAGCCGTCCCGCGCCGCCCGGCCCCGCCGCCATCCGCGCCGCCCCCCAGGCCAGGCCCCCCAAGGCCAGGGCGGTCCACAGGCCCTGGCCGCGGGCCTGGCTGCCCAGGACGGCGGTCCAGGGCGCCACGGCTGTGGCGGTCGACAGGGCCTCGGCCAGCAGGCAGGCCGCCAGGGACCAGGCAAGGGGGTGGGTCCAGGGCACCCGCGGCGGCCCTGACGACCCGTGGGCTTCCTGGGGCTCGGCAGCGGCCGCAGGTGGCTGCCCGACGGCCATGGAGCGACCGGTCGCCCTGCGGCCGGCCGCTGAACGCTGCCGCTCCCTCGCTGCGGCCGCGACCAGCATTCCGAAGACCGCCGCCCCCAACCAGCGTGCCAGCCCCGCCTTGTCGCCTTCGAAGACGCGGCTGGTGAAGACCGTGAAGTAGAGCGGCACCGCCAGGAGGGCCGTCGCCGTCAGGCGCTCGGCCAGGCTGCCGGGGCGGTGCGGGGCGCGGTCGGTCTGCATGAGGGGCGCATTGTATCAGGCCGGGAGATCGGCCCGCCGGCGGGCCGGAGAAGGAACTTGAAACGGCTGGTGGTGGCACGTATAATCGGTTCGGACGAAACTAGGACCTTCCCGCCATCGGCGAGTCGCCCCCCTTTCTCGTGGATCGACCTGCCCCCACACCACCTCCGTCGTCAGGATGCCGTACAAGGAGCCCCTCCCATGAAACGCCGCGCACTCCTCGGATCACTCGTCGTCAGCTTGTGCTTGGGCGTTGCCACTCCCGCATCGGCGCGGGTTCAGCGCATCCAGCGTGGGCCGGACCGCATCGCCAACTACTGCCAGCAGCAGCAGTTCGGCGCCAAGTGCGCCCCCATCGCCTCCGGCGACCTCAACGGCGACGGCAAGACCGATGCCGTCTTCCTGCGCCTGAGCAACCCCAGCACTCGCGGGGCCAGGGGCGGGGACTTCAGCCGCAACCTGGACATCCTCTTCGGGCCCTTCAGCTCGGTGGGCGGCACGGGAAGCGCCGACGTGGTGATCGGTATCAGTGCCGGCAACTCGGTGCCCTCCATCAGCCTGGCGGACTTCGACGGCGACGGGTACCTGGACCTGATCTACGCCGAGTCCACCCGCTCCCTGAACGTCGATCCGGCCGAGTTGCAGCGCGTGGCCGTCCTCCGTGGGCAGGCCGAATGGGGCAGCAGCTACACCATGGGCCCGGCCTTCCAGGGCCATTACGTGCTCGAGCGCCGCGTGCCCATGAACCCCGACCAGGTCCGCTCCGCGGGAACCAACCGCCTCGTGGCCTCGCGCCTGACGCCGCGGGTGGCCGATGTGAACGCCGACGGCAAGGGCGACCTGCTCCTGGCCGTCGATCCGCCCACGCAGGACACGGCCGCGGCCATCAGCGCCGCCGGCCCCCTCCCCGCCCTCCGTGGCGAGGCCGCCAGCCACGTCCTGGTCTTCCTGGATGCACCGGCCCTGGCCACCCGCGCCGCCTTCAGCGCCCTCGAGCTGGCGCCGGGGGACGAGAGCAGTCGCATCGAGGGTCTGGGCGTCTGCGGGGCGGGCGCCCTGCTGGGCACGGGCGACCTGAACCAGGACGGGCTGACGGACATCGTCACCCGGCGCTGCCCGGGCCGGGCCGTGCCCGACATGCTGGGCCTCGTGCCCGGCCGCCGGGATTGGCCGCTACAGCTCAGCATCGACGGCGCCGTGCAGGTGGCCGAGCCGGAGATCCTGCCTCCCGGACCGGAGCCCACCGCCGCCCCCGTGGACCCCGAGCCGCCGCGCGGCTACGTGGCCTTCTCCCCGGTGCCCAAGTCCCTCTTCGACCGCCCCTCGGCCTTCTTCATCCAGGACGTCAACCAGGACGGGGTGCCGGACCTGGGCTTCGGTTTCAGCGACAAGACCCATGTCTGGCTGGGTGGGCCGAACATCGCCGCCCGCCTGAAGGCCAACCGCTCGGACCGGGTCTACCTGCAGGCCGGCTTCGGCGGGACCAGCCTTTCCGGCAGCTGGCGGATCAGCGACCTTACCGGCGACGGCAAGGTCGACCTGCTGCTCACACAGCGCGGCGGGGCGGCGCAGAGCGGCGCCGCGGACCGGCCGATCCCGGCTCCCATCGTCCTGGGTGCGCCCCGCGCGGGCGACAGCGATCAGCCCCTGCCGAACGGCGGCGGTGTCGAGGTCTTCGCCGAGCCCCTCAAGATCTACGCCGGCGCCCGCACCCAGCAGCGCGTGCTGGACCTGGCCGCCGACGAGCCGGACGCCGTCCTGAGCGACCCCACCCTGGACCTCTGGCTGATCGGCGACTTCAACGGCGACGGCCGGGACGACCTCATGCTGGGGTCGCCGGGCCAGTCGAGCACCTCTGCCTACCAGGTCCTCTTCGGCCCCTTCGGCGGCTGACCGACGGCCCTCCTGGTCGCCCGACCTGAAACCGGGGAGCCCGCGCGGTCGCCAGGACCCGCCGGCTCCCGGTCCGGGCCGCGCCTGGACTATCATGGCGGCGTGAACGCCGCTCCCGCTCAGCTCAGCGCCCCGGCCCCCGCCGCCCCTTCGGCGGCCCCGGCCGGGGCGCCGCTCTGTGTCCAGACCCTGGGCGGCTTCAAGGTCTGGTGCGAGGGCCGGCTGCTGGAGGCGGCGGCCTGGGAGCGGGACAAGGCCCTGCAGCTCTTCCAGTTCTTGCTGATCCAGCGGCGCCGCCGCCTGGACAAGCTGCAGATCGTCGACCGCCTCTGGCCCGACGCCGACCCCCAGGCCGCCGACCGCGACTTCAAGGTGGCCCTCAACGCCGCGATGAAGGCCCTGGAGCCCGAGCGGCCGGCCCGGGCCGAGAGCCGCTTCATCCAGCGCCAGGGGCCGCTCTACGGCATCGCCGCCGACCTGCTCTGGCTGGACGCGGCGGCGATGGAGGAGGCGATCGCGGCGGCCAACGCCAGCCTGCCGGCCGACGTCGAGGAGGCGATCCAGGGCCTGCGGCGGGCCGCAGGGCTCTACGCAGGGGACTTCCTGCCCGAGCGGCGCTACGAGGACTGGGCCTCGGCCGAGACCGAGCGCCTCCAGACCCTGGCCCTGGGCGCGATGACCCGCCTGGCCGCCCTGCTCGTCGAGCGCAACCCCCTCGAGAGCCTCCAGCTCACCAGCCGGGTCCTGGACATCGACCCCGTCTGGGAAGAGGCCTGGCGCATCCAGATGGAGGCCCACCTGGCCAGCGGCAACCGCCCCCTGGCCCTGCGCAGCTGGGAGCGCTGCCTGGCGGTCATGCGCCGTGAGATCGGCCTGGACCCCCTGCCGGCCACCCGCGCCGTCCATGCCCGCATCCTCGCCGGCTGAGCCTGTCTGCCGCCTCCTGCCTCCCCCCCCCTCCTTTCACCCCTTCCGTCTCGCCCCTTCCGTCATACAGCCTCCCGACCCTCCGCCCAGGAGCCCCGCCATGAACGAAGCCACAGCCCCCCAATCGGATCGCGAAGGCCCCGCCGCGGCGGCCGACGCGGTCCCGGCGAGCTCCGACAGCGCGCCCGCCGGCCAGGGCTCTGACCGCCCCCCGGCGGAGGTCGCCTCCTTCGTTCTGCGCTTCAGCCAGGATCTCTGGCGCGAGGCGGGCGGCCAGCCGCGCGTGCGCTGGCGCGGCCACATCCGCCACGTGCAGGGCGATGCCGAGGCCCGCTTCACCGACTTCAGCGACGCCGTGGCCTTCATGCAGCGCCAACTGGCCCAGCTCACCCTCGAGTCCGTGGCCCGGGACGATGCCGCGGACCAGGCCCAGGCCCTCTCCGAGAGCTTCCAGGTCTGGGAGAAGGTGACCGAGGGCTACCGCGACCTCTGGTTGTCGGCGGTGCGCGCCGCCGCCGACGGCAGCCAGGCGATGCGCCGCCAGGTGGGCCAGCAACTGGAGCGCAGCTGGCCCTGGTGGCCCTTCTGGCCGTCGGGGGGCGGGGCCACGGGATCGTCCGGATCAGCCGGATCCAGCGAGCCGGCGGGATCGACCGGTCCGGCCGGATCACCCGGATCGCACCCACCCGCCGGCGACCCAGGCTCGGCCGGCATCGCCGAACTCCTGCCCCTGCTGCAGGCCCTGCACGGCCAGATGGCGGAGATGGCGGAGCGGCTGAAGGCGGTGGAGGCGCGGCTCGGGTCCGGTTGAGGGCGGGGCTGCGGCTCGCCGCGCATCGGCCCACATTCGGGAGCATGCCAAGGGGATGGTCAGAGCGCGATGGGGCTCCTACCCAATGCGCCCGGAATGTCCGTCGCTGAGCGAGGTTCCGACCACCTCGTCCCTGAGCTCTCGATGCCGGCGCTGGGACCATTGCGCGAGCACGCCCGCCAGCGGACTCTGCGTGGCCTCGAGGACGGCGAGGAGATCCGCGAGCGTGTCCTCGGGCGACTCCAAGCCCACCAAGCGGTAACGATGGACGGCAGCCACCTGGGCTTCGGCCAGCTCGCGTGCCTCCACGTGCTGCCCGGCCAGCCACCAGCAGCGAGCCAGCGCCGCGGCAGCATCGAGAGCCCGATGGGTCAGACCTGCCTGCAGGTAGGTGTCGCGCGCCTGGGTCAGAATCGCCGCGGCCGCCGGCAGGTCCGTGTGGGTCAGCAGCCGCCCGCGCAGGATATCGGCCGGGCCGGCCAGGCCACCGATGCCGGCGGCCACGGCCTCGTCGCGGGCGGCGGTGGCCTCGGCCAGGCGGGCCTGCACGCTGCGGTCCGGTGTCGCCAGGCGCGCACGGTCGACACGGGCGGACAGCCACTGGGTGCGTTCACCGACGGCCAGGAGGGATTCGATGGCCTCATCCAGCACCCGCAGAGCCTCGTCCACATTGCCCAGCCGGCCGAGGAAGCGACCGATCTCGGCTCGGGCGAGGGCGGCGTGGGCGTTGTCACCGAGAGCCTGGAAGGTGGCGAGCGCCTGCTCGGCGCTGGCCAGGCCGGCGGCGTTGTTGTGCACGGCCCGCTGTAGATACGCACGGCGAAGGAGGGCACCGGCCTCCGTACGGGTGGCGCCATCGATGCGGGTCCGTTCGAGAACGCGATCGAGGTGATACGCGGCCTCGACCGGCCTGCCCAGGTCGACAAGGGCCATCGCAGCCAGGAGCCGCGCGGAGTTCTCGGTGGCCCGGTGGCCCAGGTCCTGGGCCAGCCGAACCGATCGTTGCAGGTGGGCCAAGGCATCGGCCAGGAGTCCGCGCCTGTACGCGATGCCGCCGACAATGGCCGCGGCGTTCATCTCCCCCAAGCGGTAGCCCATCTCAGTCGCCAGAGCGAGGCAGGCCTGGCTTGAGGCCGCCGCGGCCTCAACAGCGCCCGTGCGGTCGAGAAGGACCGCCAGCGTGTAGTGGAGCGCGCACTCGAGGCGTAGGTAGCCATGGCCCTGGATCTCCTTCAGCACCGCTCGGGTCGCCTCGATGCTCTGTGCCAGGTCCCCGCGGTAGACGGCGATACCTGCGCGCTGGTAAGCTGCCTCGGCCGCCAGACGGCGCGCTCCGGCGCGCTCGGCATGCCTCAGCGACGCGTCGAGGGCCGCTGTGGCCCGGTCGAGGTCTCCCGCATCGCGGTCCAGGATGCCACGCAGGCGCAGGGAGACCGCCAAGGCCTCGTGGGCCGCAGTGCTTCCTATGTCGGCGCGCCGGGTCTCGGCCAGGGCGCGAGCGGCCTCGGCCGCCTCCGCAGCACCATCGCGGTCGCCCGAGCGCAACCGAAAGAAGCCGCGCTCGGCGAGCAGGCGCGCGGAGAGGGCGGCGAGGCCGGGAGAGGGGGCTCCTGGCGAAGCGTCTGGCCGCGCATCGATGATCGCATCGCAGAGCGCCATCCCCAGGAGGCTGGGTCCCTGCGCGTAGTAATGGGTCACCAGGTCGACCGCGACGGGCGCCAGGGCGGGCCCATCGCCGCGAGCGACAAGATGGCGCCAGGCCGCTTGGAGATTGTCGGAGTCTCGGTCGACGAGGGTCACGACAGCGGCGGCGTCCGTTCCGTGGCTCCGGATGGCAAGCGCGAAGCGGCTTGCGAAGTGATGAGCATGGGCGTCATGGGCACGTTCGGCCATGAGGGGAACCTGGGCAAGGCGCTGGGCGCCGAAATGGCGGAGGACTTCATGGATCAGGAAGCGGTCGCTCCCGTTGGTCGTCACCAGCGAGCGACGTTGCAAGGCAGAGAGCCTCTCGGGCCCTACGCCCAGGGCTTCCGCAGCAACGCGGTCGAACCCTCCGCGGCAAACGCAGAGCCGAGCGAAGGCAAGCCGTTCCTCGCCGTTGACGTAGGTCCAGGCATGCTCGAACACCGCTTCCAGGCTGGCATGCCGGGCCGGGAGGCCGCGCGTGCCGGGAAGCGCCGCCAGATCATCCTCAAGGCGCGACGCGATCTCGAGACAATCGTGATCGGCTACCCAGGTCGCAGCCAGCTCGAGGGCCAGCGGAAAGCCCTGGACCCGGTGGCAGATGGCCCCGATCGCTGCCCACTGGGAGTCGATCGCAAAGTCCGGTTTGACGCGACGAGCGGCGGCGACGAAGAGCGCAACAGCATCATGTTGCGCGGGAAACGTGGCGGCTTCGAGGGGGTCCGGATAGGTCAAGCCGTCCAGGGCCAAGACCTGTTCACCAGGCAGATCGAGAGGCGAACGGGAGGTGACGAGGATGCGGACGCCCTCTCCCGCCGCCAAGAGCTGCGCGACCTCATGCGCCTGTCCCGCGATGGACTCGAAGTTGTCCAGGACAAGGAGAACCTCACGCAAGCGCAGGGCCTCCAGGACCTGGTCGAGGGGCGCCGAACTGCCGATCAGCTGTAGACCAAGTGCCGCCGCGATACCTGGCGCCACACCGTCGGTCGGTGCCAGTCCGGCCAGGGCGATGAAGCTCACGCCGTCCAGGAAGCGCTGCGTGACCCGTCTGGCGACTTCTATTGCCAGGCGGGTCTTGCCGATGCCGCCGGGTCCCACGATGTTCAGCAGCCTCTGGTCCGGACGGGCCAGGTACGCCATGGCGGCGGCCAACTCGGCCTCGCGTCCCACAAAGGCGGTGGGCGGCGAGGGCAGCGCGGCCTGGACACCGCGGGCCCTGGCGGCCGCGATGCGCTCCCGCAGGGCCAGCAGCTCCCCCGATGGTTCGACGCCGAAATCGTCGGCCATGGCCTCCTGCAGGCGCAGGGCCTGCGTCAGGGCGGCGGTGTGCTCGCCCGCGCGGGCCAAGGAGAGCATCAACGCGGCAGTGGTCGGCTCATGCGAGGGGGCGATGGCCACGGCACGCCGGAGATACGCGATGGCCGCAGCCGGATCCTGCACGGTGGTCTCCTGGGCCAGGCGCAGCAGGATGGCACGCAACCGCTCGTCGAGGCGAAGGCGCCAGTCCGCCAGCCAGGCGCCGATCTCGGGTTGGTCCAGGCTGGAGAGGTCGTCGGACAAGGGGCCACGACAGAGCGAGGCGGCTCGGATCAGCGCGCCGGTGTCCGTGCCGTCCGCGCTGCACCCGAGCAAGGCCAGGACGTCGACCTCATCGTCCGGCTGCGCCACGAAGCTGAGCCGATCGTCCCTCACGTCGAGCCTTCCCGGCAGCAAGGTCCGCAGCCGACTCAGCGCGACACGCAGGCTGAGGCGCGCCTTTTCACGCGGTGCCTCGGGCCACAGCCAAGCGCAGAGGCGGTCGCGCGACACCCACCCTCCTTCGAGCACGAGGTAGGCCAGGAGAGCGCGGACGCGCCGGTCGGGCAAGGGAAGCGGGCGACCGTCGAGCAGCAGGGTCGTTGGACCGAGCAACTGGATGACGAGGGCGGTCCCGGGATCACGGGGCTCAGGACTGGCGGTCATGAGGCGTCAGGCAGAGGGCTGGAAGCGCTGCTCGAAGTAGAGCCCCAGCGGTTCGGCGCAGAGGGCGAGCCAGCGCAGCGTCGGCGCAGTTGCCACCCACTGTTCCAGGACATCGACGGCCCCGGCCTCGTCGTCTGGGCCGTCGACGACGACCAGGCGTTCCAGAGGTGCGAGGTAGGAGCCGATGTCGGCCTCCGCCGGCCTTCGGCCGTCCAGGCGGTCGATCGCGGCCGCGAGACGCCGGGCCAAGGGTGCTTGCTCTGGCCCCAACCGGTGCGGCACCCATAGGACGCCGTCCAGCAGGCTATCCACGGCCAGCAGGGCCGCCTGCTGGGCCAGCGTGGCGCGTGCCGGACCAGGTGGGGCGACCAGGGTGATCCACCGCCGTTCGGCGTCGGAGAGCAAATCCGCCAGCCTCAAGACGTCGCCGCCATGCTGAGGGACTTGCCTCGGGAGTCTCCTGCCTGCGCTCTCGTTGTCCACCGCCGCCTTCACGTCCAGGTTGTGTCGACGTTCCCGCGCCATTGCGGTCACGATGCGGGTCCGCATGGCCTCCGTCGCACCATCTGGGCTCAAACCGAGGTGATCTGCGAGCGCTTCGGCCTGGCGGTTGTAGGCGTCCAGGGCAGCGTGGTACTCGCCCCGTCGGGCCAGGTCAAGCATTCGCCGCTGCAAGAGGGACTCCGTCACCGGATGCCGGCCGAACCACAGGCGGCTCCAGTCCTGGTCGTCCAGTACGGGCGCAGATGCACCGTCCGAACTTGCCCGTTCGGTCGGGTCCTTCCCCCCCAGCCGGCGGGCGAGCGGGCCGGCCGCCGCAACGCTCCTGTTCGTCGTTCCCAGTCGCGCCTGGTGCGCGGCGATCAGGGCCTCCCATGCTGTTCGCTGCTCGACCAACCAGGCCCGGAATTCCTCGGTCGCCGCGTCATCGAGGTCGGCGGCCAATCCACTGCCCAACCGCTGCAGGAGGTCTCGTCCCTCGAGCCACTCGGGCGGGGTCCCCACCGGGGCCGCCGCCACTTGCAGCAGCGACCGTAGGCGCCAGACATCGACGTCGTCCCCTGCCAGGGCCTGGAAGGCCACCGACTGTCGGTCGGCCCGGATTCTTCCCGGCAACGCGGCCCGCAGCCGCGCGAGTGCGGCCCGCAGCCGGAGTTGTGCTCGGGCTTCGGGCACGTCGGGCCAGAAGAGGCCGCGCAGCCAATCGCGTCGCACTGGGGCCTGTGCCAGGACCAGACAGGCCAACAATGCACGGGGCTGCAAGGCCATCGCCTCGCGCAGGAGGACGCCATCACGCTCGATACGCATGGGGCCAAGGAGCCTGATCATCAAGCTGTGCTGGGCCACGGCCGCTCCACCTTCCTGGCGACCGAGCACGCGGGACCGGGGCAGGTGGTACCCGCGGCAGCGTCGGTAACGGTGCCATAACGGTAGCCGGGTACTGTTCTTCCCGCAACCGCTTCCGAGGGCAGGAGAGCATCGCCACTGCCGTCCGGGGGTCACAGGAGAGGCCGACCACATGTCCAGCAAGCGATCGACCATTCGGGCCACGCTCTGGCCCTGTCTGAAGCGCTATGCCCCCCTCGAGGTGGCCGGGGCGTTGGGCACCTTGGCCGGCGGCTGGCTCGGCTTCATCGTCTTCGATCGGATGGGGGTGGCGGTGTTGGCGGCCACGATGGGCGAATGCCTTGGCTACTACGGCCTGGCGCTGATGCGGGAGCTGCGGCAACAACGGTGGCCCGGCCATTCCCGACCCTGGGGATCGAATCCGGCCAATGTCTCCGGCTACGGCGCCCTGCGAGCGCTGCTGCTCGAGTTCGGACCTGCCGAGTTGCTGGACACCGTCTGGATTCGCCCCGGGGCGATGCTCCTGGTCAGTCGCTCCATGGACCACCTGGCGCTGAGCCTGTTGATCGGCAAGTTGTTGGCCGACCTGGTCTTCTACACGCTGGCCGTGGCCGGCCGTGAACTCGCGCGACGGCAGCAAGGCGCCGTCTCACTTCAGGAGGTGCAACCGTCATGAACAGCCCTTCGACTCTTTCCGCCGCGGGAGCACAGACGCTCGGCTCTGCTGCGGTTCCGGGTGTGTCTGCGACCCCCTACCTGCAGATGGACCTGGGCAGGGTTGCAGCCGCGTACCGGCGCCTGAAAGCGGCCCTGCCCGGAGTCCGGATCCACTATGCCATGAAGTGCAATCCGGACCCGCAGGTGCTGGCTACCCTGGGTGCCCTGGGCTGCCGCTTCGAGGTGGCATCAGCCCCCGAACTGGAGCTGCTCGTGGCCCTAGGCTTCTTCGCCGAGGACCAGCTTTACAGCAATCCGGTCAAGCCTGGGCACCACATTCGGACAGCTGTGACGGCGGGGCTGCGGCGCTTCGCGGTGGATAGCATGGCCGAGCTTCACAAGATCGCTGCCATCGCCCCTGGCGCCGGGGTGTACGCGCGCCTGGCGGTGGCGGACGGGACCAGCGACGTAGCCAGCGAAGGTAAGTACGGCGTAGACGGCGCCATGGCGACCCACCTGCTGCTGGCAGCGCGAACCCTGGGCTTGAGAGCCTACGGCCTGACCTTCCATGTGGGCTCTCAGATGCAGGACCCGGCGCCCTGGGAGCGTGCCATTGCCCAATGCGGCGACCTGATGCGCCACCTGCTGCTCCACGATCTGCGCTTGGAGATGTTGGACATCGGCGGTGGGTTTCCGGCGGCCTACGCCACCCCGGCGACGCCGATCGAGGACATCGGACGCTGCATCATCGCCGCCTTGAATCGCCACCTGCCCTACCCGGTCACCGTTGTCGCCGAACCGGGCAGGGCCTTGGTGGCCGAGGCGGGCCTCCTGGTCTCCGAAGTGATCGGTGTCGCCGAACGGGCAGGCCGAACCTGGGTGCACCTGGACGTGGGCGCCTTCAACGGGATGATGGAAGCACTTGAGACGCAGAACCGCCTTCGCTACCCTGTCAAGGACTCACGCGAATCCCGTCGCAAGTTGTTGGTGCACCTGACCGGGCCATCCTGCGACAGCCAGGATACCCTGTTGTACGACGTGCCCTTGTCGCAGGGCATCCGCGCAGGTGATGAGGTCTACATCGGTTCCGCAGGAGCCTACACCACCAGCTACGCCTCGAACTTCAACGGCTTCGACATTCCGAGCATCCGTTGCGTCTGATCCACGTCGGCACGGCGTTCGGCCGGATCGGTGCCTGCATCTGACGCGATCCCGGCTTTCCTGCCTCTTCACTCCACCCGGAACGCCACCGTGCAGCCGTCCACGTTCAGCCCCGGCAGGCCCTCGTCGGGCACCGTCACCACGTCCACCCCGTTGACCGCGGCGATCCAGCCGCCGCCCGGGGCGCGGCGGGCGGCGAGGCGGTCGCGGCCGTCCGGCGGGGGGGCGGCGGCGCGGCCGCCGGTGACCCATTGCCAGCCCGCCGGCGTCATGCGGAAGACCCAGAGGTCGCGGCTGGCCAGGACTTGGACCACGACGAAGTGCTGCGGGTCCGTGTAGCCCAGCACCAGGCCTGCCCGGAGGGTCCCGGCCAGCGGCTCCAGGCTGACCGTCAGGGCATCGACCGGCGTCTTGCGGACGGCCAGGGCGTTGACGCCCGAGCTGCCGACGAGGGCTTCGCCCCGCTCCTCGAAGGACCGCCAGACCTCGCGCCAGGGCTGCTGGTGGCCCGCCAGCCAGGCCCGGTAAGCCGCCACGTCGGCCGCCCCGATGGGGCCGAAGACCGCTTCCCAGGCGCCTGACGGGGCCTCGCGGGCGTTCAGGCGGGCGAAGAGCAGCCGAGCCTCCGCCGGCCGCTCGTCGAGCAGCCAGCTCACCACGCCCCAGCCGCTGGGCCTGGTCCAGCCTCCCTGGTCGGCCACCAGGGCCGCCAGGTCCTGCCCCTTCGCGTCGAACTCCGCCAGAGCCTGGGCCGGGTAGTCCTCCAGGCTGATGGCCGGGATGACGCCCTGGCTCAGGCGCGTGCCGTCCCAGTTGTGCATCCCGAAATGCTCCGCCAGCCCCTCGCCGAACCAGAAGCCGGCGTAGCCCTGGTTGCCGGTGGCCGCCAGGTAGTGGAACTGGTGCGTGCCCTCGTGCAGGATCAGCATGCGGCTGAAGAAGGCCGAGGGCTGGGCGAAGGCGTAGAAGGTCCGGTTGCCCGGATGGTAGTAGCCCCCGCCGCCGCCGTAACGGATGCCGTCGGCCGCCATGCCCGCGGCCATCGCCTCGGCCGTGGCGTAGATCCTGCCCGGCAGCCGGCCCTCCGGCGCGCCCCCGAAGAAGGCTTCCCAGCGCACGTAGGCCGCCTCCAGGAGGTGCCCCACCTCGGCCCCGTCCAGGCCCTCCACCCAGAGGTCGTAATGGGCCGTGGTCACCCGCGCCCCCTCCACCTTCACCGCCGCCGTGGGCGAGGGGGCGGGCGAGGGGGTGGGCGGCGCGGCGGTGGGAGAGGGGGAGGGTCCGGGCAGGGCGGTCGGCGACGCCGACGGCGCCCGATCGGCCGTCGCCGACGGGCGCGCCGCCGGGGTCACCGAGGGCGGGGGCGTCCGCCAGTCCGCCGCCAGGCCCTGCGCCAGCGGCAGGTAGATGCGCCGGGCCGGCGCCGGGTCCTGGGCGGCCGCGGGCATCGCCGCGCGGCCCAGGACGATCCAGCCGCCGACCCATACCGCGGCGATCCGCCAGGCCGCGCCGCGCACCCGACGCCGCCGAAGGTCCAACCCGCTCAGGTCCTCGACGTCGTCCAACCCGTGCAGCCCGTCCACCTGGTCCACCTCGTGCTCCCTGTCCACGCCCTTCTCCCCGACCATCTCTTCCCCCCATCGCCTGGCCCGATCGGCCCCCGCCGCACCGATGATAACAGTCCCTCCCGCAATCCCACGCCCTCCTGTAACTCCCGCGTAACTCCCCGCCCCTAGACTCCCTCCCGACTGAGCCGTTGAACGGTGCCTCCTTGAACGGCAAGCCTTCTCTGAACCTTGCAGCTTGAACCAGACAGAACCCGACGGGGCCGGTCGAACGACGGGCCGCAGTTGAACCAGGAGCGATCCCATGAACCCCACCCTTCCCGCCTTCGACCTGAAGACCTGGACCGAGAACCTGAATGCCGGCCGCGAGGCCTGGCAGGGCGGCATGAAGCTGATGGCCGACACCCTGCTGCAGACCAGCCAGGCCAACCTGGAACTGGCCCTGGGCCTGCGCGAGCAGTACGGCAAGCTGCTGGGCCAGGCGATGGAGCGCGGCCAGGCCGCCTTCACCCAGGAGCAGGCCCTCTTCACCCAGTGGAGCCAGGCCCTGCAGAGCCAGAGCCAGACCCAGGTGGCCCTGCTGAACAAGCTGGGCGCGGAGACCCTGGAGGCCGGCCGCGGCTTCCAGAAGCAGGCCCAGGCCGCCGGCTCGCAGTGGGCCGAGCTGCTCAGCCAGGCCACCGAGAGCACCATGGCCACGGTGGAGGGCATCGCCGCCCCCGTGAGCGGCAACGGGCGCGCCCGCGCCGCTCGCTGAGGCCAGGGGGCCCGGCCTTCGCCCTCGGCGACCGGGTCCGTCCAAGTCGATCCATAGGACAGCGAGGGCGACCCACTGCGGTCGCCCTCCTGCGTTGGGCCTGAGGGCGGCGGCGCGAATCGCGGGGTGGACCGGACGGGTCCATCGACCCCGGACGCGCGCCGACCGCTCCACCGGAGCCACCGAGTAGAATTGCGCGCCGCGCGGAGGGCGGCAACCATGGAAGGAACCCCATCCTTGGACGAGATGACCCAACGCTGGTTGGAGATGCAGCGGCAGCTCCTCGGCAGTTTCGGTGCCGGCATGGCCGCCGCCGCCGGCAGCTCCTCGGCCTGGCAGCAGAGCCTGGACGCCTGGAAGCGCACCGTCGACGCCGGCCTGGATGCCCAGGCCGAGTGGGTGGCGCGCTGGGCCGAGCAGGCCCCGGCCGCTGAAGGGGCCGAGGCCTGGGCCGCCCAGGGCCAGGCCATGCTGAAGGCCTGGCTGGACGGCAACCGCCAGCTATGGGCGCGCTGTTTCGAGATGGCGCGGGCCATGGACCCCGCCCGGGTGGCCTGGACCGGCGGCGCCGCACCCGACCTCCTCCGCCCCTGGCAGGAGATGGCCCGCCAGATGGCCGAGGCCCAGAGCGCCTGGCTCAAGGGCATGGGCCGCTGATGAGCCACAGCCCTTCGCCCACCCCGGACCTGACCGAGGCCGCCGCCCGCATGTGGCAGAGCTGGGCCGAGTTGGCCAGCGCCCCCTGGCGCGGCCCGCAGGCCGCGGCGGCTGCCGGTACCCCGGCCGGCGCCACCGATGCCGCCGCCGGCTTCCAGGCAGCCCTCGCCGGCCTCAGCCGGCAATGGCAGGCCCTGGCGCAGCAGAGCCTGGGCGCCTGGCAGGCCGCCGGCGCCGACCCCCTTCTGCACCAGGTGGCCGCCCAGGCCGCGCGCAGCCAGGCCGGGCTCCTGCAGGTGACCGAGCAGCTCAGCCGGGCCTGGCAGGCCGTGGCCGCCCAGGCCGGCGCCGGGCAGGATCCTTCCGCCCTGGCCGCCGCCTGGGCCGAGCAGCTGAAGCGCAGCCAGCAGGCCCCCCAGGACCTGGCCGCCGCCGCCGAGGACCTGGGCACGCTCTGGCAGACCTGGACGGCCATGCTGCAGCAGAGCCTGGGTCCCTGGCTGGGGGCCCTGGGCCAGGCGCCGCGCCATTGGGGCGGCGCCCTGAGCGGCGACCACAGCGAGCTATCCCAGCTCACCCGCCTGGCCTGGGATGCCTGGGAGCACACCGGCGGCCGCCTGCTGGAGAGCCCCAGCCTGGGCTTCAACCGCGAGATGCAGGAGCGGATGCAGCTGGCCTTCGACGCCTGGCTGGACTACCGCCGAGCGGTGGCCGACTACCAGGGCGTGGTTTCCGAGCTGAACGCCGAGGCCATGGCCGCGGTGGCGGGGCGCCTCCTGGAGCGCGGCGAGGCCGGACGGCCCGTGCGCAGCCTGCGCGAGCTCTCCGCCGTCTGGACCCAGGCGGCCGACGAGGTCTTCGAGGCCGGCTTCCGCGGCGACCGCTACGCTGCCGCCCAGGGCGCCATGGTCCGCGAGGCCATGCGCTACCGCCAGGCCGAGCGGGCCATCGTCGAGGCGGCCCTGCGCAACACGGACATCGCCACCCGCTCCGAGCTGGACGAGGCCTCGCGCGAGATCCACCAGCTGCGCCGGGACCTCCGCCGCCTCCGCAAGGACGTGGAGGGTCTGCGCGCCGTCCCGGCCACCTCGTCAAAGACGGCGACCTCGTCCCCTGAGCCCACTTCGTCGACGCCGTCCACCAAGACCCCGACGAAGGCCCCCGCCAAGGCCAGGCCTGCCGCCGCCGCCGCGAAGGAGACCCCTGCATGATGCCCCCCTTCGTCCAGATCGAGCCGCAGGCCCTCTTGCACGAGCTGGCCGAGCTGAGCCAGCAGACCCTGCGCGGCGTCCAGGCGCTCTCCGCCCTGGACCGCGACGAGATCCAGGTGGGCTGCTCGGCGCGGGACCTGGTGCACCAGGACGGCAAGCTGAAGCTGTACCGCTACCGCCCCCTGGTCGAGACGCCCCATCCCGTGCCGCTCATGATCACCTACGCCCTGGTCAACCGGCCGGACATGGTGGACCTGGAGGAGGGGCGCTCCATGGTCCAGAGCCTGCTGCGGCAGGGCCTGGACGTCTACCTGGTCGACTGGGGCTACCCCGGCCGTGGCGACCGCTGGCTGACCATGGACGACCACATCAACGGCTACATGGACGACTGCGTGGACGTCATCCGGCGCCGCAGCGGCCAGGACGCCATCCACCTCCTGGGCATCTGCCAGGGCGGCGCCTTCTCCCTGATGTACGCCGCCTTGCATCCGGAGAAGGTCCGCAGCCTGATCACGATGGTGGCCCCGGTGGACTTCCACGCCGACAAGGGGCCCGACTGCGGCCTCCTGGGGAGCTGGGCCCGGCACATGGACATCGATGCCATGGTCGACGGCCTGGGGAACATCCCCGGCGACTTCATGAACTTCGGCTTCGTCCTGCTCAAGCCGCTGCAGCTCAACGTGGCCAAGTACGCCGGGCTGCTGGACCTAGCGGGCGACCGCGACCGGCTGCTGAACTTCCTGCGCATGGAGAAGTGGATCTTCGACAGCCCGGACCAGGCCGGCGAGACCTGGCGGCAGTTCCTCAAGGACTGCTACCAGGAGAACAAACTGATCAAGGGTGAGCTGGTCATCGGCGACCAGCGGGTGGACCTGTCCCGGGTCACCATGCCTGTCCTCAACATCTACGCCGAGCTGGACCACCTGGTGCCCCCGGCCTCCTCCAAGGCCCTCGGGCAGCACGTGGGGACGGCGGATTACCAGGAGCAGGGCTACCCCACCGGGCATATCGGCATGTACGTCAGCGGCAAGGTCCAGGCGGCCCTGCCCAAGCGAATCACGGAGTGGCTTCATGAGCGCAGCTAAGACGGACGCGACGGCGACGGCGGCCGTCTCCACCAACGGCAACGGCAACGAGGTCCAGGCGGAACAGGACCCGCGCCTCATCGTCCGGCCCAGCACCAGCCTGGGCCTGGAGGGCAAGGTCATCCTGGTCACCGGCGGCAACCGGGGCATCGGCAAGCAGCTCGTGCTGCTGCTGGAGTCCCTGGGCGCCAAGGTGGCCTACACGGACCGCTCGGACCGCCCCTCGGACCACGGCTCCCTGGCCATCCACGCCGACGTGACCTATCCCGGCGAGATGGAGATGGCGGCCGAGCGCATCGAGAAGGAGCTGGGCCCCATCTACGGCGTGGTCATCAACGCCGGCATCACGCGGGACGCGATGTTCCACAAGATGACCCACCGCGACTGGGACTCGACCATCGCCGTCAACCTGACCGGGGCCTACAACACCATCCGCCCCATCTTCCCCCTCATGCGGGACCGCGGTGAGGGCGCCATCGTCTTCATCAGCTCGATCATCGGCGAGCAGGGCGGCCTGGGGCAGACCAACTACTCGGTCACCAAGGCCGGCCTGATCGGCATGGCCCGCTCGCTGGCCCACGAGGGCGCGCGGCGCAACATCCGCGTCAACATCATCGCCCCCGGCTTCGTGGAGTCGGACATGACCGACAAGATCCCGGCCAACATCCGCGAGACCCTCACCAGCCAGATCCCCATGCAGCGCTTCGGCAAGCCCCTGGAGATCGCCTGGCCGGTGGCCACCTTGTTGTCGCCGGTGGCGTCGGCGTTCATCACGGGCTGCGTGGTCAACGTCAACGGCGGCCACCGCATGTAGGGGCGACCGGCAGGTCGCCCCGTCCCCACCCCCAACAACGGCAACGGCAACGGCGACGGACCTGGGGGGTGGGGACGGTGCGGTGGGGTGGGTTGGGGGGTGAGGGCGACCGCCGGTCGCCCCTACGTTCACCGCCCGGCATCGGACCCGACCGATCACCGTTCCCACCGATCACCGTTCCGACCGGCATCGGGATCCGACCGACATCGGACCCGACTGCCCCACCCTGTCCCATTGCACCCCCGCCGACACACGGCCCTTCATCGCCCCAATCGCCCCCCATTCCCACCACCTACCACCAAAGGACCTCCACCCATGAGCCAGAGCTTCCGCGAGACCTTCATCGTCTCTGCCACGCGCACCCCGCTGGGCCGCTTCGGCGGCGCCCTGAAGGACCTCTCGGCGGTGGACCTGGGTGCCCATGCCATGCGCGCCGCCCTGGACCAGGCCGGTCTGAGCGGCGCCGAGCTGGAGGGCTACATCTTCGGCAACGTCGTGTCGGGCGGCCTGGGCCAGCACGTGCCGCGCCAGGCCGCGTTCAAGGCCGGCATCCCGGCGGAGGTGGACGGCTACCACGTCAACATGGTCTGTTCCTCGGGCATGGTGGCGGCCATGAACGCGGCCATCCACATCCGGGGCGGGGTGGGCGACATCTTCCTGACCGGCGGCACCGAGTCGATGAGCCAGGCCGGCTTCTTCGTCGATGCCCGGGCGCGCTGGGGCTACAAGCTGGTCTTCGGCCAGGGGGGCGCCCCCCTGCGCGACATGCTGGTCCACGACGGGCTGACCGATCCCTCCACCGGCGAGGGCATGGGCGAGCAGACGGAGCGCCTGGCCAAGGAATACGGGATCACCCGCGAGGCCCTGGACCAGGTGGCCTGCGAGTCCCACCGCCGCGCCGCGGCGGCCACCGAGAGCGGGGCCCTGCTCAGGGAGATCGCGCCGATCACCCTGAAGGGCCGCAAGGGCGACACGGTGGTGGACCGCGACGAGGGCATCCGCGCCGACACCACGATGGAGTCCCTGGGCCGCCTGGCGCCGGCCTTCAGCAAGGACGGCGTCCTGACGGCCGGCAACGCCAGCCAGATCACCGACGGGGCCGCGGCCCTGGTGGTGGCCTCGGGCGAGGCGGTGAAGGCCCACGGCTGGAAGCCCCTGGCACGCATCCTGGGCGGTACCTGGACGGCCGGCCCGGGCTGGCGCTTCGCCGAGGCGCCGGCGCCGGGGGTGCAGAAGCTCCTGACCCGCCTGGGCATGCAGGTCTCGGACATCGACCTCTTCGAGAACAACGAGGCCTTCAGCATCAACTCGGTGCTCTTCGAGCGCCTGCTCGGGGTGCCGCAGGACAAGCTCAACGTCCACGGCGGCGCGGTGGCCCTGGGGCATCCCATCGGGGCCACAGGGGCGCGGATCATCGTCACCCTGCTGCATGCCCTCCAGGCCCAGGACAAGACGACGGGCATCGCCACCCTCTGCCACGGCATGGGCGGGAGCACGGCCATCGCCGTCGAGCGCCTGTCGTAGGGGCGGGCCTCGTGCCCGCCCAGGCTTCCGCGCCTGGCTGAGGGGCTCCCGTTGCATCGCCCCGCCCCCCGTTCTATACTCGCGCCATGCCAGCAGCAGAAAAGGCGTGGACAGTGCGGTCGGGCGGCCCGACCGGTCGCCGGCCGGCCGCCGCCGTCGCCGCCATCGCCGCATTCGGGCTCCTGCTCGGGCGGGCCGCCGAAGGGTCGCCCGTCCCCCGGGCCCGGGCCCAGGACACGGGGCCCTGCAAGGTCAGCCTGCGCCGCGACACGCCCCCTGAGGCGGTGCTCGACCAGGCCTTTCCCGTCGCCATCACGGTGACCGCGGACTGCGCCGGCGCCGCCCTGCCCCTGCGCATGGCGGTGGTGGTCGACAACACGGTCAACGTGGGCGGGGCGCGGATGGAGGGCATCAAGAACGGCGTACGCGCCCTCTTCGACGCCCTGGACCTGGAGCGCTCGCAGGCCGGCCTGGCCAGCTTCAACGCCCGGGTGGACTTCCTCGCGCCCATGGGCAGCAGCAGAGAGGTCCTCAAGGCGGCGGTGGACAGCTTCTACCCCAAGAGCGGCAGCCGGGTGGACTTGGCCATGCGCGCCGGCTACCAGATGATCAAGAACGCCCGCGCCGCGCCCGGGGCCGCCACCGGGATGCAGGACGTGGTCCTGCTGGTCTCCGGCGGGCCGGACGAGACGGGGCCGGACGGTCCCATCGCCGAGGCGGCCAAGGCCAAGGACGACGACATCCTGGTGGTCACGGTGGCCGCGGCCGGGGCGGCGGACTTCGACATGCTGACCCAGATGGCCACCTCGGACAGCTTCTTCTACACGGAGACCATCGCCGGGCGCTATCCGGGCCTCTTCCAGCAGATCGTGCGGGACCTGGCCGAGGTCAAGCTGGTGGGCGGCCTGGTCACCGACACCCTGGCGCCGGGCATCGACTACAGCTGGGGGACCGGAATCCCGGCGCCGCGGCTCAGGGGCCAGGACCTGACCTGGCTCTACGCCGTCTGGCCGGAGGGCGGCCTCGCGATCAGCTACCAGGCCCTCTGCCGCCGCCTGGGCTCAGGTCCCTCGTCGGCGGGGGCCACGGTGGAGCTGAGCTTCGACCGCGGCCAGCCCTACGTCTATGCCCTGCCGGTGGCGAGCCTGGCCTGCCTCCCGCCGCCCACCGCCACGGCCACGCCCTCGGCCAGCCCCACGGTCACGCCCACGCCCACGGCCACCGCCAGCCCCCGCCCCACCGAGCCCCTGCGCCCCGTCTACCTGCCCTTCCTCGGGCGCCGCCACTGCAAGCCCTCGGACCACCGGGCGGACGTGGTCCTGCTCCTGGACGCCTCGTCCAGCATGCACGAGCCGGGAGCCGGCGGCGAGATCAAGCTGCAACTGGCCCTGGACGCGGCCACGGCCTTCATCGACAGCCTGAGCTTCCCGGGGGACCGGGCGGCGGTGGTGGCCTTCAACGGCCGCTCGGAGGTCCTGCACCCGCTCTCGGACCATCGCCTCGGCCTGCTCATGGCCCTGGCTGACATCTACGGCCACGTGCGCTTCGGCAGCCGGCTGGACCAGGGCCTGGTCCTGGCTCGCGACCTCCTCGCCCGGTCTGGCCCTGACCGGGTGCCGGTCATCGTCCTGTTGACCGACGGTCTGGCCGACCCCGCGCCTGCCCTGGAGGCGGCCCGAGCCCTGCGCGCCGGCGGGGTCGCGGTCTTCGCCATCGGCCTGGGCGAGGGAGCGGACGCGGCCCTGCTGGAGCAGCTGGCCGGCGACCGCGAGCGCTTCTTCCCCTCTCCCGACGGCGCCGACCTCGAGCGCATCTTCCGTACGGTGGCAGCCATGGCCGGCTGCCGCGACGGCTGAGCAGGGCGGGCGCGAATCGGCGGGAACCGCTGCCGGGGCCAGCTGCTACCCATGGGTGATCGGCGAGGAGGGGCGTCCCGCGGACAGGAGGCTCCCACCCGCGCCGACACCGTTGCGCCGCCATCAGGGCTACGGTATGATTGGCGAAGCCAGTAGTCCGACATTGTGAAGAGAGGACATGACCATGAGCCGAACGCAAGAGAAGTGGCTGGCGCCCCTGATGATGGTCGCCATCCTGGCCTGCCTGGGCCTGGCCGGCCTGCAGAGCGTCGCCGCCGACAGCCCCCCGCGCCCTCTCCAGGGCGGCGAGGAGCCGCCGGAGGAGCGCCCCTGCGGCATCGTCTACGACCGCAGCCTGGAACCGAGGGTGGTCAAGCAGGGCGACAACATCACCGTCCGCGTGCATTACGACTACAAGTGCGCCTCCCGGGCGCGCAAGGTGAACATCATCCTGGCGGTGGCCGACACCCTGGGCGCGGACGTCAACCCGCGTGACGGCGTCAGCATCCTGGGCAACCTCAAGCGCGGCCTCAAGGACTTCGCCAACCGCGTCAACTACTCGAACGGCTCCTGCATCGGCCTGGTGGTCTTCGCCGCCAACGCCATGCCGCTCATGCCCCTGCAATGCGGCCCGGACGCCCGCGTGGAGATCCTCAACCGCATCGACAACAACCTGCGGCTCAAGCCCTCGGGCTCGGTCAACGGCATGGGTGAGGCCATCCGCGACTCCACGCAGCAGTTGCCCGTGGACAACCCCCTGGAAGACAACCTGATCGTCATCTTCGACTCCGGGGCCCCCGAGACCACCGCTACCGAGGAGCGCATCCCCGTGCCCACCGGCCAGGCCTGCGAGGTGGCGCACCGCGGCGGCGTCGAGGTCGCAGCGGTGCAGATGGCCTGGGCCCAGGGGCGCCTGATCGCCTACAAGTGCATCACCCAGGGCATGTGGACCTCGCGCCAGACGGACGGCAAGGACCTCCAGGAGGTCTTCAACGCCGCCGCCGAGGCCCTGCTCTACGGCGACAAGATGTCCGAGACCACCTACTGCGACTACTTCAACCGCCAGCTCTTCGAGTTCATCCCCGGCTCGGCCAGCCCGCGCGACCCGGACGAGGACGACCCCTTCAGCGGCATCTGCTGGAACTTCGCGGCCAACACCCACCGCCCTGGCGGCCAGGCCATCGAGTACACGATGCGGGTCAAGGAAGATGACCCAGGCCTGGACGAGCAGAAGATCGAGCTGGGCGACGAGGCCGTGCTCTACTTCAACTTCCAGAGCGGGAACAACATGGAGTACTTCCTGCCCAACCCGGTGCTCTGCATCTATGACAAGGCCCGGCCCCAGTTCTGCGACAACTTCCCGCCGGTGACGCCCACCACGGCGCCGCCGACGGAAACGGCCAGCGCCCCGGTACCCACGGACACGCCGCCCCCGGCCACCGATGTGCCCACGGCGACCACCGGGCCGGCGCCCACGGACACCCCTGAGCCGCCCACGAAGGTCCCGCCCACAGCCACCCCCGACGTGCCGCCCACCCAGCAGCCCGACGGCGGCAAGATCTTCATGCCCGCCCTGTCCAGCTGAGGCAGCCTCGGCGGCTGACATCGGCCGGCGCCGGCGCCGGCGCCGGCCTCCGCAATCGGACCGCGCATGCGAGAGGGTCGCCCCCGGGTGGCCCTCTCGTCGTTCGTCCCCTTGTCTCCGTCCTGCGGCCAAGCTAGGCTTGCCGGCAATTCAAGGCGCCGGATCGATCGCCCGGGAGCTCGCTGCCCGGACGGTGGGTCGGACCGGACACCCTCCACGAGGCCCCTCCATGCTCAGCAGCCATCCCTCTCCCGCCGCCTTGGGCGGCTCCGGCCATGCGCCGGCTCCGCGCGACTTCATCGCCCTGGAGGAGCGTTACGGGGCCCACAACTACCACCCGCTGGACGTGGTCCTGAGCAGGGCGGAGGGCTGCTGGGTCTGGGACCTGGAAGGCCGGCGCTACCTGGACTGCCTGGCCGCCTACAGCGCGGTCAACCAGGGGCACAACCATCCGCGCATCGTGGGCGCCCTGACGGCCCAGGCGGGGCGCCTGGCCCTGACCAGCCGCGCCTTCCACAACGACCAGCTGGGTCCCTTCTGCCAGGAGCTCTCCCAGCTCACCGGCTTCAGCCGCGTCCTGCCCATGAACACCGGGGCCGAGGCGGTGGAGACGGCCCTCAAGGCGGCCCGCAAGTGGGGCTACAAGGTCAAGGGGGTGCCGGAGGGGCAGGCGGAGATCCTCTGCTTCAGCGGCAACTTTGCCGGCCGCACCATCAGCATCGTCAGCTTCTCGGACGAGCCGCAGTACCGCGACGGCTTCGGGCCTTTCACGCCCGGCTTCCGCATCCTCCCCTACGGCGACGTGGCGGCGGTGGAGGCCGCCATCTCTCCCAACACGGTGGCCATCCTCATGGAGCCCATCCAGGGGGAGGCGGGGGTCATCATCCCGCCGGCCGGCACCCTGCGCCGCCTGCGCGAGCTCTGCGACGCGCACCGGGTGCTCCTGATCTTCGACGAGATCCAGAGCGGCCTGGGGCGCACCGGCCGGATGTTCGCCTGGGAGCACGAGGGGGCGCGCCCCGACGGGATGACCTTGGGCAAGGCGCTCAGCGGCGGCCTGTACCCGGTCTCGGCCTTCGTGGCCGACGACGAGGTGATGGACGTCTTCCATCCCGGCGACCACGGCTCCACCTTCGGCGGCAACCCCCTGGGCGCCGCCGTGGCCCGCGAGGCCCTGCGCGTGCTGGTGGAAGAGGGCCTGGTGGAGAATGCGGCCCGCATGGGCGAGCGCTTCGCGGCGGGCCTGGCCGGGCTGCGGCAGTCATCCATCGCCCAGATCCGCCAGCGCGGGCTGTGGATGGGCATCGAGTTCTGGCCGCCGGTGGGCGGCGCCCGGGCCTACGCCGAGGCCCTCAAGGAGCGGGGGATGCTCTGCAAGGAGACCCACGTGCACACCCTGCGCATCGCCCCGCCCCTCTGCATCCGCGCGGAAGAGGTGGACTGGGCCTTGGAGCAGCTCACGGCGGTGTTCGACCGCTTGGGGTAGAGTGGCGATCACGATGCCGTAGCGCCTGGGCCGACACCGCCCGGCGACTGAAAGTCGCGGGCTAGTTAAGACCAAGTCCACTGGCGTGGACTGCCGAGAGCGCTACTTCGCCGTAAAGGCTGGGCTAGCCGCTCCGAGCAGGCGGACTCGGGCCGCTCACTCTCTCCCTCACGGCCGCAGCCACCAGTAGACCTGCTCTGGATGCAGGTCGCCGAGGCGGGCGAGCAGGGCGTGGTAGGGTCCGGTCTGCCACTGCTCCCACGTCCAGGACAGGTCGGCCGGCGCCCGGCAGAAGCGCCACGCGGCGGCGTCCGCGCCGAGGGCCGCGGGGACGGGGGGGGCGGGGTCGGCGAGGGGGGCCGGGGGGCTGGGCGCGGGCCAGGGGGCGGACGGCGGGAAGCCGTGGAGCAGGAGGAGGGCGCAGGCGCCGCTGTCCGCGGGCGAGGGCAGGTGGAAGAGGCCCTGGAGGCGCGGGCGGGCGTCGGGATCGGAGAGGAGGGGTGCCAGCCCGTCGACCAGGCGCGCGGGGTAGGCCAAGGCATCCACCCCCTCGGCGGCGGGCGGACCCCAGGGGAAGAGGAGGAGGGGGCGGCGGGGCGAGGCCGCCAGGGCGGCGAGGGCGGCCGCGTCACCCCGGGCGAGGGCCTGGTCCAGGTACAGGACGAGGTCGGCCGCCGGGGCCAGGGCGGGGCTGACGCGCTGGTGGGGCAGGCCGGGGGGGAGCGGCAGGAAGCCCGCGGCGTCGGGAGAGGGCGTGGGGCTGGGCGCGACGGGCGGGGGCGGGTAGGCGGGGTCGCTGCCTCTGAGCGGGGCGCGGCTCGCGCCGGGCCCGGCCAGTGCGAGGCCCGCGGCGGCGGCGAGGCCCAGCAGGGCGGTGGCGGCCGTGACGAGCAGGCCGGACCCAGCACCCGGGCGAGGGGCGGTGGGCCGGCTCACCGGGCACCCCCGGCGCTGGGGTCGGGCTCGGGCACGGAGGGCAGCTCAGGGGGGATCCCTTCGCAGAGCAGGCGGAAGCGGACGGCGTCGGCGGCCAGGCGCTTGCCGGCGGGAGGGCGGTAGTCGGCCCAGTCGCCCTGGTCCGTGAGCTGCACCCAGGGCCGGCCGCTGAAGCGCGCCACGCCGATGGGCTGCCAGCGATCGCCCTCCGCATGCTGGTCGAGGGCGTTCTCGAGGGCTCCCAGCCGGTAGCGCGCGACATGGGCGCCGGCGCTGGCGGCGCCGCCGGGAACGTAGGCCTCCACCTGGTAGGGGCCGCTGGGGCAGGCGCTGCAGACGTAGCGCACCCAGCGCCCTCCCGGGCCGCTCCGGCTCTCGGTCCAGCGATGCTCCCCCTGCCAGCCGCCGGCCAGGCGCTCCCAGGGGCCGCAGTCCGCCGCCCCGCCGCCGCAGCCCCAGCGCACGCCAGGATCCTCCTGGTCCACCACCCAGGCGGCGCAGGGGAGGGGACAGGCGGGACCTTCCTGCCCGGGGTCCAGCCTTCGTCGGCTCCAGCCGAAGCCCCGGTGGGGGTCCGTGAAGCCGGGGTCCACCTGGCCGGGCCCGAAGCTGCGGCTCCAGCCGTAGGGGTCGAAGGCGAAGGCGGAATCGGTGGCCGGCGCCTCGCGCGCGGCCTGGAAGTGGAGATGCGGCCCGCTGCTGTTGCCGGTGGTCCCGAGGACCCCTATGGCCTGGCCGCGGCCGACGCTTTCGCCCTCGCGGACGAAGAGGGCCGCCAGGTGCCCGTAGAGGCTGGCTTCCGCGCCGGCATGGTCGAGGGCGGCCATGAGGCCGTAGCCGGCATTCCGCCCGTCATGCTCGGCGCGGTCCCAGCGGGCCTCGGCCACGATGCCGGCGGCGGCGGCGAAGACCAGGTCCCCGGCGGCCCCCAGCCGCCGCCCCACCCCGCAGCCCTGGCGGTAGGCATGGCGGGTGTAGTCCCAGCCGGAATGCCCGTCGTAGCCGGGCCGGGCACCCTCGGCGTCCGGGCAGGCGGCGATGTCGTCGCCGGAGAAGAGCAGCAGGCTGCCGTCCCGGGCATAGCGGGGATGGCGGTGGTCGAAGATGGCCGAGATCATCGGCTGGGGGCCGCAGTAGGGGGCGGACCAGGCCTCCGATGCAGCGGGCGTCTGCGCGTGGGCGCCCGGCGCGACCGAGCACGCGGCGATCGCGGCGAGCCCGAGGGCCGCGATCGTCGCGCCAGGGGAGCTGGGGCCGGGTTGGTCGGGACGTGGGCCGCGCCGGGTTGCGGGCTGGGCAGGCATCGACCGCCTCGCGAGCTGGGGCCGCCGGCCGGGTCGGCGGGCGGAGAGGCTCAGCTTGCGGGACGGGGCGTTGCAGGATCGTCCCAGTGGGTCAAGGGCGCGCCGCTACCGCGCCAGGAATGCGCCTCACGGTCAGCGTTGCCCCCACAGCTCCTCGGCGGGCTGGTCCATCCAACCTGCCAGGCGCTCGAAGGCGCGCAGGGCGGCGGCCCGGTCGGGGGCGCTCAGGTAGCGCGCGGGGCTGTCGGCGATGGCGCCCAGTGTGCGCTGGTCCACCTCGCGGCCCAGGCCCACGGCGTACACCTCCAGCTTCAGATCACGGGCGTGCTGGGCGGCGGCGACGGCATCGTCGGGCCGGGCCTCGTGCGCCCGCCCGTCGCTGATCAGAACGATGACGCCGCGGGTCAGGCCCCGCCGAGCCTCGCCCAGCAGGAGCTCGGTGGCCAGGGCGATGCCCTTGTCCAGGGCGGTGCCGTTGCCCAGGGTCAAGCGCTCAAGGGCCTGCCGCAGCGATGCCGCGTCGCGACTGAAGGGGGTGAGCTGCCGCGCCGTGGCATCGGTGGCCACCAGGGCCAGCCGATGTCGCTCCGGTGCCAGACCTTCCAGCAGCCGGTCCACCGCGGCTCGGGCCGCCTCCAGCTTGCTGCCCTCGGGCCCCAATCGTTCTCCCATGCTGAGCGAGCTGTCCACCACCAGAACCAGGTCGACAGCCTGTGTGAGGGTGGGCTCGCGGAGGACGAGGGGGAGGAAGATGCGCAGGGGCGGGAAAAGGACGGTGGGGGCGACGGTGGGCCGGTCGGCGGTGGGGCGGGGCAAGGAGGTGGCCGATGGCGATGGCGCCTGCGCGGTGGCCGTGCCCGCCGCGGGGCTGGCCGAAGGCTCGGACGTGGGGCCTGCCGGCGGCGTCGGCGGGGGAGCGGTGGCGCTGGGAGCCGGCACCTGGGTGCTGGAGGGCAACGGGGTGGGCGACGGCGGCGGGCCGGGGCTGGCGGTGGGGGGCGGCAGCACGGTGAGGGTGTCGATGGCGGCGACGACCGTGCCGATCTGCCCTTGGCTGTCGCGCCACTCGGCGCTCGCCCCGGCTCCCGAGGGGAAGCTGCCCACTTCCAAAGGGCGCAGGCGATAGCTCGCAGTTGCCGCCACAGCCGACGGTCCTTGCAAGGTCCAGGTCAGGCTGGTCGCGGCCGGATCCCAGACGGCCGCGGGTGCGGCGCTGTCGGGGGCGTAGGCCAGGTTCGGCGGCAGCCGATCGATCAGGGTCAGACGCCTGATAACAGAGCCGTCGTTATCGCGGAGCGCGGGCAGCAGCTCCGGCAGCAAGGCGCTTGCCTGCCCCAAGGTGAAGGTGTAGCGACTCGAACTGGCCATCTCACGCAGGCATTGCAGGTCACAGGACTCACCGACGCAGATGGTGATCACGAGGACGCCTTGGGCCTTGGCCTGCCGCGCCGCCGCCAGGGCCGGGTCGCAGCCCTGGTTGTTGCCGCCGTCGGACAAGAGGACGATGGCCTCGTTGGGCGTTCCCGGTTGCGCCAGGGGCCGCCCCGCGACGAGCAACTCCAGTGCGCTGGTCATGCCCAGAGCGAGATCGCTGCCGCCCTGGGTCGCCAAGGGGGGCGCCAGACAGGCGTCCACGGCCACGCGGCTGCTCATCAGCGCGCAGCGCCGCATGACGGCATCGTTGAAGGCCACGAAGCCCACGCGGGCGGTCGGCTTGGACAGGTCCAAGGCGTCAATCCAGGTGCGGATGGCTGCCAAGGTGTCGGTCAGCGGCTGACCGGCCATGGAGCCGGAGGCGTCCAGAGCGAAGGCCAGGTGCAGGGGCGAGGTCAGGCTCTCCGGGCAGGCTGCCTGGAAGCCGAGCGTCACCGTGACCTCGTCACCCAGGATGACGGTCCGCGGGCTGACGGAGCGCGTCAGGACGGCGGTGCAGGGGGATGACTGGGCCTGGACCGCGCCAGGAGAGCCCAGGCCGGCAAGCAAGGCGATGATGATGGCGGCGACCAGCAGGAACGCAAGCGAGGTGGCGAAGGCGGTGGCGCGGGTGAATGGACCGACCCCGCGGGACGGTAGGTCTCGACGGAGTTCTGCGACCCGGTCGATGGACCTTCGATCCTGCGCATGCGACGAGGGCTCAGGGCGGAGCAGCTTCATGAGGGTCCTCCCCCAACATTGTCTCCACGGACCGACCCTGCCGGATAGGGCGGGTCGGGGGCCCGTGGCCCAAGGGATCTGTGAGCTGGGTGCCGGGAACGATGGCCGAGGTTCCACCTTGGCTGCGGGAGATGCTCGCTTCCGTCAGAAGTGATCCCTACAGAGCCAGCCCGACCCCAAGGCTGTCAAGCTGCATTCGATCGTGCCTTCATAGACATGCAGCTCCAGCGAATCCCGTAGGGTCGGGTGGGCCTTGATCTCCAGGGCTCGACATCCGATGCCTTGGCCGTCGCAGTTCGGGCTGTCCTTGAGGTCGACCACTTTGTCGAAGTGGCTGAGGTCGGCTTCGTCGAGGGTGTCGGCCAACCCCGGAAAGTGCCCTTGGGCATCGAAGTGAACCAGGTAGCGGGCGAACAGCTGCTCACCACGGTAGAGGGAGGCTCGCATCGCCCATCGCTGAAGGGGCCAGGACCGCCGGTAGGTGTAGCTGGCAACCGGCAGGATGCCGATGGTGAGAAGCAGGGCCAGCAGCAGCTTGGGCGCCCGATGCGCGGCTCCCCGTCCCTCACGGATGAAGGTGGAGAGTGTCCACAGCAGCAGGAGGGTCATGGCCCCCAACAGGATGACGACCAGCGGCGACGTGGCAGCGCCGATCAGAACGACTTCTTGCTCTGGCATGGCCCTTTCACCTCTCGGTGTTTGATCCCGTTGGGGTGATGATAGGCCTACCGCCCCATCACCGCCCCAAGACCAGCTCCAGCCCCTCCACCGCCGCCTCGCCGCCGACCGCCAGCCCGCCGGCCTGCTCCCAGGAGCCGTCGCCGCCCCACCAGGCCAGGCGGGGCTCGCGCCAGGTAGTCGCGCCCGCGAGGAACCAGGTGCCGGGGGGGACGGAGAGGCTGAAGCTGCCGTCGGCCGCGCTGAAGACCGATGCGGCCGGGCGGGGCGCATCGCCGGGATCCAGCGGGGGGTAAGCCGCCAGCACCAGGGCGCGGTCGACGGGGCGGCCCCCGGAGTCCAGCACCTGGCCGCGAAGCAGACCCGGTGGGCTGGGCTCCAGGAAGAAGTCCGCGCGCTGAACGCGGTCGGCCGCCAACTCGAGGGGCCTGGCCAGGAGGGGGTTGGGGCTGCCGCCGAACCACATGAGCTGGTAGGCCGGTGACTCCGCATGCAGCAGCCATGGTCCGGGGGGTAGCTCCAGGCGGTAGCTGCCGTCGGCGTCGGTGGAAGCCAGCCGGTCGGCCACGGCGGCGTCCAGGGGAACGGCGACCAAGGCGATCTCCGCCCGCGGCTGGCCGTCCGGCCCGTGCACCCGTCCGGCCAGGAGGGCCAGGCCGGCGGCCGGGCCGCCGGGGGCTGTGGCGGTGACCGAAGGCATCGAGAGGATGGGTGTGGGCGTGGACGGCGGGGTGCTGGTGAGGGGCGGGGTACTGGGTTCTTCGGGTTCCTCCGGGTGCGTAGGATCCTCTGGAGCCGGGGGCTGGGTGGTGGCGGTCGTAGGGGCTGGAGGCGTGGATGTGCTTAGGGGCGTTGGGACGGATGGGACCGATTGAACGGATGGGACCGATGGGACCGATGGAACGGATGCGAGCGCCCCGACAGGTGTGACGGCCGCCAAAGGTGTGATCGCCGGCACGGGGAAGGTGGACCGACCCGGCAGGTGGGCCTGGCCCGCAGAGCCCGACAGAAGGCCCGACCTGCCGGAGCTTTCGGCCGCCGGTCTGCCCCCCGCCGCGAAATCCACGCCGGCCTCCGCGCCCCTGCGTGCGATCAGGTCCGCGCTGTCCGCGCGGTCCGGGGCCGAGCGCCCCAACGACCCTGTCCGAAGGAGCACCCCGGCCGCCAGCAGGCCCAGGGCAAGGAGGGCCATCAAGGTCGCCTGCCGATACCGTCCGGTCAGGGACGGTCGGGCGGGGGGCGGCGCCCCGACAGGCGGGGTCCAGGCGGGCAGGGCGGCCGGGCGGGCGGCTGCCTGGCGGCGGGCGGCATCGGCCAGGGCCGACCACTCGGCCAGCTCGGCGCGGCAGGCGGCGCAGCCCGCCAGGTGGGCCGCCACCTCCTCGCGCAGAGCCCCGGGCAGGGTGTCGGCGGCGTAGGCTGCCAACTGGTCGCGGACGGGGTCATGCATGGCTGGCTTCCTTGCGGTAGTCCTGCAACTGCGGCCGCAGCGTCGCCTTGGCGCGGTGCAGCCTGCTCTTCACCGTCCCCACCCTGATGCCCAGGACGGCTGCCACCTCCGCCTCCTCCAGCCCATGGTAGAAGGTCAGGTCCAGGACCGCTCGCTGCTCCCAGGGCAGGGCGGCCAGGGCCTGGTTCAGGTCCTGGTGCAGGTCGGCCTGCTGGCGCCAGGTGTCGGTGCCCAAGCGTTCGAGGCGGTGGATGTCGAGGTCGGGCAGGGCATGCCCCGCCTCCAGCCGCGCCCGCCGCCAGTGCTTGGCCGCCAGGTGGTGGGCGATGCCGAAGAGCCAGGTCCGTACCCGACTGTCCCCCCGAAAGCCGTCCGCCTGGCGCCAGGCGACCAGCATGGTTTCCTGCAGGAGTTCCTCGGCCACACCGGTGACAGCACCCTCCAGGCGGCCCACGAGGTAGCGGAGCAGGTTCGCGCCATGGCGTTCGTAGAGCTGGCGGTGCGCGTCCAGGTCGCCGGCGGCGATGCGGCGGACGAGGGCGGCATCCAAGGCCGCCGCATCGTCGAAGGCCGCGGCACATGCCGCCGGTTCAGGTTGGGCCGCGGCCCAACCGCTAGCTTCCACCCCCATCGGTCGCTCCAAGGGCGGGCGCGATCGTTGGCCGGGCCAGGGTTGCGTGGCCATCGTTCATGGGTACCCTGGCCCGGGCTCCGGGTTCCATGATGCCAGGATTGCGGTGCCGAGGGAATGGGGGAAACAAGAAGCCCGCCGGGTGACTTCACCCGGCGGGCTGGATGTTCCTGGTGGTGCGGGGCTCCCGCGCGGCCGTGGCGGCGCGAACGGGGCCCTGGCGGGCGGGCTCAGGCCGAGGCGGTCTGCGCCAGGAAGGGCTGGATCTGCGCCAGGATGCGGTCCTTGGGCATGGCGCCCACGATGCGCTTGACCTCCTGGCCGCCCACGTAGAGGATCATGGTGGGGATGCTCATGACGTTGTACTGCATGGCCGTCTGGCCGTTGGCATCGACGTCCAGCTTGCCCACCTTCAGGGTGGCCTTCATGTCGCCGGCGATCTCCTCGATGACGGGACCCACGGCGCGGCAGGGGCCGCACCACTCGGCCCAGAAATCCACCAGCACCGGCTTGTCGCTCTGGAGAACCTCCGCCTGGAAGTTCTGATCGGTCACGGTCAGGCTGTTGTGGCCCATGGCTTCAGCTCCTCGTTCAGCAAGTTAGGGTTGAATGGCTTTCGCGCTCTCAGGCGCGTCGTCACCTTGGTCGCCGGCGATCCGCCGGATCTTACGGCCGGCCGCCGGGCCCATGAACAGGTGGGAATTGTACCGCCCCGGAGGCCCCACCTACAATCCGCGAGCCCCGATCCATCGCCTGCTGCCGGACGGGGATCGCTCCCCGCCGCCCCTTCCGTTTCCATCCCCCCAAGGGATCGCGCCCGCATGTCCACCCTGCCCCTCCTCCATACCGAGGACCGCCTGCGCCTCTACCGCTTCATGCGCCAGAGCCGGGCCGTCGAGGACGCGGCCTGGGCCCTTTCCAGCCAGGGGCGCCTGGTGGGCCGGCTCTACACCGGGCACGGCCAGGAGGCCATCCCGGTGGGCATGACCTATGCCCTGAAGGCCGAGGACGTCATCGCCCCCATGTACCGCGACATGGGCGCCCACCTGGTGCGCGGCGTCCGGCCGGTGGAGGTCTTCGCCCAGTACCTGGGCAAGCGGGCCTCGAACAACGCCGGCAAGGACTCGGGGCTGCACATCGGGGACATGGCGCGCGGCATCGTGGGCATGATCTCGGTCCTGCCGGACAGCCTGCCGGTGGCCCTGGGCGTGGCCCTGGCCTTCAAGCTGCGCCGCGAAGCGCGGGTGGCCCTGACCACCTTCGGCGAGGGAGCCAGCTCCACGGGGGCCTTCCACGAGGCGGTCAACATGGCGGCGGTGCTGCGCGTGCCCCTGGTCCTGGTCTGCGAGAACAACGGCTGGGCCCTTTCGACGCCCCCGGAGCGCGAGTACGGCGGGAGCAGCATCGCCGGGCGGGCGGCGGGCTACGGCATCCCCGGCGTGCAGGTGGACGGCAACGACGTGGAGGCGGTCTTCCACGCGGTGCACGCCGCCGCCGAGCGGGCCAGGTCGGGCGGCGGGCCCAGCCTGGTGGAATGCCTGACGATGCGCATGAAGGGCCATTCGATCATCGATGCCGCCGAGTACGTCCCGCGCGAGCAGCTGGCGGCCTGGGCCCAGCGCGATCCCATCGCCCGCTACCGCGAGGCCCTGGAGGCCGAGGGCCTCTGGGACGCGGAGCGCGAGGCGGCCCTGAGCGCGGAGCTGGGCGCCGAGATCGACGCCGCCATCCAGGAGGCCGACGCGATGGAGGACCCGCGGCCGGAGGACGTCACCCAGGGGGTCTTCGCATGAGCGAGCGCATCCTGACCTACCACGAGGCCATCCGCGAGGCCCTCATCGAAGAGATGGCCCGGGACGAGCGGGTCTTCCTGTTGGGCGAGGACATCGGGACCTACGGCGGGGTCTACAAGCTGACGGAGGGCTTCCTGGACCGCTTCGGGCCGGAGAGGGTGGTGGACACGCCCATCGCGGAGAACGCGATCATCGGGGCGGCCACGGGGGCGGCGCTGATGGGAATGCGGCCGGTGGCGGAGATCCAGTTCGCGGACTTCATGGCCTGCGGCTTCGACCCTCTGGTCAACATGACCTCCACCATCCATTACCGCTGGGGCCAGCCGGTGCCCTTGGTGGTGCGGGCGCCGGCGGGGGCCACCTGGGCCATGGCGGGCCCCTTCCACAGCCAGAGCCCGGAGGCCTGGTTCGCGCAGATCCCCGGCCTGAAGGTGCTGATCCCGGCCACGCCGGCCGACGCCAAGGGCCTGCTGAAGAGCGCCATCCGGGACCCGAACCCGGTGATCTTCCTGGAGCAGAAGTACCTCTACCGCCGCCTCAAAGGCCCGGTCCCGGAGCAGGACGACTTCCTGGTGCCGATCGGCCGAGCCGCCGTCAGCCGCCCGGGCAAGGACCTGAGCCTGGTCGCCTACGGCACGATGGCCTTCAAATGCCTGGAGGCGGCGGAGCTGCTGGCGGCGGAGGGCATCGACGCGGAGGTGGTGGACCTGCGCAGCATCGTCCCCTGGGACCAGGAAACGGTGCTGGACTCGGTGCGCCGCACGGGCCGCGCCCTGGTGGTCTGTGAAGCCCACCACACGGCGAACTTCGGGGCGGAGATCGCAGCCACCATCGCCCAGGAGGCCTTCGCGGACCTGGACGCCCCGGTCCGCCGCCTCAGCGGCCTGGACACCCCCATCCCGGCCCATCCGGTGCTGGAGGCGGAGTACCTGCCGGACGAGCGCAAGATCGCGGCGGCGGGGCGAGAGCTGCTGGGCTGGTAGGCCTCAGCTGACCCCCGCCCGCCGCCGCGGCATCGTTCAGTCGCGGTCCGGCATCACCAGGTCCACCAGCGAAAGCCGCCGCCCGGAGCCGATGAAGGCGATGGCCAGGCTGAGGGCCAGCAGGGCCAGGTTCCGCTCGTAGCCGGGGCCGGCGTCGCCGCCGCTGAAGCCCTGGCCCAGGTGGACCGTGAAGATGGCCACCAGCTGCACGATGGCGTTGAGCGCCGCCCAGAGCTGCGGCAGGAGGCCCGCCAGGATGGCCACGCCGCCCACCAGCTCGATGATGATGACCACCCAGGCCATCAGGCCGGGTGCCGGGATGCCGATGCCCCCGAAGAAGCCGGACACGCCCTCGGCGCCGCCCGTGAACTTCTGCATGCCGTGCACGGTCATGCTGGCGCCCAGGACGAGGGCCATGATGGTGGAGGCCCAGCCGCCGCCCAAGCCCACCAGGCTGTCGCGGATCTTCTGGGCCCAGGGGGCGCCGTTCACGAAGCGGCGCAAGACGACCAGGATCACAAACAGAACCAGGAAGACCACCCAAGGATTGGACACGGAGCACTCCTTCTGTCACCGGCGGAGATCGAGGGCGACCCGCGCTCCGGGTCGCCGGGGCCGGCCGCGCGGGGCTCGCCGATCACCGTTCACAGGGTGTCGGATCGCCGCTTGGCTGACCTGCGTCAGGAGATACCAGAGCTTGGGGGGAAGGTCAAGAAGGGGTCGGTGTTGGGTGGGGGTGGTGGGACGTGGCCCCTACCTGCCGCGGCGCTCCGCGCCGCGGCTGTCCTCCCCCTGGGAGGGGGAAGACGCCCTATCCGGGCGGGCCTACATGCGGAAGGCTGCTGACAGAGGCCGGCAGATGCTTGGGCTTTCGCAGGCGTCCGGCCGTAGAACGTGCACGCACAGCGGCAGAGGCCCCTAGCCTACCGCATGACCAGCTGCATCGATGGCTTGTCTTCCCCCTCCCAGGGGGAGGACAGCCGCAGCGCTGCGCGCTGCGGCAGGTAGGGGCCCCGCATCACCCCATCCCCCTCGCGAACACCAGCACATGCCCATCCGGGTCCAGGCTGTACGCGGCCTCGTCGCCCCAGTCCCTGGCCGCGAGGGGGCTGAGTTCCTTCGCGCCCTGGTCCAGGGCCCGGCGGTGGCAGGCCGCGGGGTCGGGCACGGTGAGGTAGAGCTCGGCCCGGGGGATGCCCTGCGCGGTGGCCGGGTCGGGGAGGGTGGGGCCGAGCAGGCGGCGGATGCCGGCCACCGGCATCAGGCCGAGGACCGTCTGGGGGCCCAGCGCGAACTCGGTCATGCCGGGCACCTCCAGGCGGGGAGGGGAGAGCAGCACGGCCTCGTAGAAGCGGGTGCTCGCGGCCTGGTCTTGCACGTAGAGGATGAAGTGGGTCTGCATGGACGAGGGTCAGGTCGCCACCATGTCGCCCACAGCGAGCTGCTACCGGGCCGTTCGGTGTGGGATGAGACGGATCAGGCCGCGCAGGGCGGCGTTGACGGCGTCGGCATCTGGGAAGTACTCCTGGACGTCGCTCTCGAGGACAACGGTGCCTGGCAAGGGGCGCACTTCTTGGACGGTCGTGGTGCCGTCGGCTTGCCGGATGGTGATGCTGTAGCCGGCCTCCAGCGCCCGATGGTGCTTGCCGCGGACGCCGCCACTGAAGTCGTACTCCGCCCGCATGTCGTCGGGGGCCGTCTCCCTTGGTGCCTTCCTAGCCATTGTATTGCCTCTTCTCTCGTCGCGTCGCTGGTCGGCAACTGATGATGCGAATGCGGCCGGCTCTTTCGGTGTAGACCACCACCAGGCACCGCCCGCGGTCGGAGATGCCGATGTCTACGTACCGATCCTCGGCGACCGAGTGATCCGGATCCGCCATCGTGATCGCGCTGGGGTCGGTGAAGATGGTCGCCGCCTCGGCAAAGTCGATGCGATGTCTGCGCCGGTTGGCATCTGCCTTCACCTCGTCCCATTCGAAGTGTCGGTCCACAACTCTCCCGCCGAAGTCCACTGTGCCCCTGCATGGTATGGACGAGCGAGCCATCGGGGCTGGCTCATCAAGGCTACACGCTCGGGTCGCTCGCGGCAACCATGGCGTGCCGGCTAGATCCCATCTGTTGCGCTACCCCCTCAATCCCCAAGGCTGTGCTCCACACGGCAAGGGCGAACCCGAAGCGCGGCCGGGCCAACCACAGCAAGCCGCCCGGCGCGAGCGCCAGCCCGACCACCCCGAAGACCTGCGCCATGGTGGCCAGCGGGACCGCCAGCCGGTCTTAGCCGCCGGGAAGAAACGGATAGACCATGCACAGGACGAGCAGCGCTGCCATGCCGACGATGATGGCAAGGTGCCTGGCGATGTTCGGTGTTGCTGGCTTCATGGGGATAGGGGCGCTATGCGTGAAGGGGTGGCCGCAGGACCGCAGCAAGGCTGGTCAGGACTCGGGGGCGAACATGAGTGCGCGGTCGAAGATGGGTTCGCGCCTGAATCTCCATGCCGACCACGATGGGCCGGCCCCCGCCTAAGCCCCCACCTTCCGGCAGACGCGGCGGACAGGTCCAGGACCGTGAGCTGCTGGTAGCCGTTGGCCAGGAGGTCATCCACCAAGGTCGACGCGCCGCCACCGACATCGATGATGGACGCCGACCTGGGGACGGCGGCGTCTTGGATGAGCTTGAGCGAGAGGGCGGCGTGCTCCTGGAACCAGCTCACCGCGGTGGGGGATTTGCTGCGGTAGACCTGCTCCCAATGTTGCTTGGATTCCATGATGGCTCCGGTTTCAGGCTGATGGATCGGCGCCCTCGGCCCCCACTCCCCGTCCGTAGCTCCAGCGATCCAGCCGTACCGCGGTCATGGTAACACGGAAACGGATCGCGCGGCGACACCACGGGCACCGCTGCACCAGGGCGCACTACTACTTTCGGATAATGCCTCAACTCGATGGCGCCAGCGGTGACCAGGACCGCGGCCATTGCCTAGCCAGGCTCTGTCCCTTTCCTGCCTAGGCGGCGGCAGTATCAAGCAAGGAAATGGTGAAAGCAAGCAAGCAAATCGGAAAAACAAGCAAGGCTCTGGGAAGAGCAAGCAAGGAAATGCGACCAACATGCCTGGAACTTCGTCTTGTTTCCCGCCCATCTCCACCCAGCCCGACATGAAGAGCGGCGGCCGCTTCAGGGTTGAAGGGCCGCCGCTGGGGCTTGCCGTGCGATGCGCTGGGCTGTTCGGATGTCGGTAGGGCCTGCCCGGCTGGTCGCCCAGGACAGGCGGCGGGTGGTCGGGAGCCCGGGGCCTTCAGCCAGGCGGGCCCAGGGTCAGGGCCGGCGGGTCATCGGGCTGCCCGGTGTGCCGCAGCAGCATCAGCGCGCCATCACTGAGGCCGGCGCCAGCCTGATGGTGGATCTCGGTGAGGTAGTCACCGCGATGGCCCAGGCCACGGTCCAGTACCACGGACGGGACGATCGCCGCCAGGGCAGCGCCGAGCGCCGTCCAACTGGCCGGCTCCGCCAGGACGATGGCCTCTCCGAACACCAGGCTGGGTCCGAGGGCCATCAGGGCGAGGATCATCAGGGCGGTGAGCAGGGTTGCCATGGGATGCGTGCTTTCAGGGCTGGATGGAGGCTGGAAGTGGCTGGATGAGGGGGGCGGCGGTGCTGGCCCGCGGGATTCCGATCGACAGACCCATGAACGGCGGGCGCGTGGCGCGGGGTCCCGGGCCGGGATGAGGAGGGGGTGTGGTGGGAGTCGGGTCACGGGTGCATCCTCCCCCAAGACACGGGCGCTCGTAGGGGAGCCTTTCAGTGCGGAATCACTCTCACCCGACCGTCAACATCCCGGTTCCCTGCGGAACACTGCAGTCGCCCGGCAGGCGGTCTCTCGTGTGATGCGTGGGCCCTCGCCCCCTGCAGGGCGCAGCGCCCATCATCGCCACCGCCGCCGTGCACCTTCGCCCAGGCCCCCCGCCGTTTCCCCAGCCTCCCCTCACCCCCCACCCTCCCCGATCTCCTGCGCCAGCCCGATGAGGATCCCCTCCGGCCCGCGGATGTAGCAGAGCCGGTAGACGTTCGCGTAGTTGACCACCTCGTCGACCACCGTCGCCCCCAGCCGGCCCAGCCGGGCGACGGTGTCGTCCAGGTCATCGACGGCGAACATGACGCGCAGGTAGCCCAAGGCGTTCACCGGGGCCCGGCGGTGGTCGGAGGCGATGACCGGGGCGTCAAAGCGCGAGAGCTCGAGGCGGCCGTGCCCGTCGGGCGTGCGCAGCATGGCGATCTCCACGCGCTGGCCGTGCAGGCCGGTGACGCGGCCGGCCCATTCGTCCTCGATGGCCATCCGGCCCTCGAGGGTCAGGCCCAGTTCGGTGAAGAAGGCGATGGCTGCGTCGAGGTTCTCCACCACCATGCCGACGTTGTCCATCCGCTTGACGGTCATGGGTCTCCCTGTGGTGACGATGCCCAGGATGGGGGGCGGCTGCTATCGCTGGCCCTCAGAGCGATGATCAAACAGACGTAGCGTTTCGAAGTCGAACCCAAGTGTGCCGCCGGCCGCCCGGGGAATGAATTGGGTGCAGCTCCGTTGGAACGACGGGCAGGAGGCCGTCATGACGGGTATCGTAGGGGATGACGAGGGCGGCGAATGGCCGGAGCCTGCTCATGGGACCACGATAGACTCTGGATACGTCCTGTCTGGCGAGCCTGGCCGGCCAGCCCCTACCTGCCGCGGCGCGGAGCGCCGCGGCTGTCCTCCCCCGAGGCGGGGGATGACCAGCTATTGAGGCGGGTGGTCATACGGAAGGCTAGGATCCTCTGACGCTGTGCCTTCACCTTCGGGGGCCGGACGCCTGCGAAGGCCTGCGCATCTGCCGGCCTCTGCCAGCAGCCTTCCGCTTGAAGGCACTCACGGATAGGGAGTCTTCCCCCTCCCAGGGGGAGGACCGCCGCGGCGCTCCGCGCCGCGGCAGGTAGGGGCCTGTCGTTCCAACGGAACTGCACCCAATTCATCCCCCGGGGCGATCAGGCGCACGTGCAGGGTTGGCCTCAAGCATGTCAGGCGCGCAGTCTCCGTGATGGCCGCTCTACCCCTGCCGCTTCCCCCAAGGCGCCACGAAGCGCCCCCGCAGCTCCGCCCACAAGGCCCCGAAGGCCTGCGCCGCCGCCGAGCGGGGCGCGAAGTCCGCCACCGGCGCCCGCTCTTCCGCCATCCGCTCGATGGCCGCCGCGTAGGGGATGGCCGTGCTGAAGCGATCGGCCAGCAGGGGCAGGTCGGTGTCCAGCATCGCCCGGTGCAGGGACTTGCGGCGGTCCACCAGGTTGAAGAAGGGCCAGACCGCCGGCGGCTGGGGCAGGGTGTCCCGCAGGGCCTGGACGAACTGCTCCAAGGCCTGCAGGGAGAGGGCGTTGGGCAGCACCGGCACCAGGAGGGCGTCCGCCGCGCGGAAGACCGACTCCGACACCACCGAGATGCTGGGCGCGCAGTCGATGAAGCAGACATCGTAATCCGCCGCCAAGGGTTCCAGCAGGCGGCCGATCGCCTTGCCCGCCTTGCCCTCCGCCTCCAGGCGCAGGTCCAGGTGGCGGTAGCTGAAGGAGGCCGGGAGCATGTCCAGGCCCGGCCGCACCCCCGCCTGCAGCGCGTCCGCCAGCACGGCCTTGCCCTTGGCCAGCCGCCTGGCCCCCAAGGCGCCCGCCTCCGCGCGCAGGAGGTAGCTGGCCGCCCCCTGCGGGTCCAGGTCCCAGAGCAGGCAGCGCCAGCCGTCCCGCGCCGCCGCCGCCGCCAGGTTGACCGCCGCCGTGCTCTTGCCCACGCCGCCCTTCAGGTGGTAGAGCGCCAGAACCTTCATGACCTTGTTCTCCGTGTCAGGACTCCCCTGCCAGCCCCTTCGGCCGCACCAACGACAGGACCACCGACCCCGCCAGGATCAGCACGATCAAGCCCAGCACCCAGCCCGATCCCCGCACATCGTGCAGGCCCTCCACCAGGTGGGCCAGGCCCGGCAGGGCCGCCGCCACCCCGGGGATCTCCACCAAGAGCGGCAGGCACATCTTCACCCCCACCACCACCAGGATGAGGGCCAGGCCGTACTTCAGCAGGTGGAAGGTCTGCGACAGGTCGGCCACCAGGAAGTACATCGCCCTCAGGCCCAGGATGGCGAAGATGTTGGAGCTGTAGATCAGGAAGGTGTTCTGGGTCACCCCGAAGATCGCCGGGATGCTGTCCACCGCGAAGATCAGGTCCGTGGCCTCCACCACCAGGAGCACCACGAAGAGCGGCGTGAAGACAAAGCGCCCCTCCTGGCGCACCCAGAAGCGGTCGCCGTGGTAATGCGGCGTCAGGGGCAGGAAGCGGTCGGCGAAGCGCACCACCCGGTTGTCCTCAATGCGCACCTCCTGCTCCGGGGCGAAGGCCATCTTGAAGCCCGTGTAGACCAGGAAGGCCCCGAACAGGTAGAGGATCCAATGGGCTTCGCCGACCAGGGTGGCGCCCAGGCCGATGAAGAGGGCCCGCATCACCAGGGCGCCCAGGATGCCCCAGAAGAGCACCCGGTGCTGGTAGGCGTCAGGGACGGCGAAGGCGCCGAAGACCAGGACGATGACGAAGATGTTGTCGAAGCTGAGCGCCCGCTCCAGCAGGTAGCCCGCGAAGAACTCCTGGCCCAGCTTCGCCCCGCCGTGGATGGTGATCCAGCCGTTGAAGGCCAGGGCCAGGAGGGTCCAGAAGATGCTCCAGAAGATGGCCTCCCGGAAGCCCACGTGATGGGATTTGCGGTGGAAGACGCCCAGGTCCAGGGCCAGCATGCCCAGGATGAAGGCGGTGAAGCCCAGCCAGAGCCAGGGGTTGTCGGGCGTCGCGAAATTTGGGGTCATCGTCCTGCCCATGAGGGGCCGCCGGCCGAGGCCGATGGCGGCGGGGAGCCTTGGGGCCAAGGCCGGCCGCTCGGCCACCCGTGCCGAGCAGCCCCCTCCCCGCGGCCGCGAAGGGCAGATCTTAGCATGAGGCCGACGATCAGTTCATGGGGTTCTGGTCGAAATAATCTCGCGG
>WBZV01000163.1_pt1 | contig 45522 bp, 34 predicted proteins | sample 5204221 | NCBI WGS metagenome assembly WBZV01 (sample SAMN12344360, study PRJNA552823) | activated sludge metagenome | biome: Activated sludge suspended growth; feature: Nitrification reactor; material: Wastewater; isolation source: activated sludge from nitrification reactor of wastewater...
CATCCTCACGATAGCCTGGGAGACAAAACACCTATCGAATTTTTACATAGCAGAATCTAATGAAAAAAATCTACTTTTACTCTGTAGGAAAAAAGGGGGACTTACATGGCTCTATCGAGGCCTATATCTTTTATAAAATGTAATTGAATAAAAAATGCCCTCAAAGAAAATTAGGACAGAACATTGCAAAAATTGCAACTACGATTTTAGGATTGACCTTCCGAATATGAATTACTGCCCTAATTGCGGACAGGAGAATCATAGTCCCAGGATGCCATTCTTCCATTACCTATATGAGTTAACAGAGGGCTTTTTCCATCTTGATAACAAAACATGGCTCACAGTAAAGACCTTGTTTACCCGACCGGGTAGGATTACAAGAGATTTTATTGATGATAAACGGAACCGGTATTCTCCTCCTGTCAGGATGTTTATCTGGTGTACTGCATTTTATATGTTTAACTTATGGCTCATAATGGATACAATGAACCACTATTCAGAATCAGCCACCGATTCAATTAAACCATTAAGCCAACGATTTGATGAAACTTCTGATTCAGCAGCCGTACCGATAAAGATTATCACAAGTGCATTTTGGCCAACGCTTCCACCGACACCTATAAGTAGTCAAAGGATTTTAAAAAATATCTCCAATAATAAAATTAAAAACTGGCTTCAGAATCAGAATTACCCCACCGACTATTTTCATATTCAGTTGATTAAAGCTTATCGGGCACAAATCAATAGTCAATTAAACCTATCGGAATTTACAAAAAAGATGACAGCAGGGAACAATATTATTTTTGTCTTATTACTTCCCCTCAATGCTCTATTATTGTTCCCTATTTTATACAGAAGGAAAATATTTTACTACGATGCTATGAATTTTACATTGCATATTAATACTTGGATCCCCCTTTTCCTATCCCTTTGGATGTGGTTGTTGGCAATAATGATTGCATTCTTACATATACCTGAATTTATATTTTTATCAATACCTATTATCAATGCTGCCTATTATTTTTTAGCAATAAAGGGAGCCTTTGGTTTTAGTTGGATAAGTACAATAATACGATGGTTTCCGGCTTTTGTTGTTGATACTTTTTTCCATTGGCTTGTATTGTTGTTATATGCTGCCTGGTTTATGAATTAATTTTTGAAATTCGTTAAGGGAGTATTGCAACAGATGGTTTACCGTAAGTCCGGTCAGCGTAACAACAATCACCAGTGATACAGCAATCAAATATAATTTGGCTTGAGTAATCGTATTTGGCATATAATTGTCAATTTCAGCATTGATTTAACAATCAGCGTCAGTTCCTGGCTAGACAGTAATAAAATACCAGCAATGCGGTATGCAACAAGTGTTATAGACCATTATTCTCAACCTCCATGCTAACATCAACTACCTACGGACAAACTTGAAGGCAATATTTCGACCATACCTTTCGGCTAAAGGTAAGAAAATTGTTCTGGAAGAAGGACAAAGTTTTAATGTTACAGCAAGAACAGCGCACACCTTTTCAAATCCGCTTGACAGAGATACAAAATTTAGAACAACATACAAACCTGCACTTAACATTGACTATTTGTTGGTGCAGGGTTTTGATTCATTAAACAGGCAAACTGATCCCAATAAGCCGAGTTTTCAGATGTTAGTTGATTTTGCCATTATACTAAAGCAAATTCAGGGGCAATACAAGATTGCTGGTGCAGCTGGGATAATATTTACGATTTTTGCAGCAATTGCAAGATTATATATCAAGCCGAAAGTGAGGACGCTTAAGGAACATAACGCTTCGTTATAAAATAATGAAACAATTATTTAAACAATTTTATGAAAACCAATAGAGCGAGTCCGCTTTGGTGGTAGGATATTGTTATCGAATGCAGGCAACGTAAACGTATTTCCGAACAGTCACAAGTGGATTTAGACCCAATTATAATTTTGCATTTGGACACGAAACAAGAGCTTTTGCTCTAATACCGTAATGCAACTTACACGAATACACTTACAAATGTAACTCCAATACATTTGCCAGGAAAGTAAAGCCCCACGCAATGGCTAAGCTGTGAAATTAGCCTGCCGAGTCCAACACATTTGCAACACTCTAACGGTTGACACAGCTCCGCATTCTAGATGAAAGTAGGGAAAGGGTATGCGACAACATTGGTATTTCTGCAAGTCGAACAGGAACTTAAAAATTTAACGGCTTACATCGCTTAGTATTTGTTCCGGCAGACCATTATCTATTTGGATTTTTGTTGTTAACTTTATATTTTCAATCGGGCAGGATTTCCGGACAGGGCGTTAATAAAAATTCCACCTGCAACTATACCTGCCCGTTAATACGAAGAGCAGTGTGAAAGGAGATATACACCAGAGGTTTCGTAGGAAGGTTGGGGTGAGATTCACCATACTGACTTGATTGGCTGAATGATTACTTCGCCAGACAAATGAACATCCAATAACGTTAAATGAAATGAAGCATATTTTTAGGCAATTATTGATGAACAAAGCAATAAAACATGGCTCAATCCATTCCGACAGGACTTCAAAAAGTAGAATTACACGTGTTGAGCGAAATTTATTAATAACAGCTAAACGATATGTGAAAGACTTTTTCCTGATCATGGGCGGTATCTTGTCGGCCTCATTTGGATTTAAAGGTTTTTTATTAACAAATCGTTTTATAGACGGAGGTGCAACAGGTATTTCGCTACTTATTTCTGCATTGACAGAAATTCCATTAGCGATTTTAATTGTTTGTGTAAATATTCCTTTCGTAATTCTAGCTTTAAGTGTAATTGGAAAAGACTTTGCGATTAAAACAGCATTTGCAATAGCAGGTCTGTCTGCTTGTCTGGCGCTTGTAGAATTTCCAAATGTAACCGATGACAATTTATTAGTGGCAATTTTCGGAGGTTTTTTTCTAGGTGCAGGAATTGGCTTAGCAGTACGTGGAGGTGCTGTCATTGATGGGACCGAAGTGTTGGCAATATATTTAAGTAGAAAGCTGGGAACAACTATTGGCGATATAGTAATTCTTTTTAACGTAGTTATTTTTTCGGCCGCAGTTTCTTTATTAGGTGTTGAAATAGCCTTATATTCAATGATAACATATTTGGCTGCATCAAAAACGCTTGATTTTATTGTTGAAGGTATTGAAGAGTATACTGGTGTAACAATTATTTCAGAACGCACAGAGGAAATCAGGCAAATGATCATTAACGAATTGGGCAGGGGTGTGACAATCTACACCGGGAAGAGAGGATATGGCAAACGAGGAGAGATGAATGAAGTTGAAATACTTTATACAGTTGTTACGAGACTTGAGGTAAGTAAATTAAATATGGAAATTGAGAAAATAGATAGGACGGCCTTTGTGGTGATGCACAGTGTAAAAGACACTAAGGGGGGGATGATAAAGAAAAGGCCTTTGAAAAATTAAAAATGCTAACATGGAGAAAGATAGATATCCATGTTATTCTAAATTGATGTGAGTTAGTCAAGAAATAACTTCTAGGTTCAAGTCCTAAATGGAGAACGATAAATTTATAGACCTTACAACACTGACTAACGAAAAACCCTAATCCCTAACATGGTATTTTTGCGCGGTTGAATTTTTTTCAGGAAGTTACATTATTGTACATTTGACCTTGAATGATGTTAACGTCACTCAATACCTCAATATACAAGACTGGAGACCACTATCACTACAGCTAAACAGATCAACGAATATCAAAAAAAGAGACATAGGCAAAACAATGGAAGTAAAAGTTAAAGTGTCAACAACATTTCAATGTTCATTGGAACGTGCATTTAAAACCCCTTTACTTTGTGATGTTTCAAAAATTCATACAGGCTACGGATTAATGCCCGCCGTGACACATTGCACAGAAGACAACAATTGGGGACAAGTGGGTTCAAGTAAAAAGGTTTATGCCGCAAAATCAATAACGCAAAAAGGGGGTTTCGTTTCTGTAGATACGATCTTGGATCGCATGGAAAATCATCATTGGAAATTTAAAGTTGACCATTTTCAATCATGGATGTTAGGTTTTTACAAATTCGTTGGCGAGTGGAGAACGACTGAAATTGAACCAAACAATATATTGGTAGATTATACTTATACACTGCATTCTGACACATTGATGCTTTACCCCCTAAATTGGTTGTTTGCAAAGACATTTTGGAAAACTTACATGAAAAGGGTGTTAGAAAATGTCAGAGATCTAGCATATAGTAATGAACCATATCAATATGAACCCAATTAATGCAATAGCATTCATTGCGTGGAGTGCTGACGAAATGAATAAAGCAATTTCAAGGAATTTTTAGATTCAGCTTGGGTAACCCAATAGATGCTTTATTCATCCAATTTATGCGGTGCATAAATTGCGTATGGCGCTGACGAAATGAATAATGCGCATTGATTCAATCCATGAAAACAAAGTAAATATCGCGCTTTATTCATTTGTCAGGATGAACCCCGACAAGCCCTTTATGCAAAGGGCTTCGACGGCTCTCCATGCAGAATGCATTATTCATGCATGATCTTGGGTTCATTGGTCAGGGTTAATCCCGACAAGCCCTTATGGTCTTTTGGCCAAGCCTCACGAAGTATCGCTCGGTTCCCTCATGATCAAGCCATTTTGTATGGCTTGATTAGCTTTGCTACCACTCGGTCATGTCGGCTATGAGGACAATCCATGCATTTCTATTGCATGGATTGGGATTATTCAAGATTCAGATTAAATTCTTTGGGACAAGTCACCTTGTATTTAAATTTGAATTTTTTGTCCTCTCTGGAGTTTAAATGAAGTACCCAGCGGACTTTACCGGTTTGTTCATCCACTGAGGCTCCGGAGAGTTCATCCGCTTCAACTTCAATTTCCTTCTGAGTGGACAACGGAATCTGATCTTCCACAATGATATCTATGGCCGCGCTTTTATTGTTTTTAAGTGCTATTTCAAAACCTTTTGAAATTTCTTTCTTATCCGATAAAAATTTATTCTTTGAGTAATCTTTTATTTTGGTGCGGTTGATCACAATGTTTTTATCTCTACCCAATGAAAGCCGGAGAAACTCTTCAATGTTTTGCGTTTGTATGTAGGCTTTTCCCTGGTAGGTTCCTTCTAAAAAGAGGTCCGCTTCACCATTCATGAGATCCAATGCTTCCCAGTCAGCGATTTCAGCCGTGAGGAAAGCATCGGGATCCAATTTAGGAATGCTGAAGTAAATGTATTTTGCCGGTACGGTTTCCTTTCTGACAGCAACCTGAAAAGGTTTGTTGTTGGATAAAATGGTGTAAGGGATATCTATGCTATAGTGACGTGTAGTCAGTTGTTCATTCACCTGAGTATATGCAGCAACACCATCCTGGTCAGCCATCATGGCTTCTGGCGCATTTTGTCCGGCTGGCAAAGCCCGCTTGGCACTGTACACTACCTTGGGTTGATCCCTTAAATACCAGGGTTGCAGTTCGGGTTTTGTGCCACCCTGCAATGGGTTTCCTGTTGAAAGATTGAGTTTGACATTTTTCCAATCTTCTCCTGAGTTCTGATATATGGTGGCTTTGTAAGAAAATTGAATGGGAGAAACAATATCTTTCACATGGATGTCATATGCCATTTCCCAACGGGCATCAAAGACAAAATACTTCAGTTGAAAACTTTGATTTTGCGAAGCTTTAGATTGGACGTTTAACACGATATCACTACTGGCTTGTTGAGGTTGTGCAATCCACTCAGAAATTTGCCGATCAATTTTATCGATTTGTTCCTGAATGAGTTTTTCTTTCTTTTGTGAGTCTGCAATTTTAGGTAGCAATTCAGTGAGTCTGAGTCGTTGAAAATCCATCATGATTTTCAGATCTTCCAGTTTTGAAGGAGAATTCGGTACTGCAACCATTTGTACTTGATTTTTTAGTAAAATTGTTTTTTCGGATTGTAGTACAAATGAAAGATGTTGTTGCTTATTCAAATCATCCAATAAGACTTCTTTCTTTTTTTTCAGTTCTTCAGCAGCCGGTGGCAATCCTTCTAAATAATTCAATTCATGCCGAACTCCTTTCAATACCGCTTCACCCAGTGCACTGATTTGAATACTGCTTGGATCAAGATTGGGTGCAAGACCCTTAATACGAATGTCTTGTTCACCGGCTGTAAGTTTAATCTCAAGTGTTCTCGTAACTTGTGCACCGTTCATAAAAACAGTCACCGATTGAATTTGGTTGGAAACCAATTGTTGGGCATCCACAGGCAAAATGTTAAGCAACATAACGGGGAAGATTAAATTTTTCATGAAAGGATTTTTCTGCTAAACGAAAATTATTTTTTTTAATTCAACGAAATTTAGACATTAAGAAAGAAATAACAAGATGGCTTGGATGGGGTTCTTCTGTGAAGTCAAAGGTTGATCCAAAAGTTAAAGCAACGCTGCACCCACCACACCTGCACTGTCTCCTAACTTGGGTTTTACAAACAATGTATTGAGTTCATAATTAAATACATATTTCTTAACTTCTTCAGGTCCTTTTTCATATAACACATCTAAGTTACCTAAACCTCCTCCCAACACCACAATATCCGGATCGATAATGTTGATGATGTTGGCCATTGCTTTTCCATAGTAATGTAGCAGACGATCAATGGTTTCTCGAGCATGGGCGTCCTGGTTCAAATACAATGAATAGATTTCAGCCATAGGAAGCTTTCGGCCACTGATTTTTTCAAAATATTTTTGACAGGCTGGTCCAGAGATAAACGTTTCAACACAGCCTTTTTTACCACAGTAGCAAAGATCGCCGGTTTCATCTAAGATATTGTGACCCCATTCTCCACCAATACCGTGTTTGCCATGGATAACCTTACCGTTAACCACAATACCCGAACCTACTCCAGTGCCCATGATGACTCCAAAGACCACTTCAGCATCTTTTACATAATCCGGAACGGCTCCATACAGGCTTTCAGCAACCGCGAAGCAATTGGCATCATTGGCCATCCGCACTTCACAACCAAGCATGGCTTCCAAGTCTTTTTTCATTGGCCTGCTCATCATACCGAGGGTGTTGCAATTTTTAATCAGTTGCGTGGTTTTGTCAATGATCCCTGGGGTACCTATTCCAATGTGATTAAATGCGATTGGATGATCTTCAGTCAACAACTGGATCACTTTCTGAATTTGATTAAGGATATGGGCATAGCCCTGGTCTGCTTCAGTGGGCACACGAAGTCTTTTTACAATCTGAAATCCATGGGAAACATCGAGTAAAGCCCCTTCAATTTTTGTGCCCCCTAAATCTATACCTAATAACAATTGATTCATAATGAAAATTAAGCAATAATTTTTATCGAAGAAGGTAAAACCTTTAAACGAAGTTGTGTGCATTGCCCCTGGTAATCTCCATCAATATGAAAGTCTTGCGTGTTTTCCAGGCAGACTTCTAAAGAATCTGTTCGAATAAATCGACTGAATCGGGAATTTAAAATATTTCGGGAAAAGACCATGAACATCAATTCCAATGCATGATATAACTTCGGTTTCTTCAAGAGTAAAACATCCATGATTCCATCACTTACCGAGGCCATAGGAGAGATGATGGCGTTATTGCCCAATTGAGACGAATTTGCCATCTCCAATGACCAAACATCCTCATACCAAATTCCATTGAGACAAACGCTGAAGCTTTTACTTTCTTTATGGAGCATGAACGCCAGCTTGAGGTAATTCCAAAATCCGCGTTTGCCATCTCTCCCAAAGTTGCGGGCAACCATGGCGCTATATCCGATTCCGCAAGTATTACAACAATATTGATCATTGACTTGAATGACATCCATGTGTTGGACCCGTCCATACAGCAGCTTGAGTAAAGCACCTGTGGGTTGTATGGGAATTTTCAAATGACGGGCAAGACCATTGCCGGATCCTGTTGGAACAATGCCCAAGGTGCATTGGATATGCATGATTGAAGGAATCATATCACTTACCGTACCATCACCACCCACGGCAACTATGCACAAATCAGGTGAGGGGTTAAACTGGGATAAAATACTACGACTGTGACCGGCATACCGGGTATAGAGAATTTCGTAATTTCTTTCTTTAAATACCTTTTCAATCAATTTATCCCAATTGCGAAGCTTTTGGCTTCCCGAATTGGGATTGATGATGAAAATGAAACGAGAAGGTGCCTCTGCCATGGGCCCCAAAATTAGATAAAAACCTAAAACTCAAACCAATTTGAAAATTCATCTAATGGTGATTTGTCGGTTTAAAAGGTCAATTAGTCGATTATTTTGCAAAAAATAGAACTATGTTATACAAAGTACCTGTTTATGTTTTATCTTTGTGACACTATGAAAACAGACAATTCGATCGCGCAAATGAAAAAGGGAGTGTTGGAAATGTGTATTTTAAGCATTATCAATCAGGAGACTGCTTATCCATCTGACATCATTGCCAAACTCAGAACTGCAGAACTCATCGTGGTTGAAGGCACTTTATATCCCATTTTGAGTCGCCTTAAAAACAGTGGCTTCCTGGATTATTGTTGGAGAGAGTCCAATTCGGGTCCGCCCCGTAAATATTTTAGCATCACACCAATTGGAAAAAATGCACTGGCATCCATGCTGGATAGTTGGAATCAATTTGTCACCTGTGTAAACTTATCTATACAAAACAAAGCTGAAAATGAACAGAATACAATACATTAATCTTGGGGGATTTCCTTTTACCATCAACGAGGATGCATTCCACCATTTGGACAATTATTTATCCCGATTAGACCGGCATTTTGGCAAATCTGAAGGCCACAAAGAGATCCTCCAGGACATTGAATCACGCATTGCTGAATTGTTCAATGAATATTTAGGAAGCCAGAAAATTCTAACCCTTGAACATGTAGAGAAAATGATTGGAGTCATGGGTACGGCCGAGAAATTGACGGATTCCACCCTGGAAACGGATTCAGAGGATAAGTTTCATTGGGACTACCGTACCGGGAGAAAACTATACAGAGATCCTTATGACAAAAAAATAGCAGGTGTATGCTCAGGTTTAGCTCATTATTTTGGGATTGAGGACCCAACATGGGTTCGCGTTGGATTTGTTTTCTTTGGATTTTGGGGGTTCGGAATAATACTTTACTTAATTCTCATGTTTTTAGTCCCACAAGCCTATAGTCCTTCAGAACGACTTGCCATGAAAGGAAAACCCATCAACATTCAAAACATTGCCGACAAAGTCGAAGAAGAGTTTGACGAAATCTCCGATCGTATTGAGGAATGGAGGGAAAAATGGAGGAATAAAAAATCAAGGGATTGGCATAGACGTCGTTAAGACCTGTCAACCACTCAACCACTGTTGAAGCAATTTTTATGGTATCCTTTGTGAGCCATTTTGCTAGATAAAGAGCTAGAATTTGGGCAATTTCCATAAAATCAAATTTTGATAATTTCACGCCTAAATTTGGGTTAAGTCAATGGTGCTGGAAGGAATCAAGTGCGCTGGGATGAACCCATTTGCCGATCAATTGTTTTTTGGAAATCCTTGAATTGATATCGTGAAAGGCACAAAGGATGGTAATTACAGGCTTGGGTTTGTCTATCTTCGCGAGGTATGAAGCATGTGCTGAATTTTATCAACGGTGTTTATTCTGAACCTTTAGGGGGCAATTATTTTGAAAACACCAACCCTGCCACTGGGGAGGTAATTTCTCTGGTTGCCAGAAGCGATTCCCGCGACCTTGAAAAGGCCTTGAACGCTGCGCAGGATGCCTTTAAGAAATGGAGTTTGTTGCTTCAGGATAAGCGTTCAGCAGTATTGTACCGCATCGCAGAGGGTATTGAATCTCGATTGGAAGAACTGGCTCAGGCTGAAAGTCGCGACACAGGCAAGCCGATCACTTTTGCCCGTACCATTGATATCCCCAGGGCCGCCACAAATTTTAAATTTTTTGCAGGAGCCGCTGCGCAGTTTGCCTCTGAATCGCATGAAATGCCTGGTGAGGCGATAAATTATACCTTGCGACAGGCCATAGGAACCGTGGGTTGCATTTCCCCTTGGAATCTGCCTTTGTATTTGTTTACCTGGAAAATAGCTCCTGCCCTGGCTACCGGAAATTGTGTAATTGCCAAACCTTCTGAATTGAGCCCAACCACCGCCCATCTGCTGGGCGAAATTTGCAATGCAGCCGGACTTCCACCAGGTGTTTTGAACATATTGCAAGGGTTCGGTGCAGAAATTGGAGAACCCATAGTGAGTCATCCTGAAATCAAAGCCATTTCATTTACTGGAGGGACGGCAACCGGAGCCAGGATTGCACAAGTAACCGCACCACTTTTTAAGAAAATCAGTCTTGAACTGGGAGGTAAAAATCCTTGTTTGATTTTTGCAGACTGTGACTATCCTCATACATTGAAACAAGTCATCCGTTTAGCTTTTTCAAACAATGGTCAGATTTGTCTGTGTGGAAGCCGAATATTGGTAGAAGAACCCCTTTATGAAAGATTTAAAAGGGACCTCGTTCAAAAAATCCAGGAGTTGAAACCATCCGATCCGTCCTTGGCTGAAAGCCGAATGGGTTCATTGATTTCAAAAGCACACTTGAAAAAGGTAGATGATTATGTGCGATTGGCCCAACAGGAAGGTGGACAGGTACTCTGTGGAGGAAGGATTGCAGAGCTCGATGGTGAATTTCAAAATGGAGCATTTTACTTACCTACATTAATAGAAGGATTGGGTCCTGATGCCCGATGCAATCTTGAAGAAATATTTGGTCCGGTGGTTACCCTACAGAAATTTTCAACCGATCAGGAAGCCTTAGAGCTTGCCAATGCAAGCCAATATGGATTAGCGGCAACGGTTTGGACTGAAAATTTAAGCCGGGCTCATCGCTTGGGTGCCGAACTCAAAACGGGTATTGTTTGGATAAACTGTTGGCTACTCAGGGACTTAAGGACACCATTCGGAGGCATGAACCATTCAGGCTTAGGCAGAGAAGGAGGTTGGGAAGCCATGCGATTTTTTACCGAAGCCAAGAATGTATGTATTAATTTCGGGCCTCGATCATGATTACCAAACTTTTATACCACCTAGGACGCTACGTATTATGGCTATCGCAGGTTTTCCACAAACCAGAGCGCATGAGTATGTATTGGAAGGAAACGCTGAGGCAAATGAACAGCATCGGAATTGGATCCATCATCATCATCGGGGTGATTTCCGTTTTCATCGGGGCAGTAACTGCTGTCCAATTTGCTTACCAAATGGAAGGGTCAATCATCCCCAGATATTATGTGGGTTATGTTGTTCGCGATATGACCATCATCGAATTGGCACCTACATTTTCCTGCATGTTACTGGCCGGAAAAGTTGGATCAAATCTTGCAACAGAATTGGGAGGGATGAGACAAAAAGAGCACATTGATGCGATGGAAATCATGGGAGTAAACACAGCATCCTATCTCGTGCAACCAAAATTATTGGCGGCCTTAGTGGTGATCCCAATGCTGGTTTGCATAGGTGCTTTCATCAGCATCATTGGTGGTTATATGGCAGTTGTGCCAACAGGAACTTTTTCACATGGTGAGTATGTACAAGGTTTACGTTCTTTTTTTCTCCCCTACAATGTTAGAATGATGTTCGTCAAAGCGTTTGTATTTGCCTTTATTTTAACATCGGTATCCTGCTACCAGGGATATTTCGTAAAAGGAGGTAGTATCGAGTTAGGAGATGCCAGTACACGGGCAGTGGTGTATTCGAATATTTTAATTCTGTTATCGGATTATATCATTGCCATGATAATGACTTCATGATACGTGCAGAAAATATATTTAAAAATTTTAGCGGACAAGAGGTCCTGAAAGATGTAACCTGCCATTTTGAAGCAGGAAAAGCCAATTTGATTATCGGCCGATCGGGTGCTGGGAAAACGGTCTTGTTGAAAATATTAATTGGTTTGCTTACACCGAGTTCTGGAAAAGTATGGTATGACCAGGTTGATTTATTTGCCCTGGACAAAAAGCAATTGCGTGAATTGCGAATGAAAATAGGAATGCTGTTTCAGGGATCCGCTTTGTTTGATTCGCTAACAGTGGAAGATAACATCCGGTTTCCATTGGATATGTTTTCCAACTTGACACGCAGTGAAAAAAATGATCGTGTAAATTATTGTCTTGAACGTGTAAATTTAAGTGGAAACAATAAAAAATATCCATCAGAACTTTCAGGTGGAATGCAAAAACGAGTGGGTATTGCACGTGCAATTGTTCTGCAACCGAAGTATTTGTTTTGCGATGAACCAAATTCAGGATTAGATCCCAAAACATCCATTGTCATTGATGAGTTAATCTATTCCATTACAACGGAAAACAATATTATCACCATCATCAATACCCACGATATGAACAGTGTGATGGAAATAGGAGACAATATTTTCTTATTACACGAAGGGGCACTGGCCTGGACGGGCAATAAAGCGGAAGTCCTGACCAGCGACAATCATATTTTGGAGTCTTTTATTTTCGCCTCACCTTTCCTGCAAAAATTGAAACAGAAGTTTGTAGAACATCACCTTTAGATAAATCCAGAAATTTCCAACACTTTACGTTGACCTTTGTTGCTGAGGTGTTACGATCTTACTGTAACCGATATAACAGACTCAATGCTATAACACCCTTGAAATTATAAAATAAATTTATAATCTTGCGACATGGGAAGATGAATAAATAATATTGTTCTTAACTAACAATCGTTAGATTTTGTAATTGCTGGAACAAAGCGTAATGTTCGGAACCTTTTCATTCGGTCAGCCAACCGGTTTGGTTTGATTCCGATTGGATTTTTCGAAAAGCATCCAGACCGCAGTCCAGAAACGTAGCATAACTTTCAACTCCTTCCCGGTAACCTCTGGGTTTAGCTAACACTTGTTCGTTAGGACTGATCAAAATATAAAGCGGTTGACTGTTTTGATTGAAATTGACAATTTGAAAATCGGCCCATTGATTCCCTACATTTCGTAAACGGGTGTTTCTACTGGCAGAAACCAATTCCTTTTCCAACGGAGACCGGTCATCCACGTATAATGAAACCAAAACATATTCATTGGCGATTTTTTCCCGTATTTGGTCATTGACCCAAATGTGTTCCTCTGTTTTACGGCAATTTACACATCCATAACCCGTGAAATCCAATAGCATAGGTTTGTTTACTTCTTTGGCATAAGTCAAACCTTCGAAATAATTTTTAAAACAATCCAAATTGTTGGCGCATTTTGTAAAAGAAGGATATTTTTCACGTAGACTTGCATTGACTTCCGGATCGGGTAGGAAATAATTATAATGTGCCGGAGGTGCAAGTCCACTCATGAGTTTGAGCGAGTTGTATGAATTCAATTTATCATTGTATAAGAAACCGGTCGTCAGGTAAATCGTTGCAGCTGCTGAGGTCAAAGCAAAAAGCCATCGGCTTGCCGAAAGTTTTTTCATCGGACTATCATGTGGAAATTTGATGATGCCGAACAAATAAAGAGTCATGAGACCAAAAATGATGACCCACGCACCCATGAAAATCTCGTAGCCCAATATACCCCAGTGTTGACACATGTCTGCAACGGAAAGAAATTTAAAAGCCAATGCAAGTTCTAAAAAACCCAAAACCACCTTAACACTGTTCATCCAAGACCCTGAACGAGGAAGTGAATTGAGAAACGCTGGAAAGGCGGCAAACAATCCGAAAGGAATCGCAAGGGCAGTGGAAAAACCTAACATTACAATAAAGGGTCCCATCTTCGAACTGGCCGACTGCACGATGGCAGAGCCAATGATAGGTCCTGTGCAGGAAAAACTGACAATGGCCAAAGTAAATGCCATAAAAAAAATACCCAGCAGACCTCCAGATTCAGACAATGCATCACTTTTATTTGCCCAGCTACTGGGTAATGTGATTTCATAGTAACCAAAAAAGGAAAAGGCGAATACAATGAAAATAATAAAAAATAATGTATTGGCAATCCAATTTGTGGACAATTCATTTAAAGCAGTGGCACCAAATACAGCAGTGATTAATATACCGATGGCGACATAGATGACGATGATAGACAAGCCGTAAATCAAAGCATTTTGTAATCCTTTTCGTTTGGTGTCTTTCGTAAAAAATGAAACCGTCAGGGGAATCATTGGAAATACACAAGGTGTTAGAAGTGCCAATAATCCTCCTAAGAAACCAAATACAAACGTCCACCAATGATTTTTCCCTTCAATGCGTTCTTCCCCACAATTTCCGGCGGGTTGTTTCTGACTTTCGACCAAACTGGGGATGAGCTGATCGATGGTATTTCCACCATTTCCAGGAATTGCAGGGGTCGTTTCTTCGGTTTCAAGTTTGAAATTTTTTTGTGATGGAGTAAAAGTAAATGCAACATTAGCGGGTGGGAGGCACCGTGAGTCATCGCAAGTTTGGTAAGTAAAAAATCCTTTAATCGGAGTATTGGGGTCTGTGATTTTGATATCCTGACTGAAACGCACAGAAGTTTTGTATTTGACCAAGTCCATTTCAAACATGTCATCATACTTTTGAATTCGATGTTCAGACTGCTCAATCAGCTTACCTTGAAGGCTAAATGAAGGGTTTTCCTGAAATTCAAAACCACTGGGAATGGGTCCGTTTTCGGGAATGAAATGGCTGTAGATGTACCATCCATCTTGCAGTTGTGCATGTACCACCAACTTGAAAACGCCATTTCCTAGATCAACGAGTTCAGATTTCAATTTTACAGGATCCAATAACCCACCTCCAGAATACGCATCACCTGAAACTTCAGACTGGTCCAATCCACTCACTACCATGCCTCCGACTCCACTACTTTTAGTTGAAGGCGGCGAATTTCCATCTGGATAAATTTCAAAGTCCTGGGTTGATGGTGGAATACACTTTTCGCTGTCACAGCTCATGAAGTAGGCCGAAGCTTTAATAGGGGCACTGCGATCAATGATTTTAATTTTTTGAATAAAATCAACCTGGTCATAATATTTTGATACGATTAGATTGTCAAATAAAGGCTCTGGGCCTTCTTTCTTATGACCTTTTTCGAGAACTTGTCCAATGAGTATATAGCTTTTGTTTTTTTCAAAACTAATTTCAGTGGGTTGGGCAGCATTGGGATCTGAAGTTTGACTGTAAATCGCCCATCCCTTATCCATCCTGGCCGTTAACACCAATTCGTATTCCTGTGGGTTGATAGGTTTCAACGAATGGCTCCAATGAACGGGTTGTAACAATTGACCGTAAGTGAAACTATACCAAAACAGAATACAAAGGCTTATATTTATTTTTTGCATCATGAGATATGATTATCTGAGAACAAAAATAGGACAAAGACCGAATTTTCTTCGGTAGTAGGGTACTTGATTAATGCCTCTTTAACCTAAGATTAACCTCGTTATAACGCTTAGGCAATGGATAAAGAATATTGCCGGACCCAAGCAAACAAGGATTCAAACAGTTGTTTGCCATGATCATTGCCCAGAGCAGATTCTGAGGCCCTTTCAGGATGGGGCATCATTCCGCAAACATTCCTGTTTTCGTTGCAGATCCCAGCAATGTTAAGGCAGGACCCATTGACATTGAATTCAGGCTTCACTTCTCCATTTGCATCGCAATATTGAAACATAATTTGGCCATTGTCTTGCAATCGCTGTAACGTTTGATCATCGGCATAAAATCGGCCATCTGCGTGCGCTACAGGAATCATATAGGCTTTGTCGGGATCCAGGTTACAGGTCAGAGGGGTGTTTGTCGAGGCTGGCTTAATAAAAATATTGCGACATATGAAGCGTTCGCAGTCGTTGGCGAGCAATTGACCTGGTAATAAATGGGCCTCACATAAAATCTGAAATCCATTGCAGATTCCTATAACCAGTCCTCCTTCATTGGCAAATCGTATCACTTCAGACATAATTGGAGAAAATCGTGCTATCGCGCCACAACGGAGATAATCCCCATAAGAAAACCCGCCTGGCAGAATAATGCAGTCACCCGGTTGGTAAGATCTTAATGAGGTTTCTTTGTGCCAAATTTTTTCAACAGGTTTCTTGAATACGGTACCCAGCACGTAGACCATATCATCATCGCAATTCGATCCTGGAAAAACGATTACTCCAAATTTCATATTACCAACTTTGAAACTGTAAAAATAGACAAATCATTACCAGAAACAGGTGAATGGTTTCTGCTATTAACGGATTTTTTACTTTGGTGAGCAGTGTACCACACAATATGGCCAATGGGGGCATGATGGTGATCATATGGGCTGGATTGTCAATTCGAACAAAGCAAATGCTGATAAATCCGGCGAGCAGCCACCAAAACATCAAATCAAATATTTTTTGAACGGCAATATTTCTTTTTAACTGGAAAAAGGAATATTGCGAAATCGATAATATGATCAATAGCAGTATGATCCCCAGGGCTACCCAGCCATAGTTTTGAAATTTCATGGAAAAGATAAAAGGACTGAAGACTGCAGTAAATTGCTTTTCAAAAAAAAGATTGTCCCAATGGAATATATACAAAATTAAAAAACTTAGTAAAAATACATTTCCAAAACCACCTAGTAGTTGAAACAACTCACGTGGTTTAAAGCCGCGTAAAATGATCAATCCAATTAAACCATTGATCAGGAAAAAGATATTGGGTGTGTAGAACAATGTGGCTACCGCCACAAAAGCTCCAAAATTAAATAAATATATGGCTGCCTTTTTTTTCTGATAAATCTGTAAGAGCTGAAATATGGCCAATATTAGAAATACATTGCTAAGCAGTATGGGTTGAAATTCTAAGCTTCGAGGATGAATTCCAATCAATAAAATAAAAATAATGCTCGGAAATAACTGTCCCTCAGGCAACAGTTTAAATTTACTCACCAAAAAGGCTATCAAACCCGATTGGAAACAAATCAGCAAAATGCTCAAAACATGCGTGTCCATGCCGCCTGCCTGAGCCCAGTGACCGAAAATTTGGTTAAATACCCAGGTTTGCTCAGTATGATAATGGTCCTGTTGAACCAAAAATGGACCGATGTGCAAAACCGCGCCATAGGGGATCAGCAGCAGTAAGCTAAAGAAAGTGTTGCGCTTAAAAAACTCTAACAAATGTTCTTTTTATCACTCAAATTTAAGGAATCACTTGTTCTGCAAACTATCTGGGAATAAAATAATATAATTTGCAAGGCTTGACTTAGCAATTCAGGATTGTTTTTAATCCGGAGAATTGCTATGCCTATCTTTGCGGACCGAAACATGCAATACACACTTGACGAGATAAAATATCCAGTACGGGATGGGCTGGAAACATTCGACCAGCATTTTCGCAAGGCGATGAAAAGTACGGTGCCCCTGCTGGATACCATTACTTATTACCTGGTGAAGACTCGTGGAAAACAGCTCAGGCCGCTGATTAGTCTGCTATGTGCTCAGTTGTTCGGACCTCTGAATCCCAAATCTTACAGTGCTGCCACTTTAGTAGAACTCCTGCATACGGCAACACTGGTGCACGATGATGTGGTGGATGATTCATTTCAACGACGGGGTTTTTTTTCTATAAAAGCTTTGTGGAAAAACAAAATCGCTGTTTTAGTAGGTGATTATTTATTGTCAAGAGGGCTACTCAATGCCTTACAGAATAAACATTTTGATCTGCTTGAAATTTTATCCGGATCTGTGAGTGAAATGAGCGAAGGTGAATTGTTACAGTTGGAAAAAGCAAGACGTTTGGACATTACGGAAGCCATTTACTTTGATATTATTCGCAAAAAAACCGCTTCTCTTATACGTTCTGCTTGTGTTTGCGGGGCAAGAAGTACAACTGAAAATTCTGAGTGGTTAAAATTAATAGGCAATTTTGGAGAAAGCATCGGGATGGCTTTTCAAATCAAAGATGATCTTATGGACCTTTCAGATGACCCTACCGGAAAACCCAAAATTGCAGACATCAAGGAAAAGAAAATGACGTTGCCACTCATCCTGGCTTTGTCTTCGGCTCCCGGTTCAGAAAAAAAACAAATCATCCAACTCATTCGGAAAAGGAATGAAGACACTCAAGCCATTCGGCAAGTGGTATCTTTTATTCACCAATACCAAGGAGTGGAAAAGGCTCAGAGGGTCATGCTTCAATACCGTCAACAGGCACTGGAAGTACTCAGCCAGCTACCTGAAAACCCGTCTCGTGAAGCTTTGGAAAAGCTTTGTTACTTCATCACTGAGCGTTCAAAATAAATTCACAAGCTTCTAAATGATAGAAGTCAGCAATAATTCCATTGGGGTGTACTTTATGGTAAAACGCTGGCTGAGGTATTCATTGGTAAGGCAACCTTTGTAGGTGTAAATTCCGTTGCGCAATCCTTTGTGTTGATAAATTAACTGTTCGATACTCCCAGTGTCACCTGCTTGTTGTAAAATGGTGGTTATGATATTGCTCACCCCAATAGAGGCAGTACGGGCAACCTTGGAAGGAATGTTGGGTACTCCATAGTGCAGCACACCGTGTACAATGCGTGTTGGGTTGTCGTGGGTGGTCACCTGACTGGTTTCAATACAACCCCCTTGATCGATACTCACATCGATGATAATGGATCCCGGTTTCATTTGCATGACCATTTCTTCAGAAACCAACAATGGAGTCCGGCCTGTTTTACTATGAACTGCACCAATGACCACATCAGCCGTCATAAGTTGTTGCGTAAGGGTCACGGGATTGAGCGAAGAGGTGTAAAGCTGACGGCCCATCCGATTTTGTATACGAATGAGTTTGTGAATGTTGTCATCAAAAATTCGCACCGAAGCACCAAGGGATAAAGCAGCCCGTGTAGCATATTCTGCTACGACGCCTGCCCCTAATATCACTACTTTGGCCGGAGGAACTCCTGAAATTCCACCAAGAAGCAAACCTTTGCCATGAATGGGGTTGGAAAGTAATTCCGCAGCGGTTTGAACGACAGAAATTCCGGCAATTTCGGACATGATGCGCACCAAAGGAAAGGTTCCATCATCTGCCTGAAGGTATTCCATAGCAATGGCAGTAACCCGCTTTTTTCGCAAAGTTTGAATATACTCTTGCGAAATCACGGGCAAGTGTAAGGGTGAAATCAGGACCTGATTGGGGTGAAAATACTGAAGCTCTTCAGCTGAAGGTGGGGCTACCTTAAGAAGTATATCGCAATCAAATACACTTTTCGTGTCGTGAAGAATTTCGGCTCCAGCCTCGGCAAAGTCTCTATCCGAATAATGTGATTTTTTACCCGCTTCTGCTTCAACAACAATGTGATGTCCTCTGGCCACTAGGTTGGTGACCGATGCAGGTACCAGAGCAACCCGGTTTTCCATTAACATGGTCTCTTTGGGAATTCCAATTTTTAACGAAGACTTGGCTTTATACAGTGCCAGCGTTTCAGCTTGAGTTTGAAACTCTTTTTGTTGTGATGGGTAATATTCTGAATCCTGAGGCGTCATTCAAAAGGTTAATTTAAGGCTTCTTGCCTGATTGTCCAACACTTCAAACTGAATTCTCATAATGGGTAGCTCAGACAACAGTGGCAGCAGCATTTCGGGCCATTCAATCAAGACTGTATGATCTCCATTCAAATACTCAAAGACACCAGCTTGATGGGCTTCCTCCAAATTTTTTAGTCGGTAAAGATCCATATGGATGAATTGCAGGATACCCCAGGGATTTTCTTTACACCGATACTCATTGATGACAGAAAAGCTCGGACTGGAAACCTCCTGGTCCGCACCCAACCATTGGGCAAGATGTCGCACGAGGTTGGTTTTTCCGGCTCCCATTTGTCCTTCAAGCAAAATGATTTTTGGAGAGGTCAAAAGATCCAAAATGGACTTTGTTACCCCCAGCAGCTCACCTTCTTGAAAATTAATAAATTCATTCTCCATATGGTGAAACAAATTGATTTCCTGATTTATAAAATAAAAAAAACCACGGAGTAGTATCCGTGGTTTTTTATCGGCTTAAATTTTATATTATTGCTTTACCATTAAAATTGAAGCGTCAATGGCATCGTTCACAGAAATTTTGGTCATTTCAATGGGTCCATTTTGTGATTCGATGGTATGAGGAAACACATAACCTCCTCCCACTTCTTTATAATTGCTGAATTTCGATTCAGCATCCATTTCTTTTCCTCCTGCACTGATTTTTGAAACGGTTTTTACGAGATAAAAACTGGAGGGATCAATCAGATAATAAGTCACTTTTCCTTTTGCACTGGTACATTTTAATTTATGGCATTCAGTACCATCTACATCATCCATTCCCAAGTAATCCAATTGGTTGCCTTTATTTGAATAATCACATAATTGTCCGCTCAAATCCCACTGCTCGGCACTTTGCTCCAACATTTCCACAGGAATCGGTTCTGGTTTGGTTTGTCCTCCAAACGGCATAAAACTCCATCCAGAGTCCGGCCGCATAATGGTCCATGCATCCATACCCATCATGGTAAAGTCAACGCGCATTCCCTTTTTATGTAGAATGGTGGTCTTCACGGGAATCTCCATTCCTTGAGCATTTACAACTCCTTGCATGACAACAGACTGGATACTGGTAAGTTTATCTTTTCCTCCCATAGCCTGGAGGTGTTTGGCAATGATTTCGTCAGCAGTTTGGGCTGACAGGCCAAACACTGAAAGGCTCATGAATAATAATAAACAAAAGACATTTTTTCTCATCTTAGTAAAATTTACTTCAAAAATAATTGAATTCTCCTCAGTCACCTTGAAATTCGGTTAAAGCAAACACTATTTAGGATAAAATTAATATTTCCACCGATTAATAAAAAAACCCCAGGCCATCGCCAGGGGTTCAGGTTTATGAAAGAAGACGGTCCATTATCGATGGTGAGGGCGTCCAGGCCCCCTATGTCTGTGGTCTCTGTCGTTAATTTGCCTTTGGTATTCACGGCGAAGATCAGACCGCATACGCATCAAATCTCTTTTTTCCCAACGGTCCAGAAAACCATCTCTCAAGTAAATTCTGCGGACTTCCTGAATGTGGCGACGTTTGCATTCCAGTAATTTGATCTCATCACGAGTGAGTCGGGCATGTTGCCAATGTTCATTAAAATATGCGTCGCGATCATCATCAAACCATTCATCATCTTCATCTCGGTGATGTCGGTTTCCCTGAGCGGATAAAGTTCCGAAGGTCACAAAGCTCAGTGTTAAGTAAAGGAACCATTGTGTTTTCATTTTTCTGTGTTTTAAAGTGAGTAACTGTTGGTAGGATAGATTTAAGGACCAATGGATTAATGACGAAGATGACCTTAACTAAATTTTAATGAAGAATGCTCATCCTAATCTCAAAAAACTAAGCATGTTCAATTATATATAAAAATTTTATAATATGTATTGAGGTTGATTATCTTTGCACGAAATAGCAAATATGGCACAACAACCCCCTTCCAATGACCTCAACCACATTGTTACCTTGGATGGCATGTACCAAAATTATTTTCTGGACTATGCATCGTATGTCATTTTGGAAAGAGCAGTACCAGCTATCGAAGATGGATTAAAACCCGTTCAGCGCAGAATCTTGCACAGTATGTACGAAAAAGAAGATGGTCGCTACCATAAGGTGGCCAATCTCATCGGCCATACCATGCAATATCATCCACATGGAGATGCCGCAATTGGTGAAGCGCTGGTCAACCTCGGTCAAAAAGATTTAATGATCGACACTCAGGGAAACTGGGGTGATGTCAGGACAGGAGATTCAGCAGCGGCACCCAGGTACATCGAAGCTCGGTTGTCAAAATTTGCATTGGCCATTGGTTTTAATCCGGATACGACAGATTGGCAATGGTCCTATGACGGTCGAAATAAAGAACCGGAAGTTTTGCCTATGAAATTTCCATTGTTGCTTGCACAAGGTGTCGAAGGCATTGCAGTGGGACTTGCAACAAAAATATTGCCTCATAATTTTATTGAATTGATTAAGGCTTCTGTTCAATCCTTGAAAGGAAAAAAGGTAGAACTCTATCCCGACTTTGAAACGGGTGGATCCATCGACATCAGTGAATACCAGGAAGGTGCAAAGGGAGGCCGCGTAAAAGTTAGGGCGAAGATTGATCTGGAAGATAAAAAGAACCTGGTCATCCGAGAATTGCCTTATGGCGTCACCACTGCATCTCTGATCGAAAGCATAGTCAAAGCATCAGACAAAGGAAAAATCAAGATCAAACAAATTTCTGATAATACCGCCAGAGATGTTGAAATCCGCATTGAGTTGCAGCCTGGTGTTTCGCCAGAAGTCACCATGGATGCTTTGTTTGCATTCACCCATTGTGAAGTCAGTATTTCTCCAAATGCCTGTGTGATCGTTGATGACAAACCACGTTTTTTGTCTGTCAACGAAATATTAAAAATCTCGGCTCAACATACCCGATATTTACTGGGCAGGGAATTGGAAATCAAAAAGGCCGAGTTGTTGGAAAAATGGCATCTGACTTCACTGGAAAAAATATTCATTGAAAACAGAATTTATCGCGATATTGAAGAGTGTACTAGTTTTGATCAGGTGCTGGATGTGATTGAAAAGGGTTTGAAAAAATTTGTTCACACGCCATCCATGGGCGGAAAAGCTCCCGCAGGGAAGATTCGTTTAAACAGAGATTTATCAAAGGAGGACATCACCCATCTTACAGAGATCAGGATAAAACGGATTTCAAAATACAATAAGTTTCACACAGACGAAAACCTGAAGTCATTGGAGAATGAACTTAAACAAGTTCAGCATGATCTGGATCATTTGACGGAATATGCCATCGCGTTTTACGAGAATATTTTGGAAAAATTTGGAAAAGGGCGTGAGCGAAAAACCAAAATCCTTCAGTTCACTTCCATTCAAGCCACGCAGGTCGTTGCAAACAACAGTAAATTGTATGTAAACCGCGAGGATGGATTCATTGGTTACGGAATTAAGAAGGATGAATTTGTAAAGGAATGCAGTGATCTGGATGACATCATCGTATTTCGAAAAGATGGAAAAATGATCATCAGTCGCATCGCCGAAAAAACCTTCGTGGGTAAGGACATTGAATTTGTCGATGTATGGAAAAAGGGAGACGAACGTACGACTTACAATGTTATTTACCTTGATGGAGAATCTGGGAGAGCGATGGCTAAACGATTCAATGTAACCGGAATTACCAGGGATAAAGAGTACGACCTCAGCAAAGGACATCCAAAATCAAAATTGCTTTATTTCTCTTGTAATACTGAAGGTGAAGCAGAAACGGTGACCATACACCTGACCGCTGGATGTAAAGCGAAAATAAAAGTTTTCGATTTTGATTTTTCTGAATTGGAAATAAAAGGAAGAAGCAGTTTGGGGAATATTGTCACCAAGTATCCGGTGAGAAAAATAGCATTAAAGGAAAAAGGAAAATCCACTTTAGGTGCTCAACAAGTTTGGTATGACCCCAATACAGGCAGATTTAATACTGAAGAGCGTGGCATCTACCTGGGTGGAATGAACAAAGGAGACCAGCTGATTTCATTGTACAAAAGCGGTAGTTACGAGATAACGGAGTACGATATCAATAATCGGTACCAATACGAGGATTTGATGTTTATTGGAAAATTCCATCCGGACACAGTAGTATCGGCCATTTATTTTGAAGGTGAAAAAGCCTGGAGTATGGCAAAAAGATTCAGGATAGATACCACTTCCTTAAATCAACGATTCAACTTCATTGGTGACAATAAAAACTCAAAACTGTATTATGCCACCACTCATCCACAACCTGAAGTTTTGTTCAGTTATAAAAAGAAAAGGGAAACCATAGAAGAAATTTTGGTCTTGAATGATTTCGTAGATGTGAAAGGTTGGAAAGCCATTGGTAACAAAATTGAAGATTGTCCGTTGGTTAAGGTTGCGGATCAGAGTCCTTCAATCCACAAATCTTCAGATGCAAAAACTTTTAAGGCTGGAGATACACTGGAGTTTGATCTTTGAAAGATGAAATAGATCATTTAGGTGTAGGTAAAGCAATAAGATTACTATGAAATCTCAGCGATATTTATGGGAAAAATCGCCATCAGCGAAAGTTAAAACTGCTCCGTATCAATCAAGTTATCTTTTTATGGTCGAATAAATGTGATCACACCCGATGCAATCATCTTCAATGCCACAAATGTAAAGAAAGACAATTTCTTGAGATCCGGTCAGGCCTGCCGATAATAAATCTTGCAATGCCCAATTTCAGAGAAATAGGCTATCGCTGCTTCTTTGATTTTTTGAGGGGTAAGTTGTTTGTAGTTTTCTAATTCAGTAAAGATCAAATCAGGGTTACCCAACCATTCTGCATACGAAAGATTCAACGCCTGATTCATAAGTCCCAATTGACTGAACAAATAGGCACTCTCATTCTTGTTCATGTACTTTTCCCAATTGTGATCATCAATCGTTTGGTGTTGAAGTTGACGGACGATTTCCCAGAACCCGGATTCCACTTCTTTTATGCTGTGTTGTGGATTTACTTTTGCTTCAAATATGATTAGTCCCGGATCGGTGGTGGAGGTGATGTAACAATCGACTGTTGAGCAAAGCATTTTCTCTTTTTTCAAGATGCTGTAGAACATAGAACTCTTTCCTTCGGCGAGTACATCTGTTAGAAAATCTATTGCATAAAAATCGGGGTCTGTTCTTTTGCAGTGCGGAAATGCAAAATATACGGCTTCTTCGGGAAGTTGTTTGCTGACGGTAAGGCTTCTGATTTCAGATAATGAAGGCTCGACCGGGTAAACTCTGGGTTTATTTATTCCGGCTTTGATGGAACTGAAATGTTTATCGACATAGCGTTTTGCTTGATCCAGATCCATTTTTCCGCTGATGACCAAAATGGCATTGGAGGGGTGGTAATAATCATGGTAGAAGGATTCAGCATCCTGCATCGTCAGAGCAGAAAGCACCTCTTGATTTTCTCCGATGACCGGCCATTGATAAGGATGTTGCTTGTATGCCAGTGCCATGATTTCATGGGAAAACATACCATATGGATTGTTTAGATACATTTCGCTAAACTCTTCGAGCACTACGCGTTGTTGTGTTTTAAAATCTTTTTTGCTGATGTGAAATCCACTGATGCGATTAGCCTCCAGCGCTAAAATCAATTCTAATTGGTTGGCAGGTCCGATGGAATAATACTGCGTGGTATCTGTGGTTGTGAATGCGTTACAATCCCCTCCTGCATTTTGTAGAAGGCTATCAAAATCAATTCCAGGGCCACAATTGGAAAACATGAGATGCTCAAACAAGTGGGCTATTCCCGTTTTTCCTTTTGATTCATCCCGAGAACCGGTTTTGTACAAGACGCACACCGCTATCAAATTTGTTTGATTTTCCTGTTGGAGCAATACCGTCAAGCCATTGGGCAAATGGTATTTTTCATAGACCGGTATCAGAGGATGATGCAGAGAAGTAACTGACATGTGATTATAATTCCCCAACCATTTTCTCTGGAATCACCCATTGATCAAATTCTTCGGCACTGAGGTAGCCAAGGTCAATGGCAGTTTGTTTTAGCGTCTTACCATGTTTGTGTGCGGTTTGAGCAATTTCTGCAGCTTTATAATATCCTATTTTTGTGTTCAGGGCGGTGACCAACATCAGCGAATTGTCCAAATGCTTGCGGATATTTTCAGCAATGGGTTCTATTCCCACAGCACATTTATCATTAAACGACACACACACTTCTCCAATGAGCCTTGCTGAATGGATGAAATTGTAAATCATCAAGGGTTTGAATACGTTTAATTCAAAATGCCCCGTGGCTCCACCAATATTGATCGCAACATCATTTCCCAACACCTGTGCAGCTACCATGGTCATGGCTTCGCATTGTGTTGGATTTACTTTACCTGGCATGATGGAAGAACCGGGTTCGTTGTCGGGAATGTACAGTTCTCCAATACCACAACGCGGACCTGATGCTAACAGTCGTATGTCATTGGCAATTTTCATGAGAGCGCAAGCCGCGGTCTTCAAGGCACCATGGGATTCAACGATGGCATCGTGAGAGGCCAGTGCCTCAAATTTATTTTCTGCTGTTTTAAACGGCAGATCAGTTAGTTGAGCAATGTGGTCGGCAACTTTAACAGCATATCCTTTAGGTGTATTGATTCCGGTGCCCACAGCCGTACCCCCTAAAGCAAGTTCTGAAAGATGTTGTTGCGTGTTTTTAATGGCTCTGATCGCATGATCCAATTGTGATACATAACCTGAAAATTCCTGACCAAGAGTCAATGGAGTAGCATCCATAAGATGTGTCCGCCCAATCTTAACGATTTTATTAAAAGCAGTTGATTTTTGCTGAAGGGTATCCCGTAAAAGTTTTAAACCTGGTAAGGTTACTTTTTCTAAAACCTGAAAAGCAGCAATGTGCATGGCTGTAGGAAAAGTATCGTTGCTGGATTGAGATTTATTGACATCATCGTTGGGATGTAAATGTTTTTTTTCATCCAACAATGATCCGCCCATCAAAACATGTGCTCTGTAGGCAATCACCTCATTGACATTCATGTTGGATTGCGTTCCGGATCCTGTTTGCCAAACGACCAGTGGAAATTGATCATTCAATTTTCCTTGAAGGATTTCATCACAAACTTTTCCAATGATATCGCACTTGGGTTCATCCAATACACCGCAATCAAAATTAGTAAGCGCAGCCGCTTTCTTCAAATATGCAAAAGCATAAATAATTTCGATGGGCATACAGTTAATATCTCTCGCGATATTAAAATTTTCAATGGATCTTTGAGTTTGTGCTCCCCAGTAAACATGGGCTGGAACTTCCACAATACCCATGGTGTCTTTTTCTTTTCTAAATTCCATAATAGTTGACCATAAGGCTGCAAAGGTATAATGAGAATCAGGATCAAGCCACGTTATCCTTATAATTTAATAAACGCCTTTGCGTAGGCCTTGCCTTGATAACCCAGGAAGTATATTCCTGGATACAGGTGTGATACGTCAAGATAGATATGGTGTTCAACGGCATTTGTCTGGAAATTTATCTTTTTCCCAGTGGCGTCTAACAAAATAAGATGTTCTATCCTGAAGTTTCCTCTGTCTTCTACATCAAGCATCAGCCTGTCATTGACCGGATTTGTACCGAAGTTAAATTGGACCGGGGATTCAAGGGTATTAACGGAAACCCCTTGACAACGAAATCCATCCAGGGCGGCCATTAATTTAATTTCAGAGAATGCACTGTCCGGGTCATTGTACAAATCCACCATAAAATGACAACTGTCGCGGTCCATTCCAGCGAGATCCAACTGAAGGTTGGTTTGCTCATTGAAATTCCCAGTCAAATTTTGATAGATGGACTCGAGAAAAATAGGCTGCTGATTTACCACCAAATGGGTCATTTTCGATGATTTATATCCGCCGTACGCCCAGGCATGGTATTGTAAATGAACCCTGTCCCATAAGGATAAATCCATTTTAGGTGAAATCAAAGACAAGGATCCATGCAGGTGATATGATGTGTCCCACTGATCATAATTGTTGGTGTAATAACACCGATTACCGGTATCATCGGGTAAGTCTTTGACAGGGAAATTTGAAAAACTTGTACTCAATTCAGAAAAGTCACCCAGTGTCCAGTTTACCAGAGGATCCGACCCTTTGGAAAACCAACCCAAATTATGCAGAAAGTCATCTTCGTACGCTTTGTCCAAATACCAAACAAACTCCTGGTCTCTGTCAACATGAAAGTTCTCCAGGTATTTGGCTTGATAAGACCATTTGGCAGCGGATAAATTCCATTCACTTTCGTATAAATCTTCCAGGAATACCCTTCCGGCTGTATCAGAATGAAAATTTAACAAACTATCCTGGTTAAAAACAATTACCGATGCCTCGGATAATGGGAGATTGGTTTGCCGGTCGATCAAGCGGAATTCAATATCATGTGTCGGAAGTGGTTCTAAAAAAATGTCCAGATTGACCGGTTGGTCGGGATGTAAAGTTATCTCTTGAACATAATCGCGGTAACCTTTATACTGAATGATGACTTGCACTTTCTGGGGAGAAGCGAAGCCGGTGCGAATTATACCCTGTAGGTCGGATTGACTGGTGATCCGAATGGTATCAATGCTCAGTACACAATTTGCATAGGCTATGGGAAGGCTATCAGTTTTGGAAAAAACACGGGCATACAAGTAACATGCTTTATTGGTATCGGGTGCCAATACAAACATGCCATTTTCAATGTCTGAGGCAATCATAATGCCAGAATCAAAGAAAGGATATACCGACCAACAGCCATGAAAACCTTCTGAATGTTCTTCGTGAAAATCATATCCACCCACTTCAATGAGGTTAAAAGGATCCCGGGTATCGAGAATCCGCACACCCTCCGTATAATAGGAAACAAACAAACGTTCGTTCATATGAAACACATTGTGGGGGATGATTCCGGATCCCCTTATTTGAAATTGACCGGCCTTGATCACCTGTTGGGGATTGCTGATATCCCACGCTTCGATCCTTCCAGCTTCAACTTCATCTGTGGTATACAGAATGGCACGTTGGTTTTCACGCCAAACGGAATGGGTAAACCTTCCGAACGTTGGTTGGTCGGTAATTCGGTTAGGGTGACCTGGAATTGTTAGATCAATCATACTAAACACCCCATTAAACAGTTCTGCGGTGTACAAGGTGTCGCGAAAGGCAAATACTTCGTGACAATAATATTCATTGCTGAATGCCAATACGCGCGGCTGCCAGGGATTTGACCGGGGATCCAAAACCAGGTATCCATTCCCGAATGGTGATGCTCCTGCCAAATAAATCAATCCTTTTTCATCCACGTATAAAGTGTGGGCTGTTTTCAACAGGATAGTGTCCCCTTGCAAATCCTGAAGCTGAGTCACGTATTGATAAGGAAGAGAATCTGTGGGACTGGAGAGATCTACTACAAGGAGCCCACCTCCGCTTTCATTCGTGACATAAGCAAAAGATCCGCTGGTCTTGATTTCTCTCCAGGAAGAAGCATTTCCTGGGATAAAAGCGAGTTCTTGGGGTTTTTCGGGATCGGCCAGCGCATAAATTCTCAGGCCTAAGGTGGTACCCAGCAAGGCAAATTCATGACCTTTTGAATCGGTGAATCCCCATATGCTGGAAGCGTTTTCAGTGCAGGGGACTTTCGAAAGTAACCGGATGTGATGAATTTTCTGAGCAACAGACCACCACGGGCCAGCAAATAAGCAACTCCAGAGTATCCAAATCCGGCACGTTGGCATATTCCATAGCGTAAATAATGAATCGCTCATGTTGACCGTTTACATAGTATTCGTGGCAAATGGAGTAAAACCCCTCAACCAAGCTTACCGTAAATAAAGGTAAAACTTGAGGGCCGATTGAATAAATTTTAACATTGTCGGCTCCGGTATTTGCCTATTTTTGTGGCCAATAATTACAAAATGATGCGTTTTGTTCTTCCTTTATTTTTCGTAGCTATCGCTGGACTTACTGTTTTAGCTCAACCCTTGCAGTTTATTGATAAAAACGATTCTCTGAAAGGCATTGCCATAGATGTTGCAGGCGATGATTTCGGCTCATGGTTTGCAGCAATAACCAGAGCAGATTCCAGTCTGCAGTTGATCCAGTTTAACTATTGCGGAGAAGTCGAACAAAGTCATGTGGTCAATTTGCCTCAGAGCTTAAGGTTCAGTCAGGTGAAAGTGGTCCATTTAGGGGATCGTAAATACCTAATTGCCGCCACTGTTCATTCAGGTGGCATTTCGCGCATAATGCTTTTTCACTCCTTCAATGCCAATTTTACGGATGCAAAATTTATAGGAGAAGGTACTTCCACAGAGCATAAAACTCCATTGATTTCGGTATTGGATCGTCAAAATGTCCTTTTAGGTTTTCAATACCGAAATGCACAAAATAATTTCAGCAGCAGGGTGGTCTTAATGGACAGTATGCTCAATGCAAAATGGACACGGCATTTGTCGGATACCAGTGACCTGCGATGGATATTGATGTCGGAAAAAGATGCATTTTATGTTGGAGACAAACAGTCTGTTAAAAAATACGACACAGCAGGTGTGAATCTATGGTCGCGATATTTTCCATCGCAGTCCATGAGCTATCAATCTGCCTTGAAGTGGGATACCTTGGTAGTTTTTGCAACGGACTATATCGATCCGATTCCTGATACGGGTGTTGTGAAAAGACCTAAATACAAACAAGTTATTGCACTGGAAGATAACGGAGACTATGAATGGGAGTCCAACCGAATTCGGGCTCTTCAATTACCGGGGTTGGTCAATCTTTATACGGGGCACTTATTTTTTGATGGGAATCAACAACCCGTATTGCAGGCACTGGATACAGTAAAAGCCAATCAGGTTCCGGTAGTGGTAAGTCATAAAATTAATTCTCTTGGAAAAGTGTATGAATCGATTTATTTTAGTCCAGAAGACAGTGTTCGCGATTTCGCTGCCGGGTTGATCAACGACGGCAATGTTGGTATTTGTGCGGTTCTGGGCAATCGCACACAAAGCAAAGGTGCTTTAAACATTAAAGCAGCAACGCAACTAAATGTTTGTGACAGTGCAAAGTTCAACTTCTTGCAAAATGCATTTATCACTATGCAGGAATCATCCCTATCTGATGCAAAGTCAGCAACCCTGACCACCCAACCAACAAATTTCAGAGCGGAGCCGGATTCAATTGTTTTTCTTCGGCTGTGTGAGAAATTTGATTTGAACGACAGTGAAATACCTGAAGTACTTTGTAAAGGTGATTCTGTATTTCTTGCAGGGATTCAAATTCCCAATGCACGTTACGAATGGAGCAATGGAACAAAACAAGCCGGCACCTGGGTGAAAGAAGCCGGCCGATACAGTGTTAAAATTGAATATTGCGGAAAAGAAGCCATCATCACTTATATCGTAAGTTACAGGACTTTTCAGGACATCGTGTTTAATATCGAGGAGTGCAATTATCCAAGACGATTGTTTGCCAACCAGTTTGAAAATTCGCGTTATAAGTGGCAAACCGGAGATACCACATCTGCTATAGACGTAGCGGGTCCGGGTACTTACCAGGTCACGGTTACTAAATGTGAGGTGGATTTTAAAATTACTTTTAATGTTGCTTTGCCAAAATTTCCCAATCAAATTTTTGACTTCAATGTTTGCTCTTATCCAGATACATTGTATCCTTTTCAAAGAATGGGAGCCACCTATGCCTGGGAAGACGGAAGCACCAAAGGATTTCGGCAGATTACTAATCCTGGCACGTATAAAGTAACCATAAGTTATTGTCAATCGAGTTTTACCAATACCTTCAATATAAGTTTATTGAGTGACGGATCTAAGTTTGTTTCGGATTCATGTAACGCATTTCCAATACCGCTTGCTGTTGTAAAACCAAAAGGCTCCGAATCAGTGCTTTGGAGCACAGGTCAAACCACAGATACCATTCAGGCTCCTCGTCCCGGGAATTATTCTGCACAGGTAGGTGATTGCATTCAGAACTTTACCGTAGGAGTTAAAGAAGAAAAAATCCTTCATTTTCCTAATGTATTCGTCCCAGGATCACAAGTCAAAGAAAACACTGTATTCAAACCCTATTTTAAGGATGTATCCACCATTACATCGTATCAATTGGTGGTGATGAACCGTTGGGGCCAAAAAGTATTTGAGACCAACAAACTGGATTCCGGCTGGGATGGTATATTTGATGGTAATCCGGCACCAGTGGATACTTATACCTATTATGCCATATACGAGCGCAACAATTGTGTGGACCGCAGTCATCTGAAAGGCTCGGTGACCTTGATCCGTTAAACATAAGCGAATTACTTAAATTTATATTTGCTCACGGGTGTGGGGTGGTACTTTCTTGAATTAACAAGAAAGTAGGAACAAATGAACGAGATTAAAACCCTTAACAAAAAGCAGCTTTATTAGAGCCAAACCATATCAATTTATAGACGGCGACCAAGCCTCAATATTTCGCTCGACAGCGCTCAATATTAGTTGCGTTGGTGTCCAGCGCGTGGCGAAAATTTCTGTGGCTCGCAGTTGCTTGCGAAAATTAATAATGGTACACCCTAATACTTTGTATTTTGGTATTCATTCTAGCCTCAATATTTCGCTCGACGGCGCTCGCTCATATTTCGGTTCACTGCGTCGCAAGAAAGTAGGAACGAATGAACAAAAATATTAATTGAAGCCTAGAGTCAATTGTGAGTTAAATTGCTTAACCTATCAAACTTTTAAACACCATTTGCAAAAATGATAAATTTATAACTTCGGTTTTAGCTGAAGTGATTGTCGTTCGCAGGTGCGAACGATTCGTCCCTATGGAGTGATTTTTTATCACTCCTTGTCGTGCTAGAGCCCGACAAGGGGCTCACTCGCAGGAGCTCGCTCCCGGTTAGATAGATCACCGGGACCGATGACCTCGGTCACCGGGACGCTCCTAAATTGTGATTTCTATCACAATCTACCAGCTTCACTGGTCGGTGCTCATGTCGCAAAGCATCTCGTATGCTTTGCTCCTAGTTCATCCTTTCCTTCGATTATTGTTATTGTTGCGGTATTTGTTGTTACTTCCGCCACCTCCACCTTTTTTGTGCTTGTAGTTCTGTTTATAATTCGATTTGAATACCCGTCTTTGGTTTCGGGGCTGTGAATCCACCAGCGTATTAAACTGCACGTCTTCGTCCATCGTCAACTGACCATTGGACATGTGCAATAAATCATTTTTGATGAGATCATCACTCACATAATGTTCCCTGTTCCAGTTTCTAAAAGCCATTTTCATATACGATCCAATGATGTGCGTAAAGGCATCACGCTTGGGACCTGGTTCAAGCTGCATGGCTTTTTCGATCATCTGGTTGACATAATTACCATAATGCCTGTATTTATCTGTACCGGTTGGATATTCGATTTTTTGTGGACTCATACGGTCATCTTCCGGTGTAGGCTTCACTCCACTGGTGGGCATGACATCAATGTCATATCCTGCTATCCTGAAGAAATGATGCCATAACTTGGTACGATGCTCGTCCATATTTTTATTGTATGGAGTAATGATGTGCATTAAATCAATGACTTCTTCCGCAAACCTTTGACGATAAACCGGATCAGCAATTTCTTTACAATAAAGGATCAAATCCTGTATGTTGCGGCCATACTCTGGCATGATTAACTCAATCTGAGAGGTGTTGTACGTAAACTGAATGTTCTCTTTTGGCATATCGATTATTCTACGGTAACGGATTTAGCTAAATTTCTGGGTTGGTCAACATCACAGCCTCGTAAAACGGCAATGTGATAAGACAATAATTGCAATGGAATCACGGAAACCAAGGGTGTCAGGGGATCTATGGTAGCAGGTATTTCAATACAATGATCAGCCATCTTGGTAATCTCCTGGTCACCTTCTTTTACAATGGCGATTACAATTCCTTTTCTTGCTTTTACTTCCTGTATGTTTGAAATTATTTTTTCATAAGAACTCACATTGGTCGCAATGAAAATCACAGGCATATTGTCATCGATCAGTGCGATAGGTCCGTGTTTCATTTCAGCTGCGGGGTAACCTTCAGCATGGATGTAGGAAATCTCTTTGAGTTTCAAGGCACCTTCCAATGCGACAGGAAAATTGTATCCACGTCCCAAATACAAAGCGTTGTTATTTTGTTGGATCTCCGAGGCCAGGTATTTCACCTGATCATTAAGCTGTAAGGTACGCGATACTTTGTCGGGAATGTTGGCCAACTCGGCAATCAACTGATGGTAGTAGCTGTTGGACAGAGCTCCATTGCGATGTCCCAAAACCAAAGACATCAGGGTCAATAAGGTCACTTGTCCTGTAAAGGCTTTGGTAGAGGCCACACCGATTTCCGGACCACAATGGATGTAAGAACCGGCATGCGTCAAACGTGCAATGGACGACCCAACCACATTGACAATACCATAAACCAGAGCCCCCTTCTCTTTTGCTAATTCGGCTGCAGCCAGCGTATCCGCAGTTTCGCCGGATTGAGATATGACGACGACCACATCGTGTTCTGTCAAAATGGGATTCCTGTATCGGAATTCAGAAGCGTATTCAACTTCTACCGGAATCCGGGCCAATTCTTCGATCAGGTACTCTCCTATCAAAGCACTGTGCCAGGAAGTTCCGCAAGCTGCGATGATGATGCGATTGGCTTTACTGATCCGGTTAATGTGTTCTTCGAGTCCTCCCAATCGAACCCAACCTTCGGTGGCACTCAGTCTACCGCGCATGCAATCCGAAATGGTTTGTGGTTGTTGGTAAATTTCTTTGAGCATAAAATGCTCGAATCCGCCTTTCTCCAATTGATCCATGCTCATGTCCAGTTCATGAATCAAAGGTTCTTGCAGTTCGTCGTTATTGATAGTAGAAATTTCAAGACCTTTTTCAGGTGTAAGCACAGCAATTTCCTCATCATTCAAATACACTACCTTGTTGGTATACTGAATGATCGGGGTTGCATCCGATGCAATAAAGTTTTCCTGTTCTCCCAAGCCAATCACTAGAGGACTAGACTTACGAGCACCCACCAACTTATGGGGCTCATCGCGGTCCATCACCACAATGGCATAAGCACCAACCACCTTCCTTAGCGCTTTTCTAACTGCTTCTTCGATGGGTAATTTTTCTCGATGTTTGATTTCTTCAATGAGGTGTATTAAAACTTCAGTATCCGTTTCACTGCGAAACTGGTGCCCCAAGCGGGACAAAGCTTCTTTTAACGTGCTGTAGTTCTCAATGATGCCGTTGTGGATGATCGCCAATTTTCCATCTCCGGAAAGATGTGGATGCGCATTGATGTCGTCTGGTTTTCCGTGAGTGGCCCAACGGGTATGACCCATTCCAACCGTGCCGGATAAATGCCGCGGTTCGGTGTGATCACATAATTCCTGAACTTTTCCTTTTTTCTTATAGATGTCCAGATCTCCATTCAACAAAGCGATACCGGCAGAATCATATCCACGATATTCCAAGCGCTTTAATCCCTCTATCAATATCGGATATGCGTTTTTCTTTCCTAAATAAGCAATGATGCCACACATGAATGTGTAAAATTAAGTGATTTTATGGCTACTCGGAAAACGTTAGTTCGATTCGTGCGCTCATTTCACCCTGATTTCTTCCCAACAATACCAAACGGGCAGGAGATTCGAGATTGGCAAATGGCGCAATGACCAGGTTTAAGCCATTCTGAAGCTTCTGCGATTTTTGAAAATGGCGTGTAATGTTCATTTTATAATGAAAATAAGTTTTCCCATTGATGGTTTCTTCGATTGGGTATCCTCCAAAGGCCCTTTTATAACTCGTTAGCGAACCAGCCGCTAAGGCTACATCGTCAATGCCCACCCGGGTACCCGAACTCACATCAAAGATTTCCAATAAATCAGGTAATGGAAAGTTGCTTAGATCCAGTCCGGGAAGGTCTGCCACCGTAAGATGCAACACTGCATGATTCAGGAATTTCCCATTCCATTGATCTTGATAAGGCATTTTAAGTTGAAGGCCCCTACTTCCCATGCCCTGAATGACCAGTAAACTATCACCCGAGATGTTATTGGTAAAACATTGGTTGGCAAGACTGTTACCATGATTCCGTTGGTAGTAGGGCGTTTTGACTGCCAGACTGCTCATAAAAAATTCAGCACTGGTTTGTCTACCGGTGGAATCTTTATAATACACGCGAATTTCACTGTCCCCATGTTCCGGTAAGACAGATAAATAACCCTTACCCTCCTCACAAACCACCGCCAGGCCATTGAAAGACTTGGTAAAACTGTCGCTGACATAGTAAACTGTATCGGGAAAACTTCTCAGCATCCCCATAAACAAGGCGGTATCCAAACGAATTCGCAATTGTGGGGCCAGTTTTTTCGTCAAAGTATCTTCCTGAATTTCAATGCTGTCAAAGCTGGCAGTGTATTGTTCCAAATTACCAAATGGCAAAACCGTATTGTAGTTCAACGAGTGGTTAGAATAATATTTGGATTCCGTATGATAAGGTTCCGCCAATCCATAAACGGCAATGCGCATGGGTTCACGGTAAAAACCATAAAACAAGGACGTATCATAGCGCAAGGACAATACTACTGAGTCGATGGGTCTTTTGAGGAAATCCAGATTTTGGGTAGGAACAAAACGCAATTGGGTACCCAATGCAGCAGAAGAATTTCCAAACAAAGGGTCTTCCATTTTTCCCAAAGGAAATGAAATGTTGACAAAACCAGAAGCTCCCATGGAGGTAAACTGGTAAAAGGTTAATAATGAATCTTCTGGTGCAGGTCCGATGGTAAATTCATGAATGGCTTCTCCTTTGGCATATATCCAATCCCCATCCAGTAAATCGGAACCAAAAGAGTCGATTTCATTGCATGAAAAGTTAAGCAGACTCAGCCATCCACAAGCTGCGAGCCAATAAGTTTTCAAAACTTTCGATTTCATGTGAGATAACAACTCTGTACTAACGACTTATTGGACCAGATTCTTATAAAAGTCCAAATAAGAAGGCAAATATTCTTCTCCTTCTGTCTTTATGAATGGTTTTTCAGAAGCCTGAATGGCAGACAAGATGTTGTCATTGAGTGAAGAACTGCCCTGAATCAGACCATCAGCGTATTGGATGGCTCCTTTGTCAAGGGTAATGCCCGTACCGTTTTTATAAGCCATCAGCTGATCGGGTTTCAAATTGTTGATGGCGGCCTTTTTAAGAAAATCATCGGTAAAACTCTTATCAATCTGCTGATCGTAAACCGAAAAAACCACCTTAGAATGTTTGAATACCGGATCGTTTTTATAGCTGGATTTTAAATAAAACGGGATGAGAGAGGTCATCCAACCATGGCAATGTACAATATCAGGAGGCCAGCCAAATTTCTTAACCGTTTCAAGAGCCCCTTTGCAAAAGAAGATCATCCTGTCCTGGTTGTCTTCATGCAATTGACCAGCTTCATCTTCAAAAACCGATTTGCGCTTAAAGAATTCGTCGTTGTCCAGAAAATATACCTGGATCCTCGATCCTGGAAGAGACGCAACTTTAATGATTAATGCAAAATCATCGTCATTGATGATGATGTTCATTCCGGAAAGGCGAACCACTTCATGGAGCCGGTGCCTTCTTTCATTGATCACTCCAAACCTGGGCATGAGAATGCGGATTTCCATTCCGCTGTCCTGCGCATAAGCCGGAAGTTTTTGGATCAGGCTACCTATTCCGGATAAATCCAGGTAAGGTTCCATCTCCTGGGTAATAAAAAGGATCCTGGTTTTTGTCATATGTTGATACCCATTTCTTTTCGAAAATGGGTTGCAAAGGTACAAAAATTATAAGAAAAATGCCATATTAAGCCCAAGCTTGTAAATAATTATTTAAATATCAATGGTTTATAAAAGCGGGAACAGCAACAATTCTTTTTGGTCAAGGTCTGCATCTTCCAATCTAACGCGAATTTTATCTCCAAAGGTCCATTTCTTATCACTTAAGGATGAAACAGCATGCAAGCGGCTGGAATGCAGACTCAAGGTTTCTTCAATCATGGAGTATGGGAGAAAACCTTCGCATTTGGTTCCCGACAATTCAACAAACAAGCCCCGCTCATTCATGCCAACCACCGAACCATCAAACTCTTCTCCAATACGGTTTTTTAAAAAAAGTACCTGGAAATATCGATTGGATTCCCTTTCAGCTTCCATCGCTTTTCTTTCCTGATTGGAGATGTGCAGACAAATTCGTTCGACGTTTTTTTCATCAACCCTTACGGTTGTATCCAAATTTGCCAGAAGAATTCGGTGAACCATCAAATCAGCATAGCGCCGGATGGGAGATGTAAAATGGGCATATTCCGGAAAAGCCAAACCATAATGGCCAATGTTTTGAGTGCTGTAAGAAGCTTTGGACATGGCCCGAATCGCCAATGGCTGCAACACTTTGAGTTTATCATCCTTCCTCGAAAGTTCAGTAAGCTTATTCAGGGATTGAGCAATCTTTTTCGGAGTGCTAAAGTCCAAATAAACTCCAAGCTCCCGGGCAAAGGACTGAAACATCTCCAGTTTTTCAGGATCAGGAGCATCGTGAATGCGATATACAAAAGGAATGGGAACCTGATTTTTTTGTTTTTTAACAATGAAAGCCGCTACTTTCTTATTCGCCAATAACATGAATTCTTCAACGAGCATGTGCGCATCTTTTCGCTCTTTGACCTGAAGTGCAATGGGTAAACCATTTTCGCTGAGTTTAAATTTTACTTCTTCTGAATCAAAATCAATGGCTCCATGCCTCAAGCGCTCAGCCCTGTAATGTTTTGCAATCCGGTTGAATTCACCCAGCAGACTTCCATAATCGTCAGGTTTGCCTTCAAGAATTTCCTGCACCTCCTCATAGGTGAATCGGCGCTTGGAATGTATAATGGTTTTGCCTATCCATTGTTCGGTGATTTTTAAATCAGCATCCAAAGTCAGGAGAACAGAAAAGCAATATTTGTCTTCATGGGGTCTCAGCGAACAAAGTTCGTTAGACAATTTCTCCGGAAGCATGGGGAGAACCCGGTCCACCAGGTACACAGAGTTGCCCCGGTATCGGGCTTCAAGGTCCAACGGACTACCTTCCGGAACATAGTGGCCGACATCGGCGATATGTACACCCAACTCCCATTGTCCATCCTCCTTTTGAATCAACGACAAGGCATCATCAAAGTCACGTGCATCATAGGGGTCAATGGTTAAAATCTGAACATTTCTGAGATCTCTGCGATGAGGTTCATCTTTGATTTCAACGGGAATATTTTGCAGCTGTTGAATGATTTTTTGGTTCCACTCGAGAGGAAATCCTTTATCGGCCAGGATGCTTTGCATTTCAACATCAATGGACGATTCCCGGCCTAAATTTTTAATGACCACGCCCTTCATCATGTCTCGTGGCCGTTGCTTATAGTGTGTTATTTGCAGGATGACGCGGTCAAATTCTTCCACCACGATATGAGCGGGAATCTGAGCTTCCATCTCGAGAACCCTTCGGCCACTTTGGGCAAAAACAACGGCCCGTTCGTTGAAAAAACGGATCACACCAACCAACTGCGTTCGTGCCCGTTGCAGGACTTCATCCACCACACCTTCCTGGCGTCCGGATTTGGTTTTGAATAAGGCAATACGCACCAGGTCACCGTCATCAGCTCCCTGAAGGTTTTTTTGAGCTACGTAAACATCGCGTATGCCGTCCTGACAAATGATGTATGCAAACCCCGCTTTGGCCATATCGACATAACCTTCGTGATAGGCTGCTTTTTGTGGAGATTTCAGACCTAATATCAGCGAGTATTTTTGACTGGGAGATTTAGCAATGACCTTTTTGTGCAACAATTCATCAAGTACTTTGATGAGCACTTCAGGATCTTTTGCCCTGAGCTTTTTCAACATTTGAAAGGCCGTATATTTTTTTGTGGGGTGTTTTGCAAAAAATGACAGCAACTGTTCCCTTAAAGCGTTATTGGTGCTTGAATTGGAGTGTTTCCGGGTATTCTTTTTCTTCTTTTTCACAGCATGGGTTCTCCGGATTTAAAGATAAGACCAATCATTGGGCCGGAAATGCATATTGAACCAACACCAAAAACGAACATTTGGTTTCAGGAATTCAAAGATCCATACGGCGAAGCTGTCCATCCTCCTGCATCACCAGGACCCATTTTTTGGTCTGGTCCAGGACAACCTCTGATTCCTTTTGGCTTAAATTGGTTTCCACAATATAAATTTCCTCATCTTCATTGAAATGGGCCATACGTTGAAAAACGTTTTCGTCCTCTGAATAAAAGCCCGCAATTTCTGCCTGACTGATGAGTCGTCCATCGGGTTCAAAAACCATCAGGATAAATGAATAATGTAAAAGGCGGCCAACCCATAAGATGATCCAGGATTGTGGTCCTTGAGTCTGCACCAAAAAACATGGCAAAAACTCAGTAAACTCGTCGACCGTAAATTCCAGGTTTGGAAAAATAAACTGTTGAAGTAAAGCATCCGGCAAAGGATCATTGCTTCGGGTCAGTCTGTGTAAATCATTGTACTGAATAGTTACCGGTAACTCTACGATGGGAAAGTAGCTGAGAAATTCCTGAAAATTTTTGTTTTGCTGTAGTGTTTGCATGCGTTGTGTAAAGTTACAAGAAACAGGCCAACAAAACACCTATCGAATTTTTACATAGCAGAATCTAATGAAAAAAATCTACTTTTACTCTGTAGGAAAAAAGGGGGACTTACACCAGATGCAACTAATAATAGCTATATTAAAAAATTAGCAACCGCTATCACCCCCTCTTCCCATAATTATATTTACTTAAAAAGCAGAAGCTTTTATAATAAAACGCTATAATTCATTAGTTACGCTAAATCAGGATGTTATAGATTTCTTACTAAATTTAATTTAGAATTATTCCAAACATTATGTTAAATGAAATACTACTATTATATTTGTTTACACTTTTAAATAAAACAATATGAAAAACAAGCAATTAAACTTATTACTCGGGTTGGCAATTGTATTATTTACTCTTTCATGTGAGCAACAAAACGCTGACCTAACAAATGAGTTGAAAAGCAATCCAAGAAAAGACAAAGGCTCAGACTTAAGGGGCTCAATTTCTAGTTCTCCGGAATCATTTCTTGATCCTTGCGATAGAGTTGCGATCAATCCTTGCGATTATTCAAACAATGAAGATTACTCACAAGCCCTTGTAAATGAATTAGAACATCAAGTAAATGACTGCATATTAACAGCAGTATATGCCTGTGGCAATGAAGAAACTTGCTGTCATCCACATGTAGAAATTTATCCTACCCATGTATACACAGATATTCCTACAGATCCATGGAAATACTGTTTTGAGAGAACAGCTTGTGATTCATTTTGGTGTCAATCAGCAGGCGCTTATATTCATCTTTCTGGAACCGTTGATTTACAAGATTGGATGATATCTGAGGCGTTACAAATAGCTGATGATAATAAACCAAGTTGTACATATTTTGGCGGATCTGCGAGAGTTGAGAAAATCGAATTTATACGTTTTACACAAAGATTTAATTGTACAGGCACTAATCCAAGTGGATGTTATAATACAATTATATATATTAAGGTAACTTATTTTTGTAATGATTGTGGGTCAGAAAGCTAAATTAATATTTATTTTATTCTTCCTGATCCCGACTTTATGTGAAAGTCAATTATCCTGGTCAAGAAGGAATACTGCACCAAAATATGAACTTGGTGATGTTATCATTTCTTCAGAAGGTTATTATTTTATAAGTTTATCACAAAATTCAGATGTTTATATTTCCATTGATGAGGGAGATAGCTGGACAGATGTATCTGACAAATCTAGCTTGTACTATTCTTTTTACTACGATAAATTTTTTAAATTAATTAATCATCAGGTTTATTATGGGAAATGCAATAGTTTTTGTTCGCCATTTAAATTCAGTAATGGAAAATTCATTTCGAAATTGGGTATATCAGAAAATTTTGCAGATTTATATACTGATGAAAAATCAACGGTATATGCGGTAAATCAAAACAGAGTATTTTTAACAGATAGCAACTGGAGGAAAGATATTAATAAGAAAATTTGGGAGGCCAAGGATCGTAATATAAAAACATGTTTTTTTTATAAAACGGATACAAATTATATCGTCACGAATTCATTTAATATTAATAATCCATTAATTGATACAACGAGAGTTTACATCTTAAACACTGAAACTAAGAACGCCATAGTGTATTCTGAGTTTAATAAATCTGTGATTAAAAAACGTATTCAGATTTCAAAATCAGGTAATATCTGTATTCTAGATCCTAATGGCCATTTATTGTTTGCTAATCGGACGAATCCATATTTTTTTCAAGAAGTAATTTTGGATTCAACAAATTCAAATATTTATGTCTTTGATCTTGGTTCTGCTGATGATGGTTCTTTCTACGCTGTCACAAATTCAGGTATTTATTTTAATGAAGGTTTTGATTTTTCAATCTGGAACAAGGCCTTTTATATGAGTCAGGATTTTCCTTCATTAGATTATTTTAGTATTGAGAATAAATATTATTTTAAAGATAGTTTAACCGCTATTATTAATTACGGAAATAATTGCGGACAATCTAGAGCCTATACATTTAATCGAAAATATAAGAAATGGAAGCCGGTTGAATTAAACATTAACATTAATAACCTTGATAACCTTCAAAAAGATAGAAATGATTTTTTATATGCCTTTAGCCCGTGTAGGAATTATCCTTCTTTTGAATATTACCATATTAGTAAGGATGATGGTAAAACTTGGGAGTTATTGCTTATTAATGGTGAATATGTTCGTGCAGTCGGGATAAATAAAGATGATGAAGCAATTGCATTAGCAGGTGAGCGCCTATATCTTCACAATGGAATAGATAAAAGCTGGAAGCTAATAAAGAATCCTATACAAGATTTAATTTCATTTAAATCATTATTTTTTTATTCCAGCAATGGGATCATATTTTTTGAAGCGGATTATTATGGTGTAAATGGAATCCAAAAAACCGGTTTTTATTTCTCAAAGGATGGTGGTTTGAACTGGGTCAAATTTAGTCCCTTTCACCAATCATCAACTGAAAATTACAATGACCATAATATTTTAGTGACTAAAGATAAATGGATAGGACACAGCTATTTATTTGATCCTACAGTTAGTAGTGTAGATGAAGGCAAAACTTGGCAATTAGAACCAATGTTTTCTGAATGTGATCATATAACAAAAATGGTTTTATTGCCAGATGAAAGAATACTTGTTAGTTGTCAATTGAAAAATGAGCTTGGCGTCTTTGTTTCTAATTCAAACGGTCAGTTGGAATTGTTATCACCCTTTTTCAGTAATAAACTAAACACCATAAATTTTAATTCTTCTTCACATATTTTTGGATTTTATGATTTGAACTCATCTCCTTATTTTAGTAAAGACTTAGGAAAAACCATTCTTGAATTAGACCAAGGCATTAATCCAATTGTTAGTGATTATAGATATTTTTTAAGTTCTTTATTAGATGAAAATGATAAGACTTATCTTACAATTCAAAATGATGGGCTATATGTGACTGACTCAAGTGTATTCACTCAATCTAAGGACTTAATTACAGCCATAATTCCTAACAGCTTTCATCTTCGACAATTAGGGAAAAATCTTCAAATAGATTTTTACGAAGAAATTTCTATGCAAAATGGTTTTAAATATAATATTTTTAATGCATTATCTCAGAATGTTGCTCAAGGATTTCTAACTAATAAATCAACCTTAATTAATCTAGAAAATCTGAAATCAGGGATTTATTTTTTCCAAATAGTAAACCAAACAAAAAAATCTCAAGCTCTTAAATTCCTATTTATTGAATAAAGAACATTCTTATGGAAATAATTTATTAACTAATAAATTTAGACTATTCAAGAATAAGAAAAATTTGTTTTTAGAGGTTAACTAAAATGACAACTATAAAATGAAACTATGGATTACTAGCTTAATTTATCTGACAGCTTCTTATTCATTTGCACAAAATACCATTGTTAATCATAAATATTTGGCATCCTTAAAGCCTGATGTTTTATTTTTTAATGAGAACCCAAATCATTACAGATTAAATATAATTGATCGGATAAAATATTTAAATACTTACCATAATTTAATTTCTATTGAATTTAAATCGTATGTAAGTTCGAAGGATGAATATTTTTATTTAAAAAATCATCCGGATATATCGACCTTTCAAAAAACGCACACATTGAATCACCGTGGTTGCAATCCGAACGACCCGGCATATTTAACCCAATATAATATGGAACTGATGAAATTCGATGAAATCTGGTGTTTGGATACTTCTGGATTGAGCCCTGTAAATGATACCTTGGTGGTTGCAGTCGTTGAGAATGGATTCAGTTATTGGTTAGATGATATGTTGCCAAATATTTATTCTAATCGACTGGAAATACCAGACAATGGAATTGACGACGACCAAAATGGCTATCTGGATGATTATTTGGGATATAATTCCAAATCGGCGAATGGTGGTGATGATCATCAGGCAAACCGGCATGGAACAGAAGTTATTTCTGTTATCGGTGCAAAAGGAAATAACAAATCAGGATTAACCGGCACCAATCCAAATATCAAAATTCTATTATGTTCTGCTGAAGATTCAAATGAGCTATTAGAATGCTATTATTATTTTATAAAAATGAAAAGAGATTATTTGAATTCAAATGGATCGAAAGGAGCATTTATAGTTAGCTCGAATCTTTCTGCGGGATTTGATGCGTTTCCTGAAGATTATCCTTTTATATGTGAGGCTTATGACAGTTTGGGAAATGTTGGAGTATTGAATTCAGTTGCAACCATAAACGATAATTATGATATAGACATCGTAGGAGATGTTCCAGGATTATGCCCAAGTCCTTACTTAATTGTCGTAACAAATACAGATAGAAATGATATTAAAGTTGAAGCCGGTTTTAGTAAAATAAATGTTGACATCAGTGCTGCCGGAGAAGACATTCCAATGTTAGATGAGTCAGGGATGATTAGAGAAGCATCGGGCTGTTCGTTTTCAAGTCCTCATGTAGCCGGAACAATTTCGTTATTATATCAATTCTGTTCTAAACTTACGGAGCTCAATAAGAAAAAACCATCTCAAGCTGTTTCAATACTTCGTCAAATCATTTTAGATTGTGGCGATCATCTTCCCACTCTTGAAAATATTACGGTCTCAGAAAACCGTTTAAATGCATATAAAGCCTTAGTATGTCTCAATAGATATTGTGCAGGGGATACATTGCACAAAGAAGACATTGTAATTTACAATAATTTTGGGAATGGACCAGTCAAACTTAAATTTTCCCCTTCCAATTTTGGCATATATGATTTATTTATTTACAATAATTTGGGCCAATATATCGACCATAAAATCTTGCATTATGATCCAGGTTCTAATTTTATACATGAATTTGAAATAGACCATTGGCCTTCGGGTGTATATCATTTTTATATTAGCGGAATGCAAACGAATTGGAGTGGACGTCTAATAAAAATTTAATCACTGTGAAAGCTTCCCTTTATTAGCACAGATAAATTATTTTCATATTTCCAATAGAAACAAATTTAATGAAATTGCTCTAAACGACGCTCAACAATGGTGATAGCACTAAATGGCCTACTTGGTTTGCCATCAATCATTAGCTTAAGATAGATTTTATGGTTCGTATCCGTCCGCTGAAGTACCTATATAGTTTCGTATCCGTCCGCTGAAGTACCTATATAGTTTCTGGAGACCAGTTTTGAGGTAGCAATTCTGAGATTCGGTTTATAGGATGATTTTTTATTTTACTAAGGATAACGGTCAGCCAATCATATGGATTGA
>WBZV01000164.1_pt1 | contig 45433 bp, 39 predicted proteins | sample 5204221 | NCBI WGS metagenome assembly WBZV01 (sample SAMN12344360, study PRJNA552823) | activated sludge metagenome | biome: Activated sludge suspended growth; feature: Nitrification reactor; material: Wastewater; isolation source: activated sludge from nitrification reactor of wastewater...
CTTGGGCAGCGTCGTCGGCGCTGTCTTCGCAGCCGTCGTCTTCGGTGTCACGGCCGTTTCGATTCCCCTGGTTTACGATCGCCCGGTGGATGTGCTGACCGCCGTCGGCGTCAGTCTACTGACGGTCCGCGAGAACTTCAGGCTCATGTTTGGGTGGGCGGCGCTGATCGCGCTGCTGACCGGCGTCGGCATCGCGACAGGATTCGTCGGGCTTGCGGTTGCTCTACCGGTGCTCGCGTACGCCACGTGGCACGCTTATCGGGATCTGATTGCGGGCGGCCCCGTCTACCCGGAGGACGCAGCCACGCTGCCGCCTTCGCCGAGCGCACCACAGCCGGTGCCGTGAGGCGCAGCCCTGCCGAGGGAAGCAATGCCGGACACCCTGACGGAGGTTCTCGGGCGGCATCGGGCTTGGCTTGAAGGCGGACGCCGAGGTGACCGCCCCCCTTTTGAAGGCATAAGCCTCGCGGGGGCCGACCTGAGGGGGGCCCGGCTGGCCGGCGCGGACTTGCGGGGGGCTGCCCTTTCCGGAGCCGATCTCTCCGATGCCGACCTCGAAGACGCGGATCTGCAAGGGGCCGACCTGCAGGAAGCGACGGTCACGAATACCAATCTGCGTCGCTGCCGACTGAATAACTGCCGGCTCCGCGGCATCCGCGGTCTCGGCACGGCAGCGCTGCAGGACGCCGATCTGCAGGGAGCCAGCGGGGTCAGTGGTCCGGAATTCGCAGGAGCGGACCTCACCGGCGTAAAACTCCCCACCACTCTCTCGTTCCAGCCGCGTCTCGATTACATCGCCGAAACCAGCCAGAACGCCCGGCCGGCGTTTCTGTCGATCATGCTGTCGTGCGTCTTCATCATCCTGACGGTGTTCTCGACACCGGACGAAGCGCTGCTTTCCAATGCGTCGCTTGCCGTCCTTCCGGACCTCGCCACCAACATCCCGGCCGCCTCGTTCTTCTGGGTCGCTCCCATCCTTCTGCTCGGGCTTTACGTCTACCTGCATCTGCAGATGCACGGCATCGGCGAGACGCTGGCCGATCTTCCCGCCGTGTTTCCCGACGGTACGCCGCTCGAGAAGCGCGCCTATCCCTGGGTCACCACCAACCTGCTGCGCATGCGCGGAGGCTGGAGGCAGCTCCGTTTCGAGGAACTGGTTACGATCTTCCTGCTGTGGGCGACGGTCCCCCTCACCTTGCTGGCGATCTGGCTTCGCTATCTGCCTCTGCGGGATTGGGTGGTCAGCGGCATGCACATTGCTTTGATCGTCGCCTGCGGTTGGGGGGCCATCCGGCTGTTCGAGCAAACGGTTTCGCGTTGCGCCGGGGAAGCCGTCTCCGTCCGCCACCGCCGGCCCATCCTGATCGGGCTGACATCGGCACTGACGCTCGCAACGGTGGCGGCTGGGACATACCCGATGCTCGTCGGCATTCATCCGCGCAAGGCACCGCCCTTCGTCCTCGACCTGCGCGACGCCGACCTGTCCCACACACCTCTTCGCGGCAAGGACTTGCGCTTTGCAGCCGGTGGGAAGGCGAAGCTCATCGGCTCTGATCTCCACGACAGCGACCTCAGTGGCGCCGATTTCCAGCGGGCGATCATGGCTGGCGCCGACCTGGAGGGCGCCCACCTGCACGGGACCGACCTGGACTCCGCCGATTTTGTCAACGCCTGCCTGCGCAAGACGATCATGCGTGACGCCGACATGGAGGACGTCAGTTTCCGTCACGCCTACCTGGGCCGGGCGGATCTGCGATCTCGCCTGCTGACTCGCGCCGACTTCGCCTTTGCCAACCTGAACGGGGCCGACCTGCGCGGCGCCAATCTCCTCGGTGCCAACTTCCGGGGTGCGAGCCTGCGCTGCTTCATCAGCCACAAGCTGGACCCTTCCCCGCAGATCGACTGTGCCAACCTGGAGGGCGCCGTGCTTCGCGAGGCGCGTTTCGAGGGCGCGGACCTGCAGCATACCGTTGGCCTGACGCAAGCCCAGCTTTCCGAAGCCTGTGGCGACGCCGCAACGCGCCTGCCTCAAGGCCTCCGCCTGCCTGCTTGCCCGCCCCGCGCCGAGGAGTCGCAGCAGGACAAACCAGAAGCCGACAATCCCTGTGTCCACGAGATCAAGGACGATCGCTGGCCCCAATGACCGGCTGGGTCGGAAGCATGCTGGTCGGGAGAACCGGGAGCGGCCAACGGCCTGTCATCGCGAGCCCGCGCCAGCAGGCGTGGCGATCCACTGTTGCGGCCTATACTCCCAACAGTGAATTGCTTCGCTGCGCTCGCAATGACAGCGCTAAGCGGCGGCGTCTGCTTCCTGGCGCAAGGCCCACTTGATGCGGGCACCGTCCTTGTGGGTGATCCCGGAAATGACGAGCTGGCGGCTCTTGCGCGGCTGGTCGGTGGCACCCAGGTAGGTGCTGTCCTCCAGGGCGATCGCACCACCGACCGCGAGAAAGCGCCAAGCGACACCGGATGCGGTCCGCAAAGTGGCCGAGGTGATGTCGTTTGCCACCGCCGCGTCGATGTCTGGGTGCAGATGGAAGCGAATCTGGAACGCGCGGCCCCGCCGCCCCTCCAAGAGATCTTCGCCGCGGAGATCGGTCCCGCCGTCCGCGAGATACAGACGACGATGATGAACCACACCATAGCGGCGACGGTAGCCGTCGTGGCATCCCTCCAGCCATGTGGCACCGCCCGTTTCCTGACGGAGCGAGGTGACCTGGAGGGGGCGCTGCACCAGCCAGCCTGCGTCCAACGCGCTGGCGTTTTCGACCACCAGCGTCGAATGCGCCGGCGTCGAGCAGAGCGCCGCCTGCCAGCGTGCGTCGTCACCGCCGAAAGCACCACAGTTGACGATGATGCGCTCGCGCCCGTAGCTCATCTCAAATGCCAGGGGGGCGGCGTGCCCGTGAGGCGGCGGTGCGCCGACATCAACGAGAACGAGCGTGCGGCCGGCCGTGAGCCGCTCGTAACGGGTATCGTGCGCGCTCGGCTGTGCGGCCGTTCCCACGCGGCTTGCCGCGAGCAAGGAGTCGATCAGCGCGCGGTCCGACTCCTTGGCGCCCTGGAACAGCGCCAACCGACCATCGCCGTGCCGCAGTGTCCGGATCATCGGCGCCATGCGTTCAATAGCACCTTGCAACGCCGGCGAAACCGTCTCCTGCGCTTCGGTCAGGGCCGCGCGGATATCGACCAGATCCTGAAAAATCTCGAGCAGTAGCGCCGGATTCCGATCGAGGTGGCCGCCGTCGGTGGCGATCTGCTTGTCGATCTCGCGATCGAGCCGCTGGAGACCAGGGCCCACCGGATAGACATCGAGGCACAGGGCACAGGCGATTTCGCCGCACAACGTGCTGAACGCTCCTGCGCTGCCCCCAACCTGGCGTGTCACGCGCGCCAGATGTCGCGCCTGATACCCGGCGGCCTCAAGAAAGCGGGCCCGTTCGTCGCCGCTCGCGCCTTCCAGAACAAAATCGGCGGCGCTAAGCCAGCTCGCCAGGCGTCTTCCGAGCACTGGCGGGGCCCACGCTGCGGCGCTCCACCGTCGATGGGTCAAAATCCAGCCAATGACAAGGGCTCGCGCGCGCCTTCGCGCCACCTCGGTGCCCGTTGCTTTCAAATCGGCCAACCAAGCAAAACCGTGGAGCGCTGCCGCCAGTTTCGCGCCGGGAGGAAGGACCGACCACGGCATCGCACCGAAGGGGATGCGTCGCCCGAAGAACAGGAATTCGTTGCCGACAATGGCATCCGCCTGTGTCCGGTCGCCGGGCGCGTGCTGGGGAAACGGGCGGCGGAGCTCGCTCGGGACCGGCCCGTCGAGAGCCACCCGGCGATAGAGCTTCGAGCGGAACACTCCGCTGGCGAGTGTGGCACGCAGGATTTGTGTCGTCGACATGCGGCCGATCGTCCCGTTCTGCCCGCCGTCTAGATACGGCGCAGGCGGCAGGCGAAAAAGCCGTCGATACCGCCCGCGTCGCCGAAATGGCAAGGAAGAGTGCGCAGATCACCGGCCGTTGTCAAAAACTCCTCCCATCCCTCAAATTCGGCAGCTAACACTGGGATCCTTTCCAGTGGTAAACCCTCCGCAAGCAGCGAATCGACGACGGCAGCTCCCTCCTCGGGCTGCAGCGAGCAGATGCAGTAAACCAGCAATCCTCCCGGTTTGACCATGCGAGCGGCCGCAGCCAGCAGCCGCCTTTGCACGCCCGCCAGCGAGCTCACTTCGTTCGGCGACTTCAATCGCGCCACGTCTGGGTGCCGACGGATGGTGCCCGTGGACGAACACGGCGCATCCAGCAGGACCGCATCCGCCGACGTTTCCGGCTGCCATGCGGCCACATCTGCCTCGATGATCTCCGCATGCAGGGATACCCGCTGGAGGTTCTCCTTCAGTCGAAGCAGCCGGGCCGGCGCCCGATCCACGGCGATAACGCGGGCACCTGCCGCAGCGAGCTGGGCGGTCTTGCCGCCGGGAGCAGCGCACAGGTCGAAGACCCGCTTGCCCGCGACACCCCCCAGCAACCGCGCCGGCAACGCTGCGGCCGCATCCTGGACCCACCACTCCCCCCGGTCGAAGCCCGCGAAGCCACTGACGGCGCCCGCGTGCGGAAGGCGCAGGCCGCCCGTCGGCAGACGAACGGCGCCGAGTTCCCTGGCGATCCTCGCGCCGTCCACGCCCGGCTTCGTCGTCAGGTCGAGCGGCGGCTCGGCAAGATGAACAGTGGCGATCGCGCGGGCTCGCGCCTCGCCGTAGGCAGCCACCCATGACTGCCATAGCCATTCCGGAGTGTTGAGGCGCGCCGCGTCCTGCCTCGCGAGGCGCTCCGCCCCCTCGCGTGCCAGCCGCCGCAAGACCGCGTTGATCATCGGCGCCTGGCCCGCATACCGCAGCGTGTGGGCCAGGCCGACCATGGTATCCACCGCGGCATGCGGTGGCGTCGCCAAAAAGTGCAACTGCGCGATGCCGAGACGCAGGATGTCCCGCACCGGGGAGAGACGCGCCGGGATGGGCTTCGCGAGGCAGGCGTCGATCAGGGCATCGATCTGCCCGAGACGGCGCAGAACCGATGTAGTCAGCTTGAAGGCAAAGGCGCGGTCGCGTGGCTCCAGACCCGCCCGGCCTAGGATTTGCTCCAACGACGTGTCGAGAGACTGACGGTGCGAAAGAACCGAATCCAGCGCCTGCAGAGCAGCGTGCCTCGCGCCCAGCCCGTTATCCCTACGCCCCGTTCGGGCTCCCAGTGAGGGCCTTGCTTCTTCAGCCGACACGTCAACACGAGTACCGCAAGGTTAGGGCAGAACGCCGGCGCTTAGCCCCAAGGGCCACCGCTGCCGGTGCGTGAAGCCAGCTCGCGCAGCGCCCGTACCCGGTTTTCCGTCGACGGATGAGTCGAGAACATATTGTCGAAGCTGCGACCGTTCAGCGGATTGACGATGAACAGGTGCGCCGTCGCCGGATTGCTTTCGGCGGCCGGATTGTCGATCCTCCGAGCCGACGACTCCAGCTTCTGCAATGCGGAGCCCAGCCACATCGGATGTCCGCAAATTTCCGCACCCGCCCGGTCTGCAGCGTATTCCCGGGTGCGGGAGATGGCGAACTGCACCAGCATTGCTGCGATCGGCGCCAGGATAACGACCAGAATGTTGGCGATGAAACCACCCTGATTGTCGCGTGAACCGCCGAAGAAAAGCCCGAAGTTGGCCAGCATCGAGAGCGCACCCGCGATCGTCGCCGTCACCGTCATGATCAGCGTATCGCGGTTGCGGACATGGGCCAGTTCGTGGGCGAGCACGCCGGCCAGCTCCTGATGGCTGAGCGTCCGCAGCAGCCCAGTGGTCGCGGCAACGGCTGCATGCTGCGGATCCCGGCCGGTGGCAAAGGCGTTCGGCTGAGGATTGTCGATGACATAGACCCGCGGCATCGGCAACTGCGCTCGGGCAGCCAACTGTTCGACCAAGCCATACAGCTCGGGTGCCAACCGGGCATCCACTTCATGCGCATTGTACATGCGCAGCACCATTTTGTCGGAATTCCAGTAGGCAAACACATTGGTGCCGACCGCGAAGACGAGAGCGATCAACATCCCTGCCTGTCCGCCGATCATCCAGCCGACCGCAAGAAAAAGTGCCGTTAGCCCAGCCAGCAGCAGCGATGTGCGCAGCATACCCATGGCGTGTCCGACCCGTCCCGAAAACCCTAGCGGATTCGCATTTGTCCATTGTAGTAGTTGGGCAGCATGACAATCACAAGGGCCTGCGGGGCGAGATCGCGAGATGACTGAGGACGGATGCCCCACAGAGCGGCAGGACGAGCCGAAAACGGCCTCCCCAGTGGAGGACCCTGCCCCAGCCCCCACTCCTGAGACCGCGCCTCTGGAGGAGATTGGCGGGCCCAAGGGGCCCGAGCCGACCCGGTTCGGCGACTGGGAACGCAAGGGACGCTGTATCGATTTCTGATCAGTTCGCCCTGCGTTGCAGGCCCGCGCCCACGGTCGGAACGTTAGCGATACCGGGTCGAACGCCTGGGGCTGACGCCTCGGTGTCCGGACGCGATCTCTGCTTTGCCCGGTACATAGCTGCATCCGCAGCGCGAAACAGCCCGTCGACATTTGCTGCGTCGTCAGGGTAAACAGCGATGCCACAACTGACGCCGACGTGAATGCTCAGGCTGTCGGTTTTGAATGGCTTTGCCAGCGCGCTCGAAATCGCAAGCGCGATCATGCTCGAGTCTCCGCGTTCGTCCATGTCGGGCAACAGGACGACGAATTCGTCGCCACCAAACCGGGCTACGGTATCACTTTCCCGAACCACAGCAGTCAGGCATTGGGCAACGTGCTGGACCAGCAGGTCGCCCACCGCATGCCCCCAGGTATCGTTGATGAGCTTGAAATCATCGAGATCAAGAAGCAGCGCCGCCACCTTCCTTCCGGAACGCTGTGCCTGAATCAGCGCCTGCTCGGCCCGGTCGTGCAGCAGCGCGCGGTTTGCCAACCCGGTCAGGAAGTCGTGTTCCGCCAAATAGCTGACCCGCGCTTCGGAATGTTTTCGCTGGGTAATGTCCGTCAGCATGGCGATGTACCGCAGGACCCGGCCCGCGTCATCGCGGACGGCGCAAACGGGCATCTCCACCACGTATAACTCACCGTTTCTGCGGCGATTGACCACCTCGCCCTTCCAGCAGCCGTGCCTTTTCAGGCGGCGGTAGACCGAGCGGAAGAACGCACTGCTCAGTTGTTCCGAACCGACGACGCGCGCATTTCGCCCAAGGACCTCCGCCTCTGCGAGGCCGGTGATGCGAACGAACGCGTCGTTCACCATGAGGATCCGGGCTCGGTCGTCAGTGATCATGATTCCTTCGGAACTGTGCTCGAAGACCTCAGCGCCGATCTGCAACAGTTCCTCCGCCCGCTTGCGCTCCGTAATGTCGGTGATGACTCCGACCAGCACCGGACGGCCGGCATCATCGTCGAAAACCGCCTTGGTGATCAGAACAACGTGCTCCGCACCACCCGCATCGGTGATCTTCGCCTCTTCCAGGTTGCTCTCCCCGGTGGCGAAAACCAGATCATCCAGCGCCGCGAACTTGTCGGCCTGCTCGATCGGAAAGAGGTCATGATCCGTGCGCCCCAGCATCTGCTCGCGCGAAAACCCCAGGTAGAGGCATGCCGCATCGTTCACGAACACAAAGCGGTGCTGAAAATTCTTGACGAACACCGGCTGCGGGATGGTGTTGAGGGTTCGCTCGAAGAACTGATGGGATCGCTTCAGTGCTTCTTCGGCGCGCCTGCGGTCGCTGATATCCAGCGCGACGCCGATGACGCCGACCTTGTCGCCGACCTTGTCGCCGACCGTAAACGGCGACTTGCAGATCAGCCAATGGCTGAGTGCACCGCCGAAGGCACTCTCCGCCTCATACTGCTGGTCGCGCCACTGCGAGAGCGCGGCCCCGTCCATCTCCCGATGGAGGGCAGAGAGTTTGGGCGGCAGAATGTCCTCGACAGCGCGGCCCAGGATGGAGGAGCGGGCCAGTCCCACCGTGCCGGCGAAGGCATCATTACAGGCGAAATACCGGCCGGCTGCATCCTTCACAAAGACAGGAACCGGCAACCCATGGAGCAGGCTTTCGTTGAATGATAACTGCTCGCGCAACTTGCGCTCACTCGCCTGCAGCGCGGCGGTGATGCTTGCCCTGCGTTCGGCTTCCCGCCTGAGAAGCGCAGAATAGATTGCGGCCAGGCTGAGGAGGGCAACGGCGAGAGCCAGCACCCATCCCATCCGCGGGAACGTTCCGGAAGCCTCGCTGACGGCGGGCATGTCCCATTGATAGCCGTCGGGCCCCAGGCTCGCATTGAATGGCGTCAGGAACGAGATCCGGGCGGGAATCAGGCGCTCTTCGGGCGGCGGGTCAAGAGCCAGGGCGGCAGGGGTGGGCGCAAGTGACCGGAGGAAGCGAGTGCCATCGATCGACAGATTCTGCCGATCCCCGGCACCCTCCAGCTCGACTGCGGCGGCCCGGACCATCGGAACGTCGCTGTCGGCTGCAGCCAGCGCCGCGAGAAGCGGGTACGCCGGTGCGGTGAGTGGCGCCGAAAAATCACGCGTTTGCGGCCCATCGAGCGAAGGCCGCCGGACATCGATCCCGTTCGCTTCCAGAGCAGCAACAGAGCGATCTTGGGCTAGCTCACGCTCTGAACGCTGGGGCGCTGCCCCGGCATTTTGGGCACGGCGACCAGCCCCGTCCAGGCAAAGCAAAACAGCGATGACCAGAAGGAGGGCAAGGGAAGCGGCCAGAAGGCGGCGAACGATAACGTGACCGGCGGTCGTCGACGCTTTGCGCAGGTCGGTATCGCTGTGTTGCGGCGACGCGTCGCTGCTCACTGCAATTGTCTGCCCCTACATGCCAGCACGTGACGAGGAGCCCCCTGCTCGTGCGTCTCAATCTAAGCAAACACCCCTTTCAAGGCAACCGCATAATACCTAAACGGGGAAAATTAAGGGCGCAGTCCCGAAAGACTGCGCCCTGCGGGGTAGCCGGATCCAGTCGGCGCGGCTAGGCGCTGGCGCGGTTCTCGATCAGATCCGTCACGACGGTGGGATCCGCCAACGTGGAGGTATCACCCAGAGAGCCGGTGTCATTCTCGGCGATCTTGCGAAGAATGCGGCGCATGATCTTGCCGGAGCGCGTTTTCGGCAGCCCCGGCGCCCATTGGATGACGTCTGGTGAGGCGATTGGGCCAATTTCCTTGCGCACCCAGTTGACCAGTTCCTTGCGAAGCTCCTCCGAGGCAACCTCTCCGGCGTTCAGAGTCACGTAGGCGTAAATGCCCTGGCCCTTGATGTCGTGCGGGAAACCGACGACCGCCGCTTCCGCGACCTTCGGGTGGGCAACCAGCGCGCTTTCCACCTCGGCGGTGCCCATGCGGTGACCCGACACGTTGATCACGTCGTCAACCCGTCCGGTGATCCAGTAATACCCGTCCTCGTCGCGCCGGCAGCCGTCCCCCGTGAAGTACTTGCCTTGATACGTTGAGAAGTAGGTTTGCACGAAGCGGTCATGATCGCGATACACCGTGCGCATCATTCCGGGCCAGGCATCATCGATGCAAAGATTACCGGTCGTCGCCCCTTCGAGCACTTTGCCGTCGGCATCGACGATGCTCGGTCGCACGCCGAAGAACGGGCGCGTGGCGGAGCCTGGTTTCAGAACTGTCGCTCCGGGCAACGGGGTGATCAGGATCCCGCCCGTCTCCGTCTGCCACCAGGTATCAACGATCGGGCACCGCTGTTCCCCGACAACGCTGTAATACCACATCCATGCTTCCGGATTGATCGGCTCACCCACCGAGCCCAGGATTCGCAGCGACTTGCGGGATGCCTTCTGCACGAAAGCCTCGCCTTCGCGCATCAAGGCACGGATGGCAGTCGGCGCGGTGTAGAAAATATTGACCTTGTGTTTGTCCACGACCTGCCAGAAGCGCGACGCATCCGGATAATTCGGCACGCCTTCGAACATCACCGTCGTCGCCCCGTTGGCGAGCGGTCCGTAGATAATGTAGCTGTGACCCGTGACCCAGCCGATATCGGCCGTACACCAGTAGATATCGCCCTCGTGGTAGTCGAAGACGTACTGGTGGGTCATCGAGGCGTAGACCAGGTAGCCGCCCGTGGTGTGCAAGACTCCCTTCGGCTTACCGGTCGATCCTGACGTGTAAAGAATGAACAGGGGGTCTTCGGCGTTCATCTCCTCCGGGGGGCAGTCCGCGGAGGCGGCGCTCATCAAGTCGTTCCACCACAGGTCACGGCCGGCCTGGATGTTGCACGCGCCGCCCGTATGCTTAACAACGATGACCTTCTCGACCGTTGGGCACGTCGTGAGCGCCTGGTCGACATTCGCCTTCAACCCTACTTTGCGGCCACCGCGCAAGCCCTCGTCGGCCGTCACGAGGATGCTCGAGTCGCAGTCCTGAACGCGATTGGCGATGGAGTCCGGCGAGAAGCCGCCGAAAACAATCGAGTGAATGGCGCCGATACGGGTGCACGCCAGCATGGCGACCGCGAGTTCCGGGATCATCGGCAGATAGAGCGTTACCCGGTCACCCTTCTTGACGCCCAGGGCTTTCAAAACATTAGCGAATTTGCAAACCTGCTCGTGCAGTTGGCGGTAGGTGATTGCCTTTGAGACCGACGGGTCATCGCCCTCGAACAAAATCGCTGTTTGATCGCCGCGCTTCGCCAGATGGCGGTCGAGGCAATTGGCGGAAACGTTCAGGCTGCCGTCCGCGAACCACTTGATGTGAACGTTCGGAGCGTTGAAGCTGACGTCCTTCACTTGAGAAAAGGGCTTGATCCAGTCGAGCCGCTTGGCATGTTCAGCCCAGAACGCTTCGGGATTTTCAACCGATTGCTGGTACCATGTCAGATACTTCGCGTTATCGATCCACGCCGCCTTGGCGATGCCCTCGGGCACCGGGAATACTTGTTCGTCGGTCATGGTAAGTCTCACCTCCCTCTATCGACATCACTGATTGTTTTTCTATTGGGCGCCAAACACGCGATGCTGCCCAGCGGCGCACCACGTAACGTCGGGCCTTATCATTAAAAACACGGGATCATAGACGCGTCCGAGATACGGGTAGCCGCAATCCGCGCGAGCGTCAATCGAGGATAACGTGGCTCGCGGCGTCGATATGACAGCGAAGGGACACGAGACTGGCGCCCAGGCAGGGTCCCTTGATACACCGTCCATCGGTGATGCGGAAAAGCGCGCCGTGCGTGGAACAGAGGATATGCTGTCCGCTGCGGTCGAGGAAGCGGCCCAGGCTGATGTCGAGCGGCGCGCCCCAGTGAGGGCAGACGTTGACGTAGCAGTAGACCTGATCGCCAGCGCGCACCGCCATGATCCCGAGCGGCTCGTCGTCCTTGTCCGCCTCCAACGTGAAACCTGCCGACCCGCCTGGGGGAATATCTTCGAGCCGGCAGAGCATCCGGCCGGTCAATCCGCCAGCCCTCCCATGGCGGCGATGACCGCCCAGGCCTCGGCATCGATCGGCATGACGGACAGCCGCGACTGGCGCACCAGTGCCAGGTGCTGCAGTCGCGGATCCTGCTTGATTGCCGCCAGGGTGACGGGATTCGGCAGGGCAGCGACCGTTCGGACATCGACCATGCCGTAGCGTCCCGACGGTTCCCGTTCATCCGGATAGTACGGCCGGACGATTTCGACAACGCCCACGATGCGGCGTTCCTCTCCCGAATGGTAAAAGAACGCCCGGTCGCCGACCTGCATCGCCTTCAGATTGTTTGACGCCTGGGGATTGCGGACGCCATCCCAATTGGTGACACCCACCTCGACCTGCTGCTGCCAGGACCAGGCGCCCGGTTCGGACTTGACCAGCCAATAAGCCATTTCTGTTCGCGCTGTTGTTCGGTACGGTTACTTGGGAAATACCTTGCGCCATGGATGGATCGACACGCTCTCGAATAGTCCGGCCTTTGCATAGGGATCGCCTGCAGCAAAGGCGTCCGCCGCCTGCTGGTCCGGCAGGTCAAGCACGAGAAGACTGCCCACCATCGTCGCGCCGTCGCTCCCGCCTCCCGCCAGCAGGGGTCCCGCGCAGAATAACTGCGCCTTATGGGTTTCCAGATAATCGAGGTGGGCGCTGCGGTTGGCAATCCGCACCTGCTCGCTGCCAGGCTTGTCTCTGCAATAGAACACGAAATACATGACGACGTGTCTCCCTCTGGTTACCGCCTTTTTTGGGGTCGCTTCCGCGCCGGCGGCAGGCGAGAAGCCGCATCCGCTTGCTCAGGCCGCAAAAACCTCCGCCTTCCGGGGGCGAGCCAGCAAACCTTCGATTGTGCCGTCGAGATCTGCTCCTCGATTGAGCACCGCATCGACAGCAGTGCAGATTGGCATATCGACGTGCAGCCCGGCCGCCAGTTGAACGGCAACGGCGGCGGTGTGCACACCCTCCGCAACGGTGATCCGTTCGCCCAGCACATCCGCCAGCCCCCGACCTTCCCCCAGCGCCACGCCGAGGGAGAAGTTGCGTGACTGCATCGCATTGCACGTCAGCACCAGATCACCCAACCCCGTCAGCCCGGTGAGCGTTTCCGGCCTTGCGCCGAGCGCAGCCGCCAGACGCGCCATCTCCGCCAGTCCCCGGGTGATCAAAGCCGCCCGGGCATTATCGCCAAAGCGGCGTCCGACAACGATGCCGCACGCGATCGCGATCACGTTCTTGATGGCGCCGCCGACCTGTGCACCGACGACGTCATCGGTTGAATAAATGCGCAATGTCGGCGTCCCGAGAGCCTCGGCCAGGGCATGTCGAAGCGACGCCTCGGCGGACGCCAACGTCAGCGCTGTCGGCATCTCCCGTGCCACCTCGGCCGCGAAGCTGGGACCGGATAGAACGCAGACCGGCACGCCGGGAAGCACCTCTTCGACGACCTGACCCAGGAGCTGCCCCGTTTTCTGTTCGATCCCCTTGGCGCAGATGATCGCGGGAACGCTTGGTAGCCAACCGCTGGCGGCAACCCGCAGAACGTCACGAAGGTGCTGCGCCGGACAGGCGAGGAGCACGGCATCGGCCCCTTCCACGGCGGTGGTAATATCGGCTGTCGCCAGAATACCGGAGGGGATGCGGATGCCCGGAAGGTAGCGCTCATTGCACCGTTCGGTCTCGATCATGCGGGCAAGCGCAAGGTCGTGGGCCTGCAGCTTCACCGCCCGCCCGGCGCGTCTGGCAGCGACTGCCAACGCCGTTCCCCACGCTCCAGCGCCCAGGATGCCGATCCGATCGATCATCGAACCGACTATGCCGCGCGCTGACGACAAGCACAACAGCAGTCGCCGGGGATCTCCACCCGAAACCTGTGCCGGAGCCCCGTTGCACGCCGCGTTCTGGCACCCCGCGGACTTCCCCGGGAGACACTCCCGCTTTTCTTGACGCCCACCCGTCGCTGCCGTACGGTGCCCGTCTAAAATGCGAAGCGTTGTCAAAGGCAGGCGCTGAGGCAACAGGGGCCTTATGGCGGCGCTATAGACGGTGCGGTACAGCATAAACGCCAGCGACGCGGGAACTCCATGACTGAGCAAGTGAAATTCACCGAAGGCTTCGCCATGCCGACCTACGAGCAATGGGTGGGCGAAGTGGAGAAGGCGTTGAAGGGCGCTCCCTTCGACAAGCGCATGTACACTAAGACCTATGAAGGGGTCACGCTGCGGCCGATCTACACCCGGCAGGACTGGCCGCCGACAGGAGATCCCTCAGGCTTTCCGGCGGCCATGCCGTTCACCCGCGGCAGCAGAGCTGCCGGCAACCGCGTCAACGACTGGGATGTGCGCCAATCGTACGCCCATCCCGATCCCTCCAAGTGCAACGATATCATCCTCAACGACCTCGCCCGCGGCGTAACCTCGGCCCACATCCTGCTCGATGCAGCCGGCAAGGCGGGGCTCGACCCGGACCAGGAGGGCGCCGACAAGCTGGCTGGGGCGGGCGGTGTATCCATCGCTTCCCTCGACGACCTCGACCGCCTGCTGACCGGCGTTCTACCCGAACTCCTCACTATCTCGCTCGACGCCGGAGCGCAGTTCCTCCCCGCCGCCAGCCTTCTTGACGCGCTGTGGCGCCGCCGCGGGGTGAAGGCCGACGCCGCGAAGGGAGCGTTCAACGCCGATCCGCTCGGCGCGCTGGCCGGCAGTGGCTCGCTGCCGGTCGCTCCGGAAGTGGCGCTGGCGCAGATGGCGGACCTTGCCGCCTACACCGCCAAGACTTGGCCGCTGGCAACCGCCGTGGCCGTCGATAGCTCGCCCTACCACGACGCGGGGGCCAACGAGAGCCAGGACCTCGCCATCTCGATGGCGACGGCGGTGGCCTACCTGAAGGCGATGACCGCCGCCGGACTTTCCGTCGACGACGCCTGCCGGCAGATCCTGTTCACCTACCCGGTCACCTGCGATCAGTTCCTCTCCATTTCCAAGCTGCGTGCCGCCCGCAAAATGTGGGCGCGCATCGCAGAGGCGTGCGGCGCCTCGGAAGAAGCGCGGGCGATGCGGCTCGATGCCGTCACCGCCCTGCGGATGTTCAGCAAACGCGACCCGTGGGTAAACATGCTGCGGACGACGGTCGCGTGCTTTGCGGCTGCCGTCGGCGGCGCCGACTCAATTACGGTGCACCCGTTTGATGCAGCCATCGGTCTTTCCAACGAGCTCGGCCGGCGGATCGCCCGCAATACCCAGATCATCCTTGCCGAGGAGTCCAACCTCGCGAAGGTCATCGATCCCGCCGGCGGCTCCTGGTACGTGGAGAGCCGCACCGACGAACTCGCTAAGGTCGCCTGGGCCGAGTTCCAGGCGATCGAGAAGGCCGGCGGCATCCTTTACGGCATCCAGGACGGCAGCATCGCCAAGAAGATCGCCGAGTCTTGGGCGCAGCGCGAAGGAGCGCTCGCCAAGCGGCGCGACCCGGTTACCGGCGTCAGCGAATTTCCAAACGTCATCGAGGAGCCGGTCGACACGGGGAAACCGGACCTGCTCGCCATCTGGCGTGCTGCCGCGGACCGGACAAAGGCTGCCCGCACCGACGCTGGTGATACGGCCTCGATGGTCGGCGCTGTCAAGTCCGCGGTTGCCGGTGGCATTGCACCGGCTGCGGCCGCCGCCGCGGCGGCGGGAGCCACCCTCGGCCAGCTTGCCGGCGCCCTCGCCGGTACGGCAACGACGGTGACAGCGCTGCCCAAGCATCGCGTCGCCGAGCTGTTCGAAGAACTGCGCGACGCTGCCGATGCCTACAAGCAAAAGAGCGGTGCACGGCCGAAGATCTTCCTCGCCAACCTCGGGCCGGTCGCCCAGCACACCGGGCGGGCGACCTTCGCCAAGAACTTTTTCGAGGTGGCGGGAATCGAGGCGCTCGGCAACGCCGGCTTCGCCGATGCCACCGCGTGTGCCGATGCCTTCAAGGAGAGCGGCGCAAAGATTGCCGTTTTGTGCTCGTCCGACTCCCTCTACGAACAGCTGGCGGTGCCGGTGGCGCAGGCGCTGAAGGCGGCCGGATGCAGCTACCTCTTCCTCGCCGGCGCTCCCGGGGACAAGAAGGATTTGTATACAGCGGCGGGCATCGCCGACTTCATCTTCATGGGCGGTGACGTTTTGAAGACCAACCGGTCCGTCCTCGCACACCTCGGAGTGATCTGACCATGGCCGCCTTCCCCGATTTCACGCAAGTTCCGCTGCAAGCCGGCAACCTCCCTCCTGCCGGGAACGGCAACGGCTATGCCGCCTGGGCCAAGCGCTTCCAGGCGGAAACCGGCCAGCCGCCCGAGGCCTTCCTCTGGGAGACCCCGGAGAAGATCCCGGTCAAGCCGTTCTACTCGGCTGCTGACCTGGAAGGTATCGACCATCTCGACACCATGGCCGGCATTCCGCCCTACCTGCGCGGGCCTTATCCGGCGATGTACGTCACCCAGCCGTGGACCATTCGCCAGTACGCCGGCTTTTCCACCGCCAAGGACTCAAACGCCTTCTATCGCCGCAATCTGGCGGCCGGACAGAAGGGCCTGTCGGTCGCCTTCGACCTCGCCACCCACCGTGGCTACGATTCCGACAATCCGCGCGTCGCCGGCGACGTGGGCATGGCGGGTGTCGCCATCGACTCGATCATGGATATGAGGGTGCTGTTCGACAGCATCCCGCTCGACCAGATGAGCGTGTCGATGACGATGAACGGCGCCGTGTTGCCGGTCCTGGCACTTTATATCGTCGCCGCCGAAGAGCAGGGGGTTAAGCACGAGCAGCTCGCCGGGACCATCCAGAACGACATCCTCAAGGAGTTCATGGTCCGCAACACCTACATTTACCCTCCGACGCCCTCGATCCGGATCATCTCCGACATCTTCGCCTTCACGTCGCAGAATATGCCGAAGTTCAACTCGATCTCGATCTCCGGCTATCACATGCAGGAGGCGGGGGCGACGGCGGACCTGGAGATGGGCTACACGCTGGCCGACGGCGTCGAATATGCCCGCTGCGGGCTGAAGGCCGGTCTCAGCATCGACAAGTTCGCGCCGCGGCTGTCGTTCTTCTGGGCGATCGGCATGAACTTCTACATGGAAGTGGCGAAGATGCGTGCTGCCCGGCTGCTGTGGGCGCGGCTGATCAAGCAGTTCGACCCGAAGAACAACAAGTCGCTGGCGCTGCGCACGCATTCGCAGACGTCCGGCTGGAGTCTGACGGCGCAGGACGTCTTCAACAATGTCGTGCGGACCTGTGTCGAAGCGATGGGTGCCACCCAGGGCCATACCCAGTCGCTGCATACCAACTCGCTCGACGAGGCGTTGGCGCTGCCCACCGACTTCTCGGCGCGCATCGCCCGCAACACCCAGCTCTTCCTGCAGCAGGAGAGCGGCACCACCAAGGTCATCGATCCGTGGGGCGGCTCCTACTACGTCGAGCGGCTGACGCGTGAACTGGCGGAGAAGGCGTGGGGGCATATCCAGGAGGTCGAGCAGTCCGGCGGTATGACCAAGGCGATCGAGGCCGGCATTCCCAAACTGCGCATTGAAGAAGCCGCGGCGCGAACGCAGGCGCGCATCGACTCCGGCCGGCAGACGGTGGTCGGCGTCAACAAATTCATCCTGACCGAGAAGGAAGACGTTCCCGTCCTCAAGGTCGATAACGCCCAGGTGCGCGCGCAGCAGATCGCCCAGCTGGAACAGCTGCGCAAGGAGCGAGATCCACAGGTGGTCGAGCAGCGGCTCGAAGCGCTGACCAAGGCCGCCGCCAGCGGAGAGGGCAACCTGCTGGGGCTTGCCGTCGAGGCCGCGCGCGCCAAGTGTTCGGTCGGCGAGATCAGCTCCGCGCTCGAGAAGGTCTATGGCCGCCACAAGGCCGAGATCAAGGCGATCTCCGGCGTCTACAGCGGCGAGGTCGGGGAGAAGTCCGACGTGGTCAAGACAGTGCACAAGATGGTCGATACGTTCGAGGCGAACGACGGCCGGCGTCCGCGTATCCTGATCGCCAAGATGGGCCAGGACGGCCACGACCGCGGCCAGAAGGTGATCGCATCCGCCTTCGCCGATCTGGGCTTCGACGTCGACATCGGCCCACTGTTCCAGACCCCGGCGGAAGTGGCGCGCCAAGCGGTGGAGAATGACGTGCATGTGGTCGGCGCCAGTTCCCTGGCGGCGGGCCACCTGACGCTTGTGCCTGAACTGAAGAAGGAGCTGGCGGCGCTCGGCCGCGGTGACATCCTGATTGTCGTCGGCGGCGTCATCCCGCCGCAAGACTACGAGGCGCTCTACGCCGCGGGCGCCGAGGCGATCTACCCGCCGGGCACGGTGATCAGCCAGGCGGCGATCACGCTGCTCAACGCCCTTAATAAGAAGCTGGGCTACACGAGCGAAGCGGCCTGACGCCGCGCCGCAAGGTCACGCATATCGGACAGGTGGGGAGAAAGCGCCGCTTCTCCCCACCTTTGGTCGTTCTCGCTCCATACGGGGGTGCGCCGGGGACGGCAACCGGAGCAAGGGAAGGGCGGTCATGACGATGAGCATCGAAGGCTTGGACGCAGTTAGCGAGGAACCGGCGGCGGCGTCGATTCCAAAGCCGCCGATCTCGTCGCTCGTTGTCCGGCGGCCGGACGTCGAGGAGTTGGCGGAAGGCGTCCTCTCCGGCGATCGGTCGATGCTGGGCCGGGCGATCACTCTGATCGAAAGCCGCAACCCCGGCCATCAGCGCGCCGCCGCCGAGTTGAGCCTGAAGCTGTTCCCGCACTCCGGCAAGGCGTTTCGCGTCGGAATCACCGGCGTGCCTGGCGTCGGCAAGAGCACGTTTATCGAGGCGTTCGGCTGCAACCTGATTGACGCCGGCAAGAAGGTGGCGGTGCTCGCCGTTGACCCCACCAGCCCGCTCACCGGCGGCAGCATCCTCGGCGATAAGACCAGGATGGCCAATCTCAGCGTCCAGGAGCATGCCTTTATCCGCCCGTCGCCGTCAGGGGGCACCCTGGGCGGCGTCACCCGCACCACCCGGCAGACAATGGTTGTCTGCGAGGCCGCAGGCTTCGACGTCATCCTGGTGGAGACGGTGGGCGCCGGCCAGTCGGAGGTGGCGGTCTCTGATATGACCGACTTCTTCCTGGTGCTGATGCTGCCAGGCGCCGGCGACGAGTTGCAGGGGATCAAGAAGGGGGTGCTTGAGATCGCCGATATGATTGTCGTCAACAAGGCCGACGCCGACAACGAGATCAAGGCGAAGCAGGCGGTGATCCACTACCGCAACGCCCTGCATATCATGCAGCAGCGCAGCCCCAACTGGCAGCCGCCGGTGCAGATGTGCAGCGCACTGAAGAACACCGGCCTGAGTGAGGTCTGGCAGAAGCTTGAGGAGTATCGCGACAAGCTGAGTGCGGCCGGTGAGTTTCAGGAAAAGCGCCGGCAGCAGCGCTGGACGGCGGTGTGGAGCATGCTGCAGGACCGGCTGATGACCGACCTGAAAAACCACCCGAAGGTGATCGCCGCCTTGCCGTCGATCCAGCGTGACCTGCATGACGGCAACCTGACAGTCACCCTTGCCGTCGAGAAGCTCCTCGCCCTGTCGCGGGGGTGAGCGGGGTTGCCTAAGGTGCGTCTCGCGAAGGCGACACGCACCACCGGAGCGAATCAGCAGCGGTACCAAGCATGCGGTGGGTTACGGGCGATGCCCTAACCCACCCTACGATGGCTTGGTTGTGCTGGCCCCCTCAAATATCCGCGTAGACATGGGTTTCGGCCTTGCCGCCGGGATGGGTGACGGCGCCGGCGCAGGCGTCGCCCACGATCTGCGCATACTTCCACAGCGCTCCCGACTGGAAATCGTGTGCCCGCGGCTGCCACGCGGCGCTTCGACGCTCCAGTTCTTCGGCCGTCACCTCCAGCTCAATGGTGCCGGCCTCGGCATCAAGCGTGATCATATCGCCGTCGCGAACCAGCGCGATCGGACCGCCCACTGCCGCTTCCGGGCCGACGTGGCCGACGCAGAAGCCGCGGGTGGCCCCGGAGAACCGGCCGTCGGTGATCAGTGCCACCTTGCCGCCGGTCCCCTGTCCGTAGAGCGCCGCGGTCGTGGAGAGCATCTCGCGCATGCCGGGGCCGCCGCGCGGCCCTTCGTAACGGATCACCAGCACGTCGCCTTCCCGGTAGTCGCGCCGGCTGACCGCCTCGAAACAGTCCTCCTCCGAGTCGAAGCAGCGCGCCGGCCCGCGAAACTTCAGGTCCGCCAGGCCGGCGATCTTGACGATCGCGCCCTGCGGCGCCAGGGAGCCCTTCAGGCCCACGACGCCGCCGGTACCGGACAACGGGTCGGAGACCGGCCTGATCACGTCCTGGCCCGCCGGCACCGTCACACCGGCCAGGTTTTCGGCCATGGTCCGGCCGGTGACCGTCAGGCAGTCGCCGTGAATGAAGCCGCCGTCCAACAGCGCCTTCAGCAGCACCGGAACGCCTCCGACATCGTACATGTCCTTGGCGACGTAGCGGCCGGCGGGCTTCAGGTCGGCGATGTAAGGAGTGCGGCGGAAAATCGCGCACACATCGTCGAGATCGAAGTCGATGCCGGCCTCGTGGGCGATAGCCGGCAGGTGCAGGCCGGCGTTGGTCGACCCGCCCGAGGCGGCAACGACCGTGGCAGCATTTTCCAACGACTTGCGGGTGACGATATCGCGCGGCCGGATGCGGTTGGTCAGCAGGTTCATCACTGCCCTGCCGGAGGCCTCGCACAACGCGTCGCGGGACTCGTAGGGGGCCGGCGCGCCGGAGGAACCCGGCAGGGCGAGGCCGATCGCCTCGGCGACGCACGCCATGGTATTGGCGGTGAACTGGCCGCCGCAGGAACCGGCGGACGGACAGGCGACGCACTCCAGTTCATGCAGTTCCGCATCGGACATCTTGCCGGCGGAGTGGTTACCGACCGCCTCGAACACGTCCTGCACCGTCACGTCCTTGCCGTGAAACCGGCCGGGCAGGATCGATCCGCCGTAAACGAAGACCGACGGCACATTCAGCCGGACCATCACCATCATCATTCCCGGCAGCGACTTGTCGCAGCCCGCCAGCCCGACCAGCGCATCGTAACAATGGCCGCGCATCGTCAATTCCACGGAGTCCGCGATCACCTCACGGGAGACCAGCGACGATTTCATGCCCGCATGGCCCATGGCGATGCCGTCGGTCACCGTGATTGTAGTGAACTCCCGCGGCGTGCCGCCGGCTGCCTTGACGCCGAGCTTCACCGGCTGGGCCTGGCGGGCAAGCGCGATGTTGCAAGGCGCTGCCTCATTCCAGCAAGTGGCGACGCCCACGAACGGACGCTCGATGTCGTCGGCACCGAGCCCCATCGCGTAGTAGTAGGACCGGTGCGGGGCCCGCTCCGGGCCTTGCGTCACGTGCCGGCTCGGCAGTTTCGCCTTGTCGAAGAGACGGGCGCGGAGGTCGTCGGGCATGGGTGTGCGATCCCTACCTGTGCAGTGCCAAACGGCAGAGGAAGGATAGAGCCGCAATCACCAAGTGCCTAGCCGTTTTGCTTGGGAGCTGAGCCCGGAATGCCTGAAAGCTTTTCGGCTTGGCCGGGACGCTACGCACCGCTAGGGTCCGGCGGGCGCCGGCCTGACCGGCGCCGCACGTACGTCAGGGGAAACTCGGAAGTGAGCTGGGACACGCTCCAAATCATCATCGTCGTCACGCTCGTCGTGATCGTTTTCTTCGGCATGATCCGCGAGGTGATCGCGCCGGAAATCCTGGCGATGGCGGCGGTCGCGCTGCTGCTGGTGCTGGGAATCCTGAAGACTGGCGATGTGCTACAAGTGTTCAGTAACACTGCCCCCTTTACGGTCGGCTGTCTGTTCATCCTGTCGGCGGCGCTGGAGCGCACCGGCGTGATCGACACCATGGGTCACGCGATCGCGCGAGTTCCCTGGCGCTCGCCCTGGCAAGCCTTGATGGTAATGATGCTGGGTTCCATGGTGGCCTCAGCATTCATCAACAATACGCCGATCGTCGTGATCATGACGCCGGTGATCATCGCGCTCGCGCACTCGATGAAGACGAGTGCGTCGAAGTTTCTGATACCGCTCTCCTACGCTACCATTCTCGGCGGAACCTGCTCGTTGATCGGCACCTCGACGAATATCATTGTCGACGGCGTTGCTCAGACGAAGGGACTGGCGCCTTTCGGCATGTTCGAAATGTCGTCGGCTGGCGTCGTCTATGGCTTGGTCGGCATGCTCTATATGGCGTTTATCGGCTGGCGCCTCCTGCCGGATCGGCAGACGCTGTCCGACGTTCTGATCGACCTGTCCGGCCGCAAGTTTCTCACGGAAGTGGTTGTGCCGCCGGGCTCGCCGATGGTCGGCAAGACGCTCGGCGAGGCGGGAATCACCGGCCGGCGCGGCTACAAGGTCATCGATCTCATTCGCGAGGAGGGATCCTTTGACCCGGAACACGGCGAGCCGACACTGGCCGGCGGCGACCGGATCGTGCTGCGGATGAGCGTGGCCGAGTTCATGGGGCTGCGCGACACGGGAGATCTGATCGTCGAGAAGAACGCGCCACAGGCGCTGGAGCCCATTGCCAGCCGCAATGTCCGGATGATGGAGGGGATCGTCGGCCCCCATTCCAGCTTTGCCGGTCAGCGGGTTGTCGACCTGAACCTGCGCCGTCTTTACGACACCTACATCCTGGCCATTCACCGGCAGAACGAAAACCTGCACGGCAATTTCGATCAGGTACGGCTGCAATTCGGCGACACGATCCTGCTCGAAGGCCCGCCAGACGGATTGAAGCGACTGTTCGAGCGCGGCGACCTGATCAACCTGACTGAGGTGACCGAGCGGCCGTTCCGCCGCAACAAGGCATGGCTGGCGATCCTGGCCATTCTGGTGGTTATCGCGCTGTCCGCGTTCGAGGCGCTGCCGATTGCCGCCGTCGCCTTCATCGCTGCCACCATCGTTGTCGCCTTCGGCTGCCTCGACGCAGATGAGGCCTACAAGGCCATCCACTGGCCCATCCTGATGCTGATCTTCGGCATGCTGGCGCTGGGCTCCGCCATGGAGACGACCGGCGCCGGCGCGATGATCGTCACGTTCATCGTGGGCTTGCTGGGGGGCTGGGGACCCACGGCGGTGCTGTCGGCGGTCTACGTGCTGACCTCCATCCTGACCGAATTCATGAGCAACAACGCGACGGCGATCCTGCTGACACCGATCGCTATCGGCCTTGCGCAGGAACTGGGCGTCGATCCCCGTCCGTTCGTCGTCGCCGTCATGTTCGCCGCGTCCGCCAGTTTCGCCACGCCGATCGGCTATCAGACCAACACCTTCGTGTACGGTGCGGGTGGCTATAAGTTCACTGATTTCGTCAGGGTTGGACTGCCCCTCAACGTAACGCTCTGGTTTGTCGCGAGCGTCGTGCTTCCGTATTTCTGGCCGCTGTAGGCGACAGCCGCCACTTCAGGCTACGGGCGCCGCCGCGGTCGGACGCGCGGCCCGAGCAGGCACCGGGTCGAGATCGAGGCCGATATCGAGGATCGGCGCGGAATGAGTAAGCCAGCCGAGCGACACGATATCGACGCCAGCCGCCGCCACCTCGCCGAGATTGGCCAGTGTGATGCCGCCGGACGCTTCCGTCACCATGCGCCCGCCGACGAGATCAACCGCCCCTTTCAACTGCGCCGGCGTCATGTTGTCGAGAAGCACGGCGTCGGCGCCCACCTCGATCAACTCCCGCAACTGGTCGAGGGTGTCCACCTCAACCTCGATTTTCACCATGTGACCGAGCCGTCGCCGCGCCCGCCCGACCGCCGCCGCGATGCCTCCGGCGGCGACGATATGGTTATCCTTAATCATCACTCCATCGTCGAGACCGAAGCGGTGGTTCACACCGCCGCCCATGCGCACCGCGTATTTCTCGAGCACGCGGAGCCCCGGCGTCGTCTTGCGGGTGCAAACGATACGGGTGCGCGTGCCCTGCACCACCTCGACGGCGGTGCGCGTCGCCGTGGCGATCCCGCACAAGGCACTGAGCAGATTGAGTGCCGTCCGCTCGGCGGTGAGGATCGGCCGCGCCGGGCCCTCGACGGCCGCGATCGTGCCACCGATGCCGACGTCGGTCCCATCCGGTTGATCGACAACGATAGCCAACTGTGGACACAGCTGTCGGAAGGCTGACAACGCCGCCGGCAATCCCGCCACCCGGCCGGGGCGCCGCGCCACCAGCCGGGCGCGAACGAACGCGTCATCCGGCACGACGGCATCCGACGTAATGTCGCCGGCCATGCCAAGATCCTCCTCGAGCGCGCGGCGAACGATGCCCTCATACATCAGCGGGTATAGCGGTCCGGCATCGGGCATCATAGTCTTCCGGTAGGTGGCCGTGCCTTCAGGAGGCGGTTACACGCGAGCGGGGGACGATGGCATCCTCGGTCTGCCCCAGATCGGAAAGTCCGAGCACCTGCCGGTGCCGCCACTCCTCACGCGTCTCGGGGAAGTCGGAGCGACAATGCGCGCCACGGCTTTCTTCACGCCACGTCGCGGCCAGCGTGACCAATCGGGCAACGGCCAGCATGTTGCGCAACTCGCATCCGTGGAGCAGCGAGGCGAAATCGTTCGGCAACTCCGCTCCGGCAAAGCTGTCGAGCTGCGCCTGCACGGCCGCCAGTCCATCGGACGCAACGCGGAGGCCATCGGCGTTGCGAACAATGCCGACGTAGGTCGCCATCAGCCGGCGCACGGTATCGCGAAGCTGCATAGCCTCAAGTGGCGGAACCCCGACCCCGGCCGGGGCAACGCGCCGCGGCTCAACCGCCGGCTGCGTCGAGGGGCCAGCCCTGCGGATGTCGGCGGCGACACGGCGGCCAAAGACAAGGCCCTCCAGCAGGGAGTTGCTCGCCAGACGATTGGCGCCGTGCACGCCGGTCATCGCCACTTCACCACAAGCCCACAAGCCGTCCACCGAAGTCCGCCCCCGCTCGTCGGTGACAATGCCGCCCATGTGGTAGTGGGCAGCAGGCGTGATCGGCACGGGCTCTCTCAGCGGCTCGTAACCCGCAGCGCGACACAAACCCAGCGCCTGAGGGAAGCTCGCCTCCCCTTTCGCCGCCAGAGCAGGACGCAGGTCCAGCAGAACCGTCTCGCCTGCCGAGGCGCGCCGGGCAATGGCCCGAGCCACGACATCACGTGGCGCCAGTTCCGCCAGCGGATGTTCGCCGGGCATAAAACGACGCCCATCGGCGTCCAGCAAGAGCGCGCCGGCACCTCGCAACGCTTCGGTCAGCAGCGGCAGGCGCGCGCCATCCGTATGAGTGGCGGGGAGCAAGGCGGTCGGATGGAACTGGACGAATTCGAGATCGGCAAGCCGTGCTCCGGCGCGCGCCGCGAGGGCGAGCCCATCACCTGTGGCTTCGCTCGGGTTCGTTGTGGCCCGCCACAACGCGCCGATCCCACCGGTCGCCAGGACCACATGGTTGGCGTGCACCTGCACCCAACCTTCGTCAGCCTGAAAGGCCAGCAGACCCGCAACGCGGTCCTGCTGGCGGATAAGCTCCACGACAACGCAACCGGGCACGACCCGGATGGAGGGAGTTGCCGCGACCATGTCGATCAACGAATGGATCAGGTTCCGGCCGGTCGTGTCACCGCCTGAGTGCACGATCCGTGCGGCGGAGTGCGCCGCCTCGCGGCCGAGCACCACCTCCCCGTCCGCCCCGCGGTCGAAGGGGACACCGGCCTTGATCAGCGTGCGCACCGCGTCGGCGCCGTCGCGGGCGAGAAGCAGCGCTCGATCGGCATCGACCAGCCCCGCTCCCGCCTCCACGGTATCGGCGGCGTGGCTCTCGGCGCTGTCGCCCTGGCCAACGGACGCGGCAATGCCCCCCTGTGCCCAGACACTGGAACCGCCCTGCGGCATCGGTGTCTTCGTCAGCAGCAGGACCGGCAGCGGGGCGAGAGCGAGCGCACAGGTCAGACCAGCGACACCGGATCCAACCACCACGACGGACGTACGCCAATGCTTCAGGACGGACTCAGATTCCGGCCACAGTCCATGACAATCGGGCATGAGGTAAGCCTCCTTAGCGTCCGACGGCGAGCATGCGCTCCACGGCCAGACGGGCGCGCGCGGCGACCTCAGGATCGATCTCGACGCGCGGCGTCATCGTCTGGAGCGAACGATGGATGTTCGCGAGCGTGATGCGCTTCATGTGCGGACAGAGGTTGCAGGGACGGACAAACTCCACGTCTGTCACTTCGGCGGCGACGTTGTCGCTCATCGAGCACTCGGTCACCATCAGCACCTTCGCCGGCCGCCGTTCGCGGACAAAGTCCACCATCTGCGCGGTCGAACCGACGAAGTCGGCGGCTTCCAGCACGTCCGGGGGACACTCCGGGTGGGCGATCACCACCAGGTTTTCCGTACCGGCGCGGTAGCGTCGAACCTCGTCGCCGGTGAAGCGCTCGTGAACCTCGCAGTGGCCGGTCCACTTGATGATCTGAACCTTGGTCTGCGTTGCCACCCAGCTTGCGAGATACTCATCGGGGAGGAAGATCACCCGGTCCACACCCAGCGACTCTACGATCTTCACCGCGTTGCCGGATGTGCAGCAGATGTCGCATTCGGCCTTAACCGCGGCCGATGTGTTGACGTAAGTGATCACTGGAACGCCGGGATAAGCTTGGCGGAGCAGCCTCACGTCGGCCGGCGTGATCGATTCGGCGAGCGAGCAGCCGGCCAACTCGTCAGGAATCAGAACCACCTTATCCGGATTGAGCAGCTTCGCCGTCTCCGCCATGAAGTGAACGCCGGCAAGAACAATAACGTCGGCGTCCGTGTCAACGGCGCGCTGCGCCAGCGCGAGGCTGTCGCCGACGATGTCCGCGACGCAGTGAAAAATTTCGGGCGTCTGGTAGTTGTGCGCCAGAATCACCGCATTCCGCTGAAGTTTCAGCTTGTTGATTGCATCCACCAGCGGGGCGTGCACCGGCCATTCAAATTCGGGAATGACCCGGCTGACACGATCGTAAAGCGGCGCCGTCGCGGCGGCAACGTCGGGCGTATAGGCGAGAACATTGTCTGCGAGTACGGACATCGGCAACCCTGGCAGTCGGTACGAACGTTCAAACAAAACGGTCTGACGACCCACATATTATGCTCTGTCAGAGCATAATTCGGCAATACTATCCCTTGTCATGTCGGAAAGTGTCAAGCCGGTTTCACGGCACTGCAATGCCTCGTAACAATAAGTGAAGTCGCGACGCGTTCGCGTCGGACTGGATGAAATGCTGCGGTGCGTCAAATCGGCGGAGCGTTTTCTAGGGTGCCGGGCGCAGCGTCGGCAGCGCCACTCCGGCCGCCGGTTTAGCTCTGAGGACTGCCCGCCGGAAGCGGAACAACTCCGCCGGTCGGCCTCGTCCTTCCGATTGCACACGTCCGGTGGGCTCCACCAGTGCACTCGCCGCCAAGGTCCTGCGGAAATTCTGCTTATGCAGCCTCTGCCCGCTCAGCGCCTCGACGACCCGTTGCAGCCTGAACAGGGTGAACTCGCCCGGCAGGAGGTCGAAGACCAGCGGCCGGTAGACAAGCTTGCCGCGCAATCGCCCGAGGGCCGTGGCCAGAATGCGGCGGCTATCGAGCGCCATAATCGTTCCTGTTATCGGCGAAGCGGCATCGGAGCCCGACGGCTGCGCCTGATCGCGCAAGGCTTCGCCCACCAGTCCGGTTTCATAAAGGAGTTCGTACCGCTCCAGCGTGCGGACCGGATCCCATGGCGAAGCGCCGCTCAGACCAAAGCAAATGCCCGCGCGCTCCTCCCGCTCCCGCCGCTCGCTTCCCTTAGCGGCTTCGTCGATCCAGCGCAGGAGCGCCGGCCTGATCAAATTATCGATGATTCCGGGCCGTCCGAAGCGCCAGTCTTCCCAGGGAAGACAGCTGTACCATTCGCGCCAACAGGCGTCGCTGCCGCTGCGGAGGGGATGCTCCCGGGTTAGCGCAAGATAGGCAACCGACAACAGGCGGGGGCCACCGGACCGTTCGCCCGGATGGCGGCAACGATCCCCGAACGTGTAGAGCTGCTCGACATAGCGAAGCTCAAGCCCGGTCTGCTCGGCAACCAACCGACGCAGACCGGAATCCAGCGTGCGATGTCGGGAAGGGTCGAAGGGGCCCGAAGGAAGATCGTCCGATCCGTTCGTGTCGGCCGGCGCACGCACGGCGAGGATCCGTGGCACCTCATCGGTGACTGCGATGACAACGCCGGTAAGGCTGACGGCAATCACTGTCGCAACACGAGCGAACTCCCTTCGCAGGCAAGCCGCTGACAACGGGCGCTCAAGGCTCGCCGCTGCTCGACAAACGACTCCGCAACCACTTCACGAGTTCGTCCCCGCTTGGGTCCGCGGGTGCTGTGGCGCGTCCCGCCCTCCTGGAAGCCGACGGCGGGGCATTCCTGACTGCGGTTGCCGGCTGCAATCCGGCGGAACCGGATGTCGGGCCAGAGTTGCCGATGGCCACTACCGGAACGGGCGTTCCGCCGGCACTCGAACCGGCGCGCCTGGTGTCTCCGCTAGCGGCGGTGGCGGAAGATGCGGTGGGCGATCGGAAATCGCTTGCTGCGGTGGCAATCGGCTGTTCGTCCGGCCCGGTGATCCGGGTCATGATACCTCGCCGGTCGGCCAAGGCTCGATCGACCGCCGGCCAGTCCACGCGGCCGGCCGCCTTGCCTGCCTTGCGCGAAACCAGCTCGCGCGCCTCGGCTGAAGAGACCGGATCAAATCGGTTTTCGTCTTCCCACTGACGCACCTGCGCGATGGTCGGCGTCGCCTCGATGAAAAGATCGTTGCCCACCCAGCCAACTTTTACCGGTTGATCGACCGCCGTCACCGGCGTGCCAATAGCCACCTTTTGATACAGCTCTCGGACGTTGTCTTCGTACATCCTGATGCAGCCGCGGCTGGCGCGCCGACCGATGCCGAACTCCTTGTTAGTGCCATGGATCAGGTAGCTGCTCCAACCGAGGTAAAGGGCCCGGGATCCAAGCGGGTTATCGGGCCCGGCAGGAACCATCGCCGGCAGTTCCGGATCATCGGCTCGCGCGGATGGCGTCGGCCGCCACACCGGATTGACGGTCTTTCCGACCACGGAGGTTCTGCCGACGGGCGTCGCGTGGCCGTCCCGCCCGATGCCGATGGGATACGACCGCACCAGTTTTCCCTTCTCATAGTAGTAGAGCCGCTGCTCCGGCAAATTCAGCACGATCCCCTCACGCGGCCCGTCGGGAGGGAGATGTTGTGTCGGCAGCAGCACCAGTGTCCCTTCGCCCGGCAGCCATGGATCGACCCCGGGGTTCGCCATGGCGACTTCAATGAACCCAAGGCCGTGCTGAACGGCGAGATCGAGCAGGGTGTCCTCATGCCGGGCAGTGTAGGTCTCTACGCCGGCCCAGGCCGGATCGACGGCGGGTTTGGGGGGCACAGCTGTCGCAGCAGCCACTATTTTGCCCTCTCTTCCCGACGGCAGATCCGAGACGCTTGCCGACCGCGCTGCGATCGGTGTCAAAACGGTCGATGAAGGACTGCGCTCGATCGCAGCGGGAGACGACTTGGGCACGGCAGGACTCGCCGGAGGCGTCGCGCCCGCCGTTGCCGCGGAGCGGGGAACCGCGGGACCACCAACGGCGACGCGCTCCCAGGCAGGGCGGTCCGAACTGACGCAGCCCGCCAGAATCAACACAACCGCGAGGAACGGCAAGGGCGCTCTGAAGCGTTCGCTACACAGAACCAACTCCCGCTCGCCCTTCGTCCCACGTCGCGTAGATCGCCCCATTCGGCGCTTATCCCTTCCCGTCCCCTTCCCAAGTTGCCATCAGTATCGCGGAACGCAAGGTCGTTGTGGGGTCGGCATGCCTTTCGGGTCCAACCGATTCAGGCACGCGGAGCACCATGCCGGCGCGCTCAGCTTACCGCGCCGGCGACCAGGTCTGCCCCTCGTTTCGCTTGAAGCGACCGCGATCGGCGCCCCTGCTGATGAAGAGAGACGCCTATGACTAATATCCAACAAAGCCCTCGGTTTTGGTACGTTCCTTGACATGCCGAGGACGCAATGGAGCTGGAGAGCAATGGGTAAAGGCCTGATCGGTTCGCTGGCGATCTGCCTTGGTCTGATGACCGGTGCGAAACCGGCCGCGGCAAGGTCTGCCTATGATTTTTCCTTTACCGCGATTGACGGCGAGCCTTTGCCCCTCTCGACATATCGAGGCAAGGTCCTGCTGGTTGTCAACACAGCCTCACGCTGTGGCTTTACCCCGCAGTACGACGGCTTGCAGGCCCTGTGGAGCGACTATCGGGATCGAGGCCTCGTCATTCTCGGCGTGCCGTCAAACGATTTTGGCGGCCAGGAGCCCGGCAGTGACGCGGAAATCAAGGATTTTTGCGCCGTGATTTTTTCCATCGACTTCCCGTTGACGGCGAAGACACCGGTGCGCGGTGAAAACTCCCATCCCTTTTACCGTTGGGCGGCGCGAGAAGTTGGTGCTTTGGGCGTGCCGAGATGGAACTTCCACAAATACCTGGTCGCCAGCGACGGGCGTCTTGTCGACTGGTTTGCAACGACGACCACCCCGCAAGCTGAAAAGTTGCGCGCCGCCATCGAACGCGAACTGGCGGCCGCGGGTCGCTGAATACGGAATTTGTGCCCCAGCAAGTGAACGCCGGTTGATCCGTGCAGTCCGCGGCAGCGTATCGATTACGGTCGTTGCATGAGAACGACCCCGAGGTTAGTAGAGACGCTCGCACTCGCTGCGAGCAGCGCGGCGATCCGTCCGCACACGTCGCGGTTCACTTCGCGCCTTTGCTCGCGAACTGCGACACTCTCTCGGGGGCGTGTTTGACGAACGATCAACTCTGCCGGCTTGTTGAAGCGGTGGCTGTGCATCGTGATCGGCGGGCCTTTGCTTCGCTTTTTCAGTATTTCGCGCCGCGCCTCAAGAGCTACGGGATGAAGCGGGGTGTCGAGGCGGCTACGGCCGAGGAACTTGTGCAAGAGACGATGCTAACGGTGTGGCGCAAAGCCGCGACGTTCGACGCCACCCGCGCGACGGCGACCACCTGGATTTTTACGATCGTTCGTAACAAGCGCGTCGATATGCTGCGACGCGCGGGATATCCGGAAGTGGATCTGGGCGAAGCTTCGTCGATCGCAGCGCTAGAACCGGCGGCTGACGATTCCCTGACCCTGGTGCAGGCTGGGAGCGCCCTCCGGGCTGCCATGCGAACCCTGCCAAGAGAGCAGTTCGAAGTGCTTGAGAAGGCGTATCTGGAAGACAAATCGCATCGCGTGATTGCCAAAGAGATGAGCCTGCCCCTCGGGACTGTGAAGTCACGCATCAGGCTGGCCCTGGCGCGGCTTCGCCTGACGCTACCGGAGTGACAGGCATGATCCGGCATCATCCGCCGATTGACCTGCTTTTCGACTACGCAACGGGTGTCGCTGACGAAGGGGCTGCGCTCGTCATTGCCGCTCACGCGTCGTTGTGCACGTCATGCGCGGAGCTGGTCAGTAACCTTGAAGCGGTTGGCGGCGAGATCCTTGACACCATTGCGCCTGAGGCGGTCGGCGGCGATTTGTTTCACCGTCTCATGGAGCGGCTTGATGATGAAGCGGTTCCGGAGAACTGGCAGGCAATCGCCGATGCCGAAACCCGCAATGTGATTCCATACCCCCTGCTTCCCTACCTAAGCACCGGGTTGGATAAGGTGCGTTGGCAGTCCGTTGGGCGGCTTTACCAGGAATTCCGCCTGCCGCTTGCGAACAAAGCCGTCAAGACATCGTTGATGAGGCTTCCGCGGGGCCGGGTCATGCCAAGGCACACCCACGGCGGCAATGAATACGCGGTCGTGCTCGATGGTGGGTATCGGGACGGGGATAAGCGGTACTTGCGCGGTGACTTTTCCTGTAAGACGACCAAGGATGTGCACCAGCCGATCGTGGATGACGACGGCGACTGCGTGTGCCTGGTTGTTCTCGAAGCGCCGCTGAAGTTAACCGGGGTGGTCGGCCGCCTGATCAATCTGTTCCTCAGAACATGACAGCGGCTTTGGCGTCTGCCGCTGACGCGCCGGGTATGCTCTCTGTCAGGCCGGTTTCTCGATGCGGATCTGGCAGACATCGATGCTGCCAGCGCGAAATCCTCCCTCGCAGTAGGCGAGGTAGTATTCCCAGGTGCGCTTGAACCGCTCGTCGAAGCCCATCGCCCGGATCCGTGGCCACGCCGTCTGAAAACGAGCCTGCCAGTGCGCCAGCGTCAGCGCATACGATGGCCCGAATGTCAAACGGTCGGTCAGCCGCAGGCCGGCTCGGCTGATCTCCCGGGACAGGGCAGATACCGTCGGCAACATCCCGCCGGGAAAAACGTAGTGTTGGATAAAGTCCGTGCACGTGCGGTAGGCGGCGAAACGAGCCTCATCGATGGTGATAACCTGCAGTGCCGCAATGCCCCCTGCGACCAGCCGGTCGCGAAGAACCGAAAAAAAGGCTGGCCAGTAGGCTTCGCCGACTGCCTCGAACATCTCGATGGAGGCGATACGGTCGAACTGGCCGCGAACCTCCCGGTAGTCCTCGAGGCGGATCGATACTCGCTCTCCAAGTCCGGCCGCATCAATACGGGCTCGGGCGAAGTCGGCCTGCCGTCTTGAAAGCGTCAGTCCGGTCACGCGGCAACCGGGTCGGGCGGCCACGCGCGCCGCGAAACCACCCCAGCCGCAGCCGATCTCCAGAACGTTCTGATCGCGCTGAAGATCAAGCAAGGCGGCCATGCGATCGTACTTCGCCTCCTGCGCGGCGCGCAGCGGCTCTCCCGGCAGCCGGAACAAGGCGGACGAATACGTCATGCTCCTGTCCAGCCACTGCGCGTAGAACTCGTTTCCAAGATCGTAATGAGCAGTGATGTTCCGGCGGCTGCCGGTTAACGTGTTCTCTCGGAACCGATGGCGGCATCGGTTAATGAAGTGCGTGAGTGTCAAACCGACAACTCCGTCACCGATCGAAGCTTCGTTATGCGCGGCCAGTTCAATCAGCGCAGCGAGATCGGGACTACCCCAATCCCCGGTAATGTAGGCCTCCGCGAAGCCGACACTGCCGCCAAGCAGGAGGCGGCGCAACGCGCGGCTGCGCCGGATCTCGATTTCTGCGTAGAGATGCGGCCGCTCGCCGCTGTCGATGAGTATTCGGGATGACCCGGGGAAGACGATGGCCAACCGGCCAACGCGGATACGGGCCGCGAGACGCACGACCACCCTCTGCCAGGAGGCAAGCTTCCGATGGCCGTCAAGCGTCGGCCGATTATCAGGGCCGTTCGACGGATGACACAAACTATCCGCCATATCGGTCAAGTCCGCGGTCCAGGGAGCTCACGGGCCCGATGGGGCAGGTCGACGGTAGAAGACCGACTGCCCTTTCCACTGGCGTCGCGCCGCCTCAAGGTGAACCCTGCCGATCACCTTCCGCCGGAGCAGCGGGCACCGGATCAAAAAGACCAGCAAGTGTCCGGTCATTTAAATCCAACCGATAGGCCTCGAAAGGTGCGGTTAATGTCGGTGATCCAACCCCAACCGCCCGCAGGATATCGGGCACCAGTTTTGCACCGGGCGGCGTCACACGAAAGTGATATCGCCTATCTGCCGGCAAAAAACGACGATCCCTTGAGCTCTTTTCAAGCTGAGCCGGTATCGCCGCACCCGCTTGTGACCGTAACGCAACTCGATGCCTTGGGGCGAGCAGCCACGCCGCCGCCAGACCGGCAACGCCGGTTCCGGTAACGGCGATGTCGAGGCAACCAGGGGGCCCGCAAGGTCTCGGGGCATGACGCGGCTGATCCTTCTCTTCGCAGTAAACTACGTAAATCGCCCGGTTGCAGACGGGCGGCGGATTATCGCGACGGAAGCGATTTGAGCTTCACCTTACAGGCTTATGCCGAACGCTGATAAGAGACTGGCGATTCCGAACCCGATCACCATGAGCCCAAGGACAACATTGAGAGCTACGATCCATTCCAACGACAAGTGTCGGCGAACGAGGAACGCGGTGCCCGTTAACGTCATCCACCAAAGCATGGATCCGACGAGGACGCCCACGATAACGATCCAGTCTTGTAAGAGCGTTGTCGGCCGCTCCTGAAAAAGCCCGAGACCGGCGAAGACGCCGGCGAAGGCAAGAAGCGTCGCGGGGTTGATGATGGTGAGCGCAAATCCGGTGGTCAGTGCTCCAGTCCACACTTTCCATCGCCGGAGTTCGTGCTCGACGGATCGTACCTCCGCCTTGATCTTCGGGCGCCGCTTGATCAGCATTCGAACGCCAATGAAGAGGAGGAAGACGCCACCAACCAACAGGACGGGGCGCGGGTTCTCCAGGAGATAGTGGGTCAGCAAAGTCAGCCCCAGCATTGCCGCCGCCGCCAGGATAGCGTCAGCGATCGCAGCGCCGAGTCCGGTCGTCAGCCCGAGGACCCAGCGCCCCTGCAGAGCCCGGCGAAGACACATCGCACCGATTGCGCCGATCGGCACGGCAACGATGAAACCGGCGAGCAACGATTTTGAGAACAGGACGATATTGATCACGAGGGTCGCAGTATTCTTTTCCGGCCGCCGCGGCGCGCCAGCCGCATACGTTCTATACCCGCCCGCCGCCGCCCTAGCCAGCCGACATCCTCGCCAAGCGCTGACGATTGACCCGGCCGGCTGCAACGGCTAGGGAACTGTGCCGGATATCCTGTCGGGGGCCGTTGTTGAACATCGCAGCAGACCGTGCCGAGAACGCCGCGACCGTCAACTGCGATCCAGCGCCGGACGCTACCCTGCGGGTTGAAATTGCCGGCGATTGGACGTTGCGGCAGGACCTGCCAGAAGTCGAGACCGTCACTGTCAGCCTCGCCGGGGTGCCGGCGCTTAAGCAGGTGACCTTCGATGCGGCCAAGCTGGGCCGCTGGGACAGCGGCCTTCTCACATTTTTGCTGGGCGTCTACCAAGCCGCGGAAGCAAAGCACCTGACCGTCGATCCGGCGGGACTGCCGGAGGGGGTTGGGCGCCTGATGCGACTCGCACTGGCGGTTCCCGAACGGGGCGGGCGGCGCGAAGCGGCTCGACCGCCCTTTCTGGCACGCATCGGAACCGGTTGGATCGCGCTGAGCAAGGCAGCCGGCGAGACGGTCACGTTTCTGGGCGAGGCCGTCCTCAGCCTGACTCGACTGGCGACCGGCCGGGCGCAGCTGCGCGGCGGCGACCTGCTGCTCCTGATCCAGCAGGCCGGTGCCCAGGCCTTGCCGATCGTGGCGTTGATCAGTGTTCTGGTGGGCTTGATCCTGGCGTTCGTGGGATCGGTTCAGCTCAAATTGTTCGGCGCGCAGATCTACGTGGCCAACCTGGTCGCGATCGGGATGACTCGGGAGATGGGCGCGATGATGGCCGCGATCATCATGTCCGGCCGCACCGGTGCCGCCTACGCCGCCCAACTTGGCACAATGCAGGTGAACGAGGAGATCGACGCGCTGACGACGCTGGGCGTCAATCCCATGGATTTCCTGGTGCTGCCACGGATGGTCGCGTTGATCCTGATGATGCCGCTGCTCTGCGTCTTCGCCAATCTGCTGGGAATTTTCGGCGGATTCATCGTCGGCGTGGGGATACTGGACATCACTCCGGAGCAATACTGGCACCAGACCGTGTCGTGGTTGCGCATCAACGATTTTCTCCTCGGCATCTCGAAGAGCGTCCTCTTCGGCATCATCATCGCGGTGAGCGGCTGCCTGCGCGGCATCCAGTGCGGTCGCAGCGCCGCCGCCGTGGGCGAGGCCGCCACCTCGGCGGTTGTAACGTCGATCGTCTGGATCGTCGTCGCCGATGGGCTGTTTGCCGTGCTCACCAACATTCTCGGAATTTGAGGCGCCGAATGGCCGATCCCGCGCCGATCGTCGTCGAGGACCTCACCATGGCTTTCGGGTCCTTCGTGTTGCAGCGGGACCTAACCTTTACCGTGGCGCGGGGGGATATCTTCATCATCATGGGTGGCAGCGGCTGCGGCAAGAGCACACTACTGCGCCATATGATTGGCCTTAAGTCACCAGCGAAGGGAACGATCTCTTATTCGGGCCAGAGCCTCTGGGACGCCCCCATCGAGGAGCAGCGCCGCATCCTGCAGGGCACCGGGGTGCTGTTTCAAAGGGGGGCCCTGTGGAGTTCGATGACCTTAGCCGAAAACGTGGCGCTGCCGCTGCGGGAATACACCCGTCTCGGCACTGCGGAAATTCGCGACGTCGCCGCCCTGAAACTGGCGCTGGTCGGGCTGACCGGGTTTGAAGACTATTATCCTTCGGAAATCAGCGGCGGCATGCAAAAGCGGGCCGGCCTCGCCCGGGCGATGGCGCTCGATCCGGAGATCCTTTTTTTCGACGAACCTTCGGCTGGGCTGGATCCAATCAGTTCGCGCCTGCTGGATGATCTGATCCTCGAGCTGCGGGACAGCCTGGGTGCGACGATCGTGGTGGTCACGCATGAACTGGCCAGCATCTTTACGATTGGCAACAACTCCGTCTTTCTGGATGCCGAGAGCAAAACTATGATCGGTTCAGGGGATCCGAAGAAGCTGTTGGCCGAAACTCAAAATCCTACCGTGAAACAGTTCCTGACGCGCGGCGCAAGCGCCGATCAGCCGGCCTGAAAGGTTGCGGCAATGAGCAAACCCGCCAATCCGACGTTAATCGGAGTGTTCGTCCTGAGCGCCATCGCGCTGCTGATCGCCAGCATCGCCGTGGTGGGCGGTGGCAAACTGTTTCAGAAGCGCACGCAGGTTGCGATGTTTTTCCAGGGCTCCGTCACCGGGTTGAACGTCGGATCGCCCGTCAACTTCCGCGGTGTAAGGGTCGGGCAGGTGACGAACGTCTACATCCGGTATCAGCCCGACGGCAACCCGAGCATGGAAATCCCTGTCCTCGCCGACATCACCGGGAACAACGTGCAAATCGTCGGATCGGCAGCGGAACGAAAGGATATTCGACGGGCCTCGGGAGAACAGTTACGTCTGTTGGTCGATCAGGGCTTGCGTGCGCAGTTGGCCTTACCGAGCCTGGTCACCGGACAGGCTACCATCTCTCTGGACTTCTTCCCGGGCACACAGGCCGATTTCAGTAATGTCTATCCTGACCGGGTTGAGATCCCGACGGTGCCGTCGACGCTGCAGGAGGTTCAGGCGACATTGCAGGAGGTCTACAACAAGATCTCGCAGCTCCCGCTGGACGATCTGGTCACCGACGTCCGAGATGTTCTCAAGGGTGCCAACCGGCTGATCAACGATCCCACGCTCCCCCAAACCATCGCCAACGCCAACAAGGCGCTCGCCGATTTCCAGCAGGTGGCGCGTACGCTCGACCAGCGCATCGCTCCGTTGATCTCCAGCATCGAGACCACAGCGACGACCGCCAATCGCACTCTTGAAGGGATCGAAGCGCGCTCGCAGCAGACCTTTGTCGATACCAATGCGATGCTGCAGGCGGCAACAGCAGCGCTGAAACAAGCCGATCAGACGCTGCGGACGGCGAACACAACCATCCAGCCGGGCGGACCGGTCAATTTCGCGTTCATCAACGCGCTGCAGGAGACAGCGGCGGCGGCAAGGTCGCTACGCGACCTCACCGACCAGTTACAGAGAAACCCCAACGCGTTGCTGTTCGGCAGACCGGCTTCGGGAGGCAATCGATGATGCGAATGCGGCGCCTGCTGCGGACGGCGGGTGCGCCCGTCCTCTCGTTCGCCCTGCTGTGCGGCTGCTCCGGCTTGTTCGACCAGCCTCCTCTCCAGTTCTACACGCTCACGGCGGAGCCCGCGCCGGCGACGGCGTCGCCGAGCCGATCGGGCCCAATTTTTGCCATCGCCCCGGTGCGCTTGCCTCAGTATCTCAGTCAGCGCGCGATTGTCACCCGGACCGGCCCGACGCAACTGGACCTGTCCGAAAATCACGTCTGGGCAGGCCCGTTGTCGGACGCAATCGGTTCGGTGCTGAGCGAGAACATCTCGACCATGATTCCGAGCGATCGGGTAGTCGAACTTCCGGTTTCGGCGGCGATCCCGGTCGACTACGAGGTCCGGATCGAGATTGTCAGTTTCGAGCGGCAGCCGGACGGCGCCGTCGATCTTGTCGCTCGCTGGACGGTCGTTGGAGGCGGAGGCACACAACTGATGGCTGTCGAACGTGCCGGCTATCAGGTCCGCGACGTCCCATCCGACTACGCGTCGATCACGGTAGCGATGAGTTCCTTGTTGACCGAACTCAGCCGGGACATCGCGTCCGCTTTGAGATCAGCCGCCGCGCCTTATCCGATGTCCTGACCGGCCTGACCAAGAACGCGACCCGCGATGGCCTTCAGCTTCTCCATCAGCATCGGGTCGCGGTGCGACGGCGCAGTGATGATGGCGTGGTCGAGTGCCGTGTGACAGCCGTGCTGACACGGGCCATGACGGTCGGCCAAGCGCGGCACGACGGTCTTGACCAGCGCCCGTGCCTTATCGGCGTTTTCCAGCAGAACGCGGATGATCGCCTGCACGGTCACCGCATCATGCTCGGGATGCCAGCAGTCGAAATCCGTCACCATCGCCACAGTCGCCCAGCACAGCTCTGCCTCCCGCGCCAGCTTGGCTTCCGGCATGTTGGTCATCCCGATCACATCGCATCCCCAGGTCCGGTAGAGGTTGCTCTCGGCCAGCGTTGAAAATTGCGGCCCTTCCATGACGAGGTAGGTTCCACCCCGCGCGACCGGAATCGCCAGATCGCGACACGCCCGCTCGAGCGCGTCGCCAAGACGCGGGCACACCGGATGGGCGAACCCCACGTGGGCCACCAGGCCTTCGCCAAAGAAACTCTTGGGACGCGCAAAGGTGCGGTCGATGAACTGGTCCACGATCACGAAGGTGCCGGGAGGCAGATCGGCGCGGAGCGAGCCGCACGCCGATAGCGAAAGAACCTCCGTTACTCCGCTTCTTTTCAGCACATCGATGTTAGCACGACTGTTCAGTCCGCTCGGTGGAATGCGGTGACCGCGTCCATGCCGGGGAAGAAAAGCACATTCCTGGCCAGCAATGCGGCCCCGCAACAGCTGGTCCGACGGCTCTCCCCACGGCGAGGCGACCGGGGCCCAGGCCGCACCCTCCAGGCCGTCGATGTCGTAGACTCCGCTGCCGCCGATAACGCCGATAACCGGCGGCGTTCCCGCCGCTGCGCCGCGCCCGTTGTCGTTAGCGTCCGTGACGATTTCCACTGCGCGTGTCCTTTCGTTGCCGTTCCGCACTGTTGCGAGATTCGCTTGCGCGTTCAACGGCAACGTCGTTGCGTTGACCGGTGCTGGTTAGCAAGCATAGGCTGGGGATATGACAGCACGGCGCAGTCGGCAGCGATGGCCAAATCGACCGGACGGCGGTTGCGAGAAACCCGATCTCGTAAGGCATGCTCGACGATATGCCGGTAGCGGGCTCGCGATCGCATTGATCCTCGTGCTTCCCGCGTTGCCCGTCGCTGCGGCGGATGGGCTTGACGTGACGGTGGAGGATGGCTTGCTCTCCGCCCAACTGGGCTCGGTGCCCGTCGCCGATGTGCTTGCGGCTGTCGCCGAACAGACCGGCGCCAAACTCAGCGTCCGTGGCGAACTTGGAAATGCCCGCCCTCAGGCATTCAGCGACGTGCCGTTGAAGGAAGCCCTCCCGCGACTGGCTCAGCCGAATGGCGTCATCCTGCAATTCGATCCCGGGACTAGGGGCCAACAGCGGCTGCTCGCCATCCACGCTGTTGCGCCCGGCTCCCCCGGCCAGGCCAAGCCTGCCGCGGTCCGGTACGACATCCGGCCCGGGCCCCAGCCGAAGCTATGGGACTATGAGGACAGCGAGAAAATGCCCTCACCAGAACAACGAATCGAAGTGCTTCAGAAGCTGGCCAAGCAACGCCAGCCGCCGCTGCAAGCCTTGACGTTCGTTCTTGGCGGAGACCCTGATACGTCCGTCCGGAGGGCAGCGCTCGGCCTGATCGCGCACGTCCCGGGAGAGGAGGCACGGCGGATCGTGATCCAGTCGGTTGCAGATCCCGACCCCGAGCTGCGCATCGACGCGCTGCGTGCGCTGTCGGAGGGAGGTGACAAGCCTGTCAATCTGCTGGCGCAGGCGATCAAGAGCGACGGAGAAACGAGCGTCCGAGTTGCAGCCATCACGATGCTGGGACGACGCGATGGCGAACTCGCCCGCGCCGTTCTCGAGGGTGCTCGCAATGATCCCGACCCCCAGATTCGCGATGCCGTGGAGCAGGCCTTACAGCGATAAGGCGCTGCGCATCCAAGAGCTCAGCGTGCCCCGCAAGGAGGAAGAGCAAAGGGGATCGGCACTTGCGAGACGTTCGCCCGCCGGTCGTCACACGCAATCTCCAGCGCCTGTTGCGACAAACCCTGGGCGCCACTCAGGTCGGAGCCGACAAATACGGTGCCGGCCAGGTTGGCGCCGGTGAGATCGGCGCCATTGAACTGCGTTGCCTCGATGACCGCTCCGCCAAAATCCGCGTCGCGCAAGTTCGAATTACTCAGATCAACATTGTAAAATACAGAACCGCGGAAGTCCGCGCCGTTCAGGCTCGCGCCGACCAAATCCGTTCCCGATAACCGCATTCTTGCCAGTTCCGCCCCGGAAAGGTCGCAACTTTCGCACGCATTGTCGGACATCAGTTGGCCCAGATCCTGCTGATCAAGGGCAAGCGCACCGCCGCCCGGAACCATCAAGACCAGTACCGCCACCATGAAGCCAATTCCGCGCATGCCCCGTCGTTCCTCCCCAATCCCCCCGTTGCCGATCAGACTAAATACCGCGCGACCTGCCGGCAGCCCCCTGCTCGTACCACCGGCGAGTGCTCTTGGTGAGGTGAACCACCGATAGCATCACCGGCACCTCCACCAGCACGCCGACAACAGTGGCCAGCGCCGCACCGGACTGGAAACCAAACAGCACGATTGCGGTCGCCACCGCGAGTTCGAAAAAGTTCGATGCACCGATAAGTGCCGAAGGCGCAGCCACACAATGAGCCACGCCGAGACACCGGTTCAGCCAATAGGCTAATCCGGCGTTGAAATACACCTGAATGAGGATCGGGATCGCCAGCAGAAGAATGATCAGCGGCTGGGTCAGGATCTGTTCGCCCTGGAAGGCGAACAACAACACGAGCGTCGCCAGCAGCGCCAGCAAGGAGAGCGGCTGCAGACGAGCCAGTGTGGTGCGCAGCGCCACCTCTCCCCGAGCGAGCAAAATCCGGCGCCAGAGTTGGGCGATGATGACCGGGACGACGACGAACAGCCCGACGGAGATCACCAGCGTCTCCCAGGGCACGACGATCGACGACAGCCCAAGCAGCAGCCCGACGATCGGCGCGAAGGCAACGATCATGATGGAGTCGTTCAACGCCACTTGGCTCAACGTGAAATGCGGTTCGCCCTCACACAGGTTCGACCAGACGAACACCATTGCCGTGCACGGCGCGGCCGCAAGGATGATCAAGCCGGCGATGTAGCTCTCGATCTGGCCTACGGGCAGCCAGGAACGAAACAGCCAGCCGACGAAGAGCCACCCCAACAGAGCCATCGAGAAGGGCTTGATCGCCCAGTTAATGAACAGTGTCACACCGATGCCGCGCCAATGCTCCTTCACCTCGCGCAACGCCGCGAGATCAATCTTGAGCAGCATGGGAATAATCATCAGCCAGATTAGGACGGCGACGGGCAGGTTGACCTGCGCGACCTCGACACGGCCGATCGCCTGGAAGGGGCCTGGAAACCAGTGGCCAAGAGCGATCCCCGCCACGATGCACAGCGCGACCCAGATTGTGAGATAGCGTTCGAACAGTCCTAGCGCGGGTCGGCTGTTCGCCACCTCGGTGAAAGACTCCTCGGCGGGGACGGCGATGTCCTTTGCGGTCATGGGCTTCCCCTTGGATTCCGCAGGCTGAACACGATTCGGATACGCTCGGAAGACCCCGGGCGAGCTACCGGACCCGCTGACCCGCCCCGTCGACGACGGCCTCGCCATCTTCCTTGCTGAAGGCGGCCCGCTGCGGACTTGGTAGAATCTCCAGCACAACCTCCGAAGGACGGCACAGCTTGACACCGAGCGGCGTGACCACGATGGGTCGGTTGATTAGGATGGGCTGCTCGATCATCAAGTCGATCAATGCGTCGTCTGTAAACTTTGGGTCGTCGAGGCCCAGTGTGTCGTAGGGCGTGCCTTTGCGGCGAAGCAGTTCGCGCGGGCCAATGCCCATGCGCTGCAGCAAATCAACCAGTTCCTCGCGCGATGGCGGCGTCTTCAGGTACTGGATGACGCGGGGCTCTTCACCCGAGTTCCTGATCATTGCCAGCACGTTCCGAGACGTGCCGCAGGCTGGATTGTGATAGATCGTGATCATCGTGCTGGTTCCCTCCACTCCCTAATCCGCAGATCTCTGGATGTCCTTGGCAACAGTCGTCGGTCAGAAAAGCGATGAGCCGCCGCATCCCCTCAACGTCAACAGAATAGAAAATGTGACGCTCGCGCCGCCAGGAGCGGAGTAGCTTTGCCCGCTCCAGGTGCGCCAAGTGATGCGACAGCGTTGACGGCGGGAGACCAACGTCCTGAGCGATGGCTCCGGCAGAGAGCCCCTTGGGGCCCTGCGCCACCAGGAGGCGGAATACCGCGAGCCGATGCTCCTGCGCCAGCGCCGCCAAGGCCATAATAGCCGCACTTGATTCCATATTTGCGGATATATCGAAATGTCTCGCCTTGGTCAATGGCGAAGCCGCAATTGGCATTGCTCGTACGCTGGCACCGCAACCGACTGTTTATGGACGCGCCAGCGCCGCCTCTTCCTCGATGCGGATGCGATAGGCAAGCAGCAGCGCGTTCGCCACGGAGAAAACCAAGGCGATCTTCCAGGCGCCGAAAGCCAGCGGCAGTACGGCGATTTCGCCCGCGACGATGAGATAGTTGGGATGACGCAGCCACCGGTAAGGACCCCGGCGGATCAGCGGCGCTCCCGGCAACGTGATGACGCGGGTTGTCCAGAACGGACCAAGGCTCGCGATCACCCACAGGCGCGCCAATTGCAGCAAAGCGAACAGCACAAGGAGCGGCCAGCATATGGCAGCGTCGGCGGGGACGAACACGCTCAGCGCGAGCAACCAGGTGCCGTGCAGCAGGAAAAACACCGGGTAATGCCCGGCGCCCACCTCGATAGCCCCCGCCGCCCGCAGCCGGCGTTCATTTCGCCTGGACCATGCAATCTCGGCGAGGCGCTGCGCCAACACCAACAGGACGAGTTGCTGGCAGACGGTCATCCCGCGTCGCGGCCTCCTTCTCCGCCGGTCTCCAGCAGCACGAAGGCGGCTGTGAAACCGGGCCCGAGAGCGCTCAACACGGCGCGGCGGCCGAGGCCGCCGTTCGCAAGCGCGTGTGCAAGGACGAATATCACCGTCGCTGCCGACATATTGCCGAAGTCTCGCAGCACGGCGCGGGCATGCCCGAGAGCACCCCGGCTTCTTTCGAGCGCGTCTTCCAACGCGTCCAGCACTTTGGCGCCTCCCGGATGGCACAGCCAGTCGTCGATCGCTGCAAGCGTCAGTCCCTGGCGTTCCAGAAAGGTGTCGAGCGCGGGGCGAAAGTGGTTGCGGATCAGCGACGGAATATCCCTTGAGAAGATCACGCGAAGACCATCATCTTCCACGTCCCATCCCATGACATCCAGCGTGTCCGACCAGGTGTGCTCGCCAGACGCCACGATGCGCGGCCCATTTCCCCGGCAACTCACCACAGCAGCGGCCGCGCCGTCTCCGAAGAGTGCGGTGGCGACGATGTTACTCTTCGAATGGTCACCGCGGCAGAACGTGAGCGCACAGGGTTCGACGACAAGAAACAGGATCCGCTCTTCCGGTGCGGCCAGTGCCAGGCGAGCCGTCCGGGCCAGCCCGATCACGCCACCGGCACACCCGAGGCCGAAGATCGGGAGGCGAAAGACGTCCCGGCGAAATGCCATGCGCTGCAGCAGCAGCGCATCAAGGCTGGGGGTGGCAATGCCCGAGGTGGAAACGCAAACGATGCCGTCTATTTGCGATGCCTTCAGCGAAGCGGACCGCAGCGCGCCTTCGGCGGCTTGCCGAAGCAATGCCGTCGCATGCTCCAAGTAGAGCGGATTCCGGTCCGACCAGCTGTGATCGTTTTCGTACCAGTCGAGGGGCACGCAGGAATAACGGGTCTCGACGCCGGCGTTATCGAACACTGGCAAAAAGCGCTCAGCTTCGCCAGCGCATTGCCGGAAAATGGCTCTCAGCCGTTGCTGCACGTCCGGCTGACGGAGTGCAAAGGGAGGTACCGCCGTCGCCACGGAAAGCAGGCGGGGCCGTTCTGTCATCGACGTTCCCCGCGCTGCACCGCCTCGAACCTTTGCTCGGCTTGACGCGGGAATGACAGGCATACGGTCCGGGCGGTCGTGCCGATCCCTCCTCGCTGTTCAGTTACTTGCTCGTATCGACCCATGGTCCATCGGGTCGCCTACTGGAAACTTAAAGAGAGATCGCCCGGCCGCCCGATCTACGGCGCGAAGCAGACAGGTCTGGCCGGCCGATTTCCTATTTATGACCAGTTGAGGATTCCGTCGCTTCTCCTACAGCGAAAAGGGCCAGAAAATCAGCACTCCGAGGCCGGTGGCTGTCAGCAGAAGAGGAACGAAAAACTGCGACATAAGGTCTTTCACCAGCTGGTTCTTCGCCATGATACGCTCTTCTTGCAATGGATGTTGCGTCGCAGCACCGAATTGCTGCGAGCGCTCCTGCACGGTAGCATCGTTCGGCCAAGAGACGCGTGACGAAGGTCACGGTTCCTTAACATCGCGTTAAGGTCTCCATCGCCCGGTGGTCGCAAAGAGATTTGGCGATCATTCCAACGCCCCGCAAGCTCATGGCGTCGAACGCAATCCCTGAGGGCGGCCGACGACGACGAAGGTGAGGCGATCGGCTTGAAGAAACTGACCGGCGAGTCGATTGACGTCCTCAAGAGTGACGGCATCGATCAGCTGGTTGCGACGATCGAGATAATCGATTCCCAGATCGTCGAGCTGGACAGCCGCAAGCAGCCCCGCGAGCCGTGAACTTCCGGCAAAACGCAAGGCAAAGGAGCCCGTGAGAAAAGTTTTGCTGTCCGCCAGTTCCTGCTCGCTAACGCCTTGCTTAGCAACCAATTGCCATTCTTCGCGAATCACCGATACCGTTTCCGCAACGCGTTCGTTGGCAGTGCCGGCCTCTCCCATCAGCAAGGCAGCGTGATCGAGAGGGACAGGCGTCGTGTAGACTCCATAAACGAGCCCTCGTTTCTCGCGCACTTCATCGAACAAGCGGGAAGACAGCCCCCCGCCGCCGAGAATCTGGTTCAGCACCGTCAGCACGTAAAACCGAGGATCGTTACGCTTCAGCCCTTCCTGTGCGAAGGCGACAGCGCTCTGCGGAACGTCCATATCAACCACGACAAGCTTGCCACCAACAGCCGGCTGAACGTCGGAGATATCGGTTGCGACCGCCGTCGGCCTGAGTTCCCCAAACGTCTTTTGCAGCAGCGTCCGCAGTTGCTGCGGCGTGACATCGCCCACGACACCGAGAACGATGTTGTTCCGTGCCAGCCGTTCCCCCGCGAATCGCGCGAGGTCGGCGCGTTCGATCCGACGCAGGCTATCCGGCGTGCCCATCGTAGGCCTGCCGTAAGGCGAATCGGGAAAAAGCATCGCCCAGAGTTGCCGATCCGCGCGTGTTTCAGGATCCTCATCGCCCAGACGCAACTGGGCCTCCAGTTGACTGCGAATTCTCCCCACCGGCTCAGCGTCAAACCGC